>Ga0209682_10000538_pt1 | contig 13107 bp, 11 predicted proteins | sample DOMMetBare2Fresh_2_FD_187471 | JGI IMG/M metagenome (GOLD analysis project Ga0209682, IMG submission 187471) | Wetland sediment microbial communities from St. Louis River estuary, USA, under dissolved organic matter induced mercury methylation -... | ecosystem: Environmental > Aquatic >... | reverse complement strand
TGAACCTCACCACCGCCTCGACGCCCATGGTGGCCATCTTGAGCGGGTACTGCTGGGAGGTGGCGGCGATCTTGCCTTCGACCACGCCCTGGACGCCGCGGCAGCCGCCGTCGACCGAGACGATGGTGATCTGCTTCTCCTTGCCCGCCGCCTTGATGGCCTTGTAGGCGCCGAACGCGGCCGGCTCGTTGATGGTGTAGACGAGGTTGATCTCCGGGTTCTTGGAGAGGCAGTTCTCCATGGCGGCCTGGCCCTCGGCCTGGTCGCCGTGGGTGTCCTGGGCGCAGACCACTTGCGGCGCGGTCACCAGCGAGGAGGCGTTCGGGTCGGCCGTGGCGAGGCCGAGCCCCTGGAGGAAGCCGTTGTGGCGCTGCGCGCCGACGGTGATGCCCGGCTGCAGGTCGAGGGTGGCGATGACCAGCTTCTTGCCGGCCATGGCCGCCTTGGACCACTGGCCGATGAGCAGGCCGGCGTTGAAGTTGTTGGTGGCGAAGAGGGCGTCGACCGCGTCCTGCGGCTCGGTGGCGGTGTCGAGGGCGATGACCAGCACGCCCTGCGCGCGCGCCTTCTTGATGGCCGGCACGATGGCCTTGGTGTCGCTGGGGGTGATGAGGATGCCCTTGGCGCCGGCGTTGATCATGTTCTCCATCGCCGTCACCTGGCCCTCGTTGTCGCCGTCCTTGGCGCCGGCGCCGGTGAGGAGCTTGGCGCCCTGCCTGGCCGCCTCGGCCGCGGCGCCCTCCTTCATCTTCACGAAGAACGGGTTGGTCTCGGTCTTGGTGATGAGACCGACGACGATGGGGTCGGCCGCCGAGGCCGCGCCGGCGGCCAGGACGACGAGGGCGAGGAACGACAGCGAGAGCTTCTGGACCATGGGACCTCCCGGTTGGATGGCGTCACGACCTGCTGCGGCTGCATGAAGGCGACGACCACATCGAGGCTGCACCTATTCGCGTGGCCCCCCCCCTTTCCCAGCGGGCTCGGCGGGGCCGACCTCCGCGCAGAGGTGCAAGAGGTGAAGAAAGAATAAAACATGTTGATGTTTTTAAAGTACACTGGCGCCCTCAGAGAACGCAACAGGCTGGGATGGCATGCCTTTTTGGGTTCCCCATCCCGGCGGCAGCAGGGTCGCGACCCCCGCGTGAGGTGATGTAGGCTTCGCAAGCTCGAGGGCCTTGAAGCCCCTGGAGGTCGTACGAAGACCGCCGCTCCAGCCCCCCATGACGCCCTGCGCCGCCCCCGCGGCTCGAACCAGGTGGGCATGCGCCAGTTCAACGAGCGCGTGGTGCTGCAGGCCATCCGGCTGCACGGCGCGCTGCCCAAGGCCGAGGTGGCGCGGATGACGCGCCTCTCCACCCAGGCCGCCTCGGTCATCCTCAACAGCCTGCTCACGCGCGGGCTGGTGGTGCGCGGGGCGCGGCTGCGCGGCCGCGTCGGCCAGCCCTCGGTGCCCATCGCGCTCAACCCCGACGGCGCCTTCACGGTGGGCGTCAAGGTCGGGCGGCGCAGCCTCGACGTGCTGGCCATGGACTTCGCGGCCAAGGTCCGCTGCCGCGAGTCGCTCGAGTACCCGTACCCCGACCCCGCGCAGATCTTCCCGGCCATCGAGGCGCGGCTGGCCGCCGTGCTCGGGCAGCTCGGGCGTCAGGCGCGCCGGGTGGTGGGCGTTGGGGTGGCCGCGCCGCTCTGGATGGGCGGCTGGCGCGACTTCCTCGGCGCGCCGGCCGGCGCCATGGACGCCTGGCAGGGCGTCGACGTGCGCGAGCGCATCCAGGCCATGACGCCGCTGCCGGTGGAGTTCGCCAAGGACACCACCGCGGCCTGCGCGGCCGAGCTGGTGCTGGGGGCCGGCCGCCGCCTGCGCAACTACCTCTACCTGTTCGTGGGCACCTTCATCGGCGGCGGCCTGGTGGTGGAGGGCGACCTGCACCACGGGCCGCACGGCAACGCCGGCGCGGTCGGCTCGCTGCCCTGGCAGGCGGAGCCCGGCGCCGCGCCGCGCCAGCTGCTCCACGGGGCCTCGGGGCTGGTGCTGGAGCAGCGCTTCACGGCCCGAGGCTGGCCGGCCGCCGCCGCCCACGACGGGCGCGCCGTCTCGCCGGAGCCGTGGCCCGTGACGAGCGCCTGGCTCGACGACACCGGGCCGGCGCTGGCCCACACCATCGCCGCGGCCGCCTCGCTGCTCGACCTGGAGGCGGTGGTCTTCGACGGCTCGATGCACCGGCAGGTGATCGGCGAGATGGTGGCGCGCACCGACCGCGTGCTCGACGGCATCAGCTGGGAGGGCATCAGTCGGCCGAGCCTCATGGTGGGCACGGTGGGCGCCGACGCCCGCGCCCTGGGCGCCGCGGTCCTGCCGCTCTACCGCCACTTCGCCCCGGTCCACGCGCTCTTCCTCAAGGCCGACGCCGGGGCCGATGACGACGTCGACACCGGGGTCGACGCCGGGGCGGAGGCCGGCCCCTGATGCTGCTCGGCCTCGACATCGGCACCAGCTCGGCCAAGGCGCTCCTCCTCGACGGGCGCGGCGCCCTGGTGGCCGAGGCCGGCGCGCCCCACGCCGTCGAGCACCCGCGGCCGGGCTGGTCAGAGACCCACCCCGAGCGCTGGTGGGAGTCGGTGGTGGCGGCCACCCGGGCGCTCCCGGCCGAGGCGCGCGCGGCGGTGCGCGGCGTGGGGCTCTCCGGTCAGATGCACGGGGTGGTGCTGGCCGACGCCGCCGGCGCGCCGGTGCGCCCCGCCATCCTCTGGACCGACACGCGCTCGGCCGACCAGCTCGCCCGCTACCCGGCCGACGCCGCCGCCACCACCGGCAACGCGCCGAGCGCCGGCATGACCGGCCCGACGCTGCTCTGGCTGGCGGCGAACGAGCCGGCCGCGCTCGCCGCGGCGCGCTGGGCCCTCCTCGCCAAGGACTGGCTGCGGCTCCGGCTCACCGGTGAGGCGGCCACCGACCCCTCCGACGCCACCGGCACCTCGCTCGCCAATGGCGAGGGGGCCTGGGACGAGCGCCTGGTGGAGCGGCTCGGCCTGCCGCGCGCCCTCCTGCCGCCGGTGCGCCCCTCCGGCGCGGCGAGCGGCCGGCTCCGGCGGGAGGCGGCCGAGGCCCTGGGCGTACCGGCGGGGCTGCCGGTGGCCACCGGCGCCGGCGACACGCTGGCGGCCGCGCTCGGCACCGGTCTCCTCGGCGAGGGGGACGCCCAGCTCGCCATCGGCAGCAGCGCGCAGGTGGTCGTGCCGCGGATGGGCTGGCCGGGCGCCTCGCCCGCGCTCAACGTCTACCGGAGCGCGCTCCCGGCCGGCCTGCCGCCCTGGTGCCGCATGGCGGCCATGCAGAACGGCGGGCTGGCGCTGGAGTGGGCCAGGGCCCGGCTCGGCCTCTCCTGGGACGCGGCCTTTGAGCGGGCCTTCGCCCCCGGCGCCGAGCGGAGCCGGGCGGTCTTCCTCCCCTACCTCACCGGCGAGCGCACGCCCTTCATGGACCCGGCGCTGCGCGGCGCCTGGGTGGGGCTCTCCGAGGCCGACGACGCCGGCAGCTTGATGCGCGCCGCGCTCACCGGGGTGGCCTGCGCCATCCGCGCCGGGCTGGAGGCGCTCCAGGCCGAGGGGCCGGGGCTCACGCGGCTGCGCCTCTCGGGCGGCGGCACGGTCCAGCCGGCCTGGCGCCAGCTCCTCTCCGACGTGCTCGGGCTGCCGCTCGACGCCGCCACCACGCCGAGCGCCTCGGCGCGGGGCGCGGCGCTGCTGGGCGGCCTGGCCGCGGGCGCCGTCGCCCCGGGCGACCTGCCGGGCCTCTCCCCGGTCCCCACCCCGGTGGCCGCGCCGCGCCCCGGGCAGGCGGAGGGCGCCTACCGGCGCTTCCGCGACCTCCACCAGCGGCTCACCGGGTGGTTCACCACATGACCGCCGCGCGCTTCGTGGTCTTCGGCGAGGCCCTCACCGACTTCATCCGCGACGACGACGGCCGCTGGCGCGACGTGCCGGGCGGCTCCTGCTGGAACGTGGCCCGCAGCGCGGCGCGGCTCGGGCTGCCCACTGGCTACGCCGGCGCCGTGAGCCGCGACCTCTTCGGCGACGCGCTCATGCAGCTCACCCGCGAGGCCGGCCTCGACCTGCGCTTCACGCAGCAGGTCGACAAGTCGCCGCTCCTCGCCATGGTCCCCTCGCGCCACCCGCCGCGCTACTTCTTCGTGGGCGACGACAGCGCCGACCTGAACTTCGACCCCGAGGCCCTGCCGGCCGGCTGGCTCGACGAGGCCGAGGTGGTCCACTTCGGCTGCATCAGCCTGGTCCGCCAGCCCCACGCGGCGCGCCTGGTGGCCATGGCCGAGCGCGTCCACCGGGCGGGCCGGCGCATCTGCTTCGACCCCAACTACCGCACCCTCATGGGCCCGGCCTACCGGCCCACGCTGGAGCGCATGGCTGCCCTCGCCGACTTCCTCAAGGTGTCGGACGAGGATCTCACCGGCCTCTTCCCCGGCCTCTCCACCGCCGCGGCGCTGGCCGAGCTCCGGGGGATGGCGCCGCGGGCGCAGCTCCTGCTGACCCAGGGCGCCGAGGGCATGCGCCTCCTCGCCGGCGGGGCCGAGGTGCACCAGCCGGCCTTCCCGGTGAGGGTGGCCGATACGGTGGGGGCCGGCGACGCCACCATGGGCGGCTGGATCGCGAGCCAGCTCCTCGAACCCGGCGCGCCGCCCGGTCGCCACCTGGCCTTCGCGGCCGCCACCGCCGCCATCGTCTGCAGCCGCCCCGGCGCCTACGCGCCCAAGCGCGACGAGGTGGCGGCGGTGCTGGCGGGGGGCCGGGTCGGCGCCTGACGCCGGCCGGTCACGGTCGCACGAACGCCAGCACGAACCGGTCGCTCGTCCCCCGCCGCTCGGCGGCGGCGACCGGCGACGAGTTCCAGTCGCGCGCATCCTCCGGGTTGCGCAGGAAGGCCCCCTCCGCGGCGAGCCGGAAGCCGGCCGCTTGGACCTCCTGGCGGACCACCGCCTCGTCGATGCGGTGCAGCGTCTTCGCGTCCTCGACGCCGTGGCCGGCCACGGCCGACGAGTCGATGACCACGAAGAGGCCGCCGGGTCGCAACGCCGCCAGGACGGCGCGGTTCATGGCGCCCCGATCGGCGCCCAGCCAGACGCTGTCGTGGTAGACGGCGTTCATCAGCACCAGGTCGAGGCCGGTCGCCTCGGTCGGCAGCGGCGCCTCGAACTCGCGGTCGACGCGCACCACGTTGGCGCAGGCCGGCCGCGCCAGCCGCTGGGTCCAGGCCTCGCCCACGAAGCCCAGGAACGCCTTCGGGTTCTGGGCCCAGACCACGCCGGTCGGCCCCACCGCCCGCGCCAGCAGCTCGGTGGTGTAGCCGCCGCCGGCCCCCAGGTCCGCCACCCGCATGCCGGAGCGGAGCGCCAGGAAGGCCAGCAGCGCGTCGGGGTGGCGGCCCGCGTCGAGCGCGCGGTCCTGCGGCGTGCGGTCGGGCGCCGCCACGATGCTCGTCGGCACGGCCGGCGCGGAGTAGGGCGGCACCGAGGAGCCGCGGATGGCGCAGGCCGCCGGCAGGAGGAGCAGCGAGGCGGCGACGGCGAGGCGGCGGGGCATGGCGGCTCCGGGCGAGCTTCGGGTGGCGACGAGGTGGCCACCCCATGGCGGCGCGCGCGGTGCGGCGCAACGCCCCTGCCAGGCCAGACCCCGAGTCGAGCGGGCTACCCCGCGCTGGTCTCGCCGACCACGTCGCCGAAGCGGACGCGCCCGTCGGCCCAGAGGAGCCGCTCGCAGCGCTGCAGCAGGTCGGGCAGGCCGCCGCGGGTGGCGGCCGAGACGGCCACGCCGTCGGCCTGGTGGGCCAGCGCGGCCCCCTCGCCGGGCGGCAGCCGGTCGACCTTGTTGTAGACCACCAGCCGCCGCTTCTCGCCGAGCCCGAGGCCGCCCAGGATCTTCTCCACCGCAGCGACCTGCTGGTCGCGGCGCGGGTCCGAGGCGTCGACCACGTGGAGCAGGAGGTCGGCGTCGGAGAGCTCCTCCAGCGTGGCGCGGAAGGCGTTGACCAGATCCGGCGGCAGGTCGCGGATGAAGCCCACCGTGTCGGTGATGATCACCTCGCGGTCGCGCGGGAAGCGCAGCCGGCGGCTGGTGGGGTCGAGGGTGGCGAAGAGCTTGTCCTCGGCCAGCACCGTCGACTCGGTGAGGGCGTTGAGCAGCGTCGACTTGCCGGCGTTGGTGTAGCCGACGATGGAGAGCACCGGCAGGCCGCGCTGGTTGCGCTGGCGCCGCCGCAGCGTCCGGTCCTGCGACAGCCCCTCGATGCGCCGCTCCAGCGCGGTGATGCGGTCGCGCACGCGGCGCCGGTCGATCTCCAGCTTGGTCTCGCCGGGGCCGCGGCCGCCGATGCCGCCGGCCAGGCGCGACAGCGAGTCGTCCCGGCCGACCAGGCGCGGGTAGAGGTACTTGAGCTGGGCCAGCTCCACCTGCAGCTTGCCGTCGGCCGACTGGGCCCGCTGGGCGAAGATGTCGAGGATGAGCTGGGTGCGGTCGAGGATCTTGAGCGAGGTGGCCTCGGCGATGTGGATGGCCTGCGAGGGCGAGAGGTTGGCGTCGAAGACGATCAGGTCGGCCATGAGCTGCATGGAGCGGAGCAGGATGTCCTGCAGCTTCCCCTTGCCGATGAGGGTGCGCGGGTCGATCTCGCGCCGGTGCTGCAGCGAGGCGTCCACCACCTCGACGCCGGCGGTGCGGGCCAGCTCGCGCAGCTCGACGAGCGAGGCCTCGCCCTCCTCGCGGCTGCGGGTGCGCCCCGAGACCCCCACCAGGATGGCCCGCTCGCGCCCGCCGGTGCGGCGCGCCGTGCGGGCCCGGGCGAACTCCTCCTCCAGCGCCAGCGGGCCGGCGGAGGCGTCGTAGGTGAGCTCGTGCACGGACGGCGCGCGCTCGTCCTTCCAGAGCTCGCCGTCCGGGTTCTCGGGGACCAGCCAGGCGAGGTGCACCGCGCCCGGCAGGCCGTCGGGCTGCACCTCGACGGCGGCCACCAGGTCGAGCCGCAGCAGCGCCAGGTCGGTGTGGTCGTCGCGGGTGAGCGGCTCGCCGTCGAGGTGGGTGTGCACCAGGCGCAGCCCGCGCAGGCGGTGCGAGCCGGCGCGGCCGCGCCCGACGTCGGGGAGGTCGAGCTTCTTGGCGTCGCCGACGATGACCCACTCCACCTCGCCCTTTCGGTCGATGAGCACGCCCACCTGCCGGCCGGTCTCGTGGGAGACCTCGGCGAGGTGGCGCGCCAGCTCCGGCGAGACCACCTGCTCCGCGTCGACGCGGCGGCGGTAGGTGCGCTGGAGGGCGTGGAGCTGGGAGGGCTTGAGGCCGAGGGTGTGGCCGAAGACGTCGTGCATCAGGGTGTGGGGAGCATAACGTCGCCTCAGCCCAGCGCCAGCAGCACCTGCACCAGCAGGATCTTGGCGATGGTGGCGGCCGGGTAGACCGAGGCGTAGCCCAGGTTGGGGATGTCGTTCTTGGTCTGCTCCAGCGCGTAGCCCAGCACGGCCGGCTGGGTGTGGATGCCGGCCACCATGCCGAGGAGCAGGCTCATGGGGACGCGCAGCAGCCGGTGGCCGATCCAGAGGGCGCCGAAGGCGGTGAGGAAGGTGATGGCGGCGCCGGCGGCGAAGAGCCAGAGGCCGCTCGCCGAGGTGAAGGTGGCGAGGAAGCCGTTGCCGGCGCGGGTGCCGATGCCGGCCAGGAAGAGGATGAGGCCGATCTGGCGCAAGGTCACGCTGGCGCTGAAGGGGAGGCTCCAGATCATGGAGCCGGTGCGCCCCACCGTGCCGAGCACCAGGCCGACGATGAGCGGTCCGCCGGCGAAGCCCAGGCTGGCGGTGAGCCCGCCCGGGAGCGGCAGCGGCAGCGCGCCGAGCAGGAGGCCGAGCGCCAGGCCGAGGCCGAAGGTGAGGATGTCCACCTCGCTGGCGGCGCGGTAGGAGTCGCCGAAGAAGGTCACCAGCTCGCCGAGCCGGTCGACCGGGCCGAGCACGCGCACCCGGTCGCCCAGCTCGAGGGTCATCTCGTCGCTGGGCAGGAGGTCGACGTCGCCGCGGCGCACCCGCGTCACCACCGAGGCGAAGCGGGCCGGGATGGCCAGCTCGCGCAGGGGGCGCCCGGCCGTCTCCGGGTTGGAGACGAAGATGCGGCGCAGGTCGAACTCGCTCCGGTCCTGGTCGATGGCCAGGGCGGCGGGCCTGCCCAGGCGGGCCGTGGCGCGCGCCAGCTCGCTCGCTGCGCCCACGACGGTCACCACGTCGCCCGGCTCGAGCCGCGTCTCCGGCGTGGCGATCTGCAGCCGGTCGCCGCGGAGCATCCGGCCGAAGATGACCTTGAGCTTGAGGCCGCGCACCAGCTCCTCGACGGTGAGGATGCCGAGGTCCTGCGTCACCTCGACGGTGGCCTTCTCCAGCGGCTCGTTGGCGGCCCCCAGCTCGCCGAGCTGGCGCGCCTCGGCGGCGAGGTCGGGCTTCCAGAGCCGGAAGGCCAGGCGGATGGCCAGCACCACGCCCACCACGCCCATGGGGTAGGCGATGGAGTAGGCCACCACCGGCTCGGAGAGGCGCGCCGAGTCGGTCTGCTTCAGCGTCTCGATGGCGCCGGCCAGGGCCGGCGTGTTGGTGAGGCTGCCGGCGAAGAGCCCGGCGCCGAGGGCGGGACCGAGACCGAGCAGCCGGTGGGTCGCCACCGCCGCCAGCAGCGCCAGCGCCAGCACGCCCACCGCCATGGCGTTGTGGCGCAGCCCATCGCGCTTCAGCGAGGCCACGAAGGCCGGGCCGGAGGTGAGCCCCACCGTGTAGACGAAGAGGGCCAGCCCGAGCATGTAGACGATGTCGGGCAGCGCCAGCGCCGGCGAGAGGGCGCCCACGCCCAGCCCCACGAAGAGGACCGCGGCCACGCCGAGCTGGCTGCCGCGGACCTTGAGCCGCCCCAGCGGGTAGCCGATGGCGGCCACCAGGAAGAGGAGCAGGAGCGGGTTGTGCGAGAGGAAGCGGACGAGCGGTTCGAGCGGCTGGTCTGACATGGTGCGGGCGGCCTCGGGGCCGGGCGGAGTCTACGCCCGAACCGGCGGGAGGCCCACCGCGCGCGTGGCGCGGCTAGTTGGCCGCGACCGGCTCCACGTCCTGCTCGGTCTCGATGCCGAGGTACCGCAGCAGCCGCACCTGGTGCTGGCGCAGGCCGCGCACGTCGGCGGGGCGCCCCTTGAGCGCGCGGGCCAGGAGCGCGATGCCGAAGTCGTGGAACTCGCGCACGCGGGACAGATCGATGCGGACCTGCAGGCCGGCCGGCGCGTCCTCGAGCACCTGGGCCACCTGCATGGCCGCCGGCACGTCGAACGTGCCCTCGAGCTCGATCAGCTGCCGATGCGTCTCAACCTGGCTCACGGTCATTTCGAAATCTCCCACGGGTACCGCCTCGGGCTGCCTGGAATGCGCGCTTGGTGCATCGGCCATGCATGAAAGAACCATGCCGAACCTGCCGATTCGTTTGCGGAATCCGATCAGGACGCAAGATCGCGGGATCAGAACAAATCCCTACACCTGCGCGCCTACGCCACACGGCCGATCGGAAGAGGTCGGAGAGACCCAGGGTAGGTCCTCGCCCGCCTCCACCGCCGGTGATCATCCGGGTACACCCACGGTCGAGCACCCCGGAGGGCTGGGTGCACGGCCGATCGACCGTGGCCGGACGGGCGTTTGCACCGCGCCGCCGCCGCGCCTAAGGTGACCCCCTCGCGCGGACCCGAGGGCTCGGGGGACGCCGGGATGGAGCGAGCGATGTCGGACGCCACCCCCGCCACCACCGAGGATCTGGAGCGGCTCCCGGGCCTGCACTACGTGCTGGCCGCCGCGGTGGCCTTCTTCAGCGCCCTGCTGGCGGTCCCGGTGGGCTTCGGCTGGCGCGCCATCTCGCACGTGGCCGAGTACGGCGACGAGAGCTACACCATGCCCTCCATGGGCGGCTGGCTCTTCCTGGTGTGCGGCGCGCTCGCCATCGCCTTCGGCTTCGGCCTGGCGGCGGCGCTGGTGGCCTCGGGCCGCTTCATCCGGGCGCGGCAGCGCCACTCCTTCTGCCTGTGGGTGGCGGCGCTGGTGACCTTCTTCTTCCCCTTCGGCACCCTGCTCGGCTTCCACGCCATCAACGTGCTCACCACCGAGCTGGCGCGGCGCGACTTCGGCGTGGTGACCGCGTCCGACTCGGTGGCCTAGGGCGCCCGCTCGGGCCGCGGCGCCGGGGCGCCGGCCCGCTGCCCCGCCTCCTTGCGACCGGCGCAGTCCTCGAACCACCGCTCCAGCGTCGCTGCCGGCAGCGCCAGCTCCAGCGAGAAGCGCCCCTGCTCGTTCACCACGCGGGCGGCGTCGAGCAGCTCGGTGAGCGGCTGGTCGCCGCCGGCCTTGGCCGAGAGCCGCCCGGCCGCCAGGGCGCCGCCCAGGGTGCGCGCCAGGTCGCCCAGGGCCTGGTCGTCCTTGCCGTCCACGCGCACCACCGCCGCCACGTCCTGCATGGCGTCGACGTGCAGCTCGACGCGGCTGGCCGCGGCGGCCAGCTTGGCGCCGAGCGCCTGGTCCTGGGCCGAGAAGAGCCGCTGCACGGTGGCGCCGGGGATGACGCCGTAGACCTCGCCGTAGGCCAGGTCCTCGGGCACCGCCGACTCGGGCGGCGCGCTCCGGCCCTCCAGCTGGTCCATGGCCTGGCGGGCCGCCGCGTCGTCCGGTCCCAACACCAGGAGCTGGTTCTTCCAGACGCCCACCACCTCGCTGCCGTCGAGCTGGCGGTAGAGCCGCCCCGCCTCGCCGTAGGCCTCCACCGTGGCCCGCCCCTCCTCGACCAGCCGCTCCCAGCGGGCCCGGTCGAAGTAGCCGGAGACCACCATGGCGCGCCCCACGAAGCCCACCCGGTCGATGTCCTTGAGCGGGTCGACGCCGGTCTCCTTCTGGAAGTCGGAGAAGGTCCTGGGGTTCTCCGCCAGGGCGCAGGAGATGAACAGCTCGCCGAGGCGCGAGTGGCGCAGCGCGTTGGCCTCGAAGACCATCACCGGCTCGTCGGGCCTCACCGGCAGCGCCAGGACGAAGGGGTCGCGCTTGGGCGCCGGCTCGATGGCGGGACGGCCGGGGCGCGGCGTCACGGCCAGGGGTGGCGGCAGGGTCTGGCGCGCCTCGTGGCGCTTCCACTCGGCCTCGCGCATGTGGGTGGGAAAGCTCACCGGGCGGCGCGGCGGCTCGGACGACGCCTCCACCAGCGAGAGGAGGCCGGCGGCCAGCAGGAGCAGCACCACGGCGGCGAGCCAGAGGCGGCGGCGGGGCATCAGTAGTCCTTGCGCTCGAAGAGCGCCACGGCCGCGGCCAGCACCGCCGCGGCGAAGAGGAAGGTCCCGCCGAGCTGCGCCAGGAGCAGGGTCAGGTCGGTGCCCCGCCCGGCCGCCAGCCGGAAGGCGTGCTGCCCCAGGCCGGTGAGGCGGGGCAGCGGCGAGGTGAGGGCGAGGAAGAGCGTGCGCCCCGGCCCCGCCGAGAAGAGCGGCGCCAGGTCGGACCGGCTGCCGGCCACCGTGAAGAGGAGGAGCGCCGCGCCGCCGGCCGCGCCGGAGAGGGCGGCCGAGCGGACCGCCACGGCGGAGAGGACCATCACGGCGTAGACGGCGGAGAAGGCGGCCGCCGAGAGCAGGGCGGCGAGCAGCGGCGCCCAGCCGAAGACGCCGCTCTTGGCCATGATGATGAGGGAGAGCCCGGCGCCGCCGTAGAGCGCCCCGGCCAGCACCAGCGCCAGCACGCCGAGGTAGGTGCCCACCAGCAGCTCCCAGCGGCGCAGCGGCAGCGAGAGGAGCTGCTCGATGCGGCCGGGGGCCAGCAGGGCCGGCGCGAAGTCGGCGCAGGCGAGCACGCCGAAGACCAGGCCGGCGCCGAAGATGGTGGAGGCCACCGCCTCGAAGAGCGGCCGCAGCGCCACCTCCACCGGCCGGATCTCGCCGGAGCCGGAGCCGCCGAAGAAGCGGGTGGCGGCCAGCGCGCCGTCCACCACGTCGAGCTCGAGGCCGAAGGCCACCAGCACGAGCACGAGGGAGGTGGCGCCCACCAGGGCGAGCGTCCACTTGCGCGAGCGGGCCTCCCGCAGGAGGTCGAGCGCCACCGCGAAGACCCTCACGCGCGCCCCTCCACCGCGGCGGCCAGCACCGCCTCGAGGTCCTGGCCGTCCCGGCGCAGCTCCACCACCAGCGCCCCAGCGGTGCGGGCGGCGTCGAGGGCGGCGTTGAGCCGGGCGGCGTCGCCCTGCAGCCGGAAGACCCCCGCCTCGTCCGGTGCGGCGCTGAACCCGGCGGCGGCGAGCCGGGCCGACGGGTCGGTCGCCGCCGGGGCGAAGCGCACCCGCCAGGTGGTCTCCGCCGCGCCGGGGGCGCCCAGGCCGTCGAGCGGCCCCTCGCGCGCGATGCGCCCGCTCACCAGCACGCCGATGCGGCCGCACACCCGCTCGGTCTCGGCCAGCAGGTGGCTGTTGAGGAAGAGGGTGGCGCCGCGGGCGATGGCCTGCTGCAGCAACCCCCGCACCTCCATGCGCCCCATGGGGTCGAGGCCGTCGGTCGGCTCGTCGAGCACCAGCAGCTCGGGGGTGCCGAGCAGCGCCGTGGCGAGGCCGACCCGCTGCTTCATGCCCTTGGAGAAGCCGCCCACCCTGCGGCCGGACTCCTCGGCGATGCCCACCTCCTCGAGCTGCGCCAGCAGGCGGGCCCGCGGCAGGGAGAGCCGCTTGTAGCGCGCCACCGAGGCCAGGATCTCGAGCGGCGTCCAGGAGCGGGCCAGCTCCAGCCGCTCCGGCAGGTAGCCGACGCGGGCGCGCACCGCCGGGTCCTGCGGGTCGCCGCCGAGCAGCCGGATGCGGCCGCCGCTGGGCTGCACCACCCCCAGCAAGGCCTTCACGAAGGTGGTCTTGCCGGCGCCGTTCGGGCCGATGAGGCCGAAGGCGGCCCCCGCGGGCACGCGGAGGTCGACCCCCCGCAGCGCCTCCTGGGGCGGACGGCCGACGCCGCCCGGGTACCTCTTGGAGAGCCCCTCCGCCTCGATGGCCAGCACGTCGGCATCCTACTGCACGCGCCGG
>Ga0209682_10000537_pt1 | contig 13109 bp, 14 predicted proteins | sample DOMMetBare2Fresh_2_FD_187471 | JGI IMG/M metagenome (GOLD analysis project Ga0209682, IMG submission 187471) | Wetland sediment microbial communities from St. Louis River estuary, USA, under dissolved organic matter induced mercury methylation -... | ecosystem: Environmental > Aquatic >... | reverse complement strand
GCTCTCGTGGGCAACGAGAAGTTCTGCGGCGAGTGCGGTACGCCCGCTTCTGTCCAGGTTCCACCCGGCACGGCGACAGCACCTGCGCGTGAAGCCGCCGTCGCCGAGCGCCGCCGCCACAGGGCGGCGAGCCCCGCGCCCAGCACCGCGACCACGATCGCATCGAGCAGGAACAGCGCCAGCGAGGACGACAGCAGGATGCCGCGCAGATCGCGCGGTTCGGCGTTGGTGTAGGTGGCGCGCTGCGCCCGCAGCGCGGACGTATCCAGCGGCGCGATGCGGTCGGCCGCGGCCAGCGTGTTGACCGCGATCGGGCCATCGGCGGGGCCATAGAAGCCCGGCGGATGATCCAGCGTGGCGCGGTCGCGGTAATCCGCGGGCATCGGCTTGGCGGTCGAGGGCGGGGGTCCGAACGCGCCAAAGCCATCGAGCGTGCGCAGCGGTGCTACCGTCTCGATAGTGGTCGTCTCGCTGGCGACGCCCGCGCCGGGCTTCGACGTATAGCCGGACATGTCGACGATCCGCCGCAGCATCTCGACGAAACTGCCGGACATCGGCAGGTCCGACCAGCGCGAGTCGGCGCCGACATGGAACAGGCTGACGATGCCCTTGCCGCGATGCTCGCCGGTCACCAGTGGCGTGCCGTCTTCCAGCGACGCCCAGGTCTTGGTGGCGAGCACCGAGTCCGGCTCGGCCAGCACCTGACGGTTGATCGTTATGTCTTTGGGCACGGCGAGGCCCGCGAACGGACCGTCGGCGGCGAAGGAGGACAGATGCTGCGGCTTTTCCCAGGTCAGGCTGCCGCCGAGGATGCGGCCGCCGCGGCGCAGCTTTACCGGCACCAGATCGTCATCGGCCTGCGCCAGGCGGGGGCCGGCGAACCGCACCAGTACGCCGCCCTGGTCGATCCACGCGTTGAGACGTTCGCGGATTTCCGGCGACAGCGTGCCGACATCGGCGAGCACGATCATCGGCAGACGTTGATCGAGGAATTGCGCGATCACCTGTTGCGCCGCGCCGCGGTCGCCCAGTCGCACGTCGGCGAACGGCGCCAGCGCGCGGGTCAGATAGAAGGTTGACGCCAGCAGCGGCTGGGCGGTGTCGCTGGTCGCGCCGGTGACGACACCGACCGCGCGCCGCCGCCATCTCTTGTCGAGCAGTTGCACCGCGCCGGCCGACCGTTCGCCGGCAATCTCCAGCCGCGAAATGTCGTTGCGCAGTTCGACCGGCAGGTCGAACGCCGCTTCGCTCTCGCGATCCTGCATGCCGAACGCGTAGCGCGCCTCGCCGATCGGCGCGCCCTTGGCGTCGATGGCGCGGACCACGCCGGCGGCGACGCCGGTGGTCGCGCGCAGCACCTTGACCGTCATCTTGGCCGCGGCGTTTTCGGCGGCGACCAGTGCCTGTGTTGGAACCGCGCCGCCTTCGAACAGCGTCAGCTTGCGCTCGCCGATGGTCTTGGCGAGAGTCTCGACGAATTCAGCGCCACGTCCGGTGTCGACACCGTCGGATAGCCACGCGATCTCGGCATCGCCGGTCGCCTTCAGGAAGCGGTCGAGGGCTGTGAGCGTGTCGACCCGATCGACCGAATACGGCTTCGGCGAGATCTGGCGCAGCGCGACCCGCGCAGTGCCGGCCGGCATCAGCGTAATGTCGCGCGCGGTCTCGGACAACGGAACCAGCGCGACACCGCGGCGGTCGTTGTCGGCGTTGGCGATCAGTTCATCCGCGGCCTTGACCCGTGTGTCCCAGCTTGCGGCTGCGCTCCAGCCGTCGTCGAGCAGGATTACCAGCGGCGCGTTGCTGCCGCCGACGCCGGTCTGCGGATTCCAGATCGGGCCTGCGGCGGCCAGGATGACGAGTGCTGCGGCGGCCAGCCGCAGCAGCGTCAGCCACCATGGCGTACGCGACGGGGTTTCTTCCCTGGGGCGGATGTCGAACAACAGCCGCGTCGGCGGAAACTCGATCCGCCGCGGCCGCGGCGGCATCACGCGCAGCAGCCACCACAGCACCGGCAGGCTCAGCAAGCCCAGCAGCAGCAGCGGTTGCGCGAAGGTGAGGGGAAGCCCTGCGATCATGCGCTGCGCCCCGCCTTGACGGTCGAGCCGCCCGGGCCGCCCTTGGCTGCCATCATGCCCGAATGCAGGAACAGCAGCAGTTCGGCGGCCGAACGGCTGGTGGTGTGGGTCGAGAACAGCCAGTTGAGCCGGTTGGTTTCGCTGCGGATCTCGTCGCGATGCAGGGCGACCCGGGCGACATAGTCGCTGGCCCAGCTCTCGGCGCGGCCGGCGGTGACGACGCCAAAGCCTTCAGGCTCGACGAATTCGACACGGCCCGAATAAGGAAAGGTTTCTTCGGCGGGATCGACGACCTGAATCAGCGAGCCATGGGCGCCGGAGGCGGAAAGCCCCGCCAGCATCGTCCTGATCTCGCTCATCGGCGACCACAGGTCCGACAGCACGACGATTTCCGCCAGCGCCGACGGCACGAAGGACGGCGGCAGGCTGGCGCGCGCCGTGTCGTCATGCAGCAGCACCTGCGCCATCTTGTCGATCACGTTGCGGTTGGCGGTCGGGCTCATCAGGCCGGGAATGCCGACGCGTTCGCCGCCGGACACCAGCAGTTCGGCGAGCGCGAACGTCACGATCAGGCCGCGCTCCAGCTTGGAGTCGCGCGCGCCCTTGGAAGCGAACGCCATCGACAGCGAACGGTCGGGCCACAGCCACACGGTGTGGGCGGCCTCCCATTCCTGCTCGCGGACATAGAGATGATCGTCGCGCGCCGAACGGCGCCAGTCGACGTTCTGCGACGGTTCGCCGGAGACGAAGCGGCGATATTGCCAGAAGCTCTCGCCCGCGCCGGCGCGGCGCCGGCCATGCAGGCCATGGATGACGTTGGCGGCGATGCGGCGGGCTTCGAGCACGAGACGGGGAAGCGAAGCGGCGAGCGTTCGGCTTTCGCCATCTGCACGTCGGATTGCTAGAATCTCCCTGGTCTCGTGGCTGGTCTCAGCGGCCATCAACCGATCCGCGTCTTCAATTGCTTGATCACGTCGGGAATGGTGCGGCCTTCCGCGCGCGCCGAGAAGGTCAGCGCCATGCGGTGCTTGAGGATCGGTTCGGCGAGATCGAGCACGTCGTCGATCGAGGGCGCGAGGCGGCCGTCGAGCAGCGCACGGGCGCGGACCGCCAGCATCAGCGACTGGCTGGCGCGGGGACCCGGTCCCCAGGCGATCAGCTTGTGACCGCCATCGGGGTCAGGCCGCGCGGCGCGCACCAGCGACAGGATGGCTTCGACGACGCTGTCGCCGACCGGCAGGCGGCGAACCAGGCGTTGGGCGGCGATCAGGATTTCCGCGTTCATCGACGCCTTGGCGAGCGTCTCCTCGGCGCCGGTGGTCTCGAACAGGATGCGTCGCTCGGCGTCGCGGTCTGGATAGTCGACATCGATTTCCATCAGGAAGCGGTCGAGCTGCGCCTCGGGCAGCGGATAGGTGCCTTCCTGCTCCAGCGGGTTCTGCGTGGCGAGCACATGGAACGGCTTGGGGAGGTCATGCCGCGCGCCTGCAACGGTGATGTGCTGTTCCTGCATGGCTTGCAGCAGCGCCGATTGCGTGCGCGGGCTGGCGCGGTTGATTTCGTCGGCCATCAGGAGCTGCGCGAACACCGGTCCGGAGATGAAGCGGAACGACCGCTTGCCGGATTGGCTCTCATCCAGCACCTCGGCGCCGAGAATATCCGACGGCATCAGGTCCGGCGTGAACTGGATGCGCTTGGCGTCGAGCCCGAGCGTGGTGCCGAGCGTCTCGACCAGCTTGGTCTTGGCGAGGCCGGGAACGCCGATCAGCAGCGCATGGCCGCCGGACAGGATCGTCACCAGCGTGTTTTCGATCACCCGGTCCTGGCCGAAGATGACGGTGGAGATCGCTTCCTTGGCGGCGCGAATTTGTCCGGCGACCTGTTCGGCCGAACGGACGATCGCATCTTCCAGTTTCTCGACGCCGTCTGCGCTGGCCATCTGTTTCTCCTTGATCGCCTCATGACACCGCGGGTTGCGTCGTCATGCCACGAGCCTCATGCTAAACCTGTGCAAAGGCCATGTATTCGTTGAATTAAACTATCCCCACATTATCGGCATTTCGGGGTATGAACGGCATCACGTTATGGCGACTTGATCCGCATTCTTACGGACCAGATCGTCAGGAACACGTATCTGAAGACGTGCACCAATCGTGCCAGACCGAGGGGGCGGAGAGTCAAGGCAAACAATGGCGAAGCAAGGGCAAACCACCAGCCAGGGTCTGGAAGGGCTAACCGTCGCAGCCCGGGAAGCTTCCAGCGCCGCGCCGGCCGGAAAAGGCCTGCCGCCGGTGCATCTGTGGAATCCGCCGTTCTGCGGTGACCTCGACATGCGAATCGCAAGCGACGGAACCTGGTTCTACTTGGGCACGCCGATCGGCCGGCCGGCGCTGGTGCGCCTGTTCTCGACCATCCTCAAGCGCGAGGACGGCAAGCACTTTCTCGTGACCCCGGTCGAGAAGGTCGGCATCCGCGTCGATGATGCGCCTTTCCTGGCGGTCGAGATGCAGAAGGAAGAGGCCACGGATCGCGGCCGGCTCTTGCGCTTTCGCACCAATGTCGACGACTGGGTGCCATGCGATTCCGGACACCGCCTGCGATTCGAGATGGCCGCCGATGGCGGGCTGACGCCCTATCTTCACGTCCGCGCCGATCTGTGGGCAAAAGTGACCCGCGCGCTCTACTACGATCTGGTTGACATGGGGGAAGAGCGGGTGGTCGATGGCCAGCCGATGTTCGGCATCGAATCCGGCGGGGAATTCCATGCGATGGCGGACGCGAAGCAGGTGAGGGACGCGGTTTGAACGAGCCGGTACTGAAAAAGATGCAGGCGGCTCCGATCGACGCGGCGCAGTTTTTCACGCGCAGCCAGTCGCGGCTGAATTTCGACGTGCCGCCCGGCCTCGTCGATCCGAATATCATTCCGAGAACCGGCGACTCCGGTAACGACCGCATGCTCGAGATCGTGGCGCAGGAGCAGCCGGTGCGGCCGGCGGCGGTGCTGATCCCGGTGGTCGATCACCCCGAGCCGACGGTGTTGCTGACGCAGCGCTCGCCGCACCTGTCGAGCCATGCGGGCCAGATTTCCTTTCCCGGCGGCAAGATCGACGCGACCGATGCCTCGCCGCTCCACGCAGCCTTGCGCGAGGCGGAGGAGGAAGTCGGCCTCAAGCGCGACTTCATCGAGCCGATCGGCTATCTCGATCTCTATGGAACCGCCTTCGGGTTTCGCATCCTGCCGACGGTGGCGCGGGTCAAGCCCGGCTTCGAGCTGACGATCAACGAGGGCGAGGTGGTCGACGCCTTCGAGGTGCCGCTGGCGTTCCTGATGAACCCGGAAAACCACCAGGTCCATTCCAAGGAATTTCGCGGCATGGAGCGATCCTATTACGCCATGCCGTTCGCCGAACGTTATATCTGGGGAGCGACGGCAGGTATCCTGCGCGTGCTGTATGAACGGATTTATCTCGCATGATCCGTCCAGTTCTGACCGAAATCGGGATCTTCCTGATTCCGTTCGCCGCCTATGTGATGTTTCTTCTCGCTACCCGTTCCGGCGTCCTGACGGCGTCGTCCTGGCCGGCGCATCTCATCGCCAAGCTGGTGCTGGGATCGCTGCTGCTGGTCGTCATCAGCTTCATCCTGCTCGCGCAATTCTCCGGCGCGCCGCCGGATTCGACCTACATTCCGGCGCATATCGAGAACGGCAAGCTGGTCGACGGGGTAGAAAAATGAGCGAGGCGCGCGTGCTGTCGGACGCGCCCTGGCTCAGGTCCGGTCCGGCCGCGCGCGTGCTCACGTTGCTCAACGGCGGCGGCGAGGAAGCCCGCGTGATCGGCGGCGCGGTTCGCAATGCGCTGCTGGAGATTCCCCTCGGCGACATCGACATCGCGACCACCGCGCTGCCCGACGAGGTTGTCCGCCGCGCCAGGGCCGCCGGCATGAAATGCGTGCCGACCGGCATCGACCACGGCACGGTCACGCTGGTCGTCGAATCGCACCCGTTCGAGGTCACGACCCTGCGCGAGGATACCGAGACCTTCGGCCGCAAGGCCAAGGTTGCGTTCGGGCGCGACTGGGTGCGCGATGCCGAGCGGCGCGACTTCACCATCAACGGGCTTTCGGTCGATGCCAACGGCGTCGTGCACGACCATGTCGGCGGGCTTGCCGATATCGCGGCCAGGCGCGTGCGCTTCATCGGCGACGCCGGCCAGCGCATCGCCGAGGATTATCTGCGCATCCTGCGCTTCTTCCGCATACATGCCGCCTACGGCGCGGGTGAGCCCGACCGTGCCGGATATCTCGCCTGCATCGCCGGCCGCGCCGGATTGTCGAGTCTTTCGGCCGAGCGCGTCCGCATGGAAATGCTGAAGCTTGTGATCACGGAGCGCGCCGCGGTTTCGGTGCAGGCCATGGCGGATGCAGGCCTGCTGCAGTCGATTTTCGGCGGCGTCGTCTACACCGGCCCGTTCGCGGCGATGATCGCGGTCGAACGCGCGCTGGAACTGCCGCCAAGCGCGGTGCGCCGGCTCGCCGCGCTCACGGTCGCCGTCACCGAGGATGCCAAGCGCGTCTCGGCGCGGCTGCGGCTTTCCAATGCGGAAACCAAGGCACTGGACTCGATGGGCCATCGCTGGTGGCGGTTCGCCGGCAAGGACGAGGCCCGCGCGCGGCGGCTGCTCTATCGCCTGGGCGAGGATCCCTACCGCGACCGCCTGATGCTGGCATGGGCGCGGGCAGCAGTGGGCGTCGGCACCGGTGCGGCCCAATGGCGCGACCTCGCTACATTGCCGCAGCGCTGGAGCGCGCCAAAGTTTCCGCTGCGGGCGGCCGACTTCATCTCGCGCGGCATTGCCGAGGGGCCCGCACTTGGCCACGTGCTGACGCTCGCGGAAGACGCCTGGATGGCCGCGGATTTTCCGCTTGAATCATCGGCGCTGGCCGCGATCGCCGACCAGGCCGCCGCCCGGTTCGCCCGCGATCACCGGCTGTGAACCTGCTTTCGGGCTTTGCCGATCTGTCGCTGCTGCAACTGCTGCTGGTGGCGGCGGTCGCACTGTTTGCTTCCGTGATCGGCGGCCTGGCCGGATACGGCACCGGCGCGCTGATGCCGCTGGTGCTGGTGCCGCTGATCGGCGCCGAGCCCGTCGTGCCGATCATCGCGATCTCCTCGATCTTCACCAATCTCAGCCGCTTCGTCGCCTATGTCCGCTATGCGGACCGCCGCAAGGCGCTGATCGTGATCGCGGCGGCGGTGTTGACCACGGCGCTCGGCGCGTACGGCTATACGCGGCTGAGCAACGCAGGTGCGGCCCTCGTCATCGGCAGCATGCTGATCCTGAGCGTGCCGCTGCGGCGCCTGCTGCGCCATCACGATGTCAGGATCGGCGATGTTGGTCTGGGCGCGGGCGCGGTCGGTTACGGCGTGGTGGTCGGCGGCACGTCGGGCTCCGGCGTGATCCTGTTGTCGCTGCTGATGGCGGCGGGGTTGGAGGGCGCGGCCGTGATCGCCACCGATGCGGTGATTTCGCTCGCGACCGGCGTGGTCAAGATTTCGGTGTTCGGCATGGCCGGTGTCGTCAACGCGCAGGTGCTGGCGTTCGCCGTGCTGATCGGCGGCATCTCGATCCCCGGCGCGTTCCTCGCCAAAGCCTTCGTGGAGCGGATGCCGGTGCGCATTCACACCGCGATCCTGGATGCCGCCGTGATCACCGGCGGCGCGGTCATGATAACAGCGGCGCTAAGGCACTGATTTCGAACGCTGAACGGGGGCGGGCCGGATTTCCCATCCTACTTTGCATGGGGTTGTTTTACGGATTTTTATCCGGCGGGGTCAGCAGTTCGGTCAGCGAGCGGATGATGCGGTCGGGCTTCACGGGGGAAGCCGGCGGCAGGCCGTCGCCATGCACGTCGATCCAGATCGCGTAGATGCCGAGCCGTTGCGGGGCCACCACTTCCCATTCCAGATTGTCGCCGATCATCCAGGTCTCGGAGGCGGTGACGCCCAGCGTCTGCATGGCGTGCAGATAGGCGCGCTCTTCCGGCTTGCCGAAACCGTGCTCGCCCTCGATCTGGATGTGATCGAAGCGGTCCGACAGCGCAAAGCGTTCGATCTTGGCGCGCTGCGAGCCCGCAGCGCCATTGGTCACCAGCGCCAGCTTGACGCCGCGCGCCTTCAATTCGTCGATCGCGTCATGCGCGCCCGGGAAGACGAACATTTCCTCTTCGCGATAGGCGGTGAAGCGGTTGGCGAGCCGCACCGCGAGGTCCTCGGTCAACACGTGGCCGTCGGCGGCGAGGGCGGCAAATCCATTGCTGACCGTCAAACGTCGCGCCTCGTCCAGCTTCATCCGCCATTCGGCGCCGGCAACCGACCAGAATTTGCGCGCCGAATCCAGCACCGCGGCGGCGACCTGCTGGGAGGTGTACGGCCCGAACTCGGCGGCGAATTCCCTGGCGACGTTGTGCCAGGCGATTTCGGGGCGGCCATAGGCCGACAGGATGGTGTCATCCATGTCGATCAGCATGGCGCGGGGCAGGTGGGTCATCGTTTCGCGGCCAGTTCGCTTTCAGCGCTGTCGGCCCGCGAACATTCGCGGCCGATCCGCCGCGAATATCAGATACTTCGCATGGGGTCCAATGCCCCGAATGGCGTCGCCGGGCCCACGGCTGCGGGACGACGCCGAAATTCAATCAGGACTTCTTGCCGTGGTCCTCGTCGTCCTCTTCTTCCTCTTCGTCATCTTCGTCTTCCTCATCTTCCTCGTCGTCATCCAGATCGGGCTCGGCGCTTTCGAGCACCACCAGCGGCAGCGTCTCACGGAAGAGATCGCCCTCATTGCCCATCCAGACGCACACCGCCTTGCCGTCGTTGACTTCCACCACGCAAAGCGGATGGCCGCCCGACTTCAGCAAGACGACATCCCCAGGCTTCAAATCCATAGATCAGCTCCTTCAGTACATGACACCGGTCCCACCCTAGCGACCGGTCATGACAGCTGATCACACGATCATGGCCACTTTACCTCCGGTGGCATCGAAGACAGGATCGAATCCACATTGCCGCCGGTTTTCAGGCCGAAGATCGTGCCGCGGTCATACAGCAGGTTGAATTCGACATAGCGTCCGCGCCGGATCAGTTGTTCCTCGCGGTCGGCGCCGGTCCAGGGAAGCGCAAAATTGCGCCGGACCAGCTCGGGATAGATTTTGAGGAAGGCCCGGCCGACATCCTGCGTGAAGGCGAGGTCGGCGTCCCAATTACCGGAATCGTGCCAGTCGTAGAAGATGCCGCCGATACCGCGCGCTTCCTTGCGATGTGGCAGGTAGAAATATTCGTCGCACCACTTTTTGTACTTGTCGTAGTCGGCAACGCCGTTCGATCCCGTGCAGGCTTCCTTCATCGCCTGATGGAAGGCCAGCGTGTCCGGATCTTGCTGGGTGCGCCGCCGGTCCAGCACCGGCGTCAAATCGGCGCCGCCGCCGAACCACGCCTTGGTCGTGACGACGAAGCGGGTGTTCATGTGCACGGCGGGCACGTGCGGGTTATGCAGGTGGGCGATCAGTGAAATGCCCGACGCCCAGAAACGGGGATCGTCGGCCGCGCCCGGGATCTGCGCCCGGAATTCGGGCGCAAACTCGCCATGCACCGTGGAACAGTGCACGCCGACCTTCTCGAACAGCCGCCCGCGCATCATCGACATCACGCCGCCGCCGCCGGGCTTGCCGGTATGGTCGGCGCGCTCCCACGGCGTGCGCACGAAGCGCCCGGCCTCGCCGGGATAGAGGGCCGGGGGCGCATCGTCCTCCAGCCGCTCGAACGCCGCGCAGATGTCGTTGCGGAGGGCCTCGAACCAAGCGCGCGCCCGCGCCTTGCGGTCGTCGATGACGGAAACGTCCATGTGCAGCTCCGAGTGTCCGGTGGGGAGGGTTATCCCTGCGGCCCGAAATACGTGCAGCTCTCGCCGCAACTGTCCCTGAAAACGCTGACGCGGGTGATCTTGCCGGCGTGCTGGACCCGCTCCCAGATGAACCGCGAGATGTTTTCCAGCGTCGGCGTGCCCAGCCCCTCGACCTTGTTGAGCAGCTTGTGGTCGAGCGTCAAGCGGATCTCTTCCATGCTGCGCTGGAGCAGGCCGAGATCGAGCACCATGCCGGTGACGGGATCGGGCGTGCCGCGCACGCTCACCTCGGCGCGAAACGAGTGGCCGTGAATTTCCTCGCTGGCCGCGCCGAAGGTCGTTCCCTTCAGCGAATGCGCGGCCTCGAAGCGAAATGATTTCGTCAGTTCCCACATCTTGTAAAGTCCAGAATCCTATCTGATGCCGAGCGTCTTGTGTGTCTGCAGGCTGAGCCGCCATTGCGGGTGGCGCAGGCAGTACTCGACCGTGCGTGCGGTGTTTTCGATCACATCAGGCCCGTCCATCGGCTGCAGCGAAAACCTTTCGAAATCGAGCCCGGCAAAATCTTCCGGAGCCGCTCCCGCCTGCGGATAGACCAGCTTCAATTCGTGGCCGCGGCGCACCGCGAGCGTCGAACCTGCTTTGGGGCTGACGCAGACCCAGTCCATTCCGGGTGGCGGTTCGATCGTCCCGTTGGTTTCGATGCCGATGGCAAAGCCGCGCGCATGCAGCGCCTCGATGAAGGGGGGATCGACCTGCAGCAGCGGCTCGCCGCCGGTCAGGACCACATAGCGGTTGGTGTTGTCGCCGGTCCATTGCCCGGCGATCACATCGGCGAGTTCATCGGCCGTGGCGTAGCGGCCGCCGAGCGTGCCGTCGGTGCCGACAAAGTCGGTATCGCAGAACTGGCAGGTCGCGGTCGCGCGATCCTGCTCGCGGCCGCTCCAGAGGTTGCAGCCGGAAAAACGGCAGAACACGGCCGCGCGGCCGGCATGCGCGCCTTCGCCCTGCAAGGTCAGGAAGATCTCTTTGACCGCGTAACTCACTATTTCTCCTCGGAACCGGTCCCGCCCGTCTCCGGGCGCTCCGTCTGCCGCAGCGCCTCGCCCAATGCCATGGCGGCCGCCATGGCCACATTGAGCGAACGCAAACCCGGCCTGATCGGGATCACCACCCGGGCGTCCGCCGCGGCGACCACCTCGTCCGTCACCCCGGCGGATTCCCGCCCGAACAGCAGGATGTCGTCGCGTCTGTAGCGGAAATCCAGATAGGAGCCGGCCGCCTTGGTCGTAAACAGCACCAGGCGGGGACCCGCCTCGTTACGCCATTCCTCGAATTTTGACCATGAGTCGTGGCGGGTCAGCGCGACCTGATCGAGGTAATCCATTCCCGCCCGGCGGAAATGCCGGTCCGAGATCGGAAATCCGGCCGGCTCGATAATATGCGCCGCCGCGCCCAGGCACGCGCATAGGCGCAGAATCGTTCCGGTGTTCTGCGGGATGTCCGGCTGGAAGAGGGCGATGTGCATGGTGTCGAGGCTTCGGAAGCACCAGTGAATGTATTGAATAAATCACGGCTGGATGCGGATTTAGTGCATTGCACGTTTGCGAGCCGATAGCGGGCTTGCGCTCTTCCGGCAAGGGTGCCAATAGAACGATTCTGGACTGCTTGTTCCGCCGGGATTTGGGGGAGGAACAGTGGTTTTTCTGCCGCCGCGGGGGGCCGCGGGCGCCGGCAGCCTCTTCAGGTCGCGCTCTTAGCGTGTCCGGGGCGGTTCCGCCGGCTGCAGACAAGAAAGGGCTTGGAATCGTGACGACAGCGTCTTCGGCGGACCATCCAACACGCCGTGATTTCCTCTATGTTGCAACGGGAGCCGTCGCCGCCGTAGGCGCCGCCGCCACGGTATGGCCGCTGGTTTCCCAGATGAATCCGGACGCCTCGACGATCGCGGCCGGTGCGCCGATCGAGGTCGACCTGACCCCGATCGCCGAGGGACAGGACATCAAGGTGTTCTGGCGCGGCAAGCCGATCTACATCAGCCACCGCACCAAGAAGCAGATCGAAGCGGCCCAGAACGTTCCGCTCGCGAGCCTGCCCGATCCGCAGCCCGACTCGGCGCGCGTCAAGGCGGGGCATGACCAGTGGCTGGTCGTGGTCGGCATCTGCACCCATCTCGGCTGTATCCCGATCGCCCATGAGGGCGCCTACGACGGATTCTTCTGCCCCTGCCACGGCTCGGTGTACGACACCTCGGGCCGTATCCGTCAGGGACCCGCCCCGACCAATCTGCCAGTTCCGCCCTACACCTTCGTTTCCGACACCAAAATCCAGATCGGCTAACGGCCCGGACGCCCGTCCGGGACCCTTAACCCATCGCGTCGTTTTACTTCCTCAGGATCGCATCAATGAGCGGACCATCCGATTTTCAGCCGACCAATCCCGCCTTGAAGTGGATCGAACGGCGCCTCCCGATTATGGGACTCATGCATTCCTCGTTCGTGGTGTATCCGACGCCGCGTAACCTGAACTACTGGTGGACGTTCGGCGCCATCCTCTCGATGATGCTGGGCGTGCAGATCCTGACCGGCGTGATCCTGGCGATGCACTACACGCCGCACGCCGATCTCGCCTTCAAGTCCGTCGAGCTGATCGTCCGCGACGTCAACTACGGCTGGCTGCTGCGCAACATCCACGCCTGCGGCGCCTCGATGTTCTTCTTCGCCGTCTACATCCACATGTTCCGCGGCCTCTATTACGGGTCGTACAAGGAGCCGCGCGAGGTGCTCTGGATCCTCGGTGTCATCATCTATCTCCTGATGATGGCGACCGGCTTCATGGGCTATGTGCTGCCGTGGGGCCAGATGAGCTTCTGGGGCGCCACCGTCATCACCAACCTGTTCTCGGCCGTGCCGTATTTCGGCGAGAGCATCGTGACGCTGCTGTGGGGCGGCTATTCGATCGGCAACCCGACGCTGAACCGCTTCTTCTCGCTGCACTACCTGCTGCCGTTCGTGATCGCCGGCGTCGTCGTGCTGCACGTCTGGGCGCTGCATGTCGCGGGCCAGAACAACCCGGCCGGTGTCGAGGCGAAGACCGAAAAGGACACCGTGCCGTTCACGCCTTACGCAACGAT
>Ga0209682_10000536_pt1 | contig 13113 bp, 13 predicted proteins | sample DOMMetBare2Fresh_2_FD_187471 | JGI IMG/M metagenome (GOLD analysis project Ga0209682, IMG submission 187471) | Wetland sediment microbial communities from St. Louis River estuary, USA, under dissolved organic matter induced mercury methylation -... | ecosystem: Environmental > Aquatic >... | reverse complement strand
CCATCTGTCGGACCTTGGCCACCGACCGCCGCAGACTCCGAAGCCGTCCCACATACCCGCTATTAAGCGAGCGATAATTATCCCGTAAACGCGGGATGACCCCATCGGCAACGATCGGAGGTGGAGCTTTGCCGCTCTCTATAGCGTGGGCTCACTTTCACAAAATGCATTGCGAGATTTAGACAACAAGATTCCGAATGAAGATTGAACACGCGAGTCTGCTGACCCGGGCGGATCCAACGCAGGTTCTCATTGCGGGACCTACCGCGTCGCAACAAAAACGCGTTGCTTTCTACGTTTCCGTGCGTGCCAAATTCGTCTACGCGACGATCGCCGCGTCGCTGTGGTGCGCGCTGTCCGCCTGGCTTTCGCTGCCGTGGTTCAGCGATCTGGCGGCGGCACTTGGTTTGCCGCTGGCAATCTTCCTGGTCGGAGGCATTGCGTTGGTCCCCGGATTCATGAACGCGTTCCTCGCAACGAGTCTCGCGCTCGATCGCCGGCCGGCGCGTCGCATTCCGATCCGCTATCCGGCACTGACGATCCTGATTGCCGCCTACAACGAAGAGGATTCGATCTACGACACGTTGACATCGATCAACCGGCAGAACTACCCGGCACCGCTGCAGGTGATCGTGCTTGACGACGGCTCGCGGGATCGCACGGTCGAGCGCGTGCGTGCGTACTGCGACCAGAACAGCGCCTCACGGATCGAGTTGGTGCAGATGCCCGGCAATGGCGGCAAGGCGCGCGCCCTGAACGCCGGACTGATGCGCGCCGAGCATCATCTGGTCGTGACGCTGGATGCAGACTCGTATCTGTTCCACGAGGCGTTGCAGCATCTGGTCGAGCGCTATCTGAGCGATCCGCTCGGCACACGCGCGGTCGCAGGCACGATGCTGGTGCGTAATTCGCGTGAGAACTGGGTCACGAAGGCGCAGGAGTGGGACTACTTCCACGGCATATCGGCCATCAAGCGCGTGCAATCGCTCTACCAGGGCACGCTGGTCGCGCAAGGTGCGTTCTCTCTTTATGAACGCAAGGCGCTGTTTGAAGTCGGCGGCTGGTCCGAACGTGTCGGCGAGGACATCGTGCTGACGTGGGCGATGCTGGCGCGGGGCTGGCGCGTCGGTCACGCGGAAGATGCATGCTGCTTCACGCGCGTGCCGACCACGCTGCTGCAGTTCATCCACCAGCGTCGACGCTGGGCGCGTGGCGTGTTCGAAGCGCTTCGTCAGCATCCGGAAATCCTGCACAAACCGCGGCTGACGCAGTTCTTCATCTACTGGAACATGCTGTTTCCGTGGACGGACCTGGCATTCACGCTCGGTTTCATTCCCGGCATCGTGCTCGCGCTCGCATTTGGCAACTACCTGATCGCTGGCCCGATGACGCTCGCGCTGCTGCCGGCCGCGTTGCTGCTTAATATGCTGATGTTCGGTGTCGGCCGCAAGATGTTCGATGCGCAGGGTTTGCACGTGCGCCGAAACATCGGCGGCTTCCTGCTCTATGCGTTCGGTTACGCACTCGTTCTGCAACCGGCCAGCGTGCTCGGCTACGCTTCGGAACTGCTGAACTTGCGTCGAAGCTGGGGAACGAAATGATCGGTCGTTGCGCCGCCCTGGCGGCGTTTCTTGCAGGCGCCAGCATCGCGCAGGCGGAGTCTGCCGCGACGACCGAACTGACCCACACGCGCGATGCCGACCGCTTCGCGGCCACGCGTTTTGCGGCCGGGTACCTGCCCATCTATCGGTCCCCGCAGGACTTTTGGGGCATCTCCGTCGGCAACGATCACTACGTGCAAGACAACTGGTCGCGCGACGGGCAACGACTGCTCGGACGCGTACGCCAGCTCGACGCCCAGACCGGAGCGGGCATTTCCGCCGATGTCGGCGTCGCGCGCGCGGCGAATCGCGCAACCCTGGTCGCCGATGCCACGTGGTCGACGCGAGTGAAGCAGAGCACCGGTGTCGAAGTGATCGGCGCGCGGGACTGGGTTGACACGCAGCGCGGAATCGACGACGGCATCACCTACGATTTCATCGGCGCCAGCCTCGAGCAGGGACTGGGTGAGCGTTTCACCGCGATCGGGCTGGCCGGCCATCAACGCTTCTCGGACGGCAATTCACGTAACCATCTTCGCGCTCGGCTCATCTACGCGTTCGCGCCCGAGTACGGCGTGAGCGTGCAGCTACGCCATCGGCGTTTCACTGCCGACGACATCACCGTGCCGCGACGCTATTTCAATCCCGGGCACTATGAGGAAACGCAACTGGTTCTCGCGATGCGCCGACGCATCGCCTGGTGGCCCGGATGGTCAATCAATGGCCATGTCGGCGCCGGGCGCGAGACGATCGACCGCACCGATCGCAAGCCCACCACGGCCGCCGAACTGCGCCTTGACGGCCCCTTCGATAACGGCTGGCAGGTCGGTCTGCGCGCACAGTACCTACGCAGCGCGGGTGGGGTCGAAGGCGTCGACTACTGGTACTCGCTAATCGGCGCAACGCTGACGGTGCCGCTGCGCTGAATTCGCGCCCGGCTCAGTAGCGCAAAGTCAGCACCAGCGAGTCGGCATACGCGCCGATCCGTACCGCAATCTGACCGGCCGGAATGCGTCCGTACACCGGCAATTGCAGCCGCGCGCTCGTTCCGGGGGGGATCGAAAGCACACTTCCACGCCCCGTCGCCGAGTCGGTCCATACGTCGGTGAAGGCCGCGTCAGCGAACAGGTTGTAAAGCAGGGGCGTGCTCGATCCCGGCGTGGTCATCTTCCGCTGCGCGGTCGTCCCGCTCTGCCCCGCAGAGATCGAAACCCGGACCGCGATCTGGTTCGGCGGCGTATTGCGCGAATTCGAGCAATCGACCACGACGTTGCCCAGCAGCCGCGCGACCCCGCCCGGAAGATTCGGCGAATAGTTGCCGAATGCGAGCGTGCTCGGGCTCATCTGCGACAGGCACGTGACGCCCACTTGCGCCTGCGCCGCAGTACCGAGCAACGCAAACACGGCGATCAGGGTTGAATGCCGATGCATTCGAGTGGACCGATGGAGTGAAATGCGCGGCCACGCTCGGCCGGCAGGTCGAAGTCGATGCTACAAGACTGGCCGCGCAGCTCGACTTCCGCGCGCTTGCGGCCCGGCCTGCCGGTCACATAAAACTCGCCCCGCTGCGCCACGTTCGTCGCCTGCGCATCGGGCTCTACTCTTACGCCTGCGCCGGCCGGTATTGGTACGCCTTTTGCGGTTCGCAGGCGGACGATCGCGCTCGCCACGCGTTTCACATCCGGCTCGATGCGCACGCCGCTGCGATAGGGCGCGACGATGAACTCGCGATCTTTGCCTATGCGCGCATCCGCAGGCAGTTCGTCCGCATCGACGCGGATCTCGTTCGGCTGATAGGCGCTCAACCGCGGCAGGATCAGTTGCCCGCGTGCATCCGTGCGTCCTGCGACCTGGTTGTTCAACAAGACCGGCACATCGGCAAAATCGTCGAGCTGCACGAGCGCGAAGCTGTCGTTGATGGCGCGCGCAAACAACGGCACCGACCCGATCGTGGCAGCACTGCCACTGGCCCCCAGCCGCCAGGCACTTCCCGTCTGTCCGTCGCGCGCAAAATCGGCCGTGAGCGTCACGGCGCGCATCTGTACGGTTGCGGCAGCCTCTTCTCGCCGCACACGCGCCTCCGTCACCGCTACGCGGTAACCCCAGCCCTCGTCGATCGGAAGCGCCTGCTGCACTCCGGCGGTTCGGCGCGCATCCGCACCTCCCTCGACGCTTGCGCTCGCACTGCTTCTCAATCCAAGGGCGTAGGTCAGGAATACGCCGACACTGGTCGTGTCGCGCCCGTTGGTCACGACCCGGTTAGCCGCCAGCAGTGCCGACAGTCCCGGTGCCAGCGTGACAAACGCTGACAGATTCGCGCTGCGCGTTCGCTCGCCGTCCTGTCGCCGCAAGTCAATCAGCAGCGCACCAAGGTTCCAGCGCGGCGAAACGCGCCGCGACACGTTGACCGTCACCAGGCTGCGCGGCGTCGGCGACTCGGCGGTATCGCCAGCGAAGCGAAAGCCGTTTTGCGCCTGCTCCCAGCGCAAGCCAATCGTGTTGTCGAAATCCTGATAGCGATAGCCGAGCGCTCCGAAACCGCGCGTGCCGTCGCGTCCATTGACGGCCAGCGCGGCTTCGATTTCGCCCCAGCCGCTGCCCACGTCGATCGCCACGCCAGCCACCCGCGCCACGCCCGCCTCGGTTTCGAATCGCCCTTCGACCGTCACGTTCCGGCTGATACCCTGCCGCCACAGTCCGCTGGCATAGTCGTTGCCGTACTGGGAAAACCCGGTCACGCTGCCGGCGCGCAGGCGCCCCGCCGCAAAAGCAAAGTCACTGAGTCCCGGGCGGAGCAGACCGCTAGCCGCATAGAAAGTCGACGTGACCGTCTGCTCGCGCCCCAGCGCGTCGCGCACCACGATGCGCGCGTCGCCCCCGCCCAGCACGATCGGCACGTTGTTCAGCGTAAACGGGCCGGGCGGGACTTCCGTCGTCGACCGCAGCTGGTTCTGAACGAACACCTCGACCGTTGATGGCACCGTCGCCGACCCAACGAAACTTGGCAGCGGCTGTGGCACGAAACCCGGACGCAGGCTGAAATTCGAACGCAGCGCGGCACCGCCGAATCGCAGCGCGCGCCCCGTTGCACCGGGCCTGCTGATCGAATCCCCGACTTCCAGAGTCGTCGTGGCGTCCGCCCAGTCGTGGCGAAACGTCGTGGCCAGGCGTTCGTACCTGTGCGATACAGCGTCATCGCTCCACATATTGCGAAGGATGAAGCTGTGGACGAGCACGCCGATATCACTGAACGCCCCCGCTTCAAACGCGCCGTCGACGGCTGCCCGTCCGGCAAAGCGCGTGCCCAGCAGGTCGTAATTGAAGAAGCCGCCAGTGGCAGCGCGGGTCACCGGATACTCGGGACCCAATGCATTGACGGCGCTCGCCTCAAACGCGTTCGCCGGAGCAGTCAGCTCGAGTCGCAGGCTGCGACGATCCAGGTTCACTACCTCAATTCCCAAGCGAGTCAGAAGGAAAAAACGTCGCCCCTGGAAGGTGAGATCGGCGCCGTCGGGAACGCGCAATCGCCACTCACGTGCATCCTTCTCGTCAAGGAACAGTCTGCCGACTCGCTCGACCAGCAGCAGCGTGCCCTTGTCTTCACGATTCAGCGTCGCCTCGACGACGAGCGACGTCTGCGCAAACGCTGCGTTCAGTAAGAGTGATAGAGCGACGAAGATCAGCGCCGACGTCAGTCGCGCCGGCCGCCTCATGGGCCGGGACGGACCGCCGCCGGAGTTTCGTCGCCGTCCCGCAACGTCAGCAGAACACTGTCTACCGGCGCGCTGATCGGCCAGGAACGACGCCCGCCGGAAAGCACGTAGATGCCGGACTTCAGCACGGTCCCGTCGGCCGTCTTGAGCGACGTGATCGACGCATGCGCTCTACCCTGATTCTCTACGTCCAGGAACAGGCTTCCCGACTCGCGCCGCAGACTCCATACCAGCTCTGATTTTGCACGCGGCGGCGTGACGAACACCGGCAGGCTGATACGCAGCACAGTGGCCACCGTATTTGCCTGTGGATCGCCCAGCGGCGTCTCCTGGAGAATCAGCCGATACGCGGTCTCGCGAACCGGGTCCGCAGGCGCCTGCATCAGCACGCGCACGATCTGGCGCTGCCCGGGTTCCAGCGAAAAGATCGGCGGCGTGACGACGAAATCCTCGGTGGCCTCAAGCTCATCGTCGCCATCGCGATCATCTTTCCACCGATAGCGCTCCGCCTGCATCTGCGTGGCCTGCTGCCCCGAGTTGACCACCTCGATCGACGCGGCGCGGCGTCCCGATCCGATATCGACGCGCACCGGCGTGATCGTGAATGCGCCCGCGTGCGCCAGCGTCGACCCCATGAGGGCGCACACGAATGCGAGCGCGCGAAACAACATCTGGGGCCTCAGAAGTTCAGCGTGGCCTGAATGGTATCCAAGTAAGGGCCAAAAGGCACGATCTGCGCGCCTGGCAGGCTTCCGTACACCGGGACCGACTGTGGCGCACCAGTACCTACGCCCTGCACGCGTTCTGCGTTGCTGTTGCCGAAACGCTGGGTGCGTGCGGCGTCCTGGTACAAGTTGTAGTTCAGGAAGGACGCGGGCCCGCTGGTGATCTGCATCCGACGCTGCGCCCCGCTGCTGTTCGCACCATTGTCCAGGCGCAGGTCGAAGTTGGTGCCGGACGGACAGGTCACGACGATGCTGCTCGTCACATTGACCGTCGGCGAACCGCCCGTGCCCACGTAGGTGCCGAACGCGACCGGATTGGCCGCTACACCGCAACCGATCGACACGTTTGCCGAAACGCTGAACGTGATAGTGGATTGTGCCGCCTCGACAGCGGCACAGCTGGCGCAGGCGGCAAACGCGGCGATCAGTCGGCGCACGGGAAGTCATCCCGGAGCGGTCTTTCCGCCCCGGTCGAGGACGGCAAGGCGATCAGTAGGTCACCGTCACCGTCACGGTGTCGGTGTGCGTCCCAGTCAAGGATGGGCTCTGCGAGGCGGCAATACGTCCGTAGACGTTGATGGTCTGCGCCGAGCCGGTACCGGTCTGGCTGCCAAGGGGGAAGGGCGTCGTGCGGCCCGCATTTGAGAACAGGGCGTAATTCAGGTTCGACGCACCGCTGACCATCTTGAATGCGTTCGCACTCGCCAGATCCACCGAGTACGCCAATGCGTTCGGACAAGTGACAGAGATCGTGGTCTGTCCATCGATCGCGACCGACGAGTTGACCGGGTAGGTACCAAATGCCAGCGCGCTCGCGCTGACCGTGCAGGCGGGTTGCACGTTTGCCGTCACCTGAAATGTCGTGGTCGCAGTCGCAGCAAGTGCGCTTGACACCGATCCAACGAGCGCCGCCGCACAAAGAACTTTTCCTAAAGCTTTCATGTTTTCCTCCGTATAACCGATTAAGGGGTAGATCGACTTCAACAACCGTGTGCAAGCGATTGAAGTCTATGAGGCACTACCGCCTTCTTGTTAGTCGTCCGAAGAGATTAAAAACGGATGAGGAGGACGGACGAGCGGTCGCTCGGAGCGGACGAATTCGTTGTTGGACGAGAAGCCTGGCTCGCGTTCGTTGGAACAGCTGCCGCGGACGCTGCACGCGGCAACACTTGCCGCGACGCTTCGCTGCAACCCGGTGCGTTGCTCTGGCCGCCAACGTCGATCGGACATGGCGATGCGACGACGACGCTGACAGTCATCGTGGCAGACGCGCGGCGATCGTTCGCGATGGCGCCCGGTATCAGCAAGACGAGAAGCGCCAGGCCTTTGAACAGGTTTCCGGTCATCCCTGCTCAACGGCAGGCAACCGGGATTCTTTAGCGAGATCTCACGTACGACGAAGCGCTTCGACCAGCGCAGCCATGGCGATTGCGAGATTTGCCGCCGCTGCCGCGGTCAACGGCGCACCGAGTTCGAACGTATCGCCGCGCACGGCAAGCACGCGCGCTGTGGGTGGCGCCACGCCAGTGAGGCGCTGATAGCAGGCCAGAAGGGTCTGCGGCGACAACGCGTGCGTGGTGATGCTCGCATCGTCCGCTGCCGCGAGTGAATTGAAGGTGAACGCTGCGTCGCCGCTCGTTGTCGCATCGACGAAGATAACTTCGCGCCGCCCGAGCAGATCGAGTGCGTGCTCGACCTGGAGTTGAAAGTCCGTCAGCACGTCGAGGTCGGGCAGGCCGAGCGCCTCCAGCCGTTCAGCCAGCAGCGGACCGAGCGCATCATCGCCGCGGCTCGGATTACCGATCGCGATCACCAGCTTCGGCCGTACACCGACCGGCACATCGAAGGTCAGCATGCGCTCGAACTGCGGATCAGCCGATCGACCACTTCGCCGTCGGCGTCAATCAGTTCGATCGCCAGTGGCATCTTTCCGAGCGCATGCGTCGCGCATGACAGGCAGGGGTCGAAAGCGCGGATCGCGACTTCGATATGGTTCAGCAGTCCTTCCGTGAGCTTGCGGCCATCGAGGTAGCGCTTCGCCACCTGGCGGATCGCTTCGTTCATCGCCTGGTTGTTGTGGGTGGTGGACACGATCAGGTTGGCACGCACGATCTGGTCGTCCTCGTTGACGCGATAGTGATGAATCAGCGTGCCGCGCGGCGCCTCGATCACACCGACGCCACGTTCGGCACGCTCGCCCTTCGCCATCAGCTCGGTGCCAACGATGTCGTCGTCGTGCAGCAGTTCCTTGATGCTTTCGGCGGCGAAAAGCATTTCGATCATCCGGGCCCAGTGGTACGCAAGCGTCGCGTGCACCGGCTGGCTGCCGCCGAAATCGACGAACTCGCGTCGCGCCATGTCCGCAAACGGCGTGGTGATGTGGTCACAGTTCTGCACGCGCGCGAGCGGCCCGACCTTGTACCAGCCGCGCTCGGGGCCAAGGCTGCGCAGATAAGGGAACTTCATGTACGACCACGGCCGTACTTCTTCAATGATCGCGTCCCAGTAGCGCCGCGTGTCGAAGTGATCAAACAGAATCGCGCCTGTCTCGTCGCGCGCGCGCAGCGCGCCGTCGTACAGATCGAGCGCACCGTCGGGCGCAACCAGGCTCAGCATGTTCGAGCGGAAGGCGCCAAAGCTGTTGTACAGGCTGACATTGGTCAGGTGCAGCTTCTTCGCCAGCTCGACCGCGTCGCGCGACCACGCAATCACCTGATACACATCGGCCAGCAGCGCAGCGCGCTCTTCGATCGTCAGCGCCTTGTTCACGCCACCGGGCACGCTGCCCGTGCCGTGAATGCGCTTGCCCGCCGTGTAATGAATCACCTCCTGCCCGTACTTGCGCAGCAGCACACCCTGTCTAGCGATGTCGGGATGCGCCGCCGCGACGCCAACGATGTTGCGCTTTGCGACTTCCGAATCAAATCCGAACAACAGGTCCGGCGATGACAGATGAAAGAAGTGCAGCGCGTGCGACTGCAGGATCTGACCGTAGTGCATCAGGCGTCGGATCTTCTCCGCGGTCGGTGTGAGCTTCGCGCCGACGATCATGTCGAGCGCCTTGGACGCCGCGAGGTGGTGGCTGACCGGGCAGATGCCGCACAGCCGCTGCACCATCACCGGCACTTCCCAGTACGGCCGGCCCTGGATGAATTTCTCGAAGCCGCGGAACTCGACAATATGCAACCTCACCTGATGCACGTGATTGTCGGCGTCGAGCAGGATGGTGACCTTGCCATGCCCCTCGACGCGCGATACTGGATCGATCGCGACGCGGCGCAGGTTCTCGGCGTTGGCAGCGGTTTCGAGTTCCAGGTTCATCGTCGTCAGTCGTACTGGATGAGACCGTGCCCTAACTGCGGCGTTCGGCCCGTGAGCAGATCGTTGAGGAATTTCCAGATCGCGTCCGCCGAAGGCGGGCAGCCCGGCAGGAAGTAGTCGACCTTCACCACCTCGTGCAACGGGTGCACCTTGTCGAGCGGCAATGGCAGTTCCGGATCGTTCGGGATACCGCCCTTCGCCAGCCCCGGCTCGGTGACGTAGACCTCCTGCAGGCAATTGCCCAGGTCGAGATGGTTGCGCTGCGCCGGCAGGCCACCGTTGATCGCGCACGCGCCGACCGCGACCAGGAGGCGGCAGTTCCTGCGGAACTCGCGCAGCACATGCACGTTCTCCGCGTTGCAGATACCGCCTTCGATAAAGCCGATGTCGCATCGCCCGCAATGCTTGATGTCGGTCAGTGGCGAGCGGTCGAATTCGATGCGATCGAGCAGCGGAAACAGCCGCTCGTCGATGTCGAGGAACGACATGTGGCAGCCGAAGCAGCCGGCGAGCGAAGTCGTCGCGACCTTGAGCTTCCGATTCGGGGTCATCTATTCACCACCAGTTGCTTTTCGGTCGAGCGGACGCGGCGCATCGCGCAGTGCCTGCATGCTGATCGGCTGGGCATCAAAACGCCTGGTACCGATCGGCTGCGCAAAACCGACGCGCTTTTGCAGAATCACGCCAACCGGACACACGTCCATCGCCTTGTCGGTCAGCGCGATGTTCGTGTCCGCCAAGCGGCCCGACTCGCTGTTGACGATCAGATGCTTGGTGATACCGCGTCCCGATAGCGCGAACACGCCCTTGCAGTCGACTTCGCTCGAGGCGCGCACACAGAGCTCGCACAGGATGCAGCGGTTGAAGTCGAGCAGGATGTCCGGATGAGATGCATCGACCGGCCGGTCCGGATAGAAGTGATCGAACTGGGCGCTCACCATGCCGAGGTCGTACGCCACCGCCTGCAGCCTGCAGTTGCCGCTCTTTTCGCACGATGGGCAGAAGTGATTGCCTTCGACGAACAGCATCTGCGTCAGCAGAAGGCGCTTGGCGTTGATCTCGTCCGTGTCGCTCTCGACCTGCATGCCGGCCTGCGCCGGTAGCGTGCACGACGTCATCCAATGGCCATCGACCTTCACCGTGCACAGCTTGCAACTGCCATGCGGCTTGAACTCGGGGTGGTAGCAAAGGTGCGGCACGTAGTAACCGGCAGCGAGCGCGGCCTGAATCACCGTCTGCCCCGGTGCAAACGGCACTTCCTCGCCGTCGAGCTGGAACGTTGGCCGCGTCTCGTTCATTCGGCCTCTCCAAAATGCGCGCCGGCATCATCGCGGCCGGTCATCGCGCGCGCGCGTGCCAGCGCGCCGTCGAGATCGAACGCCGGCTCGTATTGCATCGAAACCAGTCGGCTCTCGTACGCCGGGCGGAACCGCTTGAGTGTGTCGAGAACCGGATTGCACGCAGTGTGCCCAAGCCCGCAGTGACTGCTCGCCTGCAGCAGGAGATTCAGTTCGCCGATCTGATTCAGATCGTGCTGCGAGCCCTTGCCCGCCGCGAGCTTATCCATCAGGTTGCGCAACAGCGCCGTGCCGACGCGGCACGGCGTGCAGAAACCACAGCTTTCGTGGGCGAAGAAGTGCGCGAAGTTGCGTGCCACCTCGAACAGGTCGCGCGACTCGTCGAACACCATGAACGCGCCCGCCGTGGGGAGATCCTCGAACGCGATGCGGCGGCCGAACTCGCTCGCGTCGATACAGATGCCCGAGGGGCCGCTCACCTGCACCGCCTGCGTGAACTCGGCGCCGCAATCGTGCAGCACCTGCGTGACGGTGACGCCGAATGGATATTCGTAGATGCCGGGTCGCGCACAGTCGCCGGACACTGACAGGATCTTGGTCCCCGTCGAACGCGGCGTGCCGATGCTTGCGTACCAGTCACCGCCCTTCAGCGCGATCAACGCCGCCGCGCAGAATGTCTCGACGTTGTTGACGATGGTCGGGAACTTCAGATACCCGCTCGTGACCGGATACGGCGGCCGATTGCGCGGCACGCCGCGCTTGCCTTCGAGCGATTCGATCAACGCCGACTCTTCGCCGCACACGTAGGCACCGGCACCGAGATGAATGTCGATGTCGAACTCGAAATCCGCCTTGCCGCAGATCCCGTGACCGAGCAGACCCGCTGAGCGTCGCCGCGCGAGCACCTGCTGCAGCGGCGCCAGCAGATGGCGATACTCGCCGCGCAGATAGAGGAATCCCTTCGTCGCCCCCACTGCGTAAGCTGCGACTGTCATTCCCTCGAACACCAGATCGGCATAGCGCGCGAGCAGCACGCGGTCCTTGAACGTGCCTGGTTCGCCTTCGTCGGCGTTGCACACGACATATCGTTGCGCGGCGCGCGCATTGCGGCACGCTTCCCACTTCAAGCCCGTGGTGAAGCCGGCACCGCCACGGCCGCGGAGCTTTGAGCGTTTGATTTCGTCCAGCGTCGCGGCAGGACCCTGCTCTGCGACGTCGAGGCCCTCGCGCCATGACCGCGGGTTCGATGCAGATTCCGGCGAATCGGAGCGGCCGCGCAACATCGTCGCGCGGATGGCATCGCCTGGCTGCAGTGAGCTCGCGAGAATGATGTCGCGGCGACAGATGTTGTCGTCGATCGCAAACACTTCGGCAGGCCAGTTCTCGACGGGCACCATATCGCGGATCAGTCCCGCGATATGGTCAATGCGCTGCTCCGTCAGCTTTGGAATCGCCCAGCCGTTGACGAGCAGCGCCGGCGCCTGGTCACCCATGCCGGTGCACGAGGTCGTGTCGACTGAAACGAGATGGTCTTCGGAGACCTTGCCGCGCTCGATCCAAAGCTGCGCGCACAACCGCTCAAGCAGCGGCAGGCTGCCCGCCATGCGATCGATGATGTTGTCCGAGAACCGCACGCGGTAGCGCCCGGCCGGCGCCAGGTGCAGAAAGCTGTAGAACCCCGCCACGCCTTCGACCCGCGCGCGCGGAAGCTGGACGGCCTGCGCGATCGTGGTGATCGCCTCAGGACGAATCCAGCCTTCAGGCTCCTGCACTTCGCGCAGGATTTGCACGAGGTTCGTCCGTGCAGCGCTATAACGCGCAAGGACTTCGTCGAGCCGATTAGTCTGATGCGATCCGGTCGCCATGGGAGCCTTGCGGGTACCGCGGGTGCACACGCAAGCGCGGCCGCCGACAATGCAATGCTCGCGCCACGGTCGCGGTCACTGATGACCGAAGTCAAGCGTGTTCGAACTGCCGCGCCGAACGCGCCTGACTCGCACCGAATTGGTGAATAAAGAGGTCGCAACGCAACGACGGGCTTACCTCAAGCGAGTTTGGCCAACATGCGCGTGATGCGTTCGATGCGTGCGCCCTGTCGCTCGCGCTGATTGGCGGAAAACTGCGGGTGCTGAATTGCACACGCCATCAGCTCGTAGAAGACTTTGTCGAGCGCTTTGCGCGCGGCGGATAGCTGCTGTGCGATTTCCTCGCAGTCCGCGGCGGCTTCGATCATCCCCTGCACGCCGCGGATCTGGCCCTCGACGCGCCTCAGGCGCAGCACCAGCTCGCGGCGCGCTTCGTTGGCGTTTCTTTCCTCGGCCATGGTTGACTATGCGTGCGCTTCACGCGACTCGGCAACGCCGAGCTTCTTCAGCATCCATCCCAGCGGACAGAAGTTTGTCAATCCGTACTGGAAGAGGTTCGCGCCAACGAACGCGGTGAACGCGAGCCACCA
>Ga0209682_10000535_pt1 | contig 13117 bp, 10 predicted proteins | sample DOMMetBare2Fresh_2_FD_187471 | JGI IMG/M metagenome (GOLD analysis project Ga0209682, IMG submission 187471) | Wetland sediment microbial communities from St. Louis River estuary, USA, under dissolved organic matter induced mercury methylation -... | ecosystem: Environmental > Aquatic >... | reverse complement strand
CCTTGCCGAACTGCTTCTCGATGCCCCCCAGCGCCGCGGCCAGGGCCTTCATCCGCTCGGTCAGCTTGCTCATGCGTCGCCTCTCCTTCGTGCCCACCGGAGGTGGGCGGCTATGGCCGCCGCGCGGCCGGTTGGTCACCCGAGGGGCCGGTCCAGCGCCCGGTATTGCACCGCCTCCGCCACGTGCGCCGCGCCCACCCCGTCGGCGCCGTCCAGGTCGGCGATGGTGCGCGCCACGCGCAGCACCTTGTCGTGGCCCCGCGCCGAGAGCCCGAGCCGCTCCACCACCTGCGTCAGCAGGGCCCGCCCTGCCTCGTCGGGCGTGCAGTGGCGTCGCAGGAGGGCGCCGCGCAGCCGGGCGTTGACCCGCGCCGCCGGGGCCCGCTCGGCCGAGCGCCGGCGCACCCGCAGCACGCGGGCCCGCACCTCGGCCGATCCCGGCCCACCGCCGCCTCCGGCGAGCGCCTTCGCCGCCACCGGCGGCACGTCGACCTGGAGATCGATGCGGTCGAGGAGGGGCCCGCTGATGCGCCGGCGGTAGCGCATCAGCTCCGGCACGGTGCAGCGGCAGCGCCGCACCGCGTCGCCCAGGTGGCCGCAGGGACAGGGGTTCATGGCCGCCACCAGGCTGAAGCGGGCCGGGTAGGTGACGCAGCGCCCGGCCCGCACCAGCGTCACCTCCCCGTCCTCGGTCGGCTGGCGCAGCGACTCCAGCACCTGGCGCCGGAACTCCGGCAGCTCGTCGAGGAAGAGGACGCCGTGGTGGGCCAGCGAGACCTCGCCCGGGCGCGGCACGCTGGAGCCCCCCACCAGGCCCGCGTCCGAGATGGAGTGGTGCGGCGCGCGGAAGGGGCGCTCGTGCAGGAGGCCGCGGTGGCGCGTCAGGCCGGCCACGCTGTGGACCACGGTGGCCTCGAGCGCCTCCTCGAAGTCGAGGGGCGGCAGGAGCCCGGGCAGGCGGCGCGCCAGCATGGTCTTGCCGCTGCCGGGCGGGCCGAAGAGGAGCAGGTTGTGGCCGCCGGCCGCTGCCACCTCCAGGGCCCGCTTGGCGTGCTCCTGGCCGGCCACGTCGGCGAGGTCGAGCAGCGGTGCCGGCAGCTCCTCGGCCGGCTCGTCCGGGAGGGGCGGCAGGGGCGCCTCGCCGCGGGCCCAGGCCACCACCTGACCGACGTGGCGTACCGCGTGGACGGTGAGCCCGGCCACCACCGCCGCCTCGCGGGCGTTTGCCTCCGGCACCACCAGGGCGCGGGCGCCGCTCCGCCGCGCCTCGATGGCCACCGGCAGGACGCCCCGCACCGGCTTCACCTCGCCGGAGAGCGAGAGCTCGCCGAGGAAGCGGATCCCCTCCAGGGCGTCGGGCGGCAGCTCCGCGCTGGCGGTGAGCAGCGCCACCGCGATGGGCAGGTCGAGCCCGGGGCCGTCCTTGCGCAGGTCGGCCGGGGCCAGGTTGACCACCACGCGCTTGGCCGGAAGCTGCACGCCGCAGTTGCGCACCGCCGCCAGCACCCGGACCTTGGCCTCGGCCACCGCACCGCCCGCCAGGCCGACCAGGTGGAAGACCGGCATGCCGAGCGACGACTCGACCTCGACGTCGACGGGGACGGCCTCGATGCCGATGACCACGGCGGAGCGGACGCGCGCCAGCATGCGGGGCGGGAGTGCAGCCGTCGCGCCACGGCGGGCGCCCACGATCCCGCGGGCTTGCGGGGGCGCTGTCGTCCGGCAGGGCGCGGGGCGCGACCCCCGGTCCGCCGCGCGGACGGGCTCGGAGCCGGCGCGGCCCCGTGAGGCCCTCTCAGCCCGGCCCGGCCAGCGACGCGGCGCGCGCCAGGACGGCGTCGAAGGCCGCGGCCGTGAGGCGGCCGGTCCGGGTGTTCTGCTGCGACACGTGGTAGCTGCCGACGAGGGCCGGAGCGCCCCCCAGGATGAGCTCGGCGCCATGGGCGAAGCGCGGCAGCGGCCGAGGCACGGGGTGGCCGACCGCAGCCAGGGCGTCGAGGGCGGCCCGCCAGGCGACGGCGCCGAGCGCCAGCACGGCACGCGGCCCCAGCGCGCCGAGCTCGCGCTCGAGGAACGGCGCGCAGCGGCGCAGCTCGCCGGGCGCGGGCCGGTTGCCCGGCGGGACGCAGCGGATCGCGTTGGTCACGAAGGCGCCGCGCAGCGTGAGGCCGTCGCCACGCCCGGTGGAACAGGGCTGGCTGGCGAGGCCGGCCCGGTGGAGGGCGGCGTAGAGGAAGTCGCCGGAGGCGTCGCCGGTGAACATCTGGCCGGTCCGGTTGGCGCCGTGGGCCCCCGGCGCGAGCCCCAGCACCAGCAGCGGCCCGGCGGGGTCGCCGAACCCTGGGACCGGGCGTCCCCAGTAGGCCTGGCCCAGGTAGGCCCGCCGCTTGCGCCGCGCCACCTCCTCGCGCCAGCGCACCAGCCGCGGGCAGGCGCGGCACCGCTCGATCTCCGCGGTCAGGCGGCCGAGATCGAGGTGGCGCTGGCTCGGCACGGCGGCGGCGGGCCGGCGCGGCGCTAGAAGAGCGACTCGGGGACGAAGACGATGTCGCCCGGCTCGAGGCGGAAGTTGGGCGCCTTGCCGAGGGCGATGTCCTGGACGTAGACCTTCAGCTTCACCTCCTGCCCGTTGATGCGGCGGGTCACGGAGGTGGAGTTCTGGGCGGCGCTCTTGCCGAAGCCGCCGGCCAGCGTGAGGGCCTGCACGATCGACATGCCCTCCTCGTACGGGAAGGTGCCGGGCTTCTGCACCTCGCCGAAGACGAAGACCTTCTTGGAGTTGTACTCCTTCACCAGCACCGACACCTGCGGGTCCCGCAGGAAGCCGTTGGAGAGGCAGTCGCGCAGCTTCTCGGCCACGCCGTTGGCGGACAGGCCGTCCACCACCACCCGCTTGCAGAGCGGGAAGATGATGTCGCCCTGGGGCCCGACCTGGAACACGCCGGAGAGCTCGGGCTCCTGGAAGACGCGCACCTCGAAGACGTCGCCCGAGCCGAGGGTGGCGGCGGCCAGGTCGAGCGGCGAGGCGGAGGACGTCGGCGCGGCGGCGGTCGAGCCATGGGCGCAGGCGGCGAGGGCCAGCAGGAGCGCGGCGGCGGTGCGGAGGCGAGTCATGGGGCGCATGATGCCGGTGCCCACGGCCGGAGGCGAGCCCGGGCGGCGGCCCCGGCCCGTCACCCGCCGCGGCGACCAGGGGCTCAGTAGGTGCAGGTGGCCTTCAGCCAGACCTCGTGCTTCTCGTAGTCCGGCGTCGCGAGGGGGGTGCCCACGCCGGATGACGAGGTGCGGCTGGTGTAGGCGTAGGCCAGCTCGGTCTTGAGCCAGCGCGTCACCTCGACCTCCAGGCCGGGAGAGCCGGTGAAGATGAGGGAGTTCCCGCTGCCGGTCTCGTAGCCGAGGCGGGCCAGCGCGGCGCTGGCGCGCAGCGTGTAGCGACCCGCCAGCAGCTGCTTGGCCTCCAGGGAGACGCGGTGCAGGTCGTAGAGCGAGACCGGGTCGACCCGGAAGTCGTGCGAATAGCCGAGCGCGACGCTGGCCGCCTCGGTGGGGAGCCACTCCAGGTCGGCGGTGGCGAGCCAGGTCCCGAGCGACGGCGTGACGCCGGAGGTGCCGCCGTAGCCGGCCTCCAGGGTGGCCGCCACGTGGGTGGTGATGAGGCCGGTCAGGCCGGTCATGACGCGGTAGCCGGCCGGCTTCCCGAAGCCGGCGGGGGCGACGGTGGTGTCGTTGGGCAGCCGCTTGAAGTACTCCGCCTCGAAGAGGGCGGTGGTGCGCGGCAGGAAGCGCCAGCGGACCTCGCCGCTGGCGGAGAGGTCGTTGTAGCCGAGCTTGGAGAGCCGGTCGGTGTTGCAGAGCGGATCGGCCGGGTCGGCGCACACCAGCCCGGAGAAGAACTTCTCGTAGGTCTCCAGCGCCCAGGTGCCGGCCACCGCCAGGGTGAGCGCGCCGCCGCCCGGGCGCCAGGGCACGCGGACGCTGAGGGCGTTGTAGTTGGAAACCACGCCCGAGCCGACGCTGAGCGCCTGCGGGCGGTCGCTGCGCCGGAACAGGTCGTCGACCTCGAGGGCCACCACCCCGGCCCGGTTGACGGTCACGCCCAGCTGGGCCTCGGCGTAGAGCTTGGAGAGATCCTTGGTGTCCGCGAACTCGGCGCCGAGATACTGGGCGAAGTCGAGCTTGCCGGAGAGGTTGAGGGCCGTCATCTCGCCCGGGACGTCGAGCTTCAGGCCGGGCCGGACGTGGAGGATGACGTCCCCGTACTGCGTGTTGGCCGCCGAGACGTAGACGTTCGAGTCGTACCGCCCCTCGAGCTCCAGGAACGGGTGGAGGCGCCCCTCGCTCCCACCGAACCGGATGCCATTGCCGGGGCCAGCCTCGGCGGCGGTGGCGTTGCCAAGGCACAGGATGAAGACGGCCAGCTTCGCGGTCAGACGCATGTCCTCGATACCCTTTCAGCAGCGTGACGCAGGAGGCGCCCCGGCGGGGACGTCCCGCCGACACCGTCCTCGAACCCCACGCCAGCCTTCGGCCGACGCCCCGCTCCCTGGTTCGTGCACCCGTGACTGGACTACTGGAAAGAGCTGGCCGGACGCGGCCGCCGGACCGGCGGGCCGGGAGGCGCAGGCGGGCGCCAGCCGCGGCGGCCACCCTCGCGCTCGGGCAGCCCCTGGGGCTGCTGGACCTCGACGGTCGTCTTGTCGTCCACGATGTAGGCGAGCTGGCCGATGCACTGCTCGGCGTCACCCTGCAGCGCCTCGACCTTCGACCTCGCGATCCCGATCTTGGTGAACTCGGCGTCGGCGGCCGGATCCTTGGCGCTGAGCGCCTCGTGGAGCGCGATGTCCGACTGCTCGGCCACCTTGAGGAGCCCCTTCACCTGCGTGAGCTTCTCGTTGACGCAGTTGAGCTTGACCACGTCCTTTTCGGACCGCGCCTCGTCGACCTTGGTGAGCACACGCTTCAGCGCCGACTTCATGTGCTCGAGGTTCTGGGCGGACTTCTCGAGCTTCTGCGCATCGGTCAGGCTGGCGGGCTTGGCCGCCGGCTGGTTCTGAGCCACGGCGGACCCCGCCAGGGCCATGCCGCACAGGGCGGCAAAGAGGCTGCGCTGAATCAAGAAGCACCCCATCCCGGTCGAATGACCCTTAGAGAGACCCTGAAATTATAGGGGTAGCCGCGCGGATCAGTCAACGCAGGCCTTGTCGTACGCGCTCCGACCGCCCCCTACCCTCCGGGCGGGTCCAGAAGGACCTCTTCGCTGCCCGCCTCGGGCCCGTCGAGGTTTCCGTCCGTGGGGATCACCAGGCAGCGCCAGCGGTCGCCAGCCTTGATCATCCGGACTGGCACTTCGTCGGAGGTCTCGGCGAACGGCTGGGGCGCCCCGTTTCGCTCCCAGCGGTAGCGGTAGCGTACGGCGTCGCCGTCCGGATCCTCGCTCTTGCCGATCACGTCACAGCGGACCGGTTGGCCTTCCCGGGGCTTGACGGGCAGGAGCCGGACACGGGCTGGACCCGGGGCGGAATTCGAGATGGTCCGTTCGGAGGTGGCCGCCGGCCCCGGCAGGGTGCCATCGCTCGGCGTCGCGGCGCAGCGAAGCCGGTCGCCCTTGGCGCTAGCCGAGGCCGGCTGGCGCGCCGGGTCGGCCTGGAGCGGCAGCGGCCGGTCGTTGCGCCACCAGGAGAAGGTGTAGGCGACCGGATCGCCGTCCGGATCGGTGGCCGGCACGGCCACCCTGCAGGCGAGCTCGTCTCCGGTGCGCGCCGGATCGGGCTCGATGACCAACTGCGGGGCCGCCGGCGGGCTGTCCTGGACCGCCACCTCGGCCGGGGCGCGGACGCTCTCGGCAGTCCCGTCGGTGGTCCAGGCCTCGCAACGCCACCGCTCGCCGCGCCGGATGGTCCCCGCGGGCAGCACGGGCAACCCTTCGGCCGTCGGGTCGGGCTGGCCGTTCTTGAACCAGCGGTAACGCACCGTGAGCTGCTCCTGGTCGATGTCGCGATCGGGGACGGTGGCGTCGCAGGTGAGCATGGCCCCCACCACCGGCGAGAGCGGCTTCACCACCACCGACGGGATGGGCGGCGGCGTGTTGCGCACCAGCGCCGTCAGGACCACCGGCTCGCCGTCGGCCTCGCCGTCGTTGGGCGACACCTCGACGCGCCACGCCTCGCGGTGGCGGATGGTGCGCGGCGGCGCCGAGGCCCCGTCGAGCGCGAAGGGCAGCCCGTCGCGGGACCAGGCGTAGCGGTAGGTGACGGCGTCGCCGTCGTGATCCGTGGCGGGCTTGGTGATGCGGACGGCCAGGCCGGAGAGGGCGGTGGCATCGGCCGGCTCCAGCGCGGCGGTGGGGGCGGTGGGCGGCGTGTTGCGGGCGCTGCAGATGGCCACCGTGGAGGGGCCAGCCAGCTCGCCGTCCCACGGGGTCACCTGCACGCTGGCCACGTCGTGCTTGCCGAGCGCCTTGGGGAAGCGGGGGCCGACCGCGCCCGCCAGCGTCTCCCCGCCCAGCGTCCACTCGTAGCGGTAGGTGACGGCGTCACCGTCGGCGTCGGTGGCGGCCGCCACCACGCGGACCTCCGGCACCGTCCCGGAGCGAACCGGGCCGTCGCACAGGGCCAGCGCGGCCCCGGTGGGCGCCGTGTCGGCGATGGCCACCTCGACCCGGGCCACCGGCGACTCGGCCTCGCCGTCGAGCGCGACCACCTCGACGGCCCAGCGCTCGCCCTTTCTCGGCACGCCGCGCGGGATCTGCACCTGGTCCGGCGGGAGGTCGACGCGCTGCCCGTTGCGGGTCCAGACGAAGCGGTGGACCACGTGGTCGCCGTCGGGATCGCGCGGCTGGTCGACGAGGACGCGCAGGCCGTCGATGCGCCGAGGTGCGGCCGGCTCGAACTGGACGCGCGGCGCGGGGGGTGGCGCGTTGGCGATGGTCACGCTGGCGCGGCCGGCCGGGCCGTAGGCCTCGCCGTCGAAGGCCTGGGCCTCGACCTCCCAGGCGTGCCCCTTGGCGAGCAGGTTGACCGGGACCTCGTTGGCGGTGGTCCACATGGAGTCGCCCGGCACGCCGGCGCCCAGGATCAGCACGGGCGAGCCGTTGCGCAGCCAGCGGTAGCGGTACTTGAGCGCGTCGCCGTCGGGGTCGGAGGCCGGCGTCCGCACCGCCACCCGGAGCGGCGCCGCGACGGTGGGCCGGTCGCCGAAGGCCAGCACCGGCGCGGTGGGCAGGGCGTTCTCCACCAGCACCTCGTCGGTGGCCGGCACGCCCGCCTCCTGGCCGTCGTGCGGCGTCACCACCACGCGCACGCGCTCGTGCTTGTGGTAGGCGGCCGGCGGCAAGGTCTCGCCGGAGAGGCCGGCCGGCTTCCCCTCGCGCAGCCAGCCGATGGCCAGCCGCACCGCGTCGCCGTCGACGTCGCGGGCGGGCTGCAGCACCTGGAGCTCGATGGGCTGGCCGCCCCGCGGATGGCGCGGCGAGAGCGCGATGCGAGGCGGCTCCGGCGGCGTGTTGACCACCGTGACCACGGCGCTGGCGGCGGGACCGGTGGCCTCGCCGTCGCTGGCCTTCACGGTGAGCTCGAAGCGCCCGCCGCGTGCCACCTCGCTGCCAGGCACCTCGCGGCCGTCGCCGGCCACCGCCAGCGGTGCGCCGTCCTTGGTCCAGCTGAAGGTGTAGCTGATCGGGTCGCCGTCGCCGTCCTCCGCCGGCGCCGCCAGGGTGGCCCGCAGGGCGTCGCCCCGGCGCGGCCGGGACGGGAGGATCTCGACGCGCGGCGCGCCGGGCGGGGAGTTGGCCACCTTCACCTGCTCGGTGGCGACCGGGCCCTCGGCCTCGCCGTCGAAGGCGCGGATCTCGAGCTGGAGCGTCTGGTGCTTGCGCAGCAGGCCCGCCGGCACCTCGGCCGCGGCGGCCGGCAGCGGCAGCCGCTTGCCGTCGACCAGCCAGCGGTGGCGGTAGGCCAGCCGGTCGCCGTCGATGTCGACGGACGGCTGGGCCACCAGGGCGCGCACCACGTCGGCGCGCCGCGGGATGGCCGGCTCGATGGCCACCGCCAAGGGACCGGGCGGCGTGTTGGCCACGCGCGCGTCGGCCAGGGCCGGCGGCGAGGCGAGCTCTCCGTCGCTCGCCACCACCCGGGCGGTGAGGAGCAGGCCCCGGCGCAGCCGGTCCCCGGGGAACTCGGTCCCCGTGACCCCGGTCTCCAGGCCGTCGAGCAGCCAGTCGACGCGGTAGGTGACGGCGTCGCCGTCGGGGTCGACCGCCTCGCGCGCGATCTCGACGCGCACCGCGCCGGCGCGGGCCGGCCGCTCGGGGACGATGCGCACCTCGGGCGCGCCGGGCGGGGTGTCGAGGACGTGCCGCTCCGGCCCCTCGAAGGCCGTGCCGCCGCCCGGGGGCGCCAAGGTGAAGCGCCAGCGCTCGCCTCGCCTGGCCGTGCCGGCCGGCAGCTCGGCCTTGCCGTCCAAGGCCGGGACGGGCTTGCCGTCTCGCTGCCACTCCAGGCGCGGCGCCGGCACGGACTCGCCGGGCCCGGCGTCGAGCCAGACCCCACGCCAGGTGGCCTTGAGCTTGTCGCCCACGCGCGGCGCGGCCGGCGAGAGCGCCAGATCCTTGTAGGTGGGCGGGTTGGGACCGGCGCGCCCGGTGCGGGCGGCGTCGTGCCCCGGGCCGGGCCAGGGCGCGGTGGCCACCGCCGTGCCGGCGCGGGTGGCCCGCAGGGCGTGAAGCTGGCCGCCCGGGGTGCCCACGAAGATGGAGAGCGAGCCGTCGCCGGCGAGATCCCACAGCAGGGGCGAGGCGGTCACGTCGGACTCGCCCAGCGAGCCGGGGAAGCCGGGCAGCACCTTGCCCGCCGCCGAGAGCGCGGTGACGGCGCCATCCGCGGTCACCACGGCCACCTCCAGCGCACCGTCGCGGTCCAGGTCGCCCACCGCCGGGCCGCCGAAGAGGCGCGGCCCCACCTTGACCGGGAAGCCCTTGAGCAGCCGACCCTCGCGGTCCACCGCGTGCACCAGGCCGTCGGCCGAGGCGAAGACCACGTCGAGCCGACGGTCGCCGTCGAGGTCCACCACCGCCGACCCCTCGTAGAGCCGGTAGCCGGCCGCCACCGGGAAGCCGGGCAGCGCCGCCCCCTTGCCGTCCACCGCGTAGAGCTTGAAGTCCTGGCTGGCCACCAGCAGGTCCATCTCGCCGTCGTCGTCGAGGTCGGCGAAGGCGGGTGGGCCGGAGACCGCGAAGGCGGTGGCGAGGGGGAAGCCGGTGCGCGCCCGGCCGTTGCCGTTGACGACGTGGACCTTGCCGTCCTCGCAGCCCACCGCCACCGAGATGCCGCCGGCGAAGACCGCGCTGGCGGCGCTGGAGGTGACCGCCGCCTTGCCGAGCACCACCGGCCAGCCGCGCACCGGCGCGCCGCTCTTCTTGAAGGCGTGCAGCCGCCCCTTGTCGTCGCCGACCACCACCTCGGGCCGACCATCCCCGTCCACGTCGGCGAAGGAGGCCCCGGCGCGCGCCTTGGCCCCCAGCAGCACGGGCCAGCCGGCCACCTTCCCGCCGCTCCAGAGGAAGACCTTGCCGCTGGTGGTCACCAGCGCGATCTCGGGGCGCCGGTCGCCGTCCATGTCGGCAGCGGCGGGCGCGCCCGCCGCCACCTCGCCGCCGCCCAGCGCGAAGGGCAGGCCGATGGGGCTGCCGCCATCGGCGCGGTACCCGGTGAGCAGGTCACCGGCCGCCACCACGACCGCCGGGCCGCCGTCCAGCGTGAGCCCGATGGCCGGGTGGCCGATCTTGCCGGAGGTGTCGCGGGGGAAGTTGGAGAGCGCACCGGCGCCGAGCGCGGTGGCGAGGAGGAGTTCGAGCATGGCGTGCCCTAGAGCCGTGCGGCCAGCTGGGCGCTGGTGTCCCGCAGGCGGCTGGAGAGGATGCGCGCGACGTTCAGCACCACCAAGGTGAAGCCGTCCCGCGAGTAGCCGCGGAAGGTGGCGAAGCCCTCGGCGGTGAGCTGCAGCAGCTCCAGCTCGCCGCGGGCGCGCACCGTGGCGGAGCGCTGCTCCCGGTCGATGAGGGCCATCTCGCCGAAGCAGGCGCCGGGGCCGAGCACCGCCAGCGGCACGCCGGCCCGTTCGTGGCGGGACACCTCGACCTCGCCGCGCGCGATGAGGTAGAGGCTGTCGCCCACCTCGCCCTCGGCGAAGACCACCTCGCCGGCCCGGCAGGTGACCGGCCGGCACAGGCCGGCCAGCGCCTCCAGCTCGCCCGGGGAGAGCCGCTCGAAGACGGGCGCGCGGCGCAGGGCCTCGACGCGCTCGGCGGGGGCGGGAGCGCTCATGGCGTGCCGCCGGCCCCCGGCTCGCCCTCGCCGCGCTTCTGGCCGCGTCGCGGACCGAGCAGGTACTCCTCGAAGCGGCGGTCGCCCTCCTCGACGGTGCGCGCCAGCCCGTCGCGCGCCGGCTCGAGCAGCTCGATGCCGCGCTGCGGGCCGACCGTGTAGACCCCCAGGGCCCGGACCTCGGCGCCGGTGCCGGTGGGGCCGTCGGCGAGCGCCACCGCGAAGGCGGCGCGCTGGTCGCCGGCGTGGCGCCAGTAGAGGAAGCCGTCGCCCGCGGCGCAGCCCAGCTCGCGGCGGGCCTGGTCGAGGAGCAGGTCGCGGCGCCCGGCGGCGGCGATCCGCTCGCGCTCCGCGGTGGCGGCCTCGACCTTGAGCTGGCGGGCTCGCTGCTTGCGCTCCTCCGCCTCGGCGAAGCGGCGCTCCGCCTCCTTGCGGATGCGGCGCGAGCGATCGGCGTGCTCGTGGGCCAGCAGGGACTGCTCGAAGCTGGTGGCCCAGGCCGCCTCCACCTGGCCCCAGAGGCGGTCGCGCTTGCCGGCCTCGGCGGCGTACTCCTGCCGCAGCGCCCCGAGCTGCTTCTCGAGCGCCTTGCGGCTGGCCGCGTCGGAGGCCTCCTCCGCCGCCCCCTCGCCGCCGCACAGCCGGTACCAGGCGGCGCTGGCGCGGTCGCGCTGCTCCTCGTGGTGGCCCACCAGGGCCAGCGCCTGGTTCTCCAGCTCCTGGGCGTGGGCCGCGCCGCGCGCCGCGACCGCCTCGGCCGCACCCGCCTCGGAGAAGGCGTCCATGGCGGCGCGCTGCACCAGCTCGGAGCGCAGCTCCATCAGCTCCGCCTGCGAGAGCAGGTCCTGGCCACGGGCCCGGGCCTCGCCGAGCTCGGCAGTGACCTTGGACAGCTCCGTCCACCAGGAGGTGAAGGGCGCGCCCTGGAGGAGCTCGCGCAGCTCGGGGAGGCGGAGGGCCTTCATCTCAGCTCCCGGGGGTGAAGACGAAGGGGTACTCCACCGTCACGGGGCCGGAGGGGCGGAACTGGGTGCGCCAGCTCCGCATGGTGTTCATGATGCAGGCGGCCACCTCGGGCGAGCCCAGGGCGTTCGAGGCGGCGGCGATGTCGGCCAGGCCGCCGGTCTCGAGGATGGTGAAGCGGATGCTCAGCTTCCCCTTGAGCGTCGGGTTCCGCTTGAGGGCGTTCTCGTAGCAGGCCTTGATGAGCCCGAAGCGCGCCCGCACGAAGGCCGCCAGCTTCTGCTGGTCGATGTCGGCGGAGTCGATCTCCGCCTCCTCGGCCGCCACCGAGCCCGACACCCGGACCTCGCTCTTGGCGCCGTAGGCCACCTTGCCGCCGCCGCTGGTGGCGAGATCGCCGATGGAGGCGGCGCCGCCCTGCCCGCCGCCCTTGCGCCCGCCGCCGGCCGCCGGATCGGTGGCGACCGCCACGCCGCCCGCGCCGGCCAGGGCCGAGGCCACGTCGGACATGCCGCCGCCCGCGCCGAAGACGTCGGCCACGGCGCCCGTGCCGGTGCCGGGGCCGAGCGCGCCGAGCACCTTGAGCATGCCCTTGGAGGAGACCGCCTTGGCCACCGCGGCGGCGCGCGCGGCCTTCTTGGCCGCCGCCTGCTCCGCCGTCTCGGCGGGCGCGTCGCCCTTCTTGCCTTCGCGCTCGGGCCTCTTCTCGGCCTTCACCTCGGCCGTCACCTCGGCCCTGGCCTCCTCCTTGGGCACCGGCGGGGCCGGCAGCCTGTCGGGGATGAGGACCCGGGCGTAGCGGTCGGGGATCTCCTCCAGCGTCACCTCGGGCGGCAGCTCGGTGTTGGCGAGCGCGACGTAGGCGCCCCCGTGGACCAGGAAGGAGAGCAGGAGGACCAGGACGAAGAGCCGGTCCATGCTCTGGAAGTGGTTGCCCTTGGCCTCCCTGGGGAGGGCGGGCCGGGGCGCCTCGGGCGGCGGCGAGACGAACTGCCAGAGCAGCGTCACCTCGCCCAGGGTCAGCTTGCCGCGCTGGTCCTCGGCGACCGGGACGAGGTAGGTGCGGCCGTCCCGGCGGGCCAGCCCCTGGGAGATGAGCGCGCCGAAGTCGGCCGCCCCCTGCGGCCCCTGGATGCGGCCGTCCACGCCATCCTCGAAGCAGAGGCGGTAGCCGTCCCCCTGCCAGGAGAAGACGGTGGTGGAGGGCGGAAGGTTGGAGGCCGGGACGACGATGAGGTTGCGGGTCGACGAGCCGATGGTGACCGCCTGGCGCGCCGGGATGACGCGCTCCTCGACGATCTTGCCACCCTGGATCACGCCGATCCGGAGCACCTTGGACTGCTGGACCGCCATCGCTCTCCCCGCTCCTTGTCGGCGCCCGCTCCGGCTAGAAGGGCGCCTGCTGGACGGCCTGGGTGATCTTGGGGAGCACCGGCTCCCAGCGATCGAGCTCCCCGAAGTTCAGGTTGGCCCTGGGCATGAGGAACATCGCCTGGGGCTTCTGGATGCGCCCCTCCACCTTCATCTCCTCGACCCGCATGAACTTCTGCGGCGCGACCTTCTTGGCCCGGGCCGCCGGGGCGGTCTGGGCCTCCGCTGGAGCCGTGATGGCGATGGTTAGCACGGCCGCCGAGAGCGCCACAAGGCTGCGAAGATCCTTCATTTGTCGCCTCTTTCCGCACCCGCGGTGGGCGGGGTTTCTACGGGGGAGGTGGAGGGAGCTGGCGCCGGGGCGGGCTCGGGCTCGGGCTCGGGCGTCGCGGTCGCGGTCGGGGTCGCGGTCGGGGTCGGGGTCGCGGTCGGGGTCGCGGTCGGGGTGGCGGTCGGGGTCGGGG
>Ga0209682_10000533_pt1 | contig 13143 bp, 9 predicted proteins | sample DOMMetBare2Fresh_2_FD_187471 | JGI IMG/M metagenome (GOLD analysis project Ga0209682, IMG submission 187471) | Wetland sediment microbial communities from St. Louis River estuary, USA, under dissolved organic matter induced mercury methylation -... | ecosystem: Environmental > Aquatic >... | reverse complement strand
TCAAAGTCCCCGGTAAGGCGCAATCGAGCCAGCCCCGAAGGGGCGACATCGTAAAGCCTGGGGCGTGAGCCCCAGGTTGTGCGGCCCCCCAGCAGGCAGGAGACCCGAAGGGGCGGCAGCAGACCGCTCCCCCGAACGGCAAGGAGGATGGGGGATCCAGGAGATCGGTGAGGGCCACCCAGCGCCGATCTGCTGTCGCCCCTTCGGGGCTGAGGATCGTTGGTGGACGCCCTTTTCCTGGGGCCGCGCGCCCTGGCCGGCCCGGTCGTCCAGGGCCGCATCGTCACCGAGAAGACCTGGGTCCCCGCCGACGAGGGGCTCGGCGCCGATACCCGGCAGCTCGGCATCGCGGTGCGCCGGATCTGGGTGGGCTGAGGGAGGCGCGTCCCCCCTCACCGCCCCGGAGGCCGCACCTTGAGCAGCGACTTCCGGGTCAGCCGCATCACGGTGCTCATGTGCCGTTCGCCCGCCTTGCCGTTGTCGAGGCGGGCTTGCTCCCGCGCCTCCGGCGTCACGCAGACGTGGTCGCCTTCGAAGGCGTCGCGCCAGACGTAGCCCTGGAGGCAGGTGTCGGGCCCATAGGGTCCTCCGGCGGGCTCGCGGCGCGTGGCGGCCTGCCGGTTGTCGCCGGCGGTCTGGGCTCGGGTCTCCGGGGTGACGCAGACGTGGTCCGACGGCCGGGCGTCGCGCCAGACATAGCCCTTCTTGCAGGTGTCCCGGCCGTAATCCACCTGCGCCGGCCCGGTCTCGGGGACCCGGACGACCAGGGGGTCTTCCGTCGGCTTCGCCGGCTCCTCGACCGGCGCCTGGGTGGTCTCCGCCACAGGGTCGGGGTCCGGAAGCGCTGGGGGCGTCGCGCTCGGCTCCAACGGCCGGGATCTCTGGGTACCTGGCGCCGCCTCTGCCGTGCCTGCGTTGGTGGCGGAGGCGACCGGCCCGCTCTCCTGATGCGGCTGCGGCCGTGCGAGCGCCCAGGCGATGACGCCGGCCAGGACCAGGACGACGGCGGCGGCGAGGGCGATCCAGACAGGGGTCTTCCGCGTCTCCCGGCCGGGCGCCGGCAAGCCGGGAAGCGGTTCGGCGGGCCGTACCGCCGAGGGGGCCTCCTCCTGCAGCACCTGCTCGATCGTATGGATCAGGCGATCGACGTCGAAGGCCCAGCGCGCGTCGCTCAGCTCGATGGCATTGCGCCGCGCGAGCTTCGCGAGATCCGGCGGCAGGTCGTCCGTCCGCGGCATGGGTGCGTCTTCCACCAGGACCGGAATGACCCGGATGTTGCGCGCCAGCGCCGTGGCGACCTCCAGGCGCACGAAATCGTCCGGATCGTCGAGGCGCCGGAGGCCGGCCGCGTTCTTGAGGTTCACCCATTCGCGGCCGATCACCACGATCAGCACCTCGCAGGACCCGACCGCCTTTTCGATGACCTCGACGAAATCGACACCGGGCTCGATGGTGTCGACGTCCATGAACACCCGGCCCGGAAACCGGTTGCCCAGCCGGTCGAACAGCCGGCCGGAGTGGCCCGCGCTGTCTTCCCGGCGATAATTGATGAAGATGTTGGCGGATCTTTTCGGCGTTCCCGTGTTGACGCTCATGGCGCCTCCTCCTTACCCATCTGCTAAAACAGGCGCGGGAGGGGGGCGGGGCGTTACAGCGACTTAGGGCTCATCACGAAATAACTGTCTCGTCCGTAATCCCCCTCGCGTGGGCAGTCATCGGCGACTCCTAGGGTTCAGGAGGGTTGGGCGGCCCCTGCCGCCGCTGTTTCTCGCGGGCGAAGAGGGGAGCCTTCTTCCACAGGGAGCACCCCTTCTCGATCTCCCTCGACGATCCCGCGTGGCCCGGAGGGGTCGTGGCCCTGCAAGGTGAAGACGCGGTCCAGCTCCTCATCGAACATCGGCTCGATGGAGGCCAGCAGAAGCGGAGCGTGCGTCGCGACCAATGTCTGGACTTGGGCCGACTCGGTCTGGGTCACGGTCGCCATCACCGTCAGAAGGGCTGGAAGGATCATCCGCTCTTTGCCATGCGACCCAGTCCACGATCAGACCGTTGCACAGGTGCCTGCCATCCTCCCGGAGCCCGTCCCAGACCTGCCCGGCATCGAAGTGGAAGGCCGCCGGGAAATGCAGGGCGGAGATGTCGCGGCGGGGCGAGATCCGCCAGGAGTTTCGGGCGGGATCCCAGACCGAAAAGCCACCATCCGCCCGGGCGTAGATCGCCATCCCGGGTTTCGCCGGGCTGCCGGGTCCACTGTGCCAGGACTGCGCCGAAGAATCGAACCTGTAGTCCTGATCGGTGCTCGCCTCCCCGGATCGATAGGTGATGCGAATCCGCGGCGGAAGCTCCGCGCCGCGCCGGGGAGTCACCGGATACCCGGCCCCCGTGCGCGTGAGAGCCCACCACGCCACGTCGAGGACAATGCTCTTCCCGACGCCGTTGTCCCCCGTGATGACGTTGATCCGCGATGCAAACTCGAAGCGGAGCTCCCGCGCCGGGCCAACACCTTGGAGATGAAGTCGTTCAAGCATCCGCTCCCCCTTCGCTGCCCAGATGATAGCCGGTTCCGCTGCTTCCGGCGCTCCCGTGATAGCCTCGCCGCGTCCCCGCTCGACCCCGGATCCCGCCTCCCGGCCGGGTCGTATCGAGCCTGTCCATCGAGGATCTCCGCATGTCCGACTCCGACGTTTCCGCCACCGGGCGTGACTTCATCCGCGAGATGGTCGCCCGTGACCTCGCCGCCGGCAAGCATGGCGGCCGGGTGGTCACCCGTTTTCCTCCAGAGCCCAATGGGTTTCCCCATATCGGCCACGCCAAGTCGATCTGCCTCAACTTCGGTGTCGCCCAGGACTTCGGCGGCACCTGCCATCTCCGCCTCGACGACACCAACCCGGAGACGGAGGATCAGGCGTACGTCGAGGCGATCCGGCGGGACGTGCGCTGGCTGGGCTTCGACTGGGGCGAGAATTTCTTCCACGCCTCCGATTATTTCGAGCAGCTCTACGACTTCGCGGTCGAGCTGATCCGCCTGGGGAAGGCCTACGTCTGCAGCCTGAACGAGGACGAGATCCGCGAGTACCGGGGCACCGTCACCGAGCCGGGCCGCAACAGCCCGTACCGCGACCGCACCGTGGAGGAGAACCTCGACCTGTTCCGCCGCATGCGGGAGGGCGCGTTTCCGGACGGTGCCCATGTGCTGCGCGCCAGGATCGACATGAGCGCGGCGAACATGAAGATGCGCGACCCGCTGCTCTACCGCATCAAGCGCGCCACCCACTACCACCGGGGCGATGCCTGGTGCATCTACCCGATGTACGACTTCGCCCATCCGCTCTCGGACGCCATCGAGAAGATCACGCATTCGCTCTGCACGCTGGAGTTCGAGAACAACCGGGACATCTACGACTGGCTGGTCGACACCCTCCCGTTCCCCGATCCGCCGCGGCAGACCGAGTTCGCGCGCCTGAACGTGACCTACACGGTGATGAGCAAGCGCAAGCTCCTGGAGCTCGTCGAGCGGAAGCTGGTGATGGGCTGGGACGATCCGCGCCTGCCCACGCTCTCGGGCCTGCGCCGCCGCGGCTTCACCCCCTCCGCGATCCGCGACTTCTGCGACCGGATCGGCGTCGCCAAGGCGAACAGCACGGTGGACGTGACACTCCTGGAGCACTGCCAGCGCGAGGATCTGAATGCCCGGGCACCGCGCGTGCTCTGCGTGCTGCGGCCGCTCAAGCTGGTGATCGAGAACTATCCCGAGGACCAGGTCGAGGAGCTGGACGCGCCGTTCTTTCCGCGCGACGTACCCAAGGAGGGCTCACGGAAGGTGCCCTTCTCGCGCGTCCTCTTCATCGAGCGGGACGACTTCGCGGAGGTGCCGCCGAAGGGGTTCCACCGCCTCTCCCCCGGCCGCGAGGTGCGGCTGCGCTACGCCTACCTCATCCGCTGCGAGAGCGTGGTCAAGGACGCGAACGGCGAGATCCTGGAAGTCCGCTGCACCTACGACCCCGCCACCCGCGGCGGCGCGGCGCCGGACGGCCGCAAGGTGCCGGGGACGCTCCACTGGGTCTCCGCCGCCCACGCGGTGCCGGTCGAGGTGCGGCTCTACGACCGCCTGTTCAAGGTCGAGCGGCCGGACCTGGAGGAGGGGACTTTCGAGGAGCTGCTGAACCCGCAATCGCTCGAAACGCTCACGGACAGCCGCCTGGAGCCGGCGGCGGCCGACCCGGCGCTGGGCGATTGGCTGCAGTTCGAGCGCCAGGGCTACTTCTTCCGCGATCCGGTCGATGCGGGCCCCGGCCGCCTGGTGTTCAACCGTACGGTGCCGCTGCGCGACTCATGGGCACCGGAGGCCCAGAAGGCCACGGCCACCCCGGCGAAGCCGGCCGCTCCGAAGGCCCCCAAGGCGCCGAAGGAGACCGAGGCGAAGGTCCCCGAGCCGCTCTCGGCGGAGGAGCAGGGAGAGCTCGAGCAGATGCGCACCGCGCTCCAGCCCGTCGTCGAGGCCGTGATCGCCGCGCATCCTGCCGAGGTGGAGCGCTACCGCTCCGGACAGACCGGAATTCTCGGCTTCCTGGTCGCGCAGGTGATGAAACGGGGGGCGCAGGCGGGCGGCAAGCCCAATCCCAAGCTGGTCAACGTGCTGTTGACGGGGGAGCTGGGGTAGTCAGCACGGCGAGGGTGAGGCCCAAGGTGCCAAAGATCCGCTTCACGTAGCCCTGGGTCTCCCGGTAGGGGGGGACGCCCTGGTAGCGGACGACGGCGTTCTCGCCTGCGTTGTAGGCGGCGAGGACCTTGGCGAGGTCGTTGGGGAACTGGTCGACGAGCCAGCTCAGGTAGCGGACGCCGGCCTCGATGTTGTGCTCCGGCTCGTAGAGCCGCTCCTTGCGGACGCCGAAGCGCAGCGCGGTGGCGGGCATGAGCTGCATCAGGCCGCGGGCGCCCTTGCGGGAGAGCGCCCGCCGGTTGCCCGCGGACTCCGCACCGATCAGCGCCGCCACGATCTGCGGATTGACCGAGTGGCGCTTCGCCGCTTCATAGATGAGCCCGCCGTAGGGACCTTCGGGGACCGGTTGGTCGTCGGCGAAGCGGAGCGGAATGGGTGGCGCGGGTGCCTCGGCCACCACGTCGGCCACGGGCGGGGCCGGCGGCTCCGGGATCACCTCGTCGTCCACCACCCGCTCCACCCGCTCGATGGGGACCGTCATCCGGCCGCCGACCAAGAGGGCGATCCAGGCCTGCTCGCCCACCGCCTCATAGGCCTTGACCTTGAGCACGTTGCCGTCGGTCAGGACGACCAGCTCCGCGCGGGCGGCAACGGCACCGCCCAGGCAGAGGAGGGGCACGAGGATCAGGATGGGATGACGCAGTCTCATGCGGTATGAAGGCTCCAGCACCGTGTATTCTACGGGTAAAGCCCCGAAGCCGTCTATTCCGGACGCGTGGAAAGAGCGGGCCGCTCCGGCGGAAGCGGCCCGCGGGAGCCGGCCTACGGGACGTAGCAATACCGGGTCGAGCCGTCGGTGCACTGCGAGAAGCTGATGGTATAGCCGCCCGGCGAGACGACGGTCTGCTTGCATTGCGGGCCACCGAGGAAGGTGAATTCCCAGGTCGTGAAGCCGAGGGGGCCGGTCACCGGCTTGGCCCAGGTCGCCTTGTAGTTCTCCCAGTTGCCATTGGGAAGCTGGAAGTGCTCGAAGGTGTAGAGGATCTCCGTGGTGCTTCCCGGCCGCTTCTCCCACCAGGAAAGCCCCGGGTCCATCGCGGGACCCGAATAGTTGGCGTAGTCGCAAGCGTAGATCCTGAACATCTGGGGCTCCGCATGCGCGAAGGCCGAGGTCGCGGCGGTGAGGGCGAGCAACAGGGCGGACAGAACGATCTTCTTCATGACTCCCACTCCTTGCCCGGATTCGGGCGGTTGATGTACGCCCGCTGATGGGGCAAGGGGGGTGCCAACCTGTAAGCTTCGGAGAATCAATGAGTTGACAAAAACCACGATCCCAGGAACGGGATGGCGGCGCAGAGGGGAGTGGTATTCGTCCCGAAAATGGGAAAGGACCTTGGGGTCCTTGCGGTCCTTATTGTCCTTGCTGGCTCTCGATCTCCAGCTCTTTCATCTTCCGGTAGTACGTGGTGCGCGAGATCCCCAGAAGGGCCATGGCGCGCGCGGTGTCGCCGGAGGCGGCGGCCAGGGCCACGGCGAAGGCCTCGCGCTCGGCGCGCCGGACGGTCTCGTCGAGGGTCAGGGAGAGGGCCGGGGAGGCGGTCTCGCCGGGGAGCCGGCGAACGCGGTCCGACAGGTGCTGCAGGTCGAGAGCCTCTCCCGGCTCGAGGAGGAGGGTGGCCTTGGCGATCTCGTTCTGAAGCTCGCGGATGTTCCCCGGCCAGGAGTGGCGCACCAGGGCGCCCAGCGCCGCGCGGGTGATGCCGGGGCTCGCGAGGCCGTTCTTCTCCAGCTCGCGATGGAAGAAGCGCGCGGCGAGCCCGGGGATCTCCTCGCGCCGGTCGCGCAGCGGGGGGAGCGTCACCTGGAAGGCGGCCAGGCGGTGGAAGAGGTCGCGCCGGAAGCCCCCCTCCTCCACCAGCGCCTCCAGGTCGCGGTTGGTGGCCGCGAGGAAGCGGACGTCCACCGCCACCGGGGCCCGCCCGCCGACGCGGAAGAGGGAGGTGTTCTCCAGGACCCGCAGCACCTTGGCCTGGGTCTCGGGGGGCATGTCGCCCATCTCGTCGAGGAAGACGGTGCCACCGCTCCCCCGCTCCAGGAGCCCCGGACGGGCCTCGACGCCGGTCGCCACCCCCTTTTCGATGCCGAACAGCTCGGCCTCCAGCAACTCGCGGGGGAAGGCGGCGCAATTGACGGCGAGGAACGGACCGGTGGCGCGGCGGGAGCGGGCATGGACCCAGCGAGCCAGGACCTCCTTGCCCGCTCCGGAGGGGCCGAGGATGAGCACCGGCACGTCGCCGCGCGCCACTTTGCCGGCCTGCCGGTAGAGGCGGGACATCTGCGGCCCCAGCCCCGGCGGCGGTGGCTCGGGGCTCGGAGCTCGGTCGGTCGGATCGGACCGATCTGTCCGATCCGACCGATCACGCCATCCCCGGCGCGCCGGCAGGGCTTCGAGCAAGGCCAGGGCGAGGCGAAAGAGGGGCGCCAGGGGCGCCAGCGTCACCGAAGCCGGCGCGCGCAGGCGGATCTTCCAGCCGCCGGCTCCGTCCACGTCGAGGCTCTCGATCGCCTTGGGAACCCGGTGCGCGGTGGAGGCGGCGGCCACCACCGCTTCGCCGCCCGGCGCGGCGCGCAGGATCTCGACCCGGCCGACGGGGAGCACCTCGATCCAGCGCTCGGCCAGGGCCATGGCGATCTCCTCGCGGCGGACGGTCTCGCCGAGGAGGGGGAGCAGGACCTCTTCGAGGCTCTCGGCCAGGCGCTCGACCGGATGGAGCCCCACGGTGGTCGGCGCGCGGCCGGCGGCTCCGGGCGGTCCGGGGATCCGCGCGGGCTCCAGGAGGACGTCGGCACGCGCAGCCTCCGCCGTCTGAAGGAGAGCCTGCACGGCGCCGAAGGCGAGGACCGTGAAGCCGGAGACCGCCGCCTCGCGGATGCGGCGGCCGGCGACGAACGTGCCGTTCTTCGATTCCAGATCGGTGACCACGGCGCCGCCGTCGGCGAGGACCCTGAGCAGCGCATGCCGCCGCGACACCCCGGGCAGATCGAGGCAGACGGCCGCCTCGGGCGCCGAACCGACGAGATACTCGCCGGCCGCCAGATGGAACCGGCGGACCGAGGCGCCGTCCTGGAGCAGGACCTTGAGGGTATAGGCGGCTGGCTCGTCGGGCACGGAGCGAGTCTACTCCGGCACACCCGGTCCGGGCGAAGAGCGGGCGGCGAGCCAGGCCGCGGCCTGCTCTTTCTGCGCGACGCTGACCGCGCTCGGCCCGAAGCCGGGGAGCGCGAGGCGCGCCAGGCGGCGGGCACGGGTCCGGTCGCCGCCGCCGTCCCAGAGCGCCCGGGCCAGCTCGAACCGTGCCTCGCTCAGGAGAGACGGCTTGATCTCCCTCCCTTCGCGCAGAGCCAGGGCGCGCTCGGCGAGCGGAACGGCTTCGCGGGCACGGCCGAGCGCCAGGAGGGCCTGGACGACCCCGGTCAGGCCCTCCGCGAGATCCGGATTGCCGGGGTCCAGGGTCTTCTCCTGAATGGCCAGCCCGTGTTGGCAGGCCGCCAGCGCCTCGGCGGGCTTCCCCTGGAGCAGCAGGACCTCTCCGGTGTTGATGAAGGTCATCGCCACCCAGGGATGCTCGGGGCCGTAGAGCGCCTCGAAGCGGAGCCTCGCCTCCTGGTGGTCGCGCAGGGCTTCGGCGAGATGGCCGAGGTTCTTGTGGGTGAGACCCCGGTTGGTCAGCGCACCGGCGACCAGCCAGTGGCCCGGGCCATAGTGGCGCCGGTAGATCTCCAGAGCCTGGTCGAACGCGGCCAGCGCCTCCGCATCCCGGTGCAGGTCTGTATAGATGTTCCCCAGATTGTTGTAGGACCGGCCGAAGTCGGGGTGGCCGGCCGGCAGGACCTTCTTGCGGATCTCCAGGCCGCGCAGGAGGAGGCGCAGCGCCTCTTCCTGGTGGCCCATCTGGTTCTGGAAGACGCTCAGGTTGGTCAGCAGGATGGCGACCCGCGTGTTCTCGGGACCCAGGCTCCGCCCGGTCAGCTCCAGAGCACGCCGGGCGACCGCGGCCGCTTCGGGATAGCTCCGCTCGTTCCCCAGCACGCTGGCCAGTTGGGTGAGGAGGTCGCCGCGCAGAGTGTCACTGCCGCGAGCGCCCTCCGCGATCGCCTGGGCGAGGCGGGCCCAGCGGTGCCCTTCGGTGAACCGTGACTGCTCGAAGCCGGCGATCCAGGAGAGCTGCGAAGCGGCGCGCGCCGCCATCTCCTGATGTCCCGAGGCCTGGGCAGCCACCAGGGCGTCGAACATGACCGGCTCGGCGCCCCGCCCGTCCCCGCTCATCTCCTGGAGGCGGGCGGCATAGAAGAGCGCCTCGGCGGTGAGCGGGCCATAGCCGAGGCGGCGCGCCAGGTCCGCGGCGGCCCGCGCTTTCGGCAGTCCCTCGGCGATCCGTCCGGCGTCGATCATGGCCCGCGCCTCGGCCACCCGGCCACGCACCTGCTCCACCCGCGACCGCAGGGCGGGATCGCGCGGCGGCGGCAGCCGCGCGGCCAGCGCCGCGGCGTCGGCGCAGGTTTCGAGACCGGGGAGGCTGGATGCGATGGACACCGCCTTCTCCAGGAGCTTCGCGTCGGCCCGCGTGAACAGGGTGGAGACCGCGGCCACCTCCTGGAGGCGCTGGTCCAGGCAGAACATCCGCCGGTCGAGCAGGTCCTCCGACTGCTCCCCCCGCAACCGGGTCGCCTCGCAGGCCTCGCGGCGCATGGCCGTCCAGCGGGCGGTGTGCGCGTCGAGAGCCCCCCGGGCGAGACGCCAGACCTCCTCGGCCACCGGCGATCCCGTGGCGACGAACGAGGCGTGGATGGCCTGCTTGCGGCCGTCGTCCCACACACCGGCCAGGCGGGCTTCGGCGCCGCTGCAGAGCTCTGCCCGGCTCTCCCTCCCCCGCTCCCAGGCGAGCCAGGCGGCGCCCGCCGCCAGGACGACCGCCACCGCCGCGAGCCGGCGCCGGCGGAGGGCGGCCGGATCGCGTCCGAGGTCCGCCAGAAGAGCCTCCATGGACGGATAACGGCCGGCCGGGTCATCACTCAGGCCACGCAGGAGCGCCTGCCGCAGCCAGGAGGGGACACGGCGGTCGTCGCCGGCCGGCGGGCGCTTCCCGAACAGCCCCTCCCACAGCGTGACGCAGAAGCCGTATTGATCGCTGCGCGGATCGGCCGGCTCGCCCCGGCGCTGCTCCGGCGCCATGTAGGAGGGGGTTCCGACGGCCATCCCGTGCCCGGTGAGCGGCGTCGCCAGGAGGCTCGGCTCCGGCGACTCCGAGAGAGGCTCGGCCTCCTCCGCGGCACCGGTCCGGCGGACCAGCCCGAAATCGGCCATCCGCACCCGTCCGTCGGTGCCGAGGAGGACGTTCTCCGGCTTGACGTCGCGATGGATGAGCCCGGCGGCGTGGGCCGCCGCGAGGCCGCGCCCGGCGGGGAGGAGCCTGCCGAGCACCTCGCGCCAGGGCCGGGGGCGTTCCTCCAGCCAGTCCCGCAGGGTCTGCCCCTGCACCAGCTCCATGGCCATGAAGACCTGCTCCCCGATCGACCCGGCGTCATGGACCGCGACGACGTTCGGATGCGCCAGCCGGGCCACCGCCTGCGCCTCGCGGAGAAGCCGCTGCCGCGCCGCCTCCCCGGCACGGCCGGGGCGCAGGAGCTTCAGAGCCACCTTGCGGTCGAGCTCGGGGTCATAGGCGGCGAAGACCACCCCCATGCCGCCCGATCCCACCGGCTCCAGGATGACGTAGCGGCCGACCGACGCGCCGCGTGCGAGAGACAGCGGCTTCGCGGCCCCGGGAGGGCCGATGTCCACGGTGTCGGTCGGTTGATCGCTCATCACCTTGACATGTGGCGGAGCGCGATTCGATTTCGGCGCCGCCCCTGCATCACGCCGCCAGACTGCGGGCGATCTCGGAGATCCGCCCCTTGGCCTCGAAGACGCGCAGCGACGACCGCCAGTGTGGGAGGACCGCGCCGTCCGGTCCGGTGACCCGCCAGGGTCCCATCACGGCATCCCTCTCCTCTCTGGAGGCGAAATCCTGCTCCGCCAGCGGAACGCTCAGGGCTTCCGGCGGAGGCACGTCGGTGCCGGCCACGAAGGTCCGCTGCGGATGCGGCTTCCAGTCCCGAGGGCCGTATTCGACCAGATCCGCCAGCAGGGGGAGGAAGTGCCCTCCGCGGAGGAAACGTGGGACATCGTCCAGGAGCTTGCCCATCCGCCGCCGGAACGAGAAGACTTCGTCGGTCAGCTTCCGGTATCCGGCGATGAAATCGTCCAGCGACTCGCGGCGCGGCCGGGTCACCAGCGTATATCCGGAGAAGTCGCGCAGCAGGGCGTTCGGAAGCAGCGCCGGCTCCGGCTCCGCCGCCAGCCGGTGAAAATGGGGCGTACCCGGAATCGGCGCCTCGAAACAGATGAAGCTGGGTACATGCAGGCCGGATTCGGCCAACAATCCGGGGATCCTTTCCATGTAGGCGCAGTCGTCCGTCGTCGGGCCGAGCATCAATCCGGATTCGATCAGGATGCCGTGCGCCCGGCATTGATCCATCACCTGGCGCGTCAGATCGATCGCGTTCTGATGCTTGTGCATGTCGGACAGCGTTTCCTGGTTGAAGCTCTCCAGCCCCATGAACAGGTAGAAACAGCCGGCGTCGGCCAGCATCCGGACGTATTCGGGCCGGGAGGCCACATTGAAGGTAAGCGCCGCGGCCCAGTGGAGCTTCAGGGGAGCCAGCGTCTCGCACAGCCGCCGCAGATAGGCGAGATTCCCGCCGAAATTGTTGTCCATGAACGCCACGATCCGCCGCAGAGGCCAGGGTACCAGACCTCGCAGCATCTCCTGCCCTTCCCGGATATCACGCAGGACCAGCTCGAGCGGGCGGACGTGGTGGCGCGTTCCGATCGAGGTCAAGGCGCAGAACTCGCAAGTGAAGGGGCAGCCGCGCGTAACTTCCAGGGAGAGAGGCAACCTCTGCTTCCTCGCCAACAGGTCGAAACGCGGCACTGGAACGCGGCATGGATCATAAGGAGTGGAGACATAGAGCGGCTGCAGATCGTTGCGGCAGAAATCGGCGAACAGACGGGGGACGCTGTCTTCCGGATCGCCGATGATCAATGCATCGAAAAAGGGCTGGCAGAGCTCGGGATAGGTGCTCGCCAGGGTGCCGCCGAAGACCGTCCTGGCCCCCCGGCGGCGCCAGTAATGCGAGATCTGGCGGGCGCGGTCGAAGTCGGAATGCATGCTGCCGATGAACAGGAGATCGTAATCCCGGGTCCAGTCCGGCTCCTCCCAGGTATCGTTGATCACCTCGACGTCGGCTTCCCGTGGGAGCAGCGCTGCGATCAGCGGACCGATCTGCGGCTGAAGCACGCCACGGTGAGGCCTGCCCTTTCGATGGTAGTCCATATGCACGGCCAGAATACCGACTCTCATCGCCTCTCCTCCGCATGGAAAGAGCCCACGGCCGGGAACCGGCGCGCGCTCCGGTTTGACCTGCACAATTTGCAGCAGATTAGCAGGTGTAGGTGATGGTGTCGAGGAGCCGGCGGGCGTCGCGCAGGTCGGGGGTGGCGAATCCTTCCCGAAAGGTGTCGTAGATCTCCGTGAGGATCGATCGCGCCTCGCCGTTCCTGCCCTGCTCGTGGAGCAGGCAGGCCAGGCTGGTGGCCGCGCGGAGCTCCAGAGCGCGAGTACCCTGGAGCCGGGTGATGTCGAGAGCCTTCCGGAGGGCCGCTTCGGCCTCTGTGGCGCCGGAGGTGCGGTGCAGGATCTCGCCCTTCATCCGATAGAGCTCCGCATCGTAGAAGACGACGGGCTCGTCACCCCTTGAAGCCAGCGCCTCTTCAATGGCGGAGAGCCCTTCCTGGAGCTTGCCGGCCGTCATGTAGGCCTCGATCAGATAGGTCTGCCAGTAGACCCTGGTGAGCCGCGGTCCGACGCCCTTATGGATCTCCAACCCCTGCCGCATCCGCGAGAGCCCTTCCGCGGGGTCTCCGAGGTAGAGCAGGCTCCAACCGGAGCCGAACAGGGCCATGGCCAGAAGGAAGTCGAACCGCAGCTCGCGCATGAGCACCAGAAACTCTTCGGCAATCTGGTGGACCTTCTCGACGTCCCGCAGCTCGCGCCACAGGATCATCTCGTGGACGGACGCCGTGGCGCGGGCATACGGAGAGTGGAATCCCCGGGCGGTGGCCAGGCTCGCCTCGTTCATCCGCACCGCCTCGTCCGGCCGGCCGGCCAGCCACAGATTCCAGGATTCATAGAGGAGGGGCAGCAGGCTCACCTCCTCCCGGAACGACTGGGCGAGGCGGGCATGAAGCTCCGGCCGATAGCAGGCCCTGGCCTGTTCGGCCACTCTCAGCGCCTCCGGGAGGAGCCCTTCGTAGAAAGACGTGACGCACTTTCCGGCCAGGCCAATGTAGAGGTCCTCTTCGCTGCCGCTGCCGCTGCGGC
>Ga0209682_10000532_pt1 | contig 13147 bp, 9 predicted proteins | sample DOMMetBare2Fresh_2_FD_187471 | JGI IMG/M metagenome (GOLD analysis project Ga0209682, IMG submission 187471) | Wetland sediment microbial communities from St. Louis River estuary, USA, under dissolved organic matter induced mercury methylation -... | ecosystem: Environmental > Aquatic >... | reverse complement strand
GAGGGGGTACTCCTGGCTCGGCTTGGCGAAGACCTTCAGGTCCTTCACGTCGAGCTCGAAGCCGAGAGGGGACCGCTCGTCCTTCTTCACCGTCCCGGTCACCGAGAGCGAGGTCTCCTGCGGCAGGTGGTCCGCCTCGAAGAAGACCTCCGGGGTGACGTTCCCCTTGAAGACCACGCACTGGATGATCCCGGTGCCGTCGCGGAGCTTGAGGAAGTGGAGCTTCCCCTTGGAGGCGCGGTGGTGGAGCCAGCCGTGGAGGGTGACCTCCTGGCCGTCGTGCTTGGCGATGTCGGCGACGTAGACGGTGGGGCGCATGGGGGCGAACCTTACCGCCGGCCGGGCGCGACGGGGAGCGGGAAAAGCGGCCCGGAGTCGGCTACGATGCGCGCCTCCTATGAGCATGAACGAGCGATACGAGCCCAAGTCCATCGAGTCCCGCTGGCAGCAGGCCTGGGACGAGGCCGGCACCTTCAAGGCCGGCCGCCACCCGGGCGCCGAGCCACGCTACGTGCTGGAGATGTTCCCGTACCCCTCCGGCGCCATGCACATGGGCCACGCCCGCGTCTACACCATCGGCGACGCGCTGGCCCGCTGGCTCCGAATGAAGGGCTTCGACGTCCTCCACCCCATCGGCTTCGACGCCCTGGGGCTGCCGGCCGAGAACGCCGCCCTGAAGGACGGGCGCCACCCGGCGGAGCGGACGGCCGAGAACATCGTCTCCTTCCGGGCCTCGCTCCGGTGCATGGGCTACAGCTTCGACTGGGACCGCGAGATCGCCACCTGCGACGCCGGCTACTACCGCTGGAACCAGTGGTTCTTCCTGAAGATGCTGGAGAAGGGGCTGGTCTACCGGCGCCAGGGCAAGGCCAACTGGTGCACCGGCTGCATGACGGTCATCGCCAACGAGCAGGTGGTGGACGACAACGTCTGCGAGCGTTGCAGCTCGCCGGTGCTGGAGAAGGTCATCCCGGAGTGGGCCTTCCGCATCACCGCCTACGCCCAGGACCTCCTGGATGGCCTCGACGAGCTGAAGGACTGGCCCGAGCGCATCACCACCATGCAGCGCAACTGGATCGGCAAGAGCACCGGCGCCGAGGTGGACTTCGCGGTGCAGGGCTCGTCCGAGAGGATCAAGGTCTTCACCACCCGGGTGGACACCATCTACGGCTGCACCTACGTGGTGCTGGCGCCGGAGCACCCCCTGGTGGCGGCGGTGACCCGGCCGGAGCAGAAGGCCGAGGTGGAGGCCTTCGTGGCCCGCATGCGCAAGACCGACGCCGCCGAGCGGACCGGGGAGGGGGCGCCCAAGGAGGGCGTCTTCACCGGCGCCTCGGCCGCCAACCCCTACACCGGCGAGGCGGTGCCGGTCTGGATCGCCAACTTCGTGCTGGCCGAGTACGGCACCGGCGCGGTCATGAGCGTGCCGGCCCACGACCAGCGCGACTTCGAGTTCGCCAAGAAGTACGCGCTCCCCATCCGCACCGTCATCCAGCCGGCGGCTGGTGAGCGGACCCCGGCGGGCGACGCGCTGAGCGCGGCCACCACCGAGGACGGCGTCACCGAGGGCTCCGGGCCGTTCTCCGGGCTCCCCTCGGCCAAGGCCCGCGAGCAGATGGCGGCCCACGCCGCGGCGGGAGGCTTCGGCGCCGCCACGGTCCGCTGGCACCTGCGCGACTGGGGCTTCTCGCGCCAGCGATACTGGGGCACCCCCATCCCCATCGTCTACTGCCCGACCCACGGCGCGGTGGGCGTGAAGGAGGCCGACCTCCCGGTCCGGCTGCCGCCCGAGGCGATCATCACCGGCACCGGCGAGCCGCCCCTCGCCAAGGTGAAGGCCTTCGTGGAGACCACCTGCCCGACCTGCGGCGGGCCGGCCCGGCGCGAGACCGAGACCATGGACACCTTCGTGGACTCGTCCTGGTACTACGCCCGCTACCTCTCGCCGCGCGACGACACCCGGCCCTTCGACCCGGCGCTGGCGCGCCGCTGGCTGCCGGTGGACGTCTACGTGGGGGGCCCCGAGCACGCGGTGATGCACCTGCTCTACTTCCGCTTCTGGCACCGCATCATGCGGGAGTTCGGCCTCACCGCCGAGCGGGAGCCGGTGAAGCGGCTGGTGACCCAGGGGATCGTGAACGGTCCGGACGGCCGGAAGATGTCGAAGCGCTGGGGCAACGTGGTCCAGCCGAACTCGATGGTGGACAAGTTCGGCGCCGACACCGTCCGCATGTTCATGCTCTTCGCCGCCCCGCCGGAGAAGGACATCGACTGGTCCGACGAGCAGGTGGACGGCCTGTTCCGCTTCCTCTCCCGGGTCTGGCGCCTCTTCGTGGCGCAGCAGGCCTGCTTCCAGGCGCCGGCGGCCGCGGCGGCAAGCGCCACCGGCCCCTGGCTGGAGCTCCGGCGGCGCACCCACCGGACCGTGAAGAAGGTCACCGAGGGGATGGAGGGGGACCTCAAGTTCAACACCGGCATCGCCGCGCTCATGGAGCTGGTCAACGAGCTGACCGGCCTCGGGCCGCAGGCCGAGGCGGAGCGGGCGGCGGTGCGCGAGTCGCTGGTGGCCCTGGCCATGCTCCTCGGCCCCTTCGCGCCGCACGTCGCCGAGGAGCTCTGGCACGAGGTCCTGGGGGCGGAGGTGGAGGGGAAGCTGCTGGCCGACGCCGCCTGGCCGGCCTACGACCCGGCGCTCTGCACCGCCGACACCGTGACCATCGCCGTGCAGGTCAACGGCAAGCTGCGCGGCGAGGTCACCATCTCGGCCACCGCCAGCGAGGCCGAGGTGCGGGCGCTCGCCGAGGCCGATCCCAAGGTGCAGGGCTACCTCGGCGGCAAGGCCCTCAAGAAGGTGGTCTACGTGCCGAGGCGGCTCCTCAACTTCGTGGTGGCGGGCTGACGGTGGCCCGGGGCCACGGCGCGCGGCGCGCCGCGCTGGCAGCGCTCATCGCGCTCCTCGGGCCGCTGGCCGGCTGCGGCTTCGGCCTGGTGGCCGGCGCGCCGCTCCGGGGCGGCGTGCGGAGGGTCGAGGTGGGGATCCTGGAGAACCGCTCGGGCGATCCGGGCGCCGGCGCCGCGGTGACGGCGGCGCTGCGCCGCGAGCTCAAGCGGCGGGGCCTCGCCGCGGCGGGGGAGGGTGCGGCCCGGCTCGAGGGGGAGGTGCGGACCTCGAGCGGCGGCGCCGGCCTGCCGGGGGGCGCCACGCGGCGGCTGAGCCTCGAGGTGCGGGCCAGGCTGGTGAGCGGCGGCGCGACGGTGGCGGAGCCGGTGGTGCGCCGGGAGGCCGAGGCGCTGGCCGGGGCCGACGCCCTGGAGGGCGAGGCCTGGAGGGCGCACGCCATCACGCGCCTCGCGGACGAGGTCGCCCGGGCGCTGCTCGACGCGCTGGAGGAGTGACGCCGGCGCCCCGGTGGACCCGGGGGCCCGGCCTGCTACTTGGCGGCCGGGAGCTTGGCCACGGCGTGAGCCAGGCGGCCGATCTTCCGGGAGGCGGTGTTCTTGTGGACCACGCCCTTGGACGAGGCCTTGCCGATGGTGGCCTGCGCCGCCAGCAGCGCCGCCTTCGCGGCCGCGCCGTCGCCCTTCTCCAGGGCCTCGCGCACCTTCTTCACGGCGGTCTTCACGCCGGTGCGGACCTGGACGTTGCGGGTGCGGCGCTTCTGGGACTGACGGTTACGCTTGGTGGCCGATGCGGTGTTCGCCAAGAGGTGCTCCCCTGCGTGATGGAGGGCGCGGTATGTACCGCCTTGGGCCGAGGAGAGTCAAGGGCTTGAGCAGCGCGGCCTGGCCGCCGCCAACCGTGCGAAAACCATGCGGGTGCCGGGAGTTATCCACCCTTTGGCTGAAGCCGGTCGAGCCGTGTGGGACACCGACGATATCCGCTGACAGCCGGACGGCCGTCAGGCCCGCAACGAGCTGGAATAACTACGGTTGCTGGCTGCCTGGCCGGCGGGCAGCCGGGCGGGATCCCGCCGGACCTCGGCCCTGGCTGGACCGGATCACCGACTTATCCACCGACTTTCCCCAAAGGCAGGGCGGCCGGGATCCCTTGCGCCGGAGGGGCGGATTTCGCTTGGCGCTCCAGCCGTTTCGCCTCGTCCCAGAGCAGGTCCATCTCGGCCAGGGAGGCCTCTCCGGGCGGGAAGCCGCGGGCGGCCAGGCCGACCTCGACGTGGGTGAAGCGGGCGATGAAGCGGCCGATGGTCCCGCGCAGCGCCTCCTCCGGCGCCACCCCCAGCTTGCGCGCCAGGTTCGCCAGCGCGAAGAGGGTGTCCCCCAGCTCGCGCTCCACCGCCGCCCGGTCCCCCTCGGCGATGGCGGCGTCCAGCTCGCCCAGCTCCTCGGCCACCTTGGCGCGCGCGCCGCCGGCGTCGGGCCAGTCGAAGCCGACCCGGCTCGCCTTCTCGGTGAGCCGGTCAGCGCGGGCCAGCGCCGGCATCTCCCGCGGCACGCCCTCCAGCGCGCTCTGGCCACCGCCCTTGCTGGCCTTCTCCACCCGCTTGAGCGCGGCCCACTGCTTCAGCACCCCCTCGGCGTCCTTCACGGTGGCGTCGCCGAAGACGTGCGGGTGGCGCGACACCAGCTTGTCGGAGATGGCGTCGGCCACGTCGGCGAACTCGAAGGCGCCGGCCTCCCGCTGCAGCTCGGCCTGGAAGACGATCTGGAGGAGCAGGTCGCCCAGCTCCTCGCGGTGGCCGGCCACGTCGCCGGCGTCGATCGCCTCCAGCACCTCGTAGGTCTCCTCGAGGACGTAGGGGCGAAGCGAGGCGAGCGTCTGCTCACGATCCCAGGGGCAGCCGTCGGGGGCGCGGAGGCGCTGCATGATGCCGAGGAGCCGCTCCAGGGCGGCGGAGGCGCGGGACATCGGCCTTCTTTAGCCCAGCCAGGCCCGTGCTAGCATCCGCTTCTCGCGTGCCGACCCGCCTCGCCCACCTCGCCGCGCTCCTCCTGCTCCTGGCCCCGCCGGCGGTCCAGGCCCAGATCCAGGCGCCGCGGCCGGTGGAGGAGGGGGAGGACGCGACCGAGGAGCCGCGGCCGCCGCCCCGCCAGGCTGGACCGCGGGCCGCGCCGCCCCGGACCGAGCCGGCGCCTCCGGCTGGTGCACCGGTCGAGCCGGCCGGGCCGGCCGCGCGGGGCGGACGGGCCGGGGAGCCGCGGGCGGGCGAGCCGGGCCCCGAGGCCGCGCCGCTCCCGGACCCCTCGGCGCCCAATGCGCCCGACACCATCCCGGCGCCCCGGACCCCGCCGCCCCCGCCCCCCGAGAAGCTGGCGGCGCGGGCCATCGAGCCGGTGGGTGCCTCCTCGCAGACCCTCCTGCGCGCCTGGACCGAGCGGCGCACCGCGCTGCGCGAGCAGGACCCGCCCCGGGCCGCCTCGGCCGCGGCGGCGCTGCTCGACGCCCGGCGGCGGCTCGCGCTGGGCAACCTCTCCGCCATGGCCGCGGCCGAGGTGCGGGACTCGGCGCGGGCGCTCGAGTCGAACCTGCCGGTGCAGGCGGTGGCCCACGCCGAGCTGGCGGTGGCGCTCGCCCCCGACCTGGCCGACGGGCACCTGGCGCTGGCCCGGGCCCGCCTGGCCCAGGCGCCGCGCCAGCCGCTCCAGATCCTGGGCTCGATCGGCGACGGCGTGGCGGCGGCCTTCCGCGAGCCGCACACCCGCCGCGCCTTGCTGGCCGACGTCATGGTGGCGCTGCTGGCGGCGGTGCTGGCCGCCACCGCGGCGCTGGTCCTCCTCCTGCTCCTGCGCAACCTGCCGCTCTTCCTCCACGACGTGCGCCACCTGCCGCTGCTGCGCGGCTCCGCGCCGATCCAGGCCTCGTTCCTCGGGCTGGTGGTGCTGGCGGCGCCGCTGGTCTTCGGGCTGGGGCCCCTCCCGGCCCTGGCGGTGGCCCTCACCGCCGCCTGGCTCTACCTGACCCACGCCGAGCGGGCCGCCGCCACGGTGGCGCTCCTCCTGGTGACGGCCATCCCGTGGGCCGCCGAGTGGACGGCCCGCCAGGCCTCCTGGGCCGGAACGGTGGCCGAGACGGTCCACGAGCTGGAGCACGGCCTCCTCGACGACCGGGTGGTGGACGAGCTGGCGGCGCGGGCCGGCGAGGCGCCGCCGCCGCCGCTGGCGGCCGCGCTCGGGCGCCACTACAAGCGGCGCGGCGACCTGGCCGCGGCGCTGCGCTGGTACGACGTCGCGTCGCGGGGCGACGAGAAGGCGGTCGAGCTCCTGGTGAACGTCGGCAACGTCCGCTTCATGCAGGACGACCTGGAGGGGGCCAAGGCCGCCTACCTGCTCGCCAGCGACCGGGCCGGCGGCGACCTCACGGTGCAGGCGGCCGCCCACTACGACCTCTCCAAGCTCTACCTGCGGGTCTCCGACATCGGCAAGTCGAGCGCGGCCCGCGACCGCGCCGAGCAGGAGGACGGCCCCTTCCTGCGGCGCTACGGCGCCGACGACGACTTCTCGGCCAACCGCTACCTGGTGGACGTGCCGGTCCCGGCGGCCAAGCTGGAGCCGCTGGCGGCCGACCCGGCGCTGGTCGAGGGCGTGCGGGAGGCGGCGCGCACCCGGCTGGCCGGGGTGGTGCCCCGCGCGGCCTGGCCCTGGGCGCCGCTCGCCCTGCTGGGGGCGCTCTGGGCGCTGGCCCTGGCAGCGGCCCAGGTGGCCCCCTCGAAGCGCTGCGAGAAGTGCGGCCGGCCGGCCTGCCCGCGCTGCGACCCGGCCGGCGGCGCGCTCTGCGGCCAGTGCCTCAACGTCTACGTCAAGAAGGGGGCGGTCGAGCCGCGCTTCCGCCAGCAGAAGGAGGTCCAGGTGCGCCGGCGCCGCCGCCTGGGCGCGCTGGGGACCAAGGCCCTGGCGGTGCTGACCGGCGGCGGCGGCTACGCGCTGCAGGGCGCGGCCGGGCGGGCCCTGGCGGTCTTCGCCACCGTCCTCTTCGCCGCCTTCCTGATCCTCTTCCGGCACGGGGTGCTGCCGCCGACGCACCCGTCGCCCTGGGCCACCTGGGCCAAGCTGGTGGCGGTGGTGCCGGTGGCGGCCCTGGTCTACCTCCTGGCGGTGCGCGACCAGCTCCGCCGCACCCGGGGCTGAGGGAGGGACGGCGTGGCGCTCAAGGGCACCCTCAACGACTTCGGGATCGCCGAGATCCTCCAGCTCATCGGCCAGCAGGCCAAGAGCGGGGTGCTCCACCTCGAGTCCGGCTCCGACCAGGTCCACATCACCATGGCGGAGGGGGCGGTGGTGCGGGCCGAGGCGGCCGGGCGCAAGGTCTACGAGAAGCTGGGCAACCGGCTGGTGCGGGCCGGCATCATGGGCCAGGAGGACCTGGAGAAGGCCCTGGAGCTCCAGAAGCGGACCCTGCGCCGGCTCGGCGACATCCTGGTCGAGCAGGGGAGCGTCTCGGTGGCCGACCTGCGGGAGATGACGGCGCTGCAGACCACCGAGACGGTCTTCAAGCTCTTCACCTGGAAGAGCGGCACCTACGAGTTCGAGCCGGGGGACGTGGAGTGGGACCCTGCGGCGGTCACGCCGCTCCGCGCCGAGTCGGTCCTCATGGAGGGCTTCCGGCAGATCGACGAGTGGCCGCTCATCCGCAAGCGCATCACCTCGGCGGCGGCCACCTTCGAGCGGGTCCGCCCGCTGGAGCCGGAGCCGGCGGCCTCGCCCTCCGCCACCTCCGACGACCTCGACCGGGCGCTCGACGGGCTGGGCGGCGCGGAGGGGGGCGACGGCGGCAGCGACCGGGCCGACCTGGCGCTCGGCAGGAACGAGCGGCGCGTCTTCGGGCTGGTCGAGCCGGGGCGGTCGGTCGACCGGATGGTCGAGCTGTCGCGCCTGGGCGAGTTCGAGACCCACAAGGCGCTGCTCAACCTCTGCAACCTCGGCTTCCTGCGGGTGGCCCCGGCGGCCGGCCCCCGCGCGCGGGCCGCCGCGCCGCAGGCCAGCCCCTGGGTCGCGCGGCTCAAGACCGTGGCCATCCGGGCCGCCAGCACGCTCCTCCTGGCCGTGGCCCTGGCCGGCCTGCTCGCCTGGCTCGACCGGGCCGGGCTGCTCTGGGGCGACCAGCGCGGCCGCCCGGTGGTGCGCGACACGGCGCCGCTGCGCCTGGCCGGCCGCAGCCAGCTCGACCGGCTGCGCGGCGCCCTGGAGGTCTTCCGGCTCGAGAAGGGGCGGTATCCGGAGCAGCTGGAGGAGCTGGTGGAGGCCGGGCTGGCGCTCCCGCGCGATCTCCGTTACCCCTGGAGCCAGGCGTACCACTACCGGCTGGACCCCGAGGGGCGCTACCTGCTCCTGCCGCCGGTGGAGTGAGGACGGCGAGTGCCCGAGATCAGCGCGAGGCCGACGGCCCGCATCGACTTCCCCGACAACGACCGGGTGCGCGCCCTCTGCGGCGTGAACGGCGAGCACCTCAAGCTGGTGGAGCGGCGGCTGGGCGTCCAGCTCGGCCTGCGGGGGGGGCAGCTGGTGGTCGGGGCGCCCGACCAGGCCCGGCTGGAGGAGGCGGAGCGGCTGCTCCGGGAGCTCTACGGGCTCCTCGAGGAGGGGTTCCCGCTCCACCTGGAGGACGTGGACCAGGCCACCAAGCTGGCCCGCCAGGGCGTGCCGCTCCGTGAGGTCTTCGGCGACACCGTCTTCGTCTCGGCGCGCCACCGCATCATCACGCCCAAGGGGCTGGCCCAGAAGCGCTACGTCCAGGCCATCCGCGAGCAGGACATCGTCTTCGGCATCGGCCCGGCCGGCACCGGCAAGACCTACCTCGCCATGGCCATGGCGGTGGCCGCGCTGGTGGAGCGCAAGGTGAAGCGGATCGTGCTGACCCGGCCGGCGGTGGAGGCGGGCGAGCGGCTCGGCTTCCTGCCGGGCGACATCGCCGAGAAGGTCAACCCCTACCTCCGGCCGCTCCACGACGCCCTCTTCGACATGGTGGACGACGACAAGGCCAACGCCTTCATCGAGCGCGGCACGGTGGAGGTGGCTCCGCTCGCCTTCATGCGCGGGCGCACGCTCAACGACGCCTTCATCATCCTGGACGAGGCGCAGAACACCACCACCGAGCAGATGAAGATGTTCCTGACCCGGCTCGGCTACGGCTCGAAGGCGGTGGTGACCGGCGACGTGACCCAGGTGGACCTGCCGAGCGGGCGCCCCAGCGGCCTCCTGGAGGTGCAGAAGGTGCTGAAGGGGGTCGAGGGGATCGAGTTCTGCGCCTTCACGGAGGTCGACGTGGTCCGCCACCCGCTGGTGCAGGAGGTGGTGCGCGCCTACGAGGCCTACGAGGCGGAGCGCGGGGCCGAGCGGCGGCCGCAGGCCAGGCCGGCCGCGCCGCCGGAGCCGGCCGACGGGTGACGCCGGCCGGCCAGTGCCGGCGAATCAGTGCGATACCGGCCGGGCCGGTTGCCTTTCCCCCGACCCGGTGCGACGCTCCCCGGCCATGCCCGACCCCGAGGGATCGGCCGGCCCCGTCGCGGGCCCCGGAGCTCCGCCGGAGGGCTCGGCGCTGGCCCGCCTGGTGCCCTTCGGCCTCCTGGCCGTGGTGGCCGCCGCGGGGGCGCTCCTCCTGGGCCCCGTCAGCGGGCAGCCCCTCCCCACCTCGGACCGGCTCGGGCAGCCGGCCCAGGCCACGCTCCGGGCCGACCGCGACTACGAGCTGGAGGACACCGAGGCCACCGCGCGCCGCCGCGCCGCCGCGGCCGCCGCGATCCGGCCGGTCTACGACGAGGACGCCAGCGCCGGCGAGGAGGCGGCCGCCCGGGTGCGCGCCGCCTTCGCCAGCATGCGCGAGGCCGCGGCCGACTTCCGGCGCCAGCGCCCGGGCGCCTCGGCGGCCGAGCTGGACCGCCACCTCACCGCGGAGCGGGACGCCTTCGTCTCCCGGCTCCAGGTGGTCGCCTCCGACGAGGACCTGGCCGCGCTGGTGGCGGCTCGCTTCCCGGAGGGGGCCGAGCGGAGCCTGGAGGCCCTGGTCCGCCGCGGCCTGGAGGGGCCGCTCGTGGGCGACCGGGCGCTCCTCCCGGCCGGCCGCGAGGCCGGGCTGGTGGTGCGGGCCTTCCGGTCCGGCGAGGTGGGCGGGGTGGAGCGGCAGCTCCTGGACCTGGCCCCCATCCGCGACCTGGCCACCGCCCGGGCGGAGCTCCTGCGGGGCGGCGCGGCCGAGGTGGCCAGCCTGCCGCCCGGCCCGAGGGCCGCGGTGCTCCGGCTGGCCGGCGCCGCGCTCCACCCGACGCTGGTCTTCAACCAGGGTGAGACCGAGCGGCGGCGCGCCGAGGCGGCCGGCCGGGTGCGCCCGGCCTTCCTGCTGGTGCGCCGCGGCGAGCGGATCGTGGCGGCGGGGGAGCGGCTGGAGCCGCTCCACCTGGCGGTGGTCGAGGCGATGCGGGCGCAGGCCCAGGGCGAGGACCGCGGCCGCATCCGGCTGGGCGGGGCGGCGGTGCTGGCGCTCCTGGTGGCGCTCCTCTGGCGGTTCGGCCGGGGCGCGCTGCCGCGCTTCCGCCCCGGCCCGCGGGACGCTGCGCTCCTGGCCTTCCTCCTGCTCCTCGGGCTCGCGCTGGCGGCGGCCGGGGTGCGGGCCGCGGCGCTGGTGGCCGAGGCGCTGCCCGGCGTGCCGCGTGAGGGGCTGGTCGGCCTCCTGCCGCTGGCGGCCGGGGCCCTGGTGGCGCGGCAGGTCCTCTCCTCCGAGGCGGCCCTGCTCCTGGCGATGGCCACCAGCGCCGCCACGGCGCTCCTGGGTGGCCCGTCGCTGGCGCTGGCGCTCCACGCCGGGATCACCTCGCTGGCGGTGGCCGGGCTCTCCCGGCCGGGCCGCCGGACCGGGCTCCTGGCGGGCGGCGCCGCCGCCGGGCTGGCCGGCGCCCTCACCTCGGCCGGGCTGGCGCTCCAGGCCGGGCGGCCGCTCTCCGACGTGCTGCTGCTCTCCGGCGCGGCGCTGGCCGGCGGCGTCCTCCTGGTGCCGGCGCTGGCCTGGCCGCTGGTGGTGCTGGCCGAGCGCGGGCTCGGCTACCTGACCCAGGCCCGCCTCGAGCGGCTCGCCAACCTGAACCACCCGGCGCTGAAGGAGCTGATCGTCCAGGCGCCCGGCACCTACCACCACTCCATCCTGACCGGCACCCTGGCCGAGGCGGCCGCCCGCGCCATCGGCGCCGACCCGCTCCTGGCCCGGGTGGGCGCCTACTACCACGACCTCGGGAAGAGCCGGGCGCCGCTCCTCTTCGCGGAGAACCAGCGCACCCGCAACGAGCACGAGAAGCTCGACCCGGCCGCCAGCGCCGCCCTGATCGTGCGCCACGTCGCCGACGGCCTGGAGCTGGCGCGCCGCCACCGGCTCCCGCGCGCGGTGCGGGAGATCGTGGCGCAGCACCACGGGACGCGCCGGGTCGGCTACTTCTGGGCCAAGCAGCAGAAGTGGGAGGAGAGCGGGGCCGGGGAGGTGGTGGAGGAGGCGGCCTTCCGCTACCCCGGGCCGCGGCCGCGGCGGCGCGAGGCCGCCCTGGTCATGCTGGCCGACGCCTGCGAGGCCTCGGCGCGCGCGCTCGAGGGGCCCACCCCGGCCCAGCTCCGCGCCGTGGTGGAGCGGCGGGTCGCCGAGGCGGCCGCCGAGGGGCAGCTCCTCGAGTGCGAGCTCACCATGGGCGAGCTGGACACCGCCGCCCGCGCCCTGGCCGAGGCGCTGGTGGGGCTCTACCGCGACCGCCCGGCGGCGCCCCTCTCCGAGCCGGGCGCCCCGGTCATCCACCTGAAGGCGCGCCAGTGACGGTGGAGGCCCTGAGCCGCCACCGGGCGGGCGCGGCGGCGGCGCGGCGCCTCCGGGCCCGGGCCGAGGCCTTCCTCTCCAGCCTGGGGCGGCCCGAGGCCGAGCTCTCCGTGGCGGTGGTGACCGACGGGATGATCCGGACCCTCAACCGCCGCTGGCGGGGCAAGGACCTGGCCACCGACGTCCTCTCCTTCCCGCTCACCGAGCCGGCCGGACATGGGCCGCACCTGGGCGACGTGATAATCTCGCTGGACACGGCCCGCCGTCGGGCCGGGCGCGGGCGGCTGGCGCTCGCGCGGGAGCTCGATCGCTACCTCGCGCACGGGCTCCTCCACCTGCTCGGCCACGATCACATCCGGCCGGCGCAGGCCCGCCGGATGGCGGCCGCCGAGGCGGCGCTCATCGGGGACGACGGGCTGGTCGGCGCGGCAGAGCGCCAGGGCAGGAGCGGATGGACCCCTACGCGGACATCGATCTCGACACCGAGGCGGTCTGGCTCGACGGCGCCTGGCTCACCCGCCAGGCGCTCGCGGCGCGCCTCAAGCAGATGATCGAGGCGGGCGACTACCGGGTCTCGCGGCTCGGGCAGGCGCTGGAGCGGCTGGAGGCGGCGGTGGCCCAGGCCCAGCCGCTGACGGTGCGGCTGCCGCCGGACCTGGCCGCGGCCGTCGAGGCCGAGGCGCGGCGCCTGGGGCGGACCCCCGGGCAGCTGGTGCGCGAGGCGCTGACCTCGGCGCTGGCGGCCGGCGCCCCGGCCCAGCCAGCAGCACTCCCAGCAGCACAGCCTCCGCGGGGCGCGCCTGCCGCGGCGGCGCCCCCGGCCGCAGCCCAGGTCGCGGTCCAGGCCCGCCCGTCGGCGCCACCTCCGGCCCCGGCCCAGCCTCGCCCGACGGCGACGCCGGCCCCGGGCACCACCGGCGCCTTCCCGGCCCGCCCCATCGCGCCGCCCCCCAAGGCGGCCCCGGCGGCCAGGCCGGCCGCCCCGTATCCGGACGAGACGCTGGACGACGACCCGCTGGCCCGGGACTTCTTCGGCAAGTCGCGCTAGCGGGCGATGCGCCGGTTCCTCCCCCTCACCGCGGCCGTCGGCGCGGGCGCCGCGATGGCGCTGGCGCTGCCGCTCGTCATCCCGTGGATCTCGCTGCGCGAGCTCGAGCCGGCCGGCTGGCTGGAGGGGCTGGCCTGGGTGGCGCTGGTGCCGCTCCTGGTGGCGGTCGCCGAGGCCCCCTCGTGGCGCCGGGCCTTCGCCCTCGGGCTCGCCGCCGGGCTCACCTACTTCTTCATCGCCATCCACTGGGTGAGCCACGCCATGACCGCCTTCGGCGGGCTGCCGCTCGGCGTGGCGATCCTGGCGCTCTCCGCCCTGGTCGCCTTCATGGCCCTCCACTGGGCGCTGGCGGCGGCGATCAT
>Ga0209682_10000531_pt1 | contig 13158 bp, 9 predicted proteins | sample DOMMetBare2Fresh_2_FD_187471 | JGI IMG/M metagenome (GOLD analysis project Ga0209682, IMG submission 187471) | Wetland sediment microbial communities from St. Louis River estuary, USA, under dissolved organic matter induced mercury methylation -... | ecosystem: Environmental > Aquatic >... | reverse complement strand
GAAGGCCCTGGTGGACGACGCCCATGCCCGCGGCATCAAGGTGCTGCTCGACGTGGTCTACAACCATGCCGGCTACGACTCGCGCTATACCAAGGACCCACGGTACAAGGGCTGGCTGCGCACCGAGGGGCTGGGGACCTGCGGCCAGGACGACGTCACCTCGTGCGTCTCCGGCCTCCCCGATTTCAAGACCGAGCTGCCCGAGGTGCGCGACTACCTCTTGAAGGCGCAGATCGACCGGGCGCGGCGGGCGGGCCTCGACGGCTTCCGCCTCGACACGGTCAAGCACGTCACCCACGACTTCTGGCAGGAGCACCGGCGGCGCGTGCGCGCCGAGCTCGGCCAGGGCTTCTTCCTGATCGGCGAGGTCTGGGGCGGCGACGCGCAGTCGCTCGATCCCTGGTTCGCCGGCGACGAGATGGATGCCGGCTTCGACTTCTCCTTCCAGGGGAACGTCCTCGCCTGGGTGCAGGGGCGCGGCCGGACCGTGGCGTTCGACCGCTATTTGAAGTCGCGCGAGAAGGTGCGGGAGGGGTATCTCCTCTCCCCCTACCTCTCCTCGCACGACGTGCCGGGCGCCCTCTTCCAGCTCGGCGGAGACCGGGCGCTCTTCCGGCTCGCGGCGCTCCTCCAGCTCACCGCGCGCGGGCTGCCCACCATCTATTACGGCGAAGAGGTCGGGCGCCCGGGGGGCGACTGGCCGGACAACCGGAGCGACATGCCCTGGGGGGACCGCAAGATCCAGCCGGGCGCCGGCAAGCCGCGCGACGAGGCGCTGCGCGGCGACTACAAGAAGCTGATCGCCATCCGCCGCGCCCACAAGGCGCTGTCGCGGGGGCTCCACACGAGCCTGTCGAGCGACGGCGACCTCCTGGTCTTCCTGCGCCGCGACGCGGCGAGCGGGGACGCCGTGGTGGTGGCGGTGAACCGGGGGACCGAGCCGGCCACGGCGAGCTTCGACGCTCCCGCCGAGTGGCGAGACGCCCCGGCGAAGGATGAATGGAGCGGGGAGGAGGTCCCGCGCGCCGGCGGCCGGATCGAGGTCGTGGTCCCGCCGCACGGGGCCCGTATTCTCGCCGCGGGAAAAACTACCTGAAAGGACGGGGCGAAATCCGCCCTGTTGCGATAGGAAGGCGGGGGAGGAGAACAAATGGCCGAGGTGATCCTCGACAAGATCCGCAAAGCGTACGGTACGAACGTCGTCATCGAAAGCCTGGACCTGGCGGTCCGGGACGAGGAGTTCATGGTCCTCGTCGGCCCCTCCGGCTGCGGCAAGTCGACGGCTCTCCGCATGATCGCCGGTCTGGAGGAGATCACCGGCGGCACCATCTCGATCGGCGGCCGGGTGGTCAACGACGTCGCCCCCAAGGACCGCGACATCGCCATGGTGTTCCAGAGCTACGCGCTCTACCCGCACATGACCGTGCGGGAGAACCTGGAGTTCGGCCTGAAGATCCGCAAGACCCCGCGCGAGGAGATGAACCGCCGGGTCGACGAGGCGGCCCAGATCCTGGGGATCACCGAATTCCTGGACCGCAAGCCGAAGCAGCTCTCGGGCGGCCAGCGGCAGCGCGTCGCCGTGGGGCGCGCCATCGTGCGCAAGCCGGCGGTCTTCCTGTTCGACGAGCCGCTGTCGAACCTCGACGCCAAGCTGCGCGTCCAGATGCGCGCCGAGATCTCCAAGCTCCAGAAGGACCTGAAGACCACCACCGTCTACGTCACCCATGACCAGATCGAGGCGATGACCATGGGGCACCGCATCGCCATCATGCGCCTCGGCAAGCTCCAGCAGGTCGGCACGCCGCTGGAGGTCTACGAGCAGCCGGCCAACCTGTTCGTCGCCGGATTCATCGGCACGCCGCCGATGAACTTCATCCCGTCCACGCTCGCCGACGGCGGCGCCACGGTGGTCGCCTCGGGCTTCCGCCTGCCGGTGCCGGAGCCCTGGCGGGCCGCCACCGCGGGCAAGGACGGCAGGAAGGTCGTCCTCGGCATCCGCCCGGAAAACATCCGCGAAGAGGCGCGTGGCGGTGCCACGGTGGAAATCAGGACGCGGGTCGAGTTCGTCGAGCCGCTCGGCCACGAGGTCATCGTCCATGGCCGCATCGGCGACGACCTGCTGGTGGCCAAGACCGATCCGCACCGCAGCCCGCGGATGGACATGGAATTCCCGCTGGTCATCGAAGCCGACACGATCCATCTGTTCGACGCCGGGACCGAGCAGAGGCTCACCGCTTCCCAGGAGATCTCATGAAAGCCAAGCTTTTCTCCACCCTCTTTCTCGCGCTGTTCTCCCTCTTCGTACCGGCACTCGCCATGGCCCAGAAAGAGATCGTGGTCTGGCATTCCTACCGCGGCGACGAGAAGACGGCCTTCGAGAAGGTCGTCGAGATGTTCAACCAGGCCAACGCCGGCAAGATCAAGGTCTCGACCCTGGCCGTCCCCTACGACGCCTTCGCCGACAAGATCACCGCGGCCGTGCCGCGCGGCAAGGGGCCGGACGTCTTCATCTACGCCCAGGACCGGCTCGGCGGCTGGATCGCCGGGGGCAACACGGTCGAGCCGCTCGACTTCTTCCTCGACGATGCGATCAAGGGGCGCTACCTGGGGGCCTCCATGCAGGCGATGACCTACCAGGGGAACGTCTACGGCCTGCCGCTCAACTTCAAGGTCCTCACCCTGATCTACAACAAGAAGCTGCTCCCGGCGCCGCCCAAGACGACGGGCGAGCTGATCGCGCAGGCCAAGAAGCTGACCAACGCGGCGACCGGGCGCTTCGGCCTCGTCTACTGGTACTCGGACTTCTACTACCACGCCGCCCTGATGAACGCCTTCGGCGGCGGCGTGTTCGACGGCCGCAAGCCCACGCTCAACTCACCACCGAACGTCAAGTCGTTCGAGACGCTGCTCAAGTGGATCAACCAGGGGTTCATGCCGGCCGAGCCCTCCACGGCGCTGATCACTTCGCTGTTCAACGACGGCAAGGCGGCCATGGTCTTCTCCGGCCCCTGGTTCATCGGCGAGATCAAGGACGGCGTCGATTTCGGGCTGGCCAGGCTGCCCACGGTCGACGAGGCCGGCGGCAAGCCGATGCGGCCATGGATCACGATCGAAGGGGTTTTCATCGCCGCCCCCTCGAAGAACAAGGACGCGGCCTTCGAGCTCGCCAAGTTCCTGACCGACGTTCCCGCCGCCCGGGTCCTCGCCCTGGAAGGGCGCCAGAACCCGGCCAACAAGGCGGTCTACAGCGACGCCAAGGTCGCCGCCGATCCGATCCTCAAGGCGTTCCGGCAGCAGGTGGACACCGCGGTGCCGATGCCCAACCTGCCGGAGATGACCATGGTCTGGTCGCCGGCGACCACCGCCATGAACAAGGTGGTCAAGAAGTCCGCCACGCCGAAGGAGGCGCTGGACTTCGCCCAGAAGGAAGTCCTGGACCGCATCGCGAAGCTGCGCGGCTAGGAGATACCGGCCATGCCCGCCCCGTCCCACCGCCGCCGGTTCGTCCTCGGCCTGGCCGTCGCCCTGCTCCTCGGCGTCGGCATCGGCCTCGCCCTGCTCACCGCGTCGCGCACGGCGGAGCGGCGCCAGCTCGCCGCGCGCGAGGCCCTGGTCACGCTCGCCGCCCTGACCGATCTGATCGAGCGGGTCGAAACGCCTTCCGCGGACACCGAAGCCGAAGAAACCGCGGACGGCGGCGGCATGGGCCTGGGTGACGAGCTTGCCGGGCTCGACGCCGGCGCGGCCCCGGGGGCCGCCGAGCCGGGCACGGCGACCCGTAGCGCCGTGGCCCGCTTCGCCGAGACGCATCCGGAGCTGCGGTTCATCCGCGTCGTCACCTTCGAGGGGATCCGCCTCGAAGCCTCCACCGATCCGGCGGATACCGGCGCCAAGCAGGCGCCGCGGCGCCTGGACCGCGAGGAAAAAGACCTCTACGACCTGGGGCAGCGCCTGCGCGCCGCCGTCGATGAGAACCGCGAGACGGTCGCGGCCGGCGGCGCCCCGGTGAGCGACGAGATCTCGGTCCAGGAGCAGGCCGACGGCGGCTTCGTCCTCGGTGCGCCGCTCGAGCGCGCGGGCACGGTGGCCGGCCTGGCGCAGATCCGCACCGCGCCCAACCCGGTCGTGCGGGCGCCCACACCGCCCTGGCTCCCGGCCCTCCTCGCCTGGCTCGCACCGGTCGCCCTGCTCGCCCTCCTGGGCTTGGCCATCGGCGAACGGCGCGCGGTGCTCGCCGGTGCGGCCCTCCTCCTGCTCCTCGCCGGGCTCGCCGGCTATGCCCTCGCGGCCCGGAGCGTCCGCGAAGCGGAGCGGCGCGACATGACCGGCGAGCTCGCGGCGCACGTCACCGCCGAGCGGGAGACCACCGGCACGCTCCTCGCCGAGCTCGGCCCGGCGGACGCGAAGCCCCTCCAGCCCGAGAGCTGGGACCGCAACGTCTACCGCGCGCCCTTCGGCCTGGTCACCGCCGCCGGGACGCCGGACGCAGAGAAGCTCGGCGCGCTCATCCGGGCCGACACCGGGCGCCTCCTGCGCTCCGTCGGAGCCCTCGCCCTGCTCGCCGCCGTCCTCCTCGCCTTCGTCGGCTTCGGCGGCGCCGCCACCGTGGGGCGGAATCTGGTGCATCACCGGGTCGCCTACGCCTACACCCTGCCGGCCATCATCGGCATGATCCTGCTCGTCTTCTTCCCGTTCTTCTACGGGGTCATGCTCGCGTTCACCAACCAGAACATCTACAACTCGAGCAAGCCGATCGTCGACCTCTGGGTGGGAGTCGACAACTTCGTCGACATCCTGAGCAACGTCTCGGTGGTGCGCTCGACGCCGGACGGCCTGGTCTTCAACTACAACAACTTCTATTGGACGCTCGGGTTCAACGTGATCTGGACGATCACGAACGTGACGATCGGCGTCTCCCTGGGCCTCATCCTGGCCCTCATCCTGAACACCAAGGGGCTCGCCTTCCGCGCCCTCTACCGCGTCATCCTGATCCTGCCTTGGGCGGTGCCGAGCTACATCTCGGCCCTGGTCTTCCAGGGGATGTTCCACCAGCAGTTCGGCGTGATCAATCAGTTCCGCCAGATCGTCGGGCTCGATCCCGTCGCCTGGTTCGACGGGCCGCTCACCTCGTTCGCCGCGGTGCTGACGACCAACGGCTGGCTCTCCTTCTCGTTCATGATGGTCGTCTCCCTGGGCGCCTTGCAATCGATCCCGGCCGATCTCTATGAAGCGGCCAAGGTGGACGGCGCCTCGCGCTGGCAGCAGTTCAAGGCGATCACCCTGCCGTCGCTGCGCCCCGCGCTGGTGCCGGCGATCATCCTCTCGGTCATCTGGACGTTCAACCAGTTCAACGTGATCTTCCTGGTCTCGGCCGGCCAGCCCGCCGGAGCGACGGAGATCCTGATCACCCAGGCGTACAAGCTGGCCTTCGAGCAGTACCGCTACGGCTACGCGGCGGCCTACTCGATGGTGATCTTCCTCATCCTGCTGGCTTACGGGCTCTTCCAGAACCGGGCGAGCCGGGCCACGGAGGCGATCGGAGAATGAGCCGCAAACGCAGCGAAGGGGCGCGCCACTGGCCCCTCCACCTGTTCCTCCTGCTGATGGTGGGAGTGACTCTCTATCCCCTCCTCTGGGTGGTCACCATCGCCTTTTCCGGCGGGCAGAGCCTGGCGATCGCCAACCTGCCGGCCGACGCCCATTTCGCGGACCGGCTGCGCGCCGTCACCCCCTGGCCGGAGCACTTCTCGACCTCCAACTTCCGGTCGCTCTTCGCCGACCAGCCGTTCGCGCGCTGGCTGGCGAACAGCGCCGTCGTCTCCGCCGCGACCACCATCCTCGGCGTGTTTCTGGCGAGCACCGCGGCGTATGCCTTTTCGCGCTTCCGCTTTCCCGGGCGGCGCGCCGGGCTGATGTCGTTCCTCGTCTCGCAGATGTTCCCCGGCGTCCTCATGATGATCCCGCTCTACATCATCATCGTGCAGTGGCTCGGCCTGGGCTCCTCCTACATCGGCCTGGTGCTGGTCTACACCGTCACGGCGATCCCCTTCTGTGTCTGGATGATGAAGGGTTATTTCGATACGATCCCGCGAGAGCTCGAAGAGTCGGCTCTGATCGACGGCGCATCCCAGGCGGTGATCTTCTTCCGCATCGTCCTGCCGCTCGCCAAGCCGGCGGTCGCGGTCACCGCGCTCTTCTCGTTCATGACCGCCTGGAACGAGTACATCCAGGCGGCCACGTTCATGAACAAGGAGACGATGTACACCGCCCCGGTGGGGCTGCGCTTCTTCGTCGGCGGATTTTCGCAACAGTGGGGCTTTTTCGCGGCCGGCTCGATCATCGCCGCGATCCCCATCATGGCTCTGTTCATGTTCCTGCAGAAGTACCTGGTTTCCGGCCTGACGGCAGGCGCCGTCAAAGGCTGAAGTTTCTTTCCACGAAGGGAGGTTTGCTCATGGGTACCACGTTCTGGAAGACCGGGGCTCTGGCGGTCGCGGCCGGCCTGTTCCTGGCCTCCGCGGTGACCGCACAGAAAGTCTCGTTCAAGGACCCGACCGGCGACGACAACGGTCCGGGCACGTACACGTATCCGACCGACGCCGTCTACAAGCGCGGCTCGTTCGACCTGACCGCGCTTGACGTCGAGGCCAAGGGAGGCAAGGTCACCTTCGACGTGACCGTCAACTCGCCGCTCGAAGATCCCTGGGGGATGAAGGGCGGCTTCGCCGTGCAGATGATCTTCATCTTCATCGACACCGGCGCGGGCGGCTTCACCGACACCGTGCCCGGCCTGAACGTCAAGTTCGACGAGGCGAACGCCTGGGACAAGCTGGTGATCCTCTCGCCGCAGCCGCCGGGCCGCGTCAAGGACGAAATCTCACAGAAAGTCTCCGCCGACCGCGCCGGGGCCATCCTCGTGCCGAGCCGCACCAAGGGCGCCGGCCGCACGATCTCGGGCACCGTCGAGCTCGAAGGCGATCCCTCGCAGTGGGGCTATCAGGTCGTCGTCCAGTCCAACGAGGGCTTCCCGGCGGACAAGGACCTGCTCACCCGCAAGGTCAATGAATACGAAGGGCAGCACCGCTTCGGCGGCGGCACCGACTCGGATTGCGATCCGCACGCCATCGACGTCCTGGCCGGCAGCGGCACGGGCGATGCGAGCGAGGTGCAGGCGCAGCACGACATGCTCAAGTACGAGTGCAACCCGGACGGCAGCACCAAGACCGGTGCCGTCCTGAAAATGGTCCGGAAGTCCTGATTTCGGCCAGCCAAAGGAGAGGGGATTCACATGAGATTCAGCAGGGGGTTTGCGATCTGTCTGCTGGCCTTCGCAGCGGCGCTGGCGCCCATGGCGGCGTTCGCGGCGGACGGCCAGACCATGATCATCACCGGTGAGGACTACACCAAGTGGCTCTGGGGCAACCAGCGCTACGACGGCAGCCTCTACAACTTCACCACCGTGCCGGGCGAAGGCTACGGCGACAACGGGCAGGGCACCGAGATCAACTTCCTCGTCGCCTCCCGCCCATCCAAGTACGTCGAGGTGACGGCGCGCATCCAGTCGCGCTTCAGCCAGAACCAGTGGACCAACTTCGGCGGCTTCGGCGGCCGCAACCCGGCGCTCGAAAATCCGCCGGCCGGCGACTGCACCGGCGGCGATTGCGGCGAGTTCGATCCGCGCTCGAACGAATACATCAAGATGCGCGGCCTGACCGCCCGCTTCACCCCGGGCTACAAGTGGGTCGACGCGGTGACCATCGGCTCGACCGACCTCGGCATGTTCGATGCGTTCACCATCGGCAAGATCCGCTACATCGACCGCGACAACGCCAAGGCCGTCCTCTTCCAGGGCGCCCTGGCGGATCGCAAGCTCGGCTACGACCTGATCCGCGTCTCGCTGCCGCGCCTCTGGGCCGGACCGAACTTCAACACCGGCGACTACACCGCCGCCGACGGCGCCTACGGCTTGCAGCTCAAGCTCGCCCCGGCGCAGGCCTTCGACGTCGTGGGCATCGCCGAGCGCGTGCGCGACATCGAGGTCGACAGCCGCGACCAGGACTATGACAACGGCCGCGACGTGCGCACCCGCTTCAAGAACGACGTCTACGGCGTGAAGATCGGCGTCCACCCGAGCAGCATGTTCGACATCCGGGCGGCGGCCTACTTCTCCAGCGCCAAGTCCGAGCCGATCGCGGGCGCGCCGGCGAACTTCTTCGCCATCTCCGGCTTCTCGCCGGTGCCGGCGGGCGAGCTCGACGACGAGACCTACAAGGCGAACGTCGACGTCAACGATCCGTTCGGCGTCGGCCTCTCGTTCAACGTCGAGTACTTCAACATCGGCGCCAAGTACGTCTCCATGCTGGCGGCCCGCCGCGAGGTGGACGTCCTCTTGACCGAGGGCCGCGACGGCACGTTCGCCTTCCCCGGCCCGGACAACTCGGCCTTCGGCGTCTTCCCCGGCAACGCCTCCCGCATCGGCTTCGGCGGCTGGCAGGGCAATGCGCAGCAGGTCGCCACGATCAACGTGGACAACGAGTTCACCGACTTCGACGAGCCGCTGGCCGAGACCGTCATCGGCTGGAAGGGCATCACCATCGCGCCGACCTGGACGATCGGCAACCTCGACCTGTCCGGCGAGTACACGATGGTCGACTACAACACCAACTGGCAGGCCTGGGACGACCCGAGCCAGCCGATCAGCAGCACCATCTATCCGAACATGGATTCGGACGCCGGCTTCCGCTCCTTCCGCAACGCCTATGCCCCCTTCCAGGACCGCGACACCGACATCATGGTCCTCAAGGCCAAGTACCTGCTGGACGTGGGCAAGGGCGTCGACCTGTTCGGCAAGCTCAAGTGGATCGACGAGACCGACAAGCGGATGAACGACGCGAGCTTCCTCCCCTACCTGGCGGGCGACTGCCCGGGCGGCGGGCAGGCCTGCGCCAACAACCAGCGCTTCTATTCGCCGGGCAACTCGACGTCGTCGATCTATGGCAACCCGGGGCTGGTCACCGTCGGCAACGTCACCGGCTACCAGTGGAAGCCGTTCGACAGCCTGAGCGACGACGACCGCGACATGAGCTACCAGCTCATCCAGCTCGGCGCCGGCTACCAGCTCACCGACAACCTCTACAGCTCGCTGACCGTCGAGCACTATGACGTGGACCTGGTGGACGGCAACACCGCGTTCCAGGCCTACCAGCTCCACACCATGGCCTCCGGTGACACCACCAAGGACAAGGTGATCCTGTTCGCCCGCTACACCCTGGGCGGCGCCGAGTTCGGCTTCAACTACGAGTACAATTGGGGTACCTTCGATCCGGACTTCGGCGGCGGCTTCGTGCCGACGCTCGCCGACGCCCAGACCGCCAAGGACTTCGGCGTGCCGGTCGGCTCGCCGGGCTTCCGCGGCCGCTTCGGCGGCTGGAACAGCCTGATCGAGCGGGACTTCAAACAGCAGCGCCTCAAGGCGTTCATGAAGGTCCGCTTCTAGACGTTCCCGAGGCCCGGCCGCGACCCGTTCGCCGCCGGGCCTTTTCTTTCTGGAGACGCCATGCGCAGCTTCCGTTCCCCGTTCGCTCCGTTCGCCGCCGCCGTCCTCCTCGTCCTTCTGGCCGCGCCGCCCGCGTTCGGCAAGGCGCTCTTCACGCTCCACGATCCACGGGGAGACGACCATGGCGACGGCAACCTCATCTATCCGCTGAACGAGGAGCTCGATCCGGGCGATCTCGACCTGCTCACCTTCTCCGCCAGCCCCGCCCGTGGCGGCACCTGGTTCGAGGTCACCTTCGCGAAGCCGATCCGCAGCCCCGAGGCGGAAGTGGTGGACGACCTCGGAACGACGCTCAAGTCGCTCGCCCGCTTCGGCTTCTATACGCTCAACGTCGACGTCTACATCGACACCGACCGCCAGCCGGGCTCCGGTGCCGTGGCCCTGGTCCCCGGCCGTTTCGCCGTGGTCGACCGGAACACGGCCTGGGAGCGCGCCATCATCCTCACGCCGCGCCCGGCCGAAGCGCGCGGCGAGCTGAAGCGCCTGCTGATGCGCAAGCTCAACCAGGAGATGCGCGACGAGAAGAGCACCCTGGACAACGAAACCGCCGCCGAGCTGCGCGGCCAGATCCCGGACGACGTGGACAGCCGCATCTTCTTCCCCACACAGATCCGCGTCCGCGGCAACAAGGCGAGCTTCTTCGTCCCCGAGAGCTTCCTCGGCGGTCCGGTGAAAGACACCTGGAGCTACGTCGTCGCGGTCTCCGGGGCCAACGTGCTACAGGCCTTCGACCTGAACCGGGTCCTCGGCCGCGGCGGCGAGAAGGAGGAGTCGCTGATGATCCTCCCCGTCTCCCCCGGCAAATGGTCCGACCGCTTCGGAGGAGGCCGCGAAAACGCCCCCAACCAACCCCCCCTCGTCGACCTCCTCGTCCCCAAGGACGACCGCTCCCAGGAGTCGCTCCTCCAGGACTTCGACGCCCGCTCGAAGCGCAATGCGGTGCTGCTCGGGGTGGTGCCGGCGGAGGAGGCGAAGAAGAAGTAGGGGGGCGAGTGAGGCAGTCCCTCCCGCCAGGGGTTTGCAACCCCTGGCGGACGAGGCCGGTCCCCCTGCCGGATACCGCAGCCGGCCGTGCCCCCTGCTGCACCCCAACCCACGAAGATCTTCGAGGCCCGTGCATGCCGTCGATGGCCAATCCCCGGTCCTGGCCCCGCTACGTGCAGGCGGTCCCGTTGCGCGAGGCGCTCGAACAACGCGGCTTTTCCCGGGGCGCCAGCACGGCGACGAATCGGTCGACCGGCTGGCGGATCTGGTCAAGCGGGCTCTGGTCGCCCCTTCTCTCGACGAGCTTCTCCTGAACTGAGGCACGCCTGGGCGCTGATCCTCAGGCTGCGGCGATGTCCGTGCGGAGCGAGAACGTCCCCGGGGGGGCCGAGTACGAGCAGACCTGTCCGCGCGCCGCTTCCGCCCCTGCTATCCTTGCCCCACCTTTCACGGAGGCGTCCCATGAAGATGATCAGCTCCCTCGCGTTGTCCCTTCTGTGCCTGCTTCAGCCCTCGACGGAAGCGGTTGAAATCACCGCCGAGCCGGCGCATCACCAGGCTCTGGCCAACGAGCAGGTCCGCGTCTTCCAGGTCGAGGTGGCGCCGCATGCGGCCACGCTTCTGCACAGCCACGGGCACGACTATCTCTTCGTCACGCTGGGCGAGTCCCACGTCTCGAACGAGGTGCTCGGCAAGGCGCCGGTCGAGCTGAAGCTCACGGATGGCGAGACCCGTTTCACACCCGGCGACTTCTCGCACGTGGCCAGGAACCTCGCCGAGCAGCCGTTCCGCAATGTGACCGTCGAGCTGTTGCAGGACGACAAGCTCCGCGAGGCCCCGTCCCCCTGGCCGGCGGGCGGCGACCAGGAGCATCCGGGGGTCCGGATCAAGGTGCTCTTCGTCCGCGACGGCGCCCGTGTCTCGTCGGTCGAGATCGCGCCGGGAGCCACTGTGCCCAGCCACCATCACGACGGCCCGCACCTGCTGGTGGCGGTGAGCGACCTCGAGCTCCGCAGCGACGTCGAAGGGCAGGGTCCGATGACCGGCACCTTCAAATCCGGGGACGTCAAATGGCTGCCCGGCGGCTACTCCCACACGTTGACGAACACGGGCAAGGCCCCGGCGCGGTTCGTGACCGTGGAGTTTCAACCCACGTAGCCCAACGCCTTCAGATGCTTGCGCCGCACCTCGAGCTCCTCCGGGGTGAGGTCGTCCGTGGCCGCTCCGTCATCGCCATCGCCTCCGTCTCCGCCCTGCACCTGCGCGCGGGCAAAGTCGGCGGCGGTGCCGATCCAGGGCTGCGCCCAGTAGGCGAAGCGTTCGCGCGGCGCGGCGGCAGGGCCGGGCTCTCCGCCATCGACCTGGACGCACATCCGCACCGGCAGCAGGGCATAGGCATCCAGGGGGATCGTCCGCTCTCGCCAGGCGGGCCCCTTGGAGCCGTCGAGGCCCACGGGGTCGTGCAGCAGCTCGACGTCCTTCTCCGTACCAGCCGGCCGCAGACGCAGGGTGAAGACGGGGGGATGCCCGGCCCGGCCCGCGGCGCGGAGGCGGCGGCGGTCCACGCCGTAGGCGATGCGGACCTTGGCGCCCAGGGGCAGCACCAGGTCCCGGCAATCGTTCTCCTGCTTGAGCACGGCACGTTTGGTGCCGTCGAGAACGGCCGCCGTCCGCGAGCCCTGGCGGGCGAAGCGGTAGGACTCGGCGTCCACGTGCCGGTAGCCGCGGGGCGGGTTGACGGCGGTGAGGACGGGCTTCGGCAGGCGGGCGAGCTGCGGACAGAAATCGGGTGCGACGCGGACCGCGCGCACCGGCTCGTAGCGCGGCGAGACCCATTCCCAGACGAGGTCGCCGGCCGGCGTGAGCTCGAACGCCCGGTTCCCCCGGGTCGAGGTGACCAGGCGGTTGCCATTGGGGAGCGTCTGCAGCACTCCACCGGTCGGCGAGAAGAAACCGGGCGCCCGGTAGCGCCAGACCACCGAGCCGTCGCGCGGATCGATCTCCAAGAGCTCGCTCTGGCGGTCGCTCGCGAAGCTCCGCGGCCGGTTGTTGAAGAGCTGGATCATTCCTGGACGCGGTAGCCCCGGACCGTTCATCAACGCCTCGTGCTGCATGGCGAGGCCCTCGGTGTGGGACCAGACGACGTCGCCGGCCGGACGGTCGATGATGAAGATGGTGCTCAGGTTGCGCGCCGAAAGCAGGAGGTTCCCCGGCCGGAACCGGCGGTCTCCGGCGGCGAACCAGGGGTTCTCCGGCAGCTCCTGGATCGAGTTGACGTGGGTGAGGTCGTGCGGATGGTCCGGCGCGGCCGGGATCAGGCGCCCGAGATGCTCGATCGCCCGCCAGGTCCAGACCACCTTCCCGGCCCGGTCCACCTCCAGCAGCGTATCGGTGGTTTCGCGCTCCCGCAGGATCAGCACCAGCGTGTTGCCGTTGGCGAGGCGGATGACGTCGTGGTGCGGGATGGCGCCCGGAGTGCGGAATTCCCAGGTCTTCCGCCCCTCCCAGTCGTACTCCACGACCTGCCGGCCGAGCCCGAGCCCGAGGAGGCGCCCGCCCTGGCCGAGGCCGAGCCGGTCGAGGCCGCCGCCGAGCCGGCCGTCGCCGCCGCGCCGGCC
>Ga0209682_10000530_pt1 | contig 13162 bp, 12 predicted proteins | sample DOMMetBare2Fresh_2_FD_187471 | JGI IMG/M metagenome (GOLD analysis project Ga0209682, IMG submission 187471) | Wetland sediment microbial communities from St. Louis River estuary, USA, under dissolved organic matter induced mercury methylation -... | ecosystem: Environmental > Aquatic >... | reverse complement strand
ACCTTCCGGCGGGGGCGATCCGGGGCCCGGCCGCGCCCGCCCCGACGCCGGGTCCGCCCCGCCGCGGACGGACCGGACGCCGGGTCCGTTCCGGGCGCCTCGACCACGCGTTGTCGGGGGTCCGGTGAGCGGCTAAGCTCGCCGTCCGCGCCGTCCGGGGAGCTGGCCCCGCGCCGGGCGCGCAGCCGGCGCGGCCGGGGAGGACGGCGTGGAGAAGCTCCTCATGGTCTGCCTGGGCGGTGCCCTCGGGTCGGGGGCGCGCTACCTGGTGGCCACCTGGGCGGCGGCGGCGCTGCCGGTCGCCCTCCCCTTCGGCACGCTCATCGTCAACGTGACCGGCTCCTTCTTCATCGCGGTGGTGCTCGACCTGGCGCTCCGCGCGGCGGTCCTCTCGCCGGAGTGGCGGCTCTTCCTGGCCACCGGCGTGGCCGGCGGCTACACCACCTACTCCAGCTTCAACCAGGAGGCGCTCCAGCTCGTGGCGCAGAAGGACTACGGGCTGGCGGCCGCCTACGTGGGCGGCACGCTGGTCCTCTGCGCCGCCGCCGGCCTGCTCGGCGTGGCCGCGTCGCGGTCGCTGAGCGGCCTGCTGGCGGGGTCCTAGCGGAGGCGCCTAGGAGGCCTTGAGCGCCTCGGCCAGCTGATCGGCCCCCGCCACCACCTGCTCCTCCCGCCCCGGGGTCTTGAGGTTCAGGGCCCGGATGACGGTGCGGAAGGCGACGTAGTAGATGCCCGCGTAGATCGGCCCCAGGATGAGGACCAGCCACCACTTCTGCGAGGAGGGGTTGAGGACGTTGAACAACAGGAAGTCGATGCCGCCCTGGGAGTAGGTGAAGCCCATGTGGGCCCCCAGGGTGCCCATGAGGAACTGGGCCGAGGCCACCAGCACCGCGTGCATGAGGTAGAGCACCGGCGCGACGAACAGGAAGGCGAACTCGACGGGCTCGGTGATGCCGGTCAGGAAGGAGGTCAGCGCGGCGGAGATCATGATGCCGCCCACCGCCACCTTGTTCTCCGGCCTGGCGCTCTGCCAGATGGCCAGGGCGGCGGCCGGCAGGCCGAACATCTTGAAGAGGAAGGCGCCGGCCAGGATGCCGGCGGTCGGGTCGCCGGCGAAGTAGCGCGGGATGTCACCGGTCACCACCTTGCCGGTGGCGTCGGTGAAGTGGCCGATCTCGTAGAAGAAGGGGGCGTTCCAGATGTGGTGCAGGCCGAACGGCACCAGCAGGCGCTCCACGAAGCCGTAGACGGTGGCGGCCAGGCGCGGGTCGCCGACCGCCGCCCAGTGCGAGAACACGTTGATGCCGGTCTGGATGGGCGGCCAGACCACCGACAGGAGGACCCCCAGCGCGATGGCGCCCAGCGCGGTGATGATGGGGACGAAGCGCTTGCCGGCGAAGAAGGCCAGGTAGGGGGGCAGGGAGATCTTGTAGAAGCGGTTGAACATCGCCGCCGCCAGCCCGCCGGCCAGGATGCCGCCGAAGACGCCGGTCTGCATGGTCTTGATGCCCATGACGGTGACCGGGACCTGGCCCCAGACGGCCGCCATGACGCCCATGGTCGCCAGCATGACCGTGTAGCCGATGGTGGCCGCCACCGCCGAGACGCCGTCGTTCTCGGTGAAGCCGAGCGCCACGGCCACCGCGAAGATCAGGGCCATGTTGGAGAAGACCACGTCCCCCGAGTTCTTCATGAGCTCGGAGGCGATGGCCGGCATCCAGCCGAAGTTGGCGGCGCCGATGCCGAGCAGCAGCCCGGCCACCGGCAGCACCGCCACCGGCAGCATGAGCGACTTGCCGACCTTCTGGAGGAATGCGAGCGTGTTCTTCCACATGGTTCAGCCCTCCGCCACGACCACCGGCCGCGCGCCTGGCGCTCCGACCCTGGCTTCGGCGCGCGCGGGAATGACGGAGCGGCCGCCACCACCGTGCCGACCGCCAGCTGGCGGGCCCGGTCGCCGCTGGTGGCGTATCATCGCCTGGCCCCCGCGCGCCACCCGGGGCGGGGGCGAGGCGTCCTAGACTTCCGCAGGCGGCGCCCCGGCGCCAGCCAGGAGCTTTCCGAAGTGAATCGCCTCCTCCTCGTCGGCCTCGTCGGCATCGCCCTCCTCACCGCGGTCGGCCTGGGCGCCGTGGCCCTGTTCGACCGCGCCCTTCCGGCCACCGCGCCCGGTCCGGCCAGGGCCGCGCCGCCGTCCGTCCAGGCGCCGCCTCCCCGGCCCTTGGAGCCGCTGCCGCCCCTCCCCTCCCCTGCCGCCCCGCCGGCGCAGCCGGCCCCGGCGCCGCAGCCGGCCAAGGCGGAGGTCCTGCCGAGCGAACCCGCAGCGCGGGTGGTGGCGCTCGAGCCGCTCCGCCGCGAGGTCCACGCAGGCCTGGAGATGCTCGCCACCACCGTGCGGGCCTGCCGCCTCCCGGACGTCGACCTCATGCTCACCCTGGAGACGCTGCCGGGGCGGGTGCGGGTGAGCGAGGTGGTGATCCAGCCGCGCGGCGCGGCCGAGGCCGAGCGCACCAGCGCGCCGCTCCCGGCGCTCGACATCGAGGCGGCACGCTGCGTGCGCGGGGCGCTGGAGGGCCGGGTGCTGGAGGCCCCGAGCTCGCAGCCCGGGCGGCCCTGGGTGATGACCTGGGAGCCGGGCGCGACTCCCTAGCCGTTCCGTCTCCCGGCGGCCGGTCACGGGTTTCCCGCGCCGCCGAGGTGGGCCCCGATCCGGGACGGCCAGCCGGGCTTGCCGGTGGCCGCCGGGGGGCGCACGCTCGTCCTGGGAGGGCGCGTGCCACGGGCAGGCGCCGCGGCCGCCGCGCCCCTCCTTCCGGAGGCAGCGACATGGCAACCCGAGCCGAGGCGTTCCGCGCGGAGATGGAGCGGAAGGCGCAGGAGAAGCACCAGCGGACCCTACGGGCCACCAGGGTGGAGCACGAGGCGGTCCACCACGAGCCGGTGCGCGCCGGCAAGAGCGCCGCCTACGCGCTCGAGGACGCGCCGGGCGGCCGCCCCTCCCGCAAGTCGACCCGCAAGTCCTCCAACAGGCAGAAGACCGACGTGCAGTTCCGCATGAAGCGCCAGGTGAGCGAGGCGCGCCCGCGGGCGAGCGGGCACTGAGGGAGCGGCGAAACGCCCTGCACAGGGCGCTTCCCTCGACGCGGAGGGGCGTGACAAGTTGGCGCCGTGCCCGCCACCGAACGAGAGGCCTGGCTCCAGTCGCTGCCCAAGGCCGAGCTCCACCTCCACGTCGAGGGGTCGCTCGAGCCGGAGATGATGCTGGCGCTCGCCGAGCGCAACCGGCTCCCCCTCCCCTTCCCGGACGTCGAGGCGGCCCGCCGCGCCTACCGCTTCGGCGACCTGCAGAGCTTCCTCGACCTCTACTACGCCGGCGCCGCGGTGCTGCGCACCGAGCAGGACTTCCACGACCTCTGCTGGGCCTACCTCGGGCGCGCCCGCGCCGACGGGGTGCGCCACGCCGAGCTCTTCTTCGACCCGCAGACCCACACCGCCCGCGGCCTGGCCCCGGAGGTCTTCGTGCCCGGCCTCCTCTCGGCGCTGCGGCGCGGCGAGCGGGAGCTGGGCGTCACCTGGCGGCTCATCCCCTGCTTCCTGCGCCACCTGCCGGAGGCCGAGCACCTCGCCACCCTGGAGGCGCTGCGCCCCTTCCTCGGCGAGTTCGCCGCCTTCGGCCTCGACTCCTCGGAGCGCGGCTTCCCGCCGGAGCTCTTCCGCGAGGTCTTCGCGCGGGTCCGGGCGGCCGGCCTGAGGGTGGTGGCCCACGCCGGGGAGGAGGGGCCGCCGAGCTACGTCTCCGGCGCGCTCGACCTCCTCGGCGCGGTCCGCATCGACCACGGGGTGCGCAGCGAGGAGGACCCGGCGCTCCTCGAGCGGCTCCGCCAGGCCCGGGTGCCCCTCACCGTCTGCCCGCTCTCCAACCTGGCCCTGAAGGTGGTGCCGGACCTCCGGCGGCACAACCTGAAGCGGCTCCTGGACGCCGGGCTGGTGGTCACCGTCAACTCCGACGACCCGGCCTACTTCGGCGGCTACGTCCTCCAGAACTACCGGGCCTGCCGCGACGCGCTCGGGCTCTCGGCGGCCGATCTGGCCCGGCTGGCCGGCCACTCCTTCGAGGCGAGCTTCCTCCCGGCGGCGGAGCGGGACCGCTGGGAGGCAGCGGTGCGGGCCCACCTGGCCGGCGCGCCGGGGTGAGGATCCGAGGGTCTGCTGGCCAGGCGGCCGCTCCGGTCCAGGCGTCCGCGCGTCCTGAGACCGCGGCTCCTTTCGTGCCCCGTCCCGAGGTCACGGGGCGGGCTGACGCGCCGCGCCAGCGCGGAAGATGACCCGGCGGTGACACGGCCCATGCGACGGTAGGGCATGATCGCGCCCGCCACCTCGGACGCCGCCTCCGACTCCAGGTCCGAAGCCGTCCACGCCAGGCCCGAGCTCCCGGCCCGGGCCGCTGCTCCACCGCGGGTGAAGCCGCTGCTGCGCGGCGTGTCGCACGAGATCGCCGCGGTGGTGGCCCTGCCGGCCGCCGTGCTCCTGGTGGCCCGCGCCGAGGGGACCACCGCCCGGCTCGGCGCCCTGATCTACGGGCTCTCGCTGGTGACCCTCTTCACGGTGAGCGCCGTCTACCACCGGCGCTTCTGGTCGCTCCCCATGCGCCAGGTCATCGGCCGGCTCGACCACTCGGCCATCTTCCTGCTCATCGCCGGCACCTACACGCCCTTCGGCCTGCTGCTCGGCCCGGGGGCCGGCCACCTGGCGCTCTGGGTGGTCTGGCTCGGCGCGGCGGCCGGCATCGCGCTGGTGGTGGGGCAGTTCGGGGTGGGCAAGAGGCTCCGCTCCGGCATCTACGTGCTGCTCGGCTGGGTGGTGGTGCCGCTCCTGCCCAGCATGCACGCCGCGGTGGGCACCGAGGCGCTGGCGCTGCTCCTGCTCGGCGGCCTCTTCTACACGGTGGGGGCGGTGATCTACGGCCTGCGCCGGCCCGACCCCTTCCCGCGCACCTTCGGCTTCCACGAGATCTTCCACCTGCTCACCATCGCTGCGGCGGCCTGCCACTTCGCGGTGGTGGCGATCGCGGTGGAGCGGCTGACCGGGCGCTGAGGCCGGCGGGGCGCCCTCAGGCGGGCAGGGGCGCGCCCCCGGCGTCCGGCGCGGGCCGCACCGCCCGGAGCTCCACGGTGGCCCGCGTCCCGCGTCCGGGCGCGCTCTCCAGCGTGAGCTCGCCGCCCATCCCGAGGACCAGGCCCCGCGCCGCCGCCAGCCCGAGCCCCATCCCGGTCCCGGCCGCGCGGGTCGTGAAGAAGGGCTCGAAGGCGCGGCGCAGCACGGTCGGCTCCATGCCGACGCCGTCGTCCTCCACCACCAGGCGCACCCGCCCGGCGCCGGCCTCGCCGGAGATGGCGACGCGGCCGTCCGCCCGCCGGTCCGCCACCGCCTGGAGCGCGTTCACCAGGAGGTGGCTGAGCACCTGCACCAGCGCGCCCCGCTCGCCCAGGCCGTGCAGCGAAGGGTCGACCTCGACGGCGACCGGGCGGGCCGCGCCGCGCCGCGCCACGGCCAGCCGCGCGCTCTCCAGCGCCACCTCCCGGAGCGGCAGCGCCTCCTGCGAGGTCGTCCGCATGGCGAGCCGCCCGGTGTCCGACATCTGGCGCGCGATGGCGGCGATGCGCTCCGTGGAGCCGAGGGCGTCGTCCAGGCACTCCCGCGCGTCGGCGGGCCAGGCGCCGTCGGTGCGCTGCGCGGCGAGCACGTAGCGCAGGTTGGCCGCCACCGCGGCGACCGGGCTGTTGACCTCGTGGGCCACGCCGGCCGCCAGCTGCCCCAGCCCGGCGAGCTGCTCCGCCCGGTGGAGCTGCGCCTGGGCGGCGGCGAGCGCCTCGGTCCGCTCCTCGACCTGCCGCTCCAGGTGCTGCCGGAGGTTGGCGAGCGCCCTCGCGTCGCCGACGAAGCGCACGCTCACCGAGTAGGCGACCACCGCCACCGGCACGATGAAGCCGATGTCGATGAGGTACGGCATGGCCAGCATCCCGAGCACCACCAGGGCGTCGTTCACCACCATGGCCAGCAGGTAGGAGAGCGCCAGGAGGTGGACCAGCGCGTGGGGGATCCCGCGCCGCCAGGCGAGGGCGTACCGCCCGCACAGGAAGACGAAGGCCGCCAGCTGGAGGGCGAAGGTGAGCGCCCCGAAGGAGGTCGCCACCGCGCTCCGGTAGGTGAGGCCGAGGGCGACGACCAGGTGGGCCCGGACGGTGCCGTCGAAGATCAGGCCGGGGATGAGGCTGAGCAGCCCGACCACCAGCGGCACGGCGCTCAGGAGCGCGCGCCGCCGCGTCGGGGCGGCGCCCACGTGGAGGTCGGAGTAGCGGATCCAGGCGTAGATGTGGAGCCCGGCCATCACCATCTGGCCCCGGGAGCCCACCACGACGAGCCCCTCCAGCTCCGGGATGGTGGCGGGGAGGTCGAGCACGGCGTAGGCGGCCACCGTGACCGCGGCCAGGGCGAACCAGCGCTGGTCGCCCCAGCCGGGCGCGAACGAGAAGCGCATGGCGAGCGCCGCCACGTAGATGGCGAGCACGGCGGAGACGAGCGCGATGGTGGCGGCGACGGTCATGGCGCGCCGGCGGGACGGGGTGGACCGACCGGCAAACCCGTGGTGGAGCATGGCACGTGCCACCGGGTGGCGGCCGACCACCTCCAGGTGCGCCCCCGGTGAAGGGGCGCCTGCGCGCCAGCCCGGCATTCCGCCGTGGGAATCCGGCGCGGGTATCGGCGGGAGGGACACCGCGGCGAGGCCCGGTACGCTTCACCTCCGACGCGACCGCGACCCGGTGGGTCGGGCCGGACCGGGCCGGCCCCAGAGACCGCGCGGCGTCAGCCTGCCGGGGCGAGGCGCGGCAGGCTCACAAATCACACTCGCATCTCGCGGTCGAACGGCTTGCCCAGCGCGGTCGGGCCGAGCATGCGCGACTTGCCGGCCAGCGAGAGCACCACGATGACCATGACGTACGGGAGCATGACGGCCAGCTCGTACGGGAACTTGATGCCGGCCACCTGGATGGCGAGCTGGAGCGCCTGGGCCAGGCTGAAGAGGAGCGCGCCGCCCATGATGCCGAAGGGCGACCAGCGGCCGAAGTAGACCAGCGCCACCGCGATGAAGCCGCGCCCGGCGACCAGATCGTCGGCGAACATCTTGGCCTGGCAGAGCGAGAGGTAGGCGCCGCCCAGGCCGGCCATGGCGCCGCCCAGCGCCAGCGCCTGGTAGCGCGTCCGCTGCACGTTGACGCCCATCGAGTCGGCGGCCCGCGGCTGGGTGCCGGCGGCGCGGACCCGGAGGCCCCAGGGGGTGCGGAAGAGCAGCCACCAGGAGGCCGGCACCAGCGCGAAGGCCAGGTAGACGAGCGGGCTGTGCCGGAAGAGGACGGTCCCGATGAAGGGGATGTCGGAGAGGAACGGCACGTTCCAGTTCGGGATCCCCTCCACGCCGGTGACGCCGCCCACGTAGTGGCGGGCGATGGTGCCGGCCACGCCCCAGCCGAGCATCTGCAGGCCGATGCCGGCGATCCCCTGCGGCGCCTTGAAGGTCACGGTGACCAGGCCGAAGAGGAGGCCGAGCAGCGCGCCGATCCCGAGGGCCAGCGCCAGCCCGGCCAGGGTGGCAAAGGTGGAGTGGCCGCCGGAGCGGGCCAGCCAGGGGGGCAGGAAGGCCAGGAAGGCCCCCATGCTCATGATCCCCTCGCAGCCCAGGTTGAAGACCCCGGCCCGCTGGTTGAAGTTCTCGCCGAGCGCCGCCAGGAGCAGCGCCACCGAGAAGGGGACGCCCAGCACCAGCACGTCATGCAGGAACTGGACGCCGCTCATGTCCCGCCCTCCGTCGCCTTCTCGTCGCGGAAGAAGCCCCAGCGGCGCGCCGCGTCGAGGGCGCGCTGCTTCGCGTACGGGTTGGCGATGACCATGCGGGCCGAGACGATGGCCAGGATGATGACCCCCTGCAGCACCAGCACCATGTTGGCCGGCACGCCGGCCGAGCGCTGGGTCATGTCGGCGCCCACCAGGAGCAGGCCGAAGAAGACCGCGGCCGGGACGATGCCGGCCGGGTGGAGGCCGCCGAAGAGCGCCACCACGATGCCGGCGAAGCCGTAGCCGCCGGAGATGGCCTCGATGGCCCGGTGGTGCACGCCGGCCACCTCGACCGCGCCGGCCAGCCCGGCGAAGCCGCCGGCGATCACCATGGCCGCCACCAGGGAGCGCTCCACGTGGATGCCGGCGTAGCGGGCCGCCTTGGCCTCGGCGCCGGCGGCGCGCAGCCGGTAGCCGAAGGTGGTGCGCCAGAGCACCAGCCAGGTCAGGAAGGCCAGCACCAGCGCCAGCACCAGGCCGGTGTGGAGCCGGTTGCCGGTGAAGAGCCGGTCGAGCCAGACGGACTTGGTGAGCCGCATCGACTGGGGCGTGCCGGAGCCGGAGATCATCTCGTCCGGGTCGATGAGCGGGCCGCGCAGGAGGAAGGTGTAGATCTGGGCGGCGATGTAGTTGAGCATCACCGTGCTCAGGATCTCGTTGACCCCCATCTTGGACCGCAGCACGCCGGCGATGCCGGCCCAGACCGCCCCGCCCAGCGCCCCGGCCACCAGCGCCAGGGGGAGCAGCAGCTCCCGCGGCAGGTGCGGCAGGAAGAGGGCCACCGCGGTGAAGCCCAGGATGCCGATCTGGATCTGCCCCTCGGCGCCGATGTTGAGGATGCCGGAGCGGAAGGAGACGGCGATGCCGAGCGCCACCAGGGTGAGCGGCACGGTCCGCAGCAGGATCTCGGAGACCCCGAAGCCGTCCTGGAGCGGGCCGGTGAGGATGGTGACGTAGGTGGCCCAGGGGCTGGCGCCGATGGCCAGCAGCACCAGCGCCCCGGCGGCGGCGGCCGCCAGCGACGCCAGCACCACCACCCCGGCGGTGTAGGCGATCCCGAAGCGCCGGTTGGCCGCGCCGCTCACGCGGTCACCCCGGCCATGAGCAGGCCCAGCGCCTCGCGGGTGGCGCCCGCCGCCGGCACCGTCGCCAGGATCTTCCCCTTGAAGATGACGGCGATGCGGTCGGCCAGGTTCATGATCTCCTCGAGCTCCTCGGAGACGAGCAGGATCCCCGCGCCGGTCTCCCGCAGGGCCAGGAGCTGCTTGTGGATGAACTCGGTGGCCCCCATGTCCACGCCGCGGGTCGGGTAGACCGCGATCAGCACCTTGGGGGCCCGGTCGATCTCGCGGGCCAGGATGACCTTCTGGATGTTGCCGCCGGAGAGGCCGCCGGCCGCCGCGGCGGTGGAGGCGCAGCGGATGTCGAAGCGGTCCTTGAGCGTGGCGGCGTGGGCGTCGATGGCGCCCAGCCGGAGCACGCCGAGGCGGCTGAAGCGCCGGGTGGCCACGTCCTTGAGGACCAGGTTCTCCTTCACCGTGAAGGGCGGGACGATCCCCTCGTGGTGGCGATCCTCCGGGACGTACCCCATGCCGCGGTCGATGATCTGGCGGGGGGAGGCCCCCACCAGCGAGCGGCCCTCCAGCGTCATCTCCCCGGAAACCACCGGGCGCAGCCCGGCCAGGGCCGCCGCCAGCTCGCGCTGCCCGTTGCCGGAGACGCCTGCCAGGCCGACGATCTCCCCGGCGCGGATCTCCAGGGAGAGCCCGTCGAGGGCCCAGTGGCCGCGATCGCCGCGGACCTTGAGCGCCTTCACCACCAGGGCCGGCGCGCCGGGCGTGCCGCCGCCGGAGTTCTTGGGGATGGAGACCTCGTGGCCGGTCATGAGCGCCGCCAGCTGGGCGGTGGTGTGGTCGGCGGTGCTGCCGCTGAAGACCGACCGGCCCTGGCGCAGGATGGTCACCTTCTTGGAGAGCGACTTCACCTCGGCCAGCTTGTGGCTGATGAAGATGATGGAGAGCTCGGCGGTCATGCGCTGGAGCCGGTCGAGGAGGTCGTCGGTCTCCTGCGGGGTGAGCGCCGAGGTCGGCTCGTCGAGGATGAGGAGCTTGGCGCCGAGGCAGAGCGTCTTGACCAGCTCGACGCGCTGCTGCTCGCCGACCGAGAGCTGCCAGATGAAGGCGTCGGGGTTGACCGGGAGCTCGTGGTGCTTGGAGATCTCCACCACCCGGCGGCGGGCCTCGTCGAGATCGAGGCTGACCTTCCGGTGGAGGTGGCGCATCCCGAGCGCCACGTTCTCGGCCACCGTCATGCTGGGGACCAGCATGAAGTTCTGGTGGACCATCCCGATGCCGCGCTCGAAGGCGTCGGCCGGGGTGCGGAAGTGGACCGCCTCCCCGTTGACCAGGATGCGCCCCTGGTCGGGCTGGTAGAGCCCGGCCAGGATGTTCATGAGGGTCGACTTGCCGGCCCCGTTCTCGCCGACCAGGGCCAGCGCCTCGCCGCGGCGGACCGTGAGCGACACCCCATCGCACGCCAGGACACCAGGGAACCGCTTGGTGATCCCTTCCAGCCGGAGCTCTTCGATGGGTCCGGGCGTGCGCATGGGGGCGCTCTCTGTCGGGCCAGGTACGGCTAGTACTTCACGGCCTTCCAGTCGAGCGGCAGCTTGCCGTCCTTCATGCTGGCGAGCGCGCCGTCCACCTTGGCGCGGATCTCCTTGGTGAGGACCGGGCCGACGCCGTCGTTGTACTTGTAGACGAAGCCGCCGTTGGCGAAGTTGAGGGGCAGGTTCTCGCCGCCCAGGGTCCCGCCCTCGCGCTTGGCGATGAGCACCTTGATGACGGCGGCGTAGTCGTAGCTGGCCGCGGCGATGACCTTGGTGCTCTCCGGGATGGCGAGCTGGGCCACGTCCTGGCCGAGCCACCAGAGGGTCTTGTCCTTGTAGCTGGCCACGGCGCGGAGGGCGCCGAGGGCCTGCTGGGCCGAGCCGGTCAGCACGTCGGCGCCGGCCTGCACCTGGGTCTGGGCCAGCTCGCCGGCCTTGACGAAGTCGCCGAAGGAGCCGGTGTGGGCCACCTTGATGTCGGCCTTCGGGTTGACGGCCTTCACGCCCAGCCAGAAGCCGCGGTTGTAGCGGGCCGCGTCGCCGCCATCCACCGGGCCGACCAGGCCGACCACGTTGGACTTGGTGACCATGCCGGCGATGAGGCCGTTCAGGTAGCCGGTCTCCTCGCTCTGCGGCATGTAGGTGAAGACGTTCTTGGCGCCGACGTCGGCCGAGGTGCCGAAGGCGAAGGAGACCTTGGGGAACTCGTCGGCCATCTCGGTGATGAGGTTCTTGTACTGGGCGCCGTGGCCGATGATGACGTCGAAGCCCTTGGAGGCGTACTGGCGGGCGGCCGAGCCGGCGTCCACCGGCTTCATCTTCTCGCTGTAGCTGTACTCGATGAGGGCCGGGCCGTACTCCTTCTGCACGCGGCCGATGGCGTCGTGCATCGCCTGGCACCAACCCTTGTCGTCGACCGTCGACTCGACGATGAGGGCGATCTTCACCTTGGCCTTGGGGGCGGCGGCCTCGGCGGAGAAGGCGGTGAGCAGCGCAGCAAGAGCGAACAGAAGTCTCTTCATGGCGAGCCTCTCGGTAAGTTTTTTTGGCGGCGGCGCGACTGTACTCAAGACGAAGCGGATTGACCACGCATTCTTTCCTTGCTGCATCGGACGGTTCCGGGGCAGCGGGCCCGATCTCCGGGCGAGACAAAATATTCGCCGTGACGGCCGGTTGGCCCCGAGGCGCCCGGTCGAGCGCCAGCCCTGCCTGCTGCCTTGGCACTCCGCCGTTCGAAGGCTGAGGCGTCTTGCCGCGCCGCGATCGGCCTGATAGTCGCAGGCATGGTCGCGCCCGCCCCTTCCGCCGCCGAAGGCAGCCGCTTGGAGCCCGGGCTGGTGACGCTGCTGGCGGTGGTGGCGGGCGTGAGCGTGGCCAACCTCTACTACCTGCAGCCGCTCCTGCCGCTCCTGGCGCGGGATCTGGCGGCCACGCCCGAGGCGGTGGGCGGCGTGGCGGTGGCCACCCAGCTCGGCTACGCGGTGGGGCTCTTCCTCTTCATCCCGCTCGGCGACACGGTGGAGCGCAAGGCGCTCATCCTGGCGCTCTGCAGCGCCACGGTGGCGGCGCTGCTCGGCGCCGCGGCGGCGCCCGGCCTGGTCGGGCTCACGGCGGCGAGCTTCCTGCTGGGCGGCTTCACGGTGGTGCCGCACGTGGCCCTCCCGCTGGCGGCGCACCTCGCCGCGCCGGCCGAGCGCGGGCGCGTCATCGGCAGCGTGCTGGCCGGGCTGCTCACCGGCATCCTCACGGCGCGCACCGTGGCCGGGTTCCTGGGGCAGGCCTTCGGCTGGCGGGCCGTCTACCTGGTGGCCGCGGCGGCCATGGTGGCGCTGGCGCTGGCCCTCTGGCGCATGCTGCCTCGCGACGCCCCGACCGCGACGCTGCGCTACCCCGCCCTGCTCCGCTCGCTCTTCACGCTCACGGCCGAGCTCCCGGAGCTGCGGCGGGCCTCGCGGCTGGGGGCGGCCACCTTCGCGGCCTTCAGCGCCTTCTGGACCACGCTCGCCTTCCACCTCGCCACGCCACGGTTCGGGCTCGGGAGCGGCGCGGCGGGCCTCTTCGGGCTCATCGGCGCGTCGGGAGCGCTGGCGGCGCCGGTGGTCGGCAGGCTCGCCGACCGGCGTGGCGCCCGGTGGGCCTCGGGCGTGGCGCTCGGGCTGGCGCTCCTGGCCTTCGCGGTGCTGGCGGTGGGCGGCGGGTGGCTGCTCGGGCTGGTGGCGGGGGTGCTGCTGCTCGACGTGGGCGCGCAGGCCAACCAGGTGGCCAACCTGGCGCGGGTCCACGCGCTCCGGCCGGAGGCGCGCAGCCGGCTCAACACGGTCTACATGGTGACCTACTTCGGCGGGGGCGCCATCGGGACCTGGGCCGGCGCGCACGCCTGGGCCTCGTGGGGGTGGACGGGGGTCTGGGCGACGGGCGGGGTGTTCGTGGTGCTGGGGCTCCTCTCCTGGGCGCTGGAGCCCCGGCGCTGAGCGGGCGATACTGCCGGGCTCGACCTTTCGCGCGGCGCCAGGCCCTGGCGGCGCCCCGCCTCGGAGGCTCACCGTGCCCTTTGGTCCCCTCGTCTCACCCGAGTCCCTCCGCGGCTCGGCCGAGCCGGTCGTCCTGCTCGACGCCCGGCCCGGCGCCGCCGCCTTCGCAGCTGGACACCTGCCCGGGGCGCGC
>Ga0209682_10000529_pt1 | contig 13176 bp, 13 predicted proteins | sample DOMMetBare2Fresh_2_FD_187471 | JGI IMG/M metagenome (GOLD analysis project Ga0209682, IMG submission 187471) | Wetland sediment microbial communities from St. Louis River estuary, USA, under dissolved organic matter induced mercury methylation -... | ecosystem: Environmental > Aquatic >... | reverse complement strand
AGTGAAACGGTCCGCACCTATCGCCGGGCCGACCGGCAATGGCTGTTCGGCCAGGGCCGGTACATCTACAACTATCTCCATTACGATCCGGAACAGCAGGCCTTGCAGCGGCTCCAGGTCTTCGACTTCGATGCGGCACACCGGCTGTCCCGCCGCCTGTTCACCGAGAAGGCTCAGTTCATCGGCGACGCCTGGGTGTTCAATTCCGGCTGGTCGCGGGAGTACTCCGGCGTCGAGGTGACGGGCTATCAGCGGTTCGAATCGCCCAAGATCGTCCGTTATCCCGAGACCCCGACCTACTTCGACTCGGAGATCCGGCCGCCCGAGCAGATGCGGTACGGAGAGCTCAAGGAGTACATCGGCGAGCTGCAGGAGAGTGGCCAGCCGGTTCCCGAGCTGCGGGTGGAGCTCTACAACAAGATCGCCTTCCCGGTGATCTCGCTCATCATGGCCGTGGTGGCCCTCCCCTTCGCCTTCCGTCTGGGGCGCCAGGGAGCGCTCTATGGCATCGGCCTGTCGGTGGTCCTGGGGATGGTGTTTCTGGCGATCTTCGTCTTCTTCACCAAAATGGGCGAGGTCGGCGCCCTGCCACCCGCCGTGGCGGTCTGGAGCCCGGGGACGGTTTTCGCGATTCTGTCGGCGTATTTGTTTTTGGGGGTACGGACGTGAGGGTCTCGGCGGGTGACCCTGTCACCCGGGCATGAATGCCCGGGCTAGCAGCGGCGCCGGGTGAACCCGGCTTTCAAGCCCCATTCATGGGGCGCTGCTGATAGCCCGGCGATTTATCGCCAGGTGGCAGGCGCCGGCTTATCCGAACGGTATTGGACCTAGAACCGGCTCAAATCACGCCCGAACAGCCGCGCCTTGATCCAGTCGAAGAGAACCTTGGCCTTGTTCGCGGGGCTGACCAGCTTGGTGATGTAGACGGAGCGCCAGAAGAACCAGGCGGCGCGTCCGCTCCATTTGAGCTGGGGGAGGTCGGCGAGCGCCTGGCCTCCTCCGATGTAGGCGAGCATGCCTTGCGCCCGGAAGCGGAAGGGCGAGACCGGGCTCCCCCGCCGTCGGCGTTCCAGCGCCTTCCTCAAGTACTGCCCCTGCTGTTGCGCCACCTGGGCAGTGGCGGGGAGCGGTGGCTCCCCCACCGCGGCGCAGTCGCCCAGGGCATAGACGGTTTCGTGCCCGGGCAGCCGCAGGAATTCGTCGACCACGAGACGCCCCCGGCGGTCGAGGGGAATCCCGAGGCTTCGCACCAGAGGAAGAGGCGCGTTGCCGGCCGCCCAGAGGATCAGGCCGCAATCGATCCGCTCTCCTCCCACGAGGAGGACGGCGTTCGGCTCGATCGAGGCGACCTTTGCGTTGGTTCGTACGGTGATTCCTTCCCGTCCGAAGTGGCGGCTCGTGTAGGTTCCGAGGGCGTCGTCGAAGCCGGTGAGCAGACGGTCCTGCGCCTCGATCAGCACCACGCGGGCGTGCTCGACCAGCTCGGGATAGGCGTGGGTGAGCTCCTCCTCCAGGAGGTCATGGATCTCGGCCGCCGCTTCGACGCCGGTGGGACCGCCGCCGATGACGACGAAGGTGAGGCGCTGGCGGATCTGCTCGCCGGTGAGGCCGGGGATCTCGGCACGGGCGAGCTGCTCGAGAATGCCGCGGCGGATGGCCCGGGCCTCCTCCACCGTGTACAGCTTGAGGGTGTGCTCGGCGACGCCGGGGATGCCGAAGTCCGCGATGGTGCTCCCGACGGCGATCACCAGGTACTCCCAGGGCACCGTGAAGCGCTCGCCGCCGACGGCGCCGACGCAGGAGACCTCGCGCGCCTCCCAGTCGACCGACTCCGCCGAGGCCTCGATGATGCGGGCTCCCTGGAGGCGGCGGCGGGCCGGCTCGAGGATGCTCCGGAACTCCACGCTGCCGGCGACCGCCGACGGCAGCAGGGGCGTGAACAGGAAGTAGTTCCGGGGGGTGACGAGCGTGACGTCCCAGGCGCTCTTCTTCAGCCGGACGAGCAGGGAAAATCCGGCGAAGCCACAACCCAGGACCAGCAGGCGCGGGCGATCCGGGCGGCTCTCCATGCCGGGATTCTAGTTCAGCAGGGCAACGGGGTGCGCGGCATGAACCGGGCGCCGGGGTTCGAGCGGGCCTCCTTGAGGAAATCGGAGACTTCCTGCACCAGGGCGATCCCCACGCGTTCGAGGCAGGCGGCGCCGTGCAGATAGGCGAGAGCCTGGTGGGCCTCGCGGTGGATCTCCCGGGAGCTGAACACCAGCAGCATCTCCTCGGCCACCTGCCGCACGTCCTCCGTGCGGCCCTGGCGGACGTAGATGGACGCGAGCTCCAGCGAGACCATCGCCGCGTCGTAATCGAGAGAGAGCTGGAGGTAGGCGTCGCGGACCTCCCGGTAGGCGACCTCCGCCTGCTCCAGGCGGCCCAGGCCCATGGCCACGAGCCCCTCGAGCCAGCGCAGCCGGAGCAGGCTCAAGCGGTCCCCCATCTTCAGAAAGAGGGGGCGCGTGTGGAAGAGCAGGGCGAACGCCTCGCGCGAGCGGCCGGTCTGGTTCAAGGAGACGATCAGGTTGTAGCGCGCGACGAGAAAGCTCCGCGGCTCCTCCTGTGGATCGATCAGGTCGAGGGCGCGCCGCAGCATGCGGATCTCCGGGTCGAGCTCCCCCGTCTCGCCGAAGATGGCCGAGCGCTGCATCAGGGCACGTCCCAGGAGATTCCAATGGCCGAGCCGCTGATAGATGGTGATGACGCGATCGAGCAGGCGGCCGGCGGCGTCGAACTCGCGGAGGTCGCGGTGCAGCGAGGCGCGCAGGTCGAGGACGCGCGCGACGTCCTGCAAGCCGATACGCCCTTCCTGGCCGAGGAGCTCCTCCACCAGGAGGAACACCTTCCCCGCGTCGGCGTGCCGGCCGCCGATGCGCAGTGCGTTCGCGAGCTGCGCCATCGCCCGGCACCAGAGCCCGTCGCAGACCTCCTGGCTGTGGCAGGAGCCGGCGCGGGCGCCTTCGGCGATGGTGACCGCGAGGCGCGCGAAATCCAGGCTCTGGGACGCATCCTGGAAGGCGGCCTCCCGTGCCTTCTCGATCAGGAGGTCACCGAGGAACGGGTTGTGGAAGCGCGGGCTGTTGGCGACGAGCAGATGTCGGCGCGCCGACACGGTCTGCGCCATCAGCTCGTCCAGGAGCGGGCGGGCGGCCGCCTGGTCCCGGGCGAGCTGCGCTTCCCGTTCGGCCATCCGCTGAAAGACGCGGTCGAACACGCAATCGTAGGTCTCGCGCCGCGGCGCAATCGCCTCCGGCGCGAGCATCCCGGCCAGAGCCTTCTGGCAGGGGCCGCAGTCGAGCAGATGGTTGGAGACCGACTGCATCTCCGGGGAGGGCAGGCACCCCTGGACGAAACGCTCCAGATCTTCCCGGGTTGGATGACCGTTCATAGCCGCGTCTTCTTTCCTCGCCACTGGCTGGTGAGGACCAGCCGCCGGGTGAGGGCGGCCAGGCACCTCTGGGTGATCTTGCTGATGCTGCTCTGACTGTAGCCGAGCTGCTCGGCCAGCTCCACGGGCTCATACCCCAGCCCATAGCGCAGGGAGAGGAGCGAGCGGCACCGCTCGGGAAGCCTCTCCAGGGCCGCCGCGAGATCGCGGCGGACGTCCGAGCTCTCCTGCGCCGGTTTCTGCGGTTCCGCCAGGCACTCGAGAACCGCGGCGTCGACCGACTCGTAGAGCTTACGCCGATGCGCCCGCCAATACAGCAGACACTTGTTGCGCACCGTCCCGATCAGCCAGGCTTCCGGATCCCGGATGCCTTGCCGCTGATAGATGAGCGCAAGAAGAGACTGCTGCAGAAGGTCCTCGGTGTCCTGTGGAGGGATGTTGTAGCGCTGGAACTGCGCCTTGAGGCGCGGCCGGACCCGTTTGAGGAAATCTTCGAGTGAGAGATCGACTTCAAGATGGTCCGGAACGCTCATCTTCCCCAGGAAGCTCTTAAATTGAAGATACACTATCACTTTCCTGGAGGCAAAGTCCAGCGAATCCGACCGGGCCAGGCGGCCCGATCGGGAGAGCAGGAAGGCGGCGGCCGGCCGGCGTGCGGCTCTTACCCGTTGTCGTCCATCCGCGGACCGACGTCGGTCGTCGAGCCACGGAGAGCGTCCCAGATCGTGACGATCTGCGCCTCGATCTGGACCAGCAGGTCGGACAGGACCGGTTCCTCCTGGCTCGTCGCCGCCGAAGCGGAAGCCAGGGGGAGGAAGAACAGGGAGCCGGTCAGGGCGAGCACGGAAACGGCACGGCGAGCTTTGGGCTGGAACATTGGGAAGGGTCTCCTTTTCATGAAGCCGGCCCGGCGGCCATACGCCGTCGAGCATTTGACACAACGCGGCCTCAATCTAGAAGTTACCGCTCAACCGATGCCAGAGACAGGCGGACGTGAGGGAGCCCCCTCCCCTGGCCCCTCCCCCGCGGAGCGGGAGAGGGGAACAAGACCAAAGTCCACAAGACCATCGTCCGGGTGGGTGGGGGCGCCCTCTCCCGCTTTGCGGGGGAGGGACGGGGAGGGGGCGGGAGGGGGAGGCGCCCGGCGCGGAGCCGGCTCCGCCGGCCTTCTTCAGTCCTGCGCGTCGGGGTCGATGTCGCCCTGCGGCTCTTCGGTGTGGAAGCCGACGGCGAGGAGCTGGCGGGTCAGGGCCGCGAGGCAGCGGTTGGTGACCTTGCGGATGCTCGAGGTCTGGTAGCCCATCTGCTCGGCGACCTCGGTCGGCCCGTAGCCCATGCCGTAACGCAGCTTGAGGAGCGACCGGCAGCGCGCCGAGAGCTTGGCGAGGACGCGGCTCAGGTCGGTGGTGAGATCGGTGCGCTCCTGCTCCGGCGCCTGCGGGACCGCGATCAGGTCGAGGATGGCCGTGTCCACCGCCTCGCACAGACTGCCCCGGCGCTTGCGCCAGTACATGATGCACTTCTTCTTGACGGTGCCGATCAGCCAGCTCTCCGGGCTGCGGACCTTGTCCCACTTGTAGAGGAGAGTCAGCTGCGCATCCTGGAGAATGTCCTCGGCGTCCTCCGGAGGGACCTCGAAGTTCCTGAGGACCCGCTCCAACCGCGGCCGGGAGCTTTTCAGCAGATTGTTTAAAGATTCCCGCAGTTCAGGATGGTCCAGAGTCGCCATATCGCCAACGTATCGCCAAAATGTCTCGTGCTGACTCCCGGTAGGCTAACACCCCGGGGGGTCCCTGTCCAGACGACGAAAGTCCGGGCGTGCTCCCGCCGCCCGGATGTAGTCAAAACGAAGCATGCGCCTGCTTTTCTCTCACCTGCGAACCCTCTGTCAGAGGAGTCTCCGCCAAGCGCTTCTCAGGCCGAAGCCGCCAGGGCGGCGTTGCGCAGCTCCGCCGCGTGCTGGGTCTGCTCCCAGGTGAAGCCCTCTTCCTCGCGCCCGAAATGGCCATAGGCGGCGGTCTGCCGGTAGACCGGGCGGCGGAGCTGGAGGTGCTGGATGATCTCACGCGGCGACAGAGGGAAGTGCTCGCGGACGAGGCCTTCCATGTGGCGGTCGGAGATCTCGCCGGTGCCGAAGCTGTCGACGCGGACGGACACGGGTTGCGCCACGCCGATGGCATACGCCACCTGCACCTCGACGCGTTCCGCGAGCCCTGCCGCGACCAGGTTCTTGGCCACGTAGCGCGCCATGTAGCAGGCCGAACGGTCGACCTTCGTCGGATCTTTCCCCGAGAACGCGCCACCGCCGTGCCGGCCATAGCCGCCGTACGAGTCGACGATGATCTTCCGCCCGGTCAAGCCGCAGTCGCCGTGCGGACCGCCGATCTCGAACCGGCCGGTGGGATTGATGTGGTAGATCGTCCGCTCGTCGAGGAGATGCGCCGGAACCGTCGGCGTGATGATCTTCTCCTTGACCCCCGCGACGATTTCCTCCTGGGAGACGTCCGGGTCGTGCTGGGTCGAGATGACCACGGTGTGGACGCGAACGGGCGTCTTGCCGTCGTACTCCACCGTGACCTGGGACTTGCCGTCCGGCCGCAGCCAGGTGAGGTCGCCGGCGCGGCGCGCCTTGGCGAGCCGGTAGGTGAGCTGGTGCGCGAGCTGGATGGGCAGCGGCATCAGCTCCGGCGTCTCGCGGCAGGCGAAGCCGAACATCAGCCCCTGGTCGCCGGCGCCGCCGGTATCGACGCCCTGGGCGATGTCGGGCGACTGCCGGTTGATGGTCAGCAGGACCTTGCAGCTGTTTCCGTCGAACTTCATCTCGGGGCGGTCGTATCCGATCTCGCGGACGACCTGCCGGGCGACGCCCACGAAGTCGACCGCGGCATGGGTGGTGATCTCGCCCGAGAGGACGATCATGTCGGTCGTCACCAACGTCTCGCAGGCCACCCGGCCGGTCGGATCCTGGCGCAGCACCTCATCCAGGATGGCATCGGAGATCTGGTCGGCCACCTTGTCCGGGTGACCTTCCGTCACCGACTCCGACGTGAACAGGTGGGCTTCGTGTTCGCTCATGTCACACCTCAGGCTTCAGAACGGCAAGGCTTGAAAAGGCTGGCTCGGAGGTCGAGCGCGGCAGGGACACCCAGGGGATTCCCGACGTCGACAGGCCGAGCATGCTAGCACACACAAGGCAAAGGTGCCTCGGAGGGCCCCAGGCGAGACGGAGCCGGCCGAACCCCCGAAAGCGGCGGGCGCTCAGCGGTTCGGACGGCTCTCCAGTATCCCGTAAAAGAGGCTGGACAGGGCGTGCAGAGTGGCGGTCGAAATGGCTTTCCGCCGCGATTCGAGACCACCGGTCAGCGACCGGATGATGCCGCCGCTGCGCCGGGTTCCCGGGACCGCGAGCGGGATCTGCGCCTCGTCGAGGCCGGCCACGATCCGGCCGGGGATCTGCACGGAGCCGCTGGAGCCCCACGCCTCTCCCAGAGTGCCGCGGATCACGGTCCAGTAGCGGATGAAGTAGAGAGGGCCCCCCTCCACGTCGATCGACTGGATGCCGGATTCGCTGGCGATGTAGAAGTGGTACGCGCCGCCGAGCTTGGCTTCGAGCTCGTCGACCCGCCGGCGGGCGAGCCGCAAGGTTTCCTCGTCGGTGAACGGCACGCCGGTGGGCGCATCCGAGACCGTCTGGGGGACGACGGCCACCGAGACCGTCCGTTCGAGGCCGTCACGAAAGTACCGGAGGATCGCGTCGCGCACGCCGAGCAGGCTTTCCGAAGCCGTCCCCGCCACCGCCACCTCGACCCCGGTTTGGAGCCGCTGCCAGAAGTTCTTAAGATCCGTTGTCATGATCTCCAGCCGTCACAATCAGAGGCTCAAGGATATTCGCCGGCTCCGGCGAAGTAAAGGCGAGCGTGCAGCGCTCGCTCTGCTCGAGGGTCCCCACCTGGTGGCCGAGGCCGTGGAAGCGGGCCTGGCGCTCGAAACGGTCCTCGCGACGCCGGACTTTCTCGCCACACCCGAAGGAGAGCGGATCGCCCGCGCGCTCCCTCTCGCCCCCCTGGAGGTCGCTCCCGAGCTGTTCGACGGCCTGACCGACGCGGACGCGCCGCGCGGCATCCTCGCCGTGGCCCGCCTCCTCCGCTCCGGGCCCGAGGCCCTGCCGCTCGACGCCGGGAGCCCCTACCTGTATCTGGATGGGCTGCAGGACCCGGGCAACCTGGGTGCCCTGGCGCGGGTGGCCGAGGCGGCCGGCGCCGCCGGGCTCGCCCTGTCGCCGGGGAGCGTCCACCCGAACCACCCGCGCGCCCTGCGCGCCTCGGCGGGGAGCCTGCTGCGGATTCCGGTCGCCCTCGACGTGTCTCCGGAGGCGCTCGATCGCCGGCTCGCCCCGCTCCTCCCCCACTGGGCCGCCCTGGACCCTCGCGGCGGCGCGAGCTACTGGACGGCGCGGTTTCCCGAGACGCTCGTCCTCGCCGTGGGCGCCGAGGGTCCCGGCCTCTCCCCCGCTCTCCTCGCGCGGGCGGACCTGCGTCTCACCATCCCCATCGAGCCGCCGGTCGAGTCGCTCAATGCCACCGTGGCCGCGGCGCTCGTCCTCTTCGAAGCGCGGCGGCGCCGAGGTCCGGCGGGCGCCGGGTCGTGATCTAATACGCCCCGCCATGAAGATCGCCATCGGCTCCGACCATGCGGGCTATCTCTATAAGGAAGAGATCGAGCGCTTCCTCACCGGGCTGGGTCACGAGGTCCAGGACTTCGGGACGCATTCGGAGGAGCCGGTCGACTATCCCCTGTTCATCCGTCCGGCCGCCGAGGCGGTCGCCTCCGGGGCATGCGAGCGCGGCATCGTGCTCGGCGGCTCGGGCAACGGCGAGGCGATGGCCGCCAACCGCCTGCGCGGCATTCGCTGCGCCCTCTGCTGGAACCCCGAGTCGGCCCGCCTCGCCCGCCGGCACAACGACGCCAACATGATCTCTCTCGGGCAGCGGATGATGCCGCTCGAAACCGCCCTCGAGATCGTCCGCATCTGGCTGGAGACTCCCTTCGAAGGAGGGCGGCACGTCCGGCGGATCGAGCTCCTCGACCGGTGACCGCGCCGACCCCCGGGCAGGCCGCGGCGCTCCGCGAGGCCCTCGGACCGGAGCGCCTCCGCACCGCCGTTCCTCTCGCTCCGTTCACCACCTTCCGGATCGGCGGGCCGGCCGACCTCTTCTATGAGGCCACGACCCCGGACGAGCTGGCCCGGGCGATCCTCGCCGCGCGCGAGCTCGGTCTCCCCCACTTCCTCCTCGGGCTCGGCGCCAACATCCTGATCGGCGACCGCGGCTTCCGCGGCCTGGTCATCCGCAACCGGGCCCATGCCATGGAGGCCGACCCCAAGACGGGGACGCTCCGGGCGGAGAGCGGCGCCGTGGTCTGGCCGGATCTGATCGAGACCGCCATCGCCCACGGCCTCTCGGGGCTGGAGCACTACCCCGGCATCCCCTCGACCGTGGGCGGAGCGCTCTGGCAGAACCTCCACTTCCTGGCTCCGGCCCCGGCCCGCGAGCGGACCATGTTCATCGCCGAGGTCACCGAAACCGCCGAGATCCTCACCGAAGAGGGAGAGCGCCGCACCGTGGGCGTCGAGTATTTCGAATTCGGCTACGACACCTCCATCCTCCACCACCGCCGCGACGTCGTCCTCGCCGCCACCTTCCGGCTCACGCCCGCAGATCCGGAGACCCTCCGCCGCATCGTCCGCGAGAACCTGGAGTGGCGGCGCGAACGCCATCCGCCGCTCGACACCGAGCCCTCCGCCGGCTCCATCTTCAAGAAGATCGAAGGCATCGGCGCCGGCCGGCTGATCGACGAATGCGGCCTCAAAGGGACCCGCCTCGGCGGCGCACGGGTCACCCCGCGCCACGCCAACATCTTCATCAACGCCGGAAACGCCACCGCCGCCGACGTCCGCGCCTTGATCGCCCACGTCCAGGAGGTGGTCCACCGGCGGACCGGCTATTCGCTGGAGCCCGAGATTTCGTTCGTCGGGGAGTTTTGAGCGGGCGGCAAGATCCGTTCCTGTCCGGGTTTGGTACAGTGGTCCCGAGGCAGCATGATCACACTCCCCTACGGCATCGCCGACTTCCGCCGCATCCGCCAGGAAGGTATGGCCTACGTCGACCGGACGGGCTACATCCCCCGCATCGAGAGGCTCGGCAGCACTCTCGTCTTCCTGCGCCCGCGCCGCTTCGGCAAATCGTTATGGCTCCAGACCCTCGCCAACTACTACGACCTGCGCCGGGCGGAGGAATTTGCCGGCCTCTTCGGCGGCTTGGCGATCGGCCGCGAGCCGACCCCCCTGGCCAACCGCTTCTTCGTCCTCGAGTGGAATTTCTCCGTCGTCGATCCCGCTGGAAGTGTCGAGCAGATCGCCGAGAGCCTTCGCGAGCACGTCGGCTCTCGCGCCAAGACCTTCGCCAAACGGTATCGGGACAGGCTTTCTGCCCCGGTCGAGACGGAAGACAGCCCGCAGGCGATCCTCGAAAGCCTGCTTCGCGGGATCGAAGACACACCTCACCGGATCTATCTGCTGATCGACGAGTACGACAACTTCGTCAACGAAGTGATGGCCAGGGACGTCGACACCTACCGTGCCCTGGTCCGCACCGATGGCCCCTTCAAGCTTCTCTTCAAAGCAGTCAAGAACGCCACGGAGGGCCAGGGCCTGGAGCGGGTCTTCATCACCGGCGTCTCGCCGGTCGCCCTGAACGATCTGACGAGCGGCTTCAACATCGCCAAGAACGTGTCCCTGGCGCCGGGGCTCGCGGGCCTCTGCGGATTCCATGAATCCGAGATCCGCGGTCTCCTGGAGAAGATCTCGCACGAGCGGGACCTGACCCCCGAAGCCGTCGAAGACGCCGTCGCGACGATGCGCACCTGGTACAACGGTTATTGCTTTACCGAGACCGCGAGCGAGGGGGACGAGCTGGTCTACAACCCCACAAACGTCCTCTACTTCCTCGATCATCTTGCCGAACAAGGAACTGCCCCGGAGCAGCTCTACGACGAGAACCTGCGCACTGACCGCGGCAAGCTCGCCTTCCTCGCCCACACCGCCGCCGGTGCGGGCGTGATCGAGGAGCTCACGGAGGGCGACGGGGAGATCACCATCCCGCGCCTGGAGACCAGCTTCTCTCTCGAAAACCTGCTCACGCAGATCCAGCACGATCGCAGCTCGATCGCGTCGCTTCTCTACTTCATGGGGCTGCTCACCCTGACCGACGTCCCCGGGCGGTTGCGGATTCCGAATCTGGTCGTGAAGAAGCTCTTCCTCGACCGCCTTCTGGAGATCTACCTGCCCACGCCGGGCGACAGTTCCACGGCCCGGGAGATTGCCCTGCGCTTCTTCCAGAGCGGCGACCTCACGCCTCTCCTCGCCTTTTTCGAGGAGAAGCTCCTGCCCGCCCTCTCCAACCGGGACCGCGGCGGTCTCCACGAGTTGGCGGTCAAGGCGCTCTTCCTCTCCATCCTCTTCGACGACACCCGCTACACCGTCTCCTCCGAGCTCGAGGTGGAGCGGTCTTACGCGGACCTCTGCCTGCTCGTCCGCCCCGAAATGCGCCGGCACGGATACTTCGACTTCCTTTTCGAGCTCAAGCTCGTCCGCCGCAAGGACCTGGGCCGGAGCGGCCAGGAGCTGCGCGAGATGGACGCGGAGGCGCTGCGGCAGCTTCCGCCGGTCGCCCAGGCGTTCGCCGAAGCGCGGGAGCAGGCGCGCCGCTACGCCGCCGCGTTGCGGCGGCAGCGTGGCGGGGAGCTCACCTTGCGCAGCTTCGCCGTCGTCGCGGTGGATCTGGAGAGGGTCCTTGGCGAGGAAGTCGAGGCACCTTGAGGTGAAGCCCATGAGCACGGTCCTCAAGAGAACCATCGGTTGCACCCTCGCCCTCGTTGTGGTCGTGGGTGTTCTCTTCGGTGCCTTGTTTCTTCTCGGCCGGATCGGCGGGGTGCCGCCGAGTTATGAGGCCCACGACCACGACCCGATGTTGTCCCAGGAGGCTGCGCTGATGCGGCCCTTCATCGTGGCACTCGCCCGCTACCACGCGGAGCACGGACAGTTTCCTCCCAATGTCTCCGTGCTCGGCCTGCCCTCCCCGGAGGAGGTCAACTACTTCAAATTTCCGAAGGGCGGCTATTCGCTCTCCAGAAAACTGGGATGGGATCCCAGGCTTGTTTACCTCTTCGAGAAAGGCCATGGCCGGTGGATCTTCGATCCGGGAGATGGGAGCCCGACCAAGGTGCTCATTCTCTGACCTCCGGTGGGCTCTGTTCTGCCGCTCCGCCTCTCGTTTCTCGCAGGTCCTTGAGCAGCTCGAGAGTCGTCCAGAGAAGAGGCCGGAATGGTGGCAGGTCGATGAGCGTCATCAGGCGGACGATGATTTTCACCGCGTGGTTGATCAGCCGGTAGGTGCGGGCGCACTCCGGCGACTCGTCGTGAATCCAGAACAGGATGATCCCCATTTGAAAGGTCCACAGGAGATGCGGCAGCTCCTCGCGCAGCTTCGGATTGCCGACGCGCGTCCGTGAGCCTTCGAGGACCTCGGTGAAGAGCTGCGTCACCCGCTCGCGCAGCTCCCTGGAATCGTCGCTGAATGGATTGAGCGGGCTTTTCGGATCGGCCGCGCTCTTGAAAAGGACCGCCGAGAAACGGTGATACGGCATCGAGGTGTCGATCTTCGCCCGCAGCACGCCGTGCAACCGCTTCTGCAGGTCGCGCTCCTCGGCCAGAAGCGGGCGGCAGGCTTCCAGATGCTCCTCATGGCTCCGCTCGTAGAACGCCTGAATCAGGTGCTCCTTCGAGCGGAAATAGTAGTAGGCATTCCCCACCGCCACGCCCGCGGCCTCGGCGATGACCCGCATGGTGGTCTCCTCGTAGCCGCGCTCCCGGAAAAGCTGGAGCGCGGTTTCGAGGATGTGGATCCGGGTCTGTTCTCCCTTGCGTGTGCTCATCGCCCCCCGATTATCGGCCAGAAGGATGGATGAGAAGCGCCTCGTCCATGAGAGTGCCGGGAAGGACCCGCGGCCAACGGGTCTCGGGAGCCACCGCGTCGAGCCGCTCGGCCAGCTCGGCCAGCCGGCAGGTCGGTACCGCGGGGAAGAGATGGTGCTCGGCGTGGAAGAACATGCTGTAGGAGATCCGGGTGATCCACCGTCCGCGCTGGGTGCGCGAGTGGAGCCCTTGCGGATCGCACCCATGATGGACGGTCCACACCGCGAAGAAGCCGGTCATCGATTCGCCGATCAGCATCGCCGCCACGTGCCACTGCAAGGCGGGAACCCCGGAGACGGTGAACGCCGCGAGCACGATGGCGAGGACGCCGCAGACCTCGGCCGCGATCCAGCGGCGCTTCGCCGGCACGGCGATCCGCCACGCGGTCCGGTGGAGGCGCAGCGGGAAGAGCGGTCCCACCAGAAACGCCTGCCACCAGGGCAACCGCGCGGTCGAGCCCTCGGCGTCCTCCTCGTCCAGGCAGTGCCGGTGGTGGTGCATGTGGGAGGACTGCACGGCGTGCATGCTCCCCAGCATCAGGAGGCTCAGGAGAAAGAGGACGCCGTCCTGCACCCGGCGCGGCACGCCCAGCGAGTAGTGCTGCGCGCCGTGCGACTGGCGGAGGCCGGTGAGAAAGAAGTAGAAGGAGCAGAAGCCGCCGGCCACAGACCAGCCCTGTTGGTAACAAACGAGCGAGCCGATGAGCCAGGGG
>Ga0209682_10000528_pt1 | contig 13179 bp, 13 predicted proteins | sample DOMMetBare2Fresh_2_FD_187471 | JGI IMG/M metagenome (GOLD analysis project Ga0209682, IMG submission 187471) | Wetland sediment microbial communities from St. Louis River estuary, USA, under dissolved organic matter induced mercury methylation -... | ecosystem: Environmental > Aquatic >... | reverse complement strand
CAGCTCGTCTCGGGGTACGGCGTGGAGAAGACCTCCAGGCAGCCGGTGGCGTTGGCGGCGATCAGCTGGCCCTTGGTGGCACGCATCGCGGCGTCGACCGCGTAGCGCGCGCCCAGCGCCTCGCCGCAGCCCTGGCAGGCGCGGTGGCCGCTGTTGATGGAGTTGCTGCGCTCCTCGCTCGACTGCAGGCTGCGCTGCTCGGGGGCGAGCAGGCGGTTGCCGACGGTGAAGGTGCCGGTCTGGTAGAACTTGACGGGGGCGTTCATACGGACTCCTGCCGGGCCGCCCCAAAGGAGGCCGAGCCCCCTCGGGGGGCAGCGAACTTGGTGAGCGTGGGGGCGGTCATGACTAGCTCACCTTGGAAGCGACGGAACCTACGTCTCGCAGCAGGTTCTCGGCAATGGGCCCGCTGCGGCGGGTGGTGGCTTCGCGTTCGAGCTGGCGGTTGATGATGCGCCAGTCGAGGTCCATGAAGGTCAGCGGCTGCAGCTTGTCGGCGATCGCGTCTTTCAGCGTGCGGATGATCGAGGCCTTGGTGATCGCGCGGCCGCCCAGGCCCGCCACGACCGTGTAGCCGTGCTGGCCCAGCCGGTGCAGCGCCAGCCGCACGTCGGTGGAGACCACGCCGCCCAGGCCGACCGAGAAGCTCTTCTCGAGCACGACCACGCGCTTGGCGTGGTGCAGCGCTGCGCGCACGGCGGCCAGCGGGAACGGGCGGAACGAGTGGATGCCCAGCACGCCGATCTTGGTGCCGTCGGCGCGCATCTCGTCGATGGCGTCTTTCAGCGTGCCGATCACCGAGCCGAGCGCGACGACGATGGTCTCGGCGTCCTCGGTCTTGTAGGGGCGCACCAGGCCGCCGGTATTGCGGCCGAAGCAATCGTTGAACTCCGCCGCGATCTCCGGGATGAGGTCCAGCGCCATCAGCTGCTTGGCGTGCGCCAGGTAGCGCACCTCCATGAAGGCCTCGGGGCCGACCATCGCGCCGATGCTCACCGGGTCCGCCGGGTCCAGCACCTGGCGCGGCTCGTACTTGGGCAGGAAGGCGTCGACCTGCGCCTGCGTGGGCATGTCCACGCGCTCGTAGGCATGCGTGAGGATGAAGCCGTCCATGCACACCATCACCGGCATGCTCAGTTCCTCGGCCAGCTTGAAGGCCTGGATGTGCAGGTCCAGCGCCTCCTGGTTGTGCGCGGCGAAGAGCTGGATCCAGCCGCAGTCGCGCTGGCTCATGCTGTCGCTGTGGTCGTTCCAGATGTTGATGGGCGCGCCGATCGCGCGGTTGGCCACCGTCATCACGATCGGCAGGCCCAGGCCGCTGGCGTTGTAGACCGCCTCGGCCATGAACAGCAGGCCCTGGCTCGCGGTGGCGGTATAGCTGCGCGCGCCCGCGGCACTGCTGCCGATGGCCACGCTCATCGCGGCGAATTCGCTCTCGACGTTGATGAACTCGCAGGGCTGCAGCTGCCCGCTCTTCACGAGCTCGCCCAGCCCTTCGACGATGTGGGTCTGCGGGCTGATGGGATAGGCGCAGATCACCTCGGGGCGGCACAGGGCCACGGCTTCCGCCACGGCGCGGGAGCCTTCCATTTGTCTAAGCATGGCTCAGCTCCTCCATTTCCTTCTTCACGAACTCGTAGGCTTCGGCGGCGGCGGCGATGTTGCCGGCCGCGACCTTGCCGCTGAACTTCTCGCCGATGGCGTGCGACACGGCCTCCAGCGAGATCAGCCCCGACAGCGCGGCAAAGCCGCCCAGCAGCACGGCGTTGGGCAGCGGGCGGCCCAGGTGCTTCATCGCGATGGCGGTGGCCGGCACGGTGATCAGGCGCTCGCGGCGGAAGCGCTGCGCGATCTCGGGCAGGCCGAGCTGCTCGAAGTGCTGGCTGGTGTTGATGAGGACGTAGCCGTCGGGCTTGAGGCCCTGGAAGACGTCGACCTGGTTCAGCAGCGTGCGGTCCTGGATGATCAGGACGTCGGGCTCCAGGATGGGCTCGCGCAGCCGGATCTCCTTGTCGTCGATGCGGCAGAAGGCGACCACCGGCGCGCCCGTGCGCTCGGAGCCGAAGCTCGGGAACGCCTGCGCGTGGCGGCCCTGCTCGAAGGCGGCGACCGAGAGCAGCTCGGTCGCGGTGACGACCCCTTGCCCCCCTCGACCGTGAATGCGGATCTGAAGCATGGGCTTGTCTCCTTGGTGACGTTGGCGCGATTCTTCGACTCGCCATCGTCGCCCAGGTTGAGGCACCTCAATCCCATGTCATGTGCCGGCACCGCATTTCGCGATGTGGCATTTGCCAGCGGAACGCTGGGTTTATCGCCTCAGGTCGACGTCATCACTGCGCGATGCCGGCCAAGGCGCTGATCGAGCCCGGCGCCATGGCATGCAAGGCAATCCAGGCCAATGCCAGCCGCCCCTGCGCCTGTGCCATCGCATCGGCCTCGGCCAGGAACTGCTGGTAGGCCTCGAGCATGTTCGCGGGTTCGGCGTCGCCGGCCTCGACGCGGCGCTGCATCGCCAGCAGTTCGAGCCGGCGCGCCTCGAGCCGGCGCGCATCGGTGTCGGCCTGGCGGCTCGCGTCGATCAGCTGGCGCAGGCTCCAGGAGACCTCGTGCCCGGCCTGGCGCAAGGTGTCGTCGACGCTGGCCTCCTGCCCTGGCAGTGCCAGCGGCGCGGGCTGGGTCGAGGGCGCGATCCAGCCCGACAGCAGCATCGACATCGACGAGTGTGCGGCCAGGTTGCGCTCGGCCTCGGCGACATCGGCGCGCGACAGCAGCACGCTGGCCGGCAGGCGCTGCGGCACCGCGCGCCGAAAGGCCGGCAGATCACGGTTGTCCAGGGCCTCGGCCAGTGCGGACTTGGCGGCCGCGGCATCGGCCGAGGTCAGCTGCAGCAGGCGCCGCAGGGCGCCGTCACGTTGCTGCGAGAAGGCAAGGATCGCGCGGTCGGTCGTCGCGAGTCGCTCGTCGAGCGCGGCCAGGCCCTGGGCCGCGTCGCGCGTGGGCGATCCGGCGCCGAGCAATGCGCGCTCCTTGCGCGTGGACTCGCGCAACTCTGCGGCGTTCTGCAGCCGCAGGTTCTGCACCCGCAGCGTGACGTAGGCGTTGGCGAGCTCGGCCTGCTGGGCGGCACCCCAGGTACCGGCGGAGGCGCGCGCGACCTCCTGCAGGCGGTCGAGCGCGCCCTCGTCGAAACCGTTCCACCACGCCGTCGGCATATCGGCGGCCGGAGCCGGCGCCGGATCGGCCAGCAGCGCGCGGGCATGTGCCGGCACCTGCACGGCGGCCAACAGCAACAGTGCAGTGGCCAGCGCAGCAACCGGGGCGAGGGTTCGATTCGACATGGTGTCCTCCAGCGCAGCACTGTGACCCGGCCCGGTGTGGCGTCCGATGCCACAACGTCAAGCAAGGTAAAGCACTGCGGCGGTGCTTTGGCCAGCCGCCGTCACCGTCCGCATTGAGCCGCGTCAAGCCGCCGGCAGACAACGCGCACGGGACCCGATCTCCTGCATAGCATCGACCTTGACCATGACCCATGTCCCGACCGTGAGCTACGACGACGCCGGTGCGTTGCCGGTGGAACGGCTGGATCTGCTGCTCGCCGCGCACCACCACGATCGCCACCAACTCGTGCAGCTTCTGCGTGAAGCCCAGGAGCTGCAGGGCTGGCTGCCGCGTGCGACGCTCGCTCATCTGGCGCGCGGTCTGGGCATGACGCAGGCGCAGGTCGAAGGCGTGGCGGGCTTCTACCGGTTCCTGCACATGCGGCCGATGGGGCGCTACCGGGTGCTGTTCAGCGACAACATCACCGACCGCATGCTCGGCAGCGAAGCCCTGATGGGCGAGTTGTGCGAACTGTTGCGCGTGGTGCCCGGCCGGTTGCGCGACGACGGCCGGGTGAGCGTGGACAAGACCTCCTGCACCGGCCTGTGCGACCAGGGCCCGGCGCTGCTGATCGACCACCGCCACGTGATCACGCGCCTGGACGGCGAGCGCGTGGCGCGGATCGCCAGCCTGATCGACGCCGGCGTGCCGGTGGACGAGTGGCCGGCACAGTGGTTTCGCGTGGTCGACAACGTGCGCCGCGCCGACGTGCTGCTGGGCGCGCCGCTGCGCAAGGGTGACGCGATCGCCGCCGCGGTCGGCCGCGGGCCGCTGATGTTGCTCGAGGAGATCAAGCGCTCGCACCTGCGCGGGCGCGGCGGCGCCGGCTACGTCACCGGCCGCAAGTGGGAGCTGTGCCGCCAGGCGGCGGGGGACACGCGCATCGTGGTCTGCAACGCCGACGAAGGCGAGCCGGGCACGTTCAAGGATCGCGTGCTGCTGACGCGCCACGCCGACCTGGTGTTCGAGGGCATGACCGTCGCCGCGCTGGCCATCGGCGCGCGCCGCGGCTTCGTCTACCTGCGCGGCGAATACCGCTACCTGCTCGACCACCTGCACCGCGTGCTGCAGCATCGCCGCGATGCGCACCTGCTGGGCCTGGCGATCCAGGGTGTCGACGGCTTCGACTTCGACATCGACATCCATGTCGGTGCCGGGGCGTACGTGTGCGGCGAGGAGTCCGCGCTGATCGAGTCGCTCGAAGGCCGGCGCGGCACGCCGCGCATCCGCCCGCCGTTTCCGGTCGAGTGCGGCTATCTGGGCCAGCCGACGACGGTGAACAACGTCGAGACCTACTGCGCTGCGGCCCACGTGGCCCTGCACGGCGCGCCCTGGTGGTCGAGCCTCGGCACGCCCAAGAGCACCGGCACCAAGATCCATTCGGTCTCGGGCGACTGCGAGCGCCCCGGCATCTACGAGTACCCCTACGGGACGCGCATCGGCCGCATCCTCGAGGACTGCGGCGCGCTCGATACCCAGGCGGTGCAGGTCGGCGGGCCCTCGGGCATATGCCTGTCGGCCTTCGAGTTCGGCCGGCGCATCGCGTTCGAGGACGTGCCCACCGCCGGCGCCTTCATGGTCTTCGACCGCACGCGCGACATGTTCGATGTCGCGCACAACTTCGCCCAGTTCTTCGCCCACGAGAGCTGCGGCTTCTGCACGCCTTGCCGCGTCGGCACCGCGCTGGTCGTCAAGCGAATGGACAAGCTCGTCGCCGGGCGTGGCTCGCGTCACGACATCGACGTCCTGTTCGAACTCGACAAGCTGATGCACACCGCCACGCACTGCGGGCTGGGCGGGGCGGCCTGCAACCCGCTGCGCGACACCATCGCCAAGTTCCGGCCCGCCTACGAGCAGCACCTGAAGTCGCTGTACTTCGAGCCCGGCTTCGACCTCGATGCCGAGCTGTCGATCGCCCGCCGCATGACCGGCCGCGACGACCCGGCCGCCCACATGGAAGGCACGCCATGAAACCCGCCGATGTGCCCGTGCCGTCCTTCACGCTCGACGGCGAGGACGTCGCCTTCCAGCCGGGCGACACCCTCCTGCAGGCCGCGCGCCGCGCCGGCCGCTACATCCCGCACCTGTGCTGGCACCCGGAGTTCCGCGCGCACGGCTCGTGCCGCATCTGCATCGTCACCGTCGACGGCCGGCCCGGCGCCGCGTGCACCGTGCTGGCCGCACCGGGCCTGGAGGTGAAGTGCCACACCGAGGAGCTCCATGCACATCGCAAGACGCTGCTGCAGATGCTCTTCGTCGAGGGCAATCATTTCTGCCCCTCGTGCGAGAAGAGCGGCAACTGCCTGCTCCAGGCCACGGCCTACGAGATCGGCATGGAAGGCCCGCACTTCGAGGAGTTCTATCCCGACCGCCCGGTCGACGCGAGCCATCCGGACATCCTGCTCGACTTCAATCGCTGCATCCTGTGCGAGCTGTGCGTGCGCGCGAGCCGGGACGTCGACGGCAAGAGCGTCTTCGCGATCGCCGGCCACGGCATGGGCACCCACCTGGTGGTCAACAGCGACAGCGGGCGCCTGGCCGACACCGACATCACGCTGGCCGATCGTGCCGCGAGCGTCTGCCCGGTCGGCGTGATCCTGCCCAAGCGGCGCGGCTTCGTCGTTCCGATCGGCCGGCGGCGCTACGACGAGCACACGGCGGCGGACGGCGCCACCCAGGAGGCATCGTGACGCACCTCCACCCGGGCGCGCGCCTGCACCAGCCGCGCAAGTTCAAGGTCGCCACGGTCTCGCTGGCGGGCTGCTTCGGCTGCCACACGAGCTTCCTCGACATCGACGAGCGGCTGCTGGAACTGGTCGAGCGCATCGAGTTCGACCGCTCGCCGCTGACCGACATCAAGGAGGTCGGGCGCTGCGACATCGGCATGATCGAGGGCGGGCTCTGCAACTCCGAGAACGTGCAGGTGCTGCGCGAGTTCCGCGCCCACTGCAAGACGCTGGTCGCGGTCGGCGCCTGTGCGGTCACCGGCGGGCTGCCGGCGCAGCGCAACCACCTCGACCTGGGCGTGCTGCTTGCCGAGGTCTACCGCAGCCGCCACGGCATGGCGCCGGGCAGTTCGATCCCGAACGATCCCGAACTGCCGCTGCCGCTGAACCACGTGCACCCGATCCACGAAGTCGTGCACGTGGACTACTTCCTGCCGGGATGCCCGCCATCGGCCGACGCCTTCTGGACCTTCCTGACCGACCTGATGGCCGGGCGCACGCCGCACCTGGGCCAGGGCCTGCTGCGCTACGACTGACCCTGGACGAGCCCGCTCATGACCTTCGACCTCGAAACTGCCGCCGTCCCCGAAGGGCTGCGCCGCGTGGCCATCGACCCCGTCTCGCGCGTGGAGGGCCATGGCAAGGTGACCATCCTGCTCGACGAACAGCAACGCGTGAAGCAGGTGCGCCTGCACATCGTGGAGTTTCGCGGCTTCGAGAAATTCATCGAGGGCCGCCCCTACTGGGAAGTGCCGGTGATGGTGCAGCGGCTGTGCGGCATCTGCCCGGTGTCGCACCATCTGGCGGCCTCCAAGGCGCTCGACGTCGCCCTCGGCGCCGTGCCCGTGACGGCCAGTGCCGACAGGATCCGCCGGCTGATGCACTACGGCCAGATCCTGCAGTCGCACGCCCTGCACTTCTTCCACCTGTCGTCGCCCGACCTGCTGTTCGGCTTCGACGCCGAGCCGACGCGGCGCAACATCGTCGGCGTCGCGCGCGAGCACCCGGACATCGCCCGCAAGGGCATCCTGCTGCGCAAGTTCGGCCAGGAGGTCATCCGCGTGACGGCTGGCAAGCGCGTCCATGGCACCGGCTCGGTCCCGGGGGGCGTGAACAAGCACGTGAGCCGCGCCGACCGCGAACTGCTTGCACGCGATGCTCAGCAGATGATCGAGTGGTCGCAGGACGCGGTCAACATCGCCAAGCAGCTGCATGCACAGGCACCCGCGCTGTACGACCACTTCGCGAGCTTCAAGTCCAACATGCTGTCGCTGGTGCGAGCCGACGGCGCGATGGATCTCTACGACGGCGTGCTGCGCGCGCGCGACGCCGCGGGCCGGATCATCATCGACGGCGCGCGCGACCAGGACTACCTCGACCTGATCGAGGAAGAAGTGCGGCCCTGGTCCTACATGAAGTTCCCGCACCTGCGCCGGCTCGGGCGCGAGGCCGGCTGGTACCGCGTGGGGCCGCTTGCACGGGTGCAGAACTGCGACCGCATCCCGACGCCGCTGGCCGAGGCGCAGCGGCACGAGTTCCTCGCCTGGGGCCGCGGCGCGCCGGTGCACGCCTCGTTGTCCTACCACTGGGCACGGATGATCGAGATGCTGCATGCGGCCGAGGTCGTGCAGGACCTGCTCGCCGACCCCGCCATCCTCGACGGCGAGCTGATGACCAGCGGCGAACGCCGGGGCGTGGGGGTGGGCGTGATCGAGGCGCCGCGCGGGACGCTGATCCACCACTACCGCGTCGGGCCCGACGACCTGATCACGATGTGCAACCTGATCGTCTCGACCACGCACAACAACCAGGCGATGAACGAGGCCGTGCGTGCCGTGGCGCGCGAGTACCTCGACGGCGTCGAGCTGACCGAGGGGCTGTTGAACCGAGTGGAAGTGGCGATCCGTGCCTACGACCCCTGCCTGTCCTGCGCCACGCATGCCATCGGGCAGATGCCGCTGGACGTGGCGCTGCTCGCCGCCGACGGCACCGTGCTCGACCACGTACAGAAGTCGCACGACGGGAAGCTCACGCGCGTGCCCGACGCACCGCTGGGGCTGGCCGGGTGACGGCGCCGCTGCTCGTCTTCGGCTGGGGCAACCGCAGCCGCGGCGACGACGCGCTGGGGCCGCTGTTCGTCGAGCGACTGGCTCAGCAGCTCGGGGCCGGACTCGAGGCCGCGGTCGAATTCCTGGATGACTACCAGTTGCAGGTCGAGCATGCGCTCGACCTGGTCGGCCGCGAGCGCGTGCTCTTCGTCGATGCGGGCGTGCAGGCAGCTGCACCGTTCGAGGTGCGGGCCGTACAGGCCGCGCGCGATACCAGCTTCACGAGCCACGCGATGACACCGGCGGCGCTGCTGCAGGTGCTGGTCGAGGTGCAAGGCGGCGTGCCACCGCCCTGCACGCTGCTGGTCATCCGCGGCGAACGCTTCGAGCTCGGCGATTCGCCGACCGCCGAGGCGCTCGCGCGTCTCGACCTCGCCCTGGCCTGGGCCAGGGCCTGGCTCGGCGCCTGAGCGCCGCCAGCGGCGCCGTCGCCCGATCAGAACCCGATGCGCAGCAGGCTGAACGCGCCGACCAGGGTGATCACCATCGCGCTGCCGTAGCAGCAGAGCGCGGGCAGCGGGCCGGGATGGATGCCGAAATCGTGCAGGCTCTTGTAGATGCGGTGCACCGCATGCCAGGCAAACAGCATGATCACCGCGAAGATGAAGGCCTTGCCGATGAAGTTCTGCGCGAAGGCAAGCATGCGGGCATAGCTCATCGTCCCGCTGGCCAGCAGGCCGAGCGGCACCAGCAGCCCGGTGACGAGGATCAAGGCCGGGCCGAACAGCGACGACAAGGTGCCGCCGCCGCCGAAGAGCACCCAGAAGATCGGGGCATTCGAACGCTTCCATTGCTTCATGGCCGCATCCCCCACACGAGCGCCAGCAAGGCGAGATTGGTCACGATGGCGGCGACGATGCCGCCGCGCATGATGGTGGCGTCGGCCACGCGCTTGCCGCCCGCATAGAGGAGCGGCATCGTCTTGGGCATCACCTCGAACCAGGTATAGACGTGGTAGACCATGGCCACCAGCAGCACGAGGTGGAAGACGATCGACAGCGGGCTGCCGAGCGCGGCGAGCCAGCCGTTGAAGGCCGCCTCGCCCTGGCTCAGTCGCAGCACGCCGACCATCAGCACGATGGCGTACAACAGCACGGCCAGCGCCGTGACCTCGCGCCACATGTAGCGCACGAAGAACGGGTCGCGCTTGTACCAGCCCGCCATCGGCCGCTTGAAGGGCTTGCGGTTGGCGGTGCCTGCAGTGAGCTTGCTCATTTGGCGGCCTCCTTCTTGCCGGGCAGGCCGAAGAAATAGGCCTTCGCGCTGTTGACCTTGTTCAGGTTCACCGCCTTGGCCGGGTCCACGCCCTTGGGGCAGACCTCGGAGCAGTAGGCCACCGCGGTGCAGTTCCACACGCCCTCTTCGGCGCCGACGATCTCCATCCGTTCGGCCTGCGCGCCGTCGCGCGAATCGGCGTTGTAGCGGTGCAGCAGCGCGAGGACGCCCGGGCCCATGAACTTGCTGTCCATGCCGTACTGCGGGCAGGCGGCGTAGCACAGCGTGCAGTTGATGCAGGAGCTGAACTGCTCGTACTGGTCGCGCTCGGCCGGCGTCTGCAGGTATTCGCCCTGCGCCAGCGTGCGCGCCTCCTTCGGCACGATGTAGGGCTTGATGGACTCGAGCTTGTCCATGAAGTCCTCGAGGCCGACGACCAGGTCGCGCTCGATCGGGAAATGCGCCAGCGCCTCGACACGCAGCGTCTGACCGGCGTAGTCGCGCAGGAAGGTCTTGCACGAGAGCTTGGGCTTGCCGTCGATCATCATCCCGCAGCTGCCACAGATCGCCATGCGGCAAGACCAGCGGAAGCTCAGGGAGCCGTCGAGCTCGTCCTTGATGTACTGCACGCCCTGCAGCACCGACATGTCGTCGGTGTAGGGGACGTCGAAGCTCTGCCAGACCGGCTCCTTGTCCTGCTCGGGCCGGTAGCGCAGGACTTCGATCTTGATGCGCTTCTGCTGGGTGTCAGACATGACCCGCCCCTTGTTGTTGTGCCTTGCGATCGGCGTCGGCCTTCTCGCCCGCGGCGCCATACGCGCGCGTGCCCGGCGGCGACTTGGTGATCTTGACCTCGCCGTAGCCGATGGCCGGCGCGTCGTCGCCACGCCAGGTGGCGAGCGAGTGCTTGAGGAAGTTGACGTCGTCGCGCTGCTCGTAGCCGTCCAGGCGCTGGTGCGAGCCGCGCGATTCCTTGCGATTGATGGCCGAGTGCACCATCGCCTGGGCGACATCGAGCTGGTACTGCAGTTCCAGGCCGAGCAGGAATTCGGTATTCCAGGCCTTGCTGCGGTCGCCGATGTGCAGGCTCTTGGCCCGCTGCTTCAGCTCGGCGACCTTGTCGCAGGTGGCCTGCATCGTGGTGCCCATGCGGTAGATGCCGCAGCCCTCTTCCATCGTCTGCGCCATCTCCTTGCGCAGTGTCGAGAGCTTCTCGGTGCCGCCGCTGCGCGTGACGAGCTGCATGGCGCGCTGCTGCGCGGCGTCGGCCTGCTTCTGCAGCGTGGCGGTGTTGCCGGCGGCGTGGTTCTTCGCGAAGGCGGCGGCCTCCAGGCCCGCAACCTTGCCGAAGACGATCAGCTCGGTCAGCGAGTTGGAGCCCAGGCGGTTGGCGCCGTGGATGCCGACGCTGGAACACTCGCCCACCGAATACAGCCCCGGCAGCGATGAGGCCGTCTTGCCGTCGGCCAGGATGCCGCCCATCGTGTAGTGCACCGCCGGCAGCACCGGGATGCACTCCTTGGCCGGATCGACCCCGAGGTACTCCTCGGCCAGCTCGTAGATCTGCGGCAGGCGCTCGCGCAGGTAGGCCTCGCCGAGGTGGCGCAGGTCGAGGTGCACGCATTCGCCGTGGCGGCCGTGGATCGTGCGGCCCTTCTGCTTCTCGTGCCAGTAGGCCTGGCTCAGCCGGTCGCGCGGGCCGAGCTCCATCGCCTTGTTGCGCGGCTCGGGCGTGGCCGGGCCGAGGCCGTAGTCCTGCAGGTAGCGGTAGCCGTCCTTGTTGAGCAGGAAGCCGCCTTCGCCGCGGCAGGCCTCGGTGAACAGCAGCCCGGTGCCGGGCATGCAGGTCGGGTGGTACTGCACGAACTCCATGTCGCGCAGCGGCACGCCGTGGCGGTAGGCCAGCGCCATGCCGTCGCCAGTGACGATGCCGCCGTTGGTGTTCTCGCGGAACACGCGGCCCGCACCGCCGGTGGCGATGACCACCGCCTTCGCCTGGATCAGCGTGAAGCGGCCGCTGGCGATGTCGATCGCCAGCACGCCCTGAACGCGGCCCTCGTCGACCATCAGGTCGACGCAGAAATGCTCGTCGAAGCGCCGGATCGACGGGAACTGGATCGAGGTCTGGAACAGCGTGTGCAGCATGTGGAAGCCGGTCTTGTCGGCGGCGAACCACGTGCGCTCGATCTTCATGCCGCCGAAGGCGCGCACGTTGACGTGGCCGTCCTCCTTGCGGCTCCAGGGGCAGCCCCAGTGCTCCATCTGCACCATCTCTTCGTGGCATTGGGCGACGAAGAACTCGACGACGTCCTGCTCGCAGAGCCAGTCGCCGCCGCCGACGGTGTCGTTGAAGTGGTAGTCCAGCGTGTCGTGCGCCTGGGTGACTGCCGCCGCCCCGCCCTCGGCCGCCACGGTGTGGCTGCGCATCGGGTAGACCTTGGAGATCAGCGCGATCTTGAGCTGGGGGTGTTCTGCCGCAATCGCGATTGCCGCGCGCAGGCCGGCGCCGCCGGCGCCGATGATGGCGACGTCGGCATGAAAGGTATCCATCTTGTACGTCCTTGTTGTTTTCTCAGCGGGTCCAGACGACCTGCTGGTACAGCCCGCCGAACCATGTGCGCTTGCGCGCGCTGGCGGGCTTGACGCCCTCGGGCAGGAAGGCCTCGAGTTCGTTGTTCCACAAGTCCATCGCGTAGGGCTCGAGCTTGCGGAAGACGCCCGTCATCAGCAAGCGCAGCGGGTGCAGCGGGCCGGGCTTGTGGTAGTCGACGAGGACGATCTTGCCGCCCGGCTTGACCACACGCATCGCCTCGGCCAGCGTGCCGCGCCGCACATGCTCGGGCTGCTCGTGGAGCAGGAAGAACAGCAGCACGTTGTCGACACTGGCGTCAGCCATCTGCAGCGACGACGAATCGCACTGCGTCAGGGTGACCCGCTTGTCTTCGGGCCCGAGCTTGGCCTTGAGGTTCTGCAGCTGGATCGGCAGGATGTCGACGACTTCCAGGCACGCGTCGGGCGCCATACGGCCAAGCAGCCTGGGCGTGAGGTTGCCGTAGACACAGGCGATCTGCAGCGTGCGGCCGTGAATGCTCTGGCCCAGCTCGTCGAGCGCGTGGTTGCGCAGGCGGGCATAGTTGCCGAACAGGATCGCGTTGACGAGCCACTCGCGCTCGAAGACGTTGACGGCATTCGGGTGGACATAGGCCCACCAATACACGGTCTCGAGATAGCGGGGGATGGGATGGGGCTGCGCCACGAGGGCGTCCTGCGGGTCAGGCACCGTGGTGGCCATGGCTGGAGGCGGCGTGATGGTACAGCTCCTCTTCCTCGTATTTGACATCCGCACCCCCGGGATGGCGGATGCGCCGAATGATCGCAGTCCAAACCCGCGATCGCTTGTGTTGCATCAAGCATTCTAAGCACCCCGCCTGCGTCGTCGGCCTCGAGGCGTTGCGACGATCGGAAACCCGACAGACGCGCCGCGCGAGCAGGTTTCAAGTCCGAAGTTCCCTGTGACTATGATCTGCGTCAACTTTGGGACGGCATCCCGAAGTAGATTGCCCGTTGAGACTGGGTTGATAAATCGCCTCGATGGTGACTGCTCGATCCGGCACTCGATGGTTCTCCCTGGCATGTGCTCGAATCTGAGGAGAGGTTTATATGGACAAGAAGAATCGCTTGCGCCTGGCGGGGTTTATCTCCGCTGGCGTGTTGGCGGCCGTTCTGTCCGCCTGCGGCGGTGGCGACACCGG
>Ga0209682_10000527_pt1 | contig 13202 bp, 12 predicted proteins | sample DOMMetBare2Fresh_2_FD_187471 | JGI IMG/M metagenome (GOLD analysis project Ga0209682, IMG submission 187471) | Wetland sediment microbial communities from St. Louis River estuary, USA, under dissolved organic matter induced mercury methylation -... | ecosystem: Environmental > Aquatic >... | reverse complement strand
CGGCAGGCCGAGCGGACCGACGAAGTCCTCGAAGGTGTCGCCCTGCTTGTAGTCGGTCAGCATCTGGCGCGTGGTCTTGCCGAGCGCCTGGATGACCATGGTGATGGTCCCCTTCTCACGGTCGTAGTCGGCGACGGTGAGCGGGATGCGCTCGGCGCCCGTCCCGAGCCGCAGCATGACGAAGTGGCCGGGCTGGGCGGCCTGGGCGACGTCGGGGGCGGAGACCTCCCAGAGGAAGGTGGTATCCGAGAAATCCTCGCGGCGGACGATGGTGTACATCGGGCGGGAACCCCCATGGCTGTGGGTGTGGAGAGACCGCCGGAAGTACCAACCCGGAGGCACCCCAGTCAAGGACGAGGGCCTGACCGGATTGACCAATCCAGTCCACAATTTAGGTGCGCTGGGGGGCCGCGAGGGCGCCCGGGGCTCAGCTCTGGAGCGCTTTGGCCAGGGTGCTGGCGATCTCCGGGTCGCCCGGGGCGTGCTGCAGGGCCATGCGGAGCAGCGCCACCGCGCTACGGGCCCGCCCCCCAGCCAGCTCGGCCTTGCCCAGCTCGAAGGCGCGCTGGGCGTCGGCGTTGCGCACGTGCGAGGTCCCGCGCCAGCCGGTGCCGGCCGAGGCGTCCATCACCGGCACGCCGTGGGGGGTCGGGATGGCGCGCTCCGCCTGGGGGAGGCGCTCCGGGGGCGCCGGCGCGGGCGGCGGCTCCTCCGGCGGCGCGGCCTCCACCGACGGCGGCTGAACGTGCCCAGCGGCGGACGCCTCGGCCGGGGTCTTGCCGACCGCCAGCAGCCAGCTGCGCGTCACCGTCCCCATCGCCGGGCCCGACTCCTCGAAGGCGCTCCCGGCCTCGCGCATGACCTGGCGCCAGACGCCGACGTGCGAGGAGGCGCCCTTCGCGAGGGTCAGCAGGCCGCGCGACAGGAGCGCGAAGAGCATGCGCCGGCCGGTGGCCCAGCGGTCGCCCATGCGGGCCTGGAGGTCGGCGACGGTGGTACCGTTGGCCACCCGCGAGAGCACCTGGAGCTCGTCGTCGGTGAAGTCGGTGAAGCGGGGGGGCGCCCCCAGGTAGATCATGGCGTCGAGCGGCAGCCGGTCCGGCGCGCGCCTGAAGTTGGCCAGCCCGGGGTTGCCGGCCAGCAGCCGCTCCCACCAGAGCGTGGTGGCCGCGTAGACCGTGGCGTCGAAGGCCAGGCCGACGCGCCATGGGGCGCGGGAGCTGGTCCAGATGACGCGGGCGGGGACCGAGACCGGCGCGCCGGCCGAGGAGGCCGCGAGCGTGACCCTCACCACCTGGCCGACCGTCTGCGGCGCCGGCAGGACCACCTGGCAGCCGTGGGGGCCGACGTCCTCCGTCTCGGTGGCGAAGACCTGGCGACCCACCTCGACGCGGGTGGCGCAGCGGGTGGGGGCGCGGGGGGCGCGGCGCGGGTTGACGATGAAGTCCGCCACGTCAGGGAATGTAGCAGGTCGATGGCGCCGCCGTGAGCCCGTGAAAGGGGTGTCGCTCGCCGACGGGGCGGCGTGGCGCCGCAGCCGGCGCGGCCCCCGCGGTGCTCCGGCCGGGCTATCCTGGGCCATGTGCGCCAACGGAGCCGGGCAGGGTCGCTGGTCGCACCTCGCGCTCGCGCTCCGCGCCAGCCCCGGCACCTGGGCGCTGCTGGCCCTCCAGGTGGCCGCCTTCGCGCTGGTGGCCTTCCGGCTGGAGCCCGCCCCGCCCGGACCGTTCGACGGCGTGGGCATCGAGGCCTTGCTGCGGGCCGGGGCCCTGGAGCGCGACCGGGTCCAGTCGGGCGAGTGGTGGCGCCTCCTCACGGCCGCCTTCCTCCACGGGAGCTGGCTGCACCTCGGCATGAACGTGCTCCTCGGCGCTGGCTGGTGCCGGGCCATCGAGCGGGCGCTCGGGACCTTGCGCTTCCTCGGCCTCTGGCTCGGCGCGGCGCTGGCCGCCTCGGCCGCCTCGCTGCTCCTGCAGGACGTGGTGGCGGTGGGGGCCTCCGGCGCCATCTTCGGCATGGTGGGCGCGGTGATGGCCCTCCACCGGCGCGCCCTCCCCGGCTGGGGGGCCTTCCTCCGCAGCCGGGCCACCCGGTCGGTGGTCCTCTCGCTGGCGGCCTGGACTGTGACGGCGCTCGTCGCCGACCTGCACATCGACCACGCCGCCCACACCGGCGGCCTCGTCTTCGGCGCGCTGGGCGCCTGGGTGGCGACGCGCCCGGGGGCGCGGCTCCGGGACCTGGCCCTGCTCCTCCTCCCGCTGGCCGCGCTCTGCGCCGCGGCCTGCTGGCCCCGCCCCGGCCTGAGCCTGCGCAGCGCCCAGGAGCTCCGCCGGACCATCCACGAGGCGCTGCGGCGCGAGGACCAGGCGGCGGCGGCCGAGGGGCTCCGGCGCGCCGACGCGGCCGGCCTGGCGGGCGAGGACCTGGCCTACTACCACGCGCTCCTCGACGTGCAGGCGGACCGGCTCCCGGAGGCGGCGCGCCGGCTGCGGCCGGTGGTGGAAGGGAACGGCCCGCTCCGCGACGATGCTCGCAAGGCGCTGGCCAAGGTCTCCCGCGTCATGGGCTACCGGCTCTACACGGGCGACGGCGCGGCCAAGGATCCCGAGGCGGGCCTGCGCTGGCTGGTGGAGGCCTGCCAGCTCGGCGACCAGGCCGCCTGCCGCGACGCGGCCAGGATCACCGGCGCGCCGGAGCCCTGAGCCGAGCCCGGTCCGGCTCAGCACAGCTCGCCCGGCGCGGCAGAGACCGAGGGGAGCGCCTCCGAGACCTCCAGGATGGCCCGCCGCGGCAGCGGGAGGGGACGGCCGCGCAGCGAGCCCTCGAGCTCCACCACCTCGCCGCCACCCAGGTGGCGGAACGAGAGGCGCAGCCCGCTCGGGAGCCGGATGCCGCCTGGGCCGGCGGCAGCCAGCTTGCCCGGTCCCAGGGCGAGGAGCCCGGGCGCGTCCACCCAGGCGCCCTCCCCGCCTCCGCCCATCCGGGAGGGCGTCGAGCGCCAGAGCGGCGCCGCCAGCCGGACCAGCGCCGCCGTGAGCCCCGGCGCCACCGGCCCCCTGGCCGGCTCGATCCCCGCCACCCGCCCGGCGAGGCGCTGCCCACCCGGCAGGAGGAGCTCCACCGGCGTGCGGGAGCGGAGCGCCTCGGCCAGCCCGTGGTCGCCGCCGCGCCGCCAGGCCAGCGTCGCCTCGAAGGCCTCCAGCACCTCGAAGAGCTGGTCGAAGTCCCGCGCCACGAAGAGCTGCGGCTGCATCCGCGTGATGTCGAAGGGGACCTCCACGCAGGCCGGGGTGAGCGGGGCGCGGCGGACCTCCGGGCCGAGGCAGCGCGCCGACTCGCCGAGGGAGGAGAGCAGCCCCGCCCCGTAGAGGCGCGGCGCCCCGGGCGTCCCGACCAGCCCGTACTCGGCCGTCCACCAGAAGAGCCGGCTGGCGCGCGCCCCCTCGGAGGCGAAGGGGACGGCCGCCTGGGCCGCGGCCAGCGCCCGGCGCGCCGCGGCGACCTCCTCCGGCGAGGCGCCCGGCCGCTCCTCGACCTCCGAGAGCCGGCGCACCGCCTGGAAGACCGCCTCGTCCTCGGCGGCCGGGATGGCCCGCCGCCCGGCCTCGCCGCAGCGCTGCAGGAAGTCGGCGTAGCGAGGCTCGGAGATGAACGGCGCGTGGCCGGCGCTCTCGTGGACGATGTCGGGTGCCGGCGTGTAGTCGAGGTGCTCGGGCCGCCGGATGGCGGTGGCGATCGCCAGCACCCGGCGGCTCTGCAGCTCGGTGAAGACGGCCGGGGGGATGAAGCCGGAGACCCCCACCGCCGACCAGCCGGCCTGCGCCAGCGCCAGGTTCATGCCGTCGAGGCTCGGGATCCGGTCGGTGGTGATGCCGGCTGCCGCCAGGCCGGACCGGTAGGCCGGGTGGGCCAGCGGCCCGAGCTGGGCCACCAGCCGCGCCAGCATGCGGCGCCAGGTGGCCTGCTCCTCCGGTCCGTAGGCGGCGTAGTCCTGGGGCGCCACCCACCGGCGCAGGTGCGCCGGGAGGGCTTCGATGGCTCGCTCGGTGGGGGTCACGGCGGCGGCTCCGGGGAGCTCCGGCCGTCCTACATGCCGGCCGGGCGGCGCCCGGGCGAGGCCCAGCCGGGCCGCAAGCGCGGCGGCCGCTGCGCGCGCCCCGGGCTAGCCCCGCGCGGGCCGCAGGCCGAGGACCCGGGCCGGGAGGAGCAGGATCGCCTTGAGCAGGCCGAAGACCCCCTCCACCGCCACGCCCACCAGGCGGAACGGGAGGAGGAGGAGCCAGACCAGCGGGTAGAGCACCAGCGCCATGAGGGCCAGCGGCCAGCAGACCGCGAAGAGCAGGACCCACAGCAGGAACGTGACCATGCAGGAGTTACGGTTCAGGCCACCCGGATATTTCGCTGGCCCGGTCCCTGCCCCGCGCCTATCTCTCGCCCCCGTGAGCGAGCCGCGCCGCATCCTGGTGGTCGACGACAGCGCCGACCTCAGGGAGAACCTGGTGGAGTGCCTGGAGCTGGAGGGCTACCAGGCCTGGGCCGCCGCCGACGGGCTCCAGGCGCTGACCGCGCTCGGCCGGGAGCCCCTGCCCGACCTGGTCCTCATCGACCAGTCGATGCCGGGCCTGTCGGGGCTGGAGCTGGCCGGCCGCATCCGGGCCGAGCCGCGCCTGGCCGCGCTCAAGCTGGTCCTCGCCTCGGGGCAGCAGGCGCCGCGCGGCCTCCTCCCGGTCGACGGCGTGCTCGGCAAGCCCTTCGGCATGGCGGAGCTCACCGGGCTGATCGGCCGGCTGCTGGGCCCCTGAGCCCGACCGGGGCGCGCCACGGCCGCCGCGGCGGCGGGCGGGCGTCGGCCCAGTGTCGTTCAGGCGGCGCCGAGCTTGCGACGCACCACCGAGAGGTTGACCTGGAGCGTCGGGTGGCCCGGCTCGAGCGCCTCGGCCTGCTCGAAGAGCGTCAGCGCCCGCCGGAGGTCGCCCTGCAGGAAGGCGTCGAGCCCGGCGTCGAAGAGCTCGCCGAAGCCGCGCGCGTCGGCGGGCGCCGGCGGGGCGGCCGGCCTCGCGGGCTGAGCCGCCGGTGGCGTTGCCGGGGCGGCCGGCGGCGCCGCCTCCTCCGCGCTGGCCGGCGTCGGGGCGGCGGGCTCGGCCGCCTTGCCGGCCCGGACGGCGGCCAGCTCGGCCAGCCGGCCGCGCACCTCGCGCTCCAGCTCGGCATGCTGCGCCTCGACGATCCGCTCGATCTCGAGCCGGGCGCCGGTCACGCCGACGGTCCGCTTGAGCAGCGTCCGGCCGTCGCGGAGCGCCACGCTGACCACCATCGAGCTCGGCGTGCCGACGTGCTCGGTCTGGAGGAGGATGCTCCGGTTGCCGATGCCGACCGAGGAGAGCCGGCCAGCCGGCCGGCCCGCCGGATCGAGCGGCACCTCGACGCCGAGCGGCACCGCGGTGGAGGCGATGCCGGCGAAGTCGACCGGCAGCGCCCGGATGGCGAAGGTCCCGGCCTCCGCCTCCAGCGCCCGGGCGATCGCCTCGCCGTCCTGCGGCCCGCGCTCCAGGATCTCGCCCCCGCGGAAGCCGATGACCGCCCGGAAGCTCCCGCTCACCACCTCGACCTCCCCGGTGAGCGCCTGGAGCTCGCAGAACTCGACGATGCGGGCGAAGGGGAGCCGCGCCAGGTCGCCCTGGAAGGCCCGGCCGGCCAGTGGCGGGGCGCGCCGGAGGTGAGCCCGCACCTTGGCGACCAGGAGCTCCGGCGACACCGGCTTCTGCAGGTAGTCGTCGGCCCCGGCGTCGAGCCCGCGCACCACGTCGGCCGTCTCGCCGAGCGAGGAGAGGAAGACGAAGGGGGTGCGGCGGTCGGTGAACCGGCTGGCGTAGGCCCGGGCCAGCTCCAGCCCGCTCATCCCCGGCATGACCACGTCGGCGATGACCAGCTGCGGCTCGCTCCCTTCCAGCCCGGCCAGCGCCGCCTCGGCGCCGCCGAAGGCCGCCACCGTGTAGCCGGCGCGCCCCAGCACCTCCCGCAGGAAGGCGAGCTGCGCCGGATCGTCGTCGACGATGGCGATCATGGCGCCGCCGCCCCCGCCGCCCCCGCCGCCGCGCCGTCGGCCGGCCCGGCCAGCGCCCGCTGCAGCGCCGCCGCCGCCGGGCCGCAGTCGAGCCGCTCGGCGGACGCCGGGGCGCAGACCACCACGAGGTGGAAGAGCTGCCCCTCCGAGGGGAAGCGGGTCAGGAGCGCCGTCTCGGCCTCCGAGAGCCGGAGCGAGATCCGGTCGGCGGCGCGGCTGTCGAGGATGCGGCCGGCGCCGTCGAGGGCCGAGCCGAGGATGGTGGTGTAGGCGGCCAGCCGCTCGGCCGGGAAGGGGCCGCCATGGCTGGCGATGGCGAGGCCGCCCGAGTCGGCGACGAGCGCGCCACGGACGCCGGGCCGCCGGCAGAGCGCGGCCAGGATCCCCTCCATGCGCGCCTGCCGGGTCCCGGCCTCGGGCGCCTCGAGCTCGGGGGCCGGGGCGTCCGCCTCGGCTGGCGCCTCCCCGGGCGGCGGGGCGACCTGGACCAGCCGGACCGGCGGCGGACGGGCGGGCGCCGGCGGGCGGGCCGGCGCCGGAGGACGCCCGAGCGGCAGATCGCGGTCCGGCGGGGCCGGCCGGGCCGGCTCGGCGCGCGGTGGCCGGCGCTCCAGGATGCCGCGCATCAGGTCAGCGGCCAGCCCGATCTCGGGAAACTCCATGGTCGTCCTCCTCGCCGCCAGCCGGCGGCCGGGTTTTCGCCTGGTGGCGGCGGCGCGCCTCCTGGGCCAGCGCCGCCGCCTCCAGCGCCAGCACCGGGAGGTCGAGGACCAGCGCCTCGGCCCTGCCCGGCCCGTCCTGCTGGATCGCGTCGAGGGATCCGCCCCGTGGATCGTCCGGCCCACGCACCCGGACCAGCCGCGCCCCGGGCGCCGCCGCCTCGGCATGGCGCACCAGGTCCGGCAGGCTCCAGGGGGCCACCAGGAGGTCGGGCGCCGAGGCGCCGCCGAGCCGCGCCGCCTCGATCCAGTCCCGCACCTCGAAGACCCGCACGCCGGCCGCCTCGAGCGGCGGCGCGAGCTGGGAGGCCAGGGTGCCGACCGGGTCGAGCAGGAGGGCCATCGGCACGCCGGCGGTGAGGGCCGGCCGGTCGGCCGGCAGCTCGACCACGAAGCGGCAGCCGCCCCCGTCGCGCTCCTCGACCCAGACCCGCCCGCCGTGGAGCGCCACCACCGTGCGGGTCACGTGGAGCCCCAGCCCGAGCCCGCTGCCGCGCCCGCCGCCCACCTGGTAGTAGCGCTCGAAGACCCGCTCCCGCTCGCCGGCCGGGATGCCCGGCCCGCGGTCGCAGACCTCGGTGCGCAGCAGCCCCCCCTCGTCGGCGCAGATCACCTCGACCCGGGTGCCGGGCGGCGCGTAGCGGACGGCGTTGGAGACCAGGTTGTTGTGGACCTGCGTGAGCCGGGTCGGATCCCCGGTGGAGAGCCGGATGGGGCCGCGCACCTCCAGGGTGAGCTCCACGCCGCGCTCCTGGGCCACCGGCGCGAACCCGTCCACGCAGCCGGCCAGGATCTCGTCGAGCCGGATGGGGACCACCTGGAGCCGGAAGGTGCCGGCCTCGATGCGCTGGAGCGCCAGCATCCGGTCCAGGAGCTCCAGCCCGCCCTGCCCGATGCGGATGATGAGGTCGAGCCGCTGGGCCGCCGCCGGAGCCGCCTGGGCGTCGGTGGCGCCGCGCAGCAGGCGGGCGTGGCTCATCATCCCGGCCACCGGCGCCCGGAGGTCGTGGGCCGCCACCGCCAGGAGCTCGCTCTTGGTCCGGTTGATCGCCTCCAGCGCAGCGTTCTTGGCCTCGAGGTCCCGCTCCAGCCGGATCCGGGCCGAGACGTCCACCAGCCGCACCGCGTAGCCGACCGGCGCGCCGGTGGCGTCGCGGGCCAGGGTGGCCGTCACCAGGGCCGGGATGGGGGCGCCGTCGCTCCGGAAGGTGGTCACCTCGCCCGTCCAGCCGCCGCCCGCGTCGTGGGCGCGGGCCATCATCTCGGCGAAGGAAGGGCCACCGCCGGCGCGCGGGCCGAAGATGGCCGGGGTCCGCCCCAGGAGCGCGTCCCGCTCGAACTGGTAGGCGGCGAGGAAGGCGGCGCTGGCGTCCACCACCCGCCCCTCGGTGTCGACGAACAGGGCCGCCTCGGGCCCGGCCAGGAAGTTCCGGTAGAAGAGCGCGGTCCGCTCCAGGGCGCGGGCCTGGACGCCCACGTCGCGGAAGGTGAGCTCCCAGCCGCACGGCAGGCGGCGGAGGAAGGCCTCCACCGGGTGTCCGCGGGCGCTCACCAGCGGGACCGAGGCGGTCGGATCCTCGTCCCGCCCGGCCGCCGGCGCGAGCCGCCTCGGCAGGTCGGCGTCCACCAGGTCCCAGAGCCGGATCCCCTCGCGGGCCCCGGCCACCGCCTGGAGCGCCTCCAGGCCGCGCTGGGGCAGGCCGTCGCCGTCGAACTCGACCACCCGCCAGGCCGGCGGGGCGGCGTCGGAGGGCGCCGGGCGGACGGCCTCGGCGCGGTGGACCCGGCGGAGCGTGCCGCGCACGTCCGGGGCGTCCAGCTCCAGCAGCCGGAGCAGCCAGCCGAGGTCCCCCTCGGCCTCGAAGTCGGTCTCATCGGTGGCCAGCGCCTCCAGCGCGGCGCCTGCCAGGTGCGGGTCGTAGCGGGTCCCGGCCGCCTGGCGCAGCTCGTCGATGGCCGCGGCCGGGTGGAGGCCGGGCCGGCCCGGCGAGCCGGCGGTCAGGACGTCGTAGCCGTCGGCGAAGGCCAGGATGCGCCCGAGGAGCGGGATGTCCTCGCCGGACAGGCCGAACGGGAAGCCGGAGCCGTCGTAGTGCTCGTGGTGGGCGGCGGCCGCCACCGCGAGGTGCGAGAGGTCGCGGATGCCGGCCAGGATGGCGTGGGTCTCCTTGGCGTGGCGCCGGAGCTCCCCGAGCCGCTCCAGGTCCGGGGTGCCGGCGCGGACCAGCTCGTCGCGCGGCAGCGCCACCAGGCCGACGTCGTGGAGCAGGCCGGCGAAGACCACGTCCCAGGTGGTGGGGCCGGCCTCGCCCAGGGCGCGCGCGATGCGGAGCGCCGCGGCCGTGACCCGGATGGCGTGGCCCAGCATGCCCGGGTGACGCGCCTCCACCAGGCGTGAGAGCAGCCAGAGGAGCTGCCCCATGAGCTCGAGCTGCTCGACCCCCTCCACCCAGCGGCGCGCGTCCCCGGCCGCCACCACCGCCGCCTGGACCGCGGCCGGGTCCATGAGCTCGTCGAGGAGCGTCGGGTTGGCGTCCAGCAACGCCTCCCCAGCGGCCGCCACCGCGGCCGGCCAGGCCCGGCCGCCCTCCTCGCGCAGGAGCCGGCGCACCGCCAGGGCGGCGCTGCCCGGGCCGGCGGCGCGGCAGGCCAGCTCGATCGCGTCGGCCAGGCCGACCAGGAAGGCGCCCGGCGCGATCTCGCCGGCCCGCTTCCCGGCCGGGAACCCGCCGCCGTCGAGCCGCTCGTGGTGGTCGGCGATGAGCGGCAGCACCGGCCCGAGCACGCGGAAGGGGGCCAGGATGCGGACGCCGGCCGCCGGGTGGCCGCGATCCTCGGCGTCGGGGAAGCCGCGCCGGGCGGCCAGGACGATGTGCTCGTCGCGCCCCACCGCGCCCACGTCGTGGAGCAGCCCGGCGTAGAGGTGGAGCGTCGGGTCCGGCTCGCCGAGCTGCCGGGCCAGGGCGTGGGCCAGCCAGGCGACCCGCCAGGCGTGCTGGAGCTGCTCCCCCTGGTGCCAGTCGAGGACCTGGCCGATGGCCCGCAGCGCGTCGTCGAAGAGCCGGGCCTTGTCGACCGCCATGCGCCGCTAGGGGATGCGGAAGTTGCAGCCGATGGTGTCGGGGCCGCACTCCAGGCCGTCGACCCAGTCGATGAACCGCTTCACCTTCTCGCGGCCCACGAACACGGCGCCGTGCTGCGGCGCGATGATCTCGATGTCGAGCGAGCGGGCCATCCTGGCCCAGCCGCGCAGCGCCGACGGCGAGGCCATGTAACGGCGGTGGAAGCCGGCCATGGTCGGCACGTGGGCGTCGAAGTCGCCCACCTGGAAGTCGTCGGGGCCGATGGAGGCGCCCAGGTCGCCGGTGTAGAGGATGCGCGCCACCGGGTCCCAGACCTGGAAGTTCCCCGGCGAGTGGAGGAAGTGGCAGGGGATGAGCTTGAGCTCGGTGCCGCCCACGGTGAGGCGCATCCCCTCGTCCGGGATGGCGTGGATCCGCTTCACCACCAGGTCGTCCACGCCGAAGTGCTGCAGGAAGCGGATCCAGAGCCCGGAGAGGTAGCCGTCGGCGTCGGTCATCATGAGCCAGCCGTTGGCGGCCGCCACGATGTCCGGGTCCTGGTGCGAGAAGAAGAGGTGGGTCAGCCTGGCCGGCGCCACCGAGCCGCCCATGGCGGCGATGAGCTTGGTGTAGACCTTGTGGCCGCCCGGATCGAGCAGGATGGCCTCGCCGCCGGAGACGATGAGGTGCTGGTTGGCCTGCACCATCCCGCCCTCGGTGAGGTCGTGGAACAGCAGGTTCTTGTGGCCGGCGGCCTGGTAGAGGGTCTTCATGGCGGGTCGACGCCTCAGCCGAGGATGGTCTTGACCGACTCGGCCGCGCGCGACGCGTCGAGGAAGAGCAGGCCGAGCTTGGCCTCGCGGCGCGCCATGCCGATGAGCACGGCGTGGGGGCCGGCCGCCATGATGACCACGTAGCCGTCCACGCCGCGCACGAAGATCTGCTCCACCGCGCCGCGCTTGAGCTCGCGGGCGGTCCGGGAGCCCATGGTGAGCATGGCCGCGCTCATGGCGGCCACCTGGGCCTCCTCCACGCCGCGCGGCAGCAGGCTGGCCATGATGAGGCCATCCTCGGAGACGACCGCCGTCGCCTCCACGTCCGGCGAGGAGGACTGCAGGTCGGCCAGCGCCTTGTTCAGTCTGTCGATCTTGCTCATGCGTGGAACCTAGCTCAACTCGCAGTGAGGAGCACGAAGGCGGCGCGCGGCGCGCGCGAACGGGGGAGCGCGATTCCGGGTGGGAGGCGGGCGCACAGCGGCGGCGAGGTGGGCCGGACACGGGTCGCCGCGTCCGGCCGGACACGCCGGCGGCCCCGAGCGGGGTGACCGCGTGGGGCGGGGCAGGGCCGGGGTGCGGCGGCCGTTTTCGTGGCGGGGGCCCGGCGAGTGCGGTACCTGGAGCGTCTCCGTGAACGTCCTCCTCATCGGCGGCAACCGCTTCGTCGGCCGCTACCTCGCCTGGCGGCTCCTGGCCCGCGGCGACCGGGTCGCGCTGCTCAACCGCGGCCGCCTCCCCGACCCGTTCGGCGACCGCGTCGAGCGGCTGGTCGGCGATCGGACCGGCCCGGCGCTGGAGACGCTCCTCGCCGGGCGCCGCTTCGACGCGGTGGTCGATCTGGCCGCCTACACCGGGCAGGACGGGCGGCGTGCCGCCGAGCTCCTGAGCGGCCGCGTCGGCCACTACCTCATGGTCTCCACCGGCCAGGTCTACCTGGTCCGCCAGGGCTGCCCGCGGCCCATGGCCGCCCCGGCGCGGGAGGAGGCCTACGACGGGCCCGTCATGGCGCGCCCGGTCGACCCGTACGACGCCGACGAGTGGGACTACGGCGCGGGGAAGCGCGACTGCGAGGACGCCCTGACGCTGGCGACGAGCGGCGGCTTCCCCACCACGCGGGTCCGGCTCCCCATGGTGAACGGCCCGCTCGACTACTTCCGGCGCATCGAGGGCTACCTCTGGCGCCTCACCGACGGCGGCCCCGTCCTCCTGCCCGACGGCGGCGCCCGGCTCACCCGCCACGTGGACGGCGCCGAGGTGGCCCGCTTCCTCTGCGGGATCCTGGGCGACGAGCGGACCTACGGGCGCGCCTTCAACCTGGCGCAGGAGGAGGTGCTCCCGCTGGCCGGGCTGGTGGCCCGCCTGCGCGACCTCCTCGGGAGCCGGGCCGAGCTGGTCCCGGTGCCGCGCCAGCGGCTCCTCGCGGCCGGCCTCGATCCCAGGGCGGTGTCGCCCTTCGACGACCCCTGGATGTCGCTCCTCGATCCCTCGCGGGCCCGCGACGAGCTCGGCTTCCGCCACGCGCCGCTCGAGGTGACGCTGGGGGCGGTGGTCTCCGCCTTCCTGGCCCACACGCCGGCGGACAGGCCGCAGGGGTATGCGGGGCGGCAGGTGGAGCGGCGGGTGGCCGGGGGTGGGTGAGCTGCGGCCGCGGTCCAGTCGAGGATGATGGCCCCCGGGGGCCCGCTGGACTAGCTTGTCCGCTCAACCGGGAGGAGAGATGGAGGCATCGGTCACGCAGCAGGCTCCCGCACCGCGGGCGCCCCGCTGGCTGGAGCGGTCGACGTCCTGGCTGCGGCCGGGCGGCACCCGCGGCGGGCGGGAGGCCTACCAGCTCCGGTTCATGTCCGGCTCGATCCTGCTCGGCGTCCTGGTGGCGGCGCTGGCGCTCCCGGCGGCCGCGGCCATGGGCCAGTGGCTCTCGGTCGCCTTCCTCGGCACCTTCCTGGCCGCGCTCCTCCTCCAGGCCTTGGTGGTGCGGCTCGGCGCGCCGGTCGGGGTGGTCGCCTGGACCGTCCTCGCCACCGTCGGGGCCTTCCTGGTCGCCACCGCGCTCCTGCCGGCCGACCTCCAGCCGAGCCAGCTCTACTGGTTCCTGCTCATCCCGCTGGCGGCCCGGGCGCTCGCCGTGCCGCGCCACGACGACACCGCGGCGCCGCCGTCGTGGCGGATCGAGCTCGTCGCGGCAGGGGCGGCGCTGGCGGCGGCCCTGCTGGTGATCGCCGCCTCCGACGCGGGCCTCAACTTCGGGCGGCCCGGCACCGGCCCGCGCGCCGTCGCCGTGGGGATCGACGTGGCGCTCTTCCTGCTCAGCGCGCTCGGCCTCCTCTACGTCCACGACCTCTCGGTGCGCGAGACCGCCGCCGAGCTCCGCCGCCTCCAGGAGCTCCTCTCCATCTGCGCCTGGTGCCGGAAGATCCGGGACGGCGGCGAGTGGATGCCGCTCGAACGGTACGTGGCGCGGCGGGAGAACGTCGAGCTCTCCCACGGGATGTGCCCGGAGTGCTTCGAGCGGGACTTCCGGAGGGACGGGTCGGGCGACGGCTAGAACGGATGCACGAAGAGCCCGCTCCGCAGCTTCGGC
>Ga0209682_10000526_pt1 | contig 13237 bp, 12 predicted proteins | sample DOMMetBare2Fresh_2_FD_187471 | JGI IMG/M metagenome (GOLD analysis project Ga0209682, IMG submission 187471) | Wetland sediment microbial communities from St. Louis River estuary, USA, under dissolved organic matter induced mercury methylation -... | ecosystem: Environmental > Aquatic >... | reverse complement strand
TCCCACCAGCCCGGGTAGGCGTAGTACTTGGCGATCTTGTAGAAGCCCAGCTTGAGGTCGTCGTACGGGCCGACCCACTCCGCGGCGTCGATCGTGCCCTTCTCCAGTGACTGGTAGATCTCGCCGGCAGGGATGTTCTGCGGGATCACGCCGATGCGCTCCATCACCTTGCCGGGAAAGCCGCCGGTGCGGAACTTGAGACCCTTCATGTCCGCGAGCGACTTGATCGGCTTGCGGAACCAGCCACCCATTTGCGCCCCGGTGTTGCCGCCGGGGAAGTTGATGATGTTGTACTTGGCGTAGAACTCGCGCATCAGCTTCAGGCCGTTGCCCTCATACATCCACGCCGTCATCTGGCGGCTGTTCAGGCCGAACGGGATCGCGCAGCCGAGTCCGAAGCACTCGTCCTTGCCGAAGAAGTAGTACGGCGCAGTGTGCGCCATCTCGACCGTCGCGTTCTGCACGCCGTCGACCACGCCCAGCGCCGGCATCAGTTCGCCGGCCGCGTGCACCGAGATCTCGAACTTGCCTCCCGTCATGTCCTTGACCTTGGCGGCAAAGACTTCGGCCGCGCCGAAGATCGTGTCGAGCGATTTCGGGAAGCTCGACACCAGGCGCCAGCGCAGCGCCGCTTGCGCGTGCACGACGGCCGGGGCCACGCCTGCAGCCAGCACGCCTGCAAGGCCCGCGCCTTGGACAAAGGAACGACGCTCCATGAGAACTCTCCTGATTGATGGGCCAAGCGGCCCGGGCTTGAGATGATCGAAATTCTAGGAGCCGCCACGCCGACGATCCGCACGGGGTTTCCCCCCCGTGCGCAGGCCGCTCAGGAGCCCGCCACCTTCAGGTGGTCGAGCAAGACCGAGCCGATCGACTTCGAGCCCATGTTGTAGACGTCGGCACCCACCGCGACGATGCCCTTGAGCATGTCGCGCAGGTTGCCGGCGATCGTGATCTCCTCGACCGGGTGCACGATGCGCCCGCCGTCGACCCAGAAACCCGAGGCGCCACGCGAATAGTCGCCGGTCACGTAGTTGACGCCCTGCCCCATCAGCTCGGTCACGAAGAGGCCACGATGCAGCTTCTTCAACATCGCATCGAGGTTGTCCGAAGGCCGGGTCTTGCGGCTCGTGAGCGCGAGGTTCTGCGAGCCGCCGGCGTGGCCGTTCGTGCGCATGCCGAGCTTGCGCGCCGAGTAGCTCGACAGGAAATAGCCCTGCACGACGCCAGCGGAAACCACCTCGCGCGGCGCCGTGCGCACTCCCTCGTCGTCGAACGGCGCGCTGCCCTTGCCCTTGGGAACATTCGGGTCCTCGCTCAGATCGACGTGCGCAGGCAGCACCTGCTGGCCCAGGCAATCGAGCAGGAAGCTGGCCTTGCGATACAACGCACCTCCCGAGGTCGCCTGCACGAAGGCGCCCAGCAGCCCGGCGGCGGCGGTCGACTCGAACAGCACCGGCAACTCGCCGGTCGGAATGCGCCGACCGTGCAGCCGCGACAGCGCACGCTCGGCGGCGTAGCGTCCCACCGCCTCGGGCGATGCCAGTTCTGCAGCGTCGCGCATCGAGCTGAACCAGGCATCGCGCTGCATCGCGCGGCCGCGCCCGGCGATCGGCGCGACCGACAGCGAGTGGCGCGAGCTGGCATACCCGCCGCGGAAACCGCGCGAGTTGCCGGCCCAGAAATGCGACTGCTGGGCCGAGACGCCGGCCCCTTCGGAGTTCGTGATGCGGCGGTCGACCGCGAAGGCGGCCTTCTCTGCTCGCAGGGCGATTTCGGCCGCGCCGGCGGCGTCGATCGCCCAGGGGTGAAAGAGATCCAGGTCGCGTGCGGCCTCGGCAGGCGTTGCGAGGTCCTGCGCATCGGGCAATCCGGCGGCGGGGTCCTCGGCCGTGAAGCGCGCGATGTCGTACGCGGCCTTCACGGTCTGGCGCAATGCGGCCGGGGTGAAGTCCGAGGTGCTGGCATTGCCGCGGCGCTGGCCGAGGTAGACGCTGACGCCGAGCGACTTGTCGCGGTTGCGCTCGACGTTCTCGAGCTCTCCCTTGCGCACCGACACCGACAGGCCGGCCCCTTCGGAGACCTCGGCACCGGCATCGCTGGCGCCGAGATCGCGTGCCATCGCGAGCACGTCCTCGACGATCTGCTGGAACTGCTCGCGCCGGTAGGCGAAGCCGGCATCGTGGTTCGGGGAGCTCTGGGATTCGGACATGGGCTTGCCGGGAGAGGGAATGGCGCCGATTATCATGGCCTCGATGTCCCGACGCCCTGCCCCCGGTCGCACCGCGGCCCGCGAACCCGATGCTGCCCACGACGAGGAAGGCCGGCCCAGCAAGTCCCAGCTCAAGCGCGAATCGCACGATCTGCAGGAACTCGGCGAGGCCGTCGCCGCCCTGCCCGACGGCCGCCTGGCCGACACGCCCATGCCCGACGCACTGCGTGAGGCGATCCTCGAATTCCGCCGCACACGATCGCACGAGGGCCGCCGGCGCCAGAAGCAGTACATCGGCAAGCTGATGCGCAATGCCGACACCGAGCCGCTGGCCGAAGCAGTGGCCGCGGCGCGCCTGGGCACGGCACGCGATGCGCTGCGCCTGCACGAGGCCGAGCAGTGGCGCAGCGCACTGCTGGCCGACGACGAGGCGCTCACGCGCTGGGCCGCCGAGCACCCCGATGGCGACCTGCAGCACCTGCGCAGCCTGCTGCGCGCCGCGCGCGCCGAAACCAGGCCCGATGCGGGCGCGGGCCAGGGGACCCGGCAGCAGCGCAGCTTCCGCGAACTCTTCCAGTTCATCCGACAGCACCTGTGACCATGAGCGATTTCGACCCTGTGCGCATCGGCCTCGTGTCGGTGAGTGACCGTGCTTCCAGCGGCGTCTACGTGGACCAGGGCATCCCGGCCCTGCAGGACTGGCTGTCGCGGGCGCTGCACAACCCGATCGCCTGGGAAACGCGCCTGATCCCCGACGAGCAGTCGCAGATCGAAGCTGCGCTCTGCAAGCTGGTCGACGAACTGCGCTGCGATCTCGTGCTGACCACCGGCGGCACCGGCCCGGCCCGACGCGACGTCACGCCCGAAGCGACGCTCGCGGTGGCTCACAAGGTGATGCCCGGCTTCGGCGAGCAGATGCGCCAGATCAGCCTGGCCTTCGTGCCGACCGCGATCCTGTCGCGCCAGGTCGCGGTGATCCGCGGCAACGCGCTGATCATCAACCTGCCGGGGCAGCCGAAATCGATCGCCGAGACGCTCCAGGGGCTGCCGCAGGCGACACCGCCGGTACACGGCATCTTCGCCGCCGTGCCCTACTGCGTCGACCTGATCGGCGGGCCCTACCTCGAGACCGACGCGGCGGTGTGCAAGGCGTTCAGGCCGAAGTCGGCGATCCGCCCGCCCAGACCCTGAGCCGTCGGCGGCCTACTTGACCAGGCGGTTCAGCCGCTCGGCGTCGAAGTGCTCGGTCGTCTGCGCGTCCTGCGGGACGCAGTCCGGGGTCGGCAGCTCACGCGTGCGCGACGACAGCTTCTCGATCGCCGCCCACAGCAATGCGATCTGGTGCTCGTGTCCGGCCGCATGGTCGATCAGGCCCTTCATCGCCTGCGCGACCGGGTCGTCGCCTTGGGTCACGCCGTAGGCCGAGAAGCCCATCTTGGCAGCCACGGCCTCGCGTGCGGCATCGGCATCGGCCAGCAGGATGCGCGCCGGGTTGCCCACCGCGGTTGCACCCGGCGGTACCGCCTTGACGACGACCGCCCCCGAGCCGACACGCGCGCCGTCGCCGACCGTGAACCCGCCCAACACCTGCGAATTGGCACCGACGATCACGCCGCGGCCGAGGGTCGGGTGCCGCTTGGCCCCCTTGGACAGCGACGTACCGCCGAGCGTGACTCCTTGATAGATCGTGCACTCGTCGCCGATCTCTGCCGTCTCGCCGATCACCACGCCCATCCCGTGGTCGATGAACACACGCCGGCCGATCGTGGCACCCGGGTGGATCTCGATGCCGGTCATGAATCGCGCCAGGTGCGAAATGAAACGCCCGAGCCAGCGCAATCCACTGCGCCAGCAGGCATTCGCCCATCGATGCATCACCAGGGCATGCAGCCCCGGATAACAGGTCAGCACCTCCCAACGCGACCGCGCTGCCGGGTCACGCTCGAGGATGCAGGCGATGTCGTCGCGCAGGCGGTCGAACATGGTCGTTTCCTGGAAAGGGCAGTCAGTGTAGTGCGCGTCCGGCGACCCCGCTTCCGAGGCAGGTAACGACGGCGCGACGGATCTGCCCAACCATCAGGCGCGGCGCCCGCTGCCGCTCAGCGCCGCAGCATCACCGCGCGGGCGATGCCACGCAATATGTGGACCTCCTCGCGCGTCAGCGCCGCGCGGTTGGCGAGCTGGTTCAGGCGCGGCATGAGCTTCTTCGGTGCCGCCGGGTCGAGGTAACCGATGTCGACCAGCGCCTCGCGCCAATGGTCCAGCATGCCCTGCACGGCCTGCGCATCAGCCCAAGCGTTGGCGGTGGTCGCGGGCGTGACCTCGAATCCGCCAAGAGCCTGCCGCCACTCGTAGGCGATCAGCTGCACGGCCTGGGCCAGATTGAGCGACCCATAGCCGGCATCGGTCGGGATCGACAGCGCGACATGGCACCGGTAGACGTCCTCGTTGGCCATGCCGAAGCGCTCGGACCCGAAGACGAAACCGACACGGTGCCCTTGCGCCGCCAGGCCAGGCAGGCAGGACCGCGGTGCCAGCGTGGGCGGCCCGAAGTCGCGCGGTGTCATCGCCGTCGCGCACAGACAGGTCACGCCGTCCAGCGCCTCGCCCAGCGTGTCGACAATGCGTGCACGCGCCAGCACGTCGGCGGCGCCACTGGCGAAGGCGATCGTGTCCTCGCGCCCGAGCACGTCGGCAAAACGCGGCCTGACCAGCACGAGATCGCCGAACCCCATGACCTTCATCGCCCTGGCTGCCGCACCGACGTTGCCGCCGTGGCTGGTGTGCATCAGGATGAAGCGGGTCGTGTCGGGCATGGCAAGAGCCACTCGCGGCTAAAATGGGACTCGAATCGCGCATTGTCCGCGCATCGCTCTTTTCCCACCGCCAGCCCCTCACACCGCCACCGCCCAGGCCGCCCCATGTCGCAGAACATCCATCCCATGCTCAATATCGCCATCCGGGCGGCCCGTGCGGCAGGGGCGATCATCAACCGGGCGGCGCTCGACCTCGACGTGCTGAAGATCGCCGCCAAGGGCACCAACGATTTCGTCACGGAAGTCGACCATGCGGCCGAAGAGGCCGTCATCGACGTGCTGCTCGAAGCCTACCCCGGTCACGGCATCCTGGCCGAAGAATCGGGCCGCGACCGCGGTGCCAGGCACAGCGACTACGTCTGGATCATCGATCCTCTGGACGGGACGACCAACTTCATCCACGGGCTGCCGATCTACGCGGTCTCGATCGCGCTGTCGTTCCGCGGCAAGATCGAGCAGGCCGTCGTCTACGACCCGGCACGCAACGACCTGTTCTATGCCAGCAAGGGCCGCGGCGCCTTCCTCAACGACCGGCGCCTGCGCGTGTCCAAGCGCACACGCATGGGCGAAGCGCTGATCGGCACCGGATTCCCGTTCCGCAAGGGCGACAATTTCAAGCGCTACCTGAAGATCTTCGAGGAGGTCATGCAGAGTTGCGCCGGCATGCGCCGCCCGGGCGCCGCCGCGCTGGACCTCTGCTACGTCGCGGCCGGGTGGTACGACGGCTTCTTCGAGACCGGCCTGAACCCCTGGGACGTGGCCGCCGGCTCGCTGATGGTCACCGAGGCCGGCGGTCTGGTCGGCAACTTCACCGGCGAGGCCGACTACCTGCATCAGCGCGAGATCGTGGCGGCCACGCCGCGCATCTATGCCCATCTCGTGCAGACGCTGGCGCCCTACAGCCGTGTGATCAAGGAGGCCGAACCGGCCGCCCATGCACCGGCATCACCAGCGCCGGACGCCACGCAGGCCTTCGTCGATGCCGCGGCCCCAGCACCGTCAGTGAAGGCCACGCGCATCCGCAAGGCCGACCTGCCCAAGAACGACGACGCCCCGTTCTGAGGCCAGCGCCGGCGATCACGAGGGCGCGCGCCGCGGTCTCGTCGGCCGGCGTGGTGGTGCCCCGGACAGTCGGGCATGCACACGTCCGTCTCGGCAGCGCGCGCAGGATCGGCTGGGCACGACGGCGACGGTACGCAGCGCGAGCAAGCGCTGGCGTGCCACCCGTCGCCGTCGCCACGATCATCAGGTCCGGCGCAGGGTGAACGGCGGCATTTCGAGGTCCACACTTCGGCGCGCACGCGCGCGGTCAATGCGGCGCTCGACCTCGCCCGTGGATGTGCCGACACGCCGGGCAAGTGCCCGCCGCAGCCTGGCAGGCGCCTCCACCCGCGGCCGCAGAGCCCGCTGGGTCGGTCGCAGGGCGAGGCGCCGCCCCGCCGCGGGCGCTGCCGGGATCAGCCGCCGCCGGTAGCACCGGGGAAGAACGGCAACGCCCGCACACGTGTGCCCGACAAGGCCGCGACCGCGTTGGCCAGTGCCGGCGCCAGCGTGGGCACCCCCAGTTCGCCGATGCCTCCGATGGGCACGCTGCGGTCCAGCACGGCCGGCGGCGGCATGATCTTCACGCTCACCTGCGGCATGCGGCCGATTCGGATCATCGGGTTGGTGTTGAAGTTCTTGCGCTGCGCGGCGCCGTTGCTGAAGGTCTGCTGACCATACAGCGCGGCGTTGATTCCGTGGACGACGCCGCCCACGATCTGGGCCTCGACGTTCAGGGGATTCACGGTCAGGTAAGCGTCGACGGCGATCCAGACGCGCCGCACGGTGAACGAAGTCGCGCTGGTCCCCGAGACCTCCACGACCGCGGCCACGACCGTGTTGAAGGCCCTGCCGACGGCGATGCCACGCGCGCTGCCGCTGGCCGGCTTGCTGTACCAGTTGGCCATGGTTGCCGCGGCATCCAGCACCGCCAGCCAGCGCGGGTCGGTCAGTCGGCTGCGGCGGAACTGGTAGGGGTCCTGCCTCGCGGCCCGCGCCAGCTCGTCGACGAAACTCTCGACCGCGAAGGTATTGATCGACGCCCCCACCGAGCGCCAGAAACCCACCGGAATCGCCGCCGGGTGGCTGACCCACTCGACCAGCCGGGGTCCCATCGCATAGGGCAACTCGTTGGACGCCTCGTACCCCTGGCTGTCTCCGCGTGGGCCGAGCGTGCTGCCGCGCTGGCCCAGGATCGACGGTGACACGTTGCGGTAGGTCCAGGCCGTGATCAGCCCGTTGGTGTCGAGTCCGGCGCTGGCCTTGACCACCGCCATCGGGCGGTACTGGTCCTGCGTGAAGTCCTCCTCGCGGGACCATACCAGCATCACCGGCCGCGCCATCCTCATCCCGACCTGCACGGCCTGGGCGATGAAATCCAGTTCGGCCTTGCGGCCCAGGCCGCCGCCCAGCAGCGTCGTCTTGATCGAAACCTTGTCGGCTGGCAGGCCGGTCATCTGCACCACCAGCGCCATGGCCGAACGTGCCACCTGCGTCGGCGCGTAGACGTCACACTTGACCCCGGGCACGTAGTCGACGGTGCAGTTGAGCACTTCCATGCAGGCGTGCGGCAGGTAGGGCAGCGTGTAGGTTGCGTCGACCACCGTGGTGCCGGGCAGCGCGAGCGCGGCACGCGCGTCGCTGGTGCTGGCCTCCACCGTGTACACGGTGCCCGGTCCGTTGCTGCCCCCGGCGACATAGGGAGTCGCGCTCGTCGCCAACGCCTGGCCATCGGCCAGAAACTGCGCGCTGTTCATGGCTGCCGCATTGGCCGGCAGTTGCCACTGCGGCGACACGCGGCGCGCGCCCTGCATCGCGTCCCACGTCGTCGGTGCAACGACGGCAAAGGCGTTGGTCGAGCCCGCCACCACCGCGCCGCGCCCGTGTCCGGCCTGCACGACCAGCGGCACCACCGCCAGTGCGCCCGCAGGAGCGGCGGGGGTCGCGGCCAACGTGCCGCCAACGGTGGGGCAGTGGCGCACGGCCGCGAAGACCATGCCGGGCAGGCGCACGTCGAGCCCGTACTTTGCACTGCCGTCGACCTTGGGCGGGATGTCCTGCCGACCCATCGGCTTGCCGATGGACTTGAACTGGCCATCGGGTACCAGGGGTGCGCTGGCCGGTGGTGTCAGCCGCGCGGCATCGGCCGCGAGTGCGCCGTAGGTCAGGCGCTGGCCGCTCGGAAGGTGCGTGACGACACCGTCGTCGACCGCGAAGCTTGAACGCGCGCCATCGCCCACGCGGCCCATCGCGGCCATCACCAGTGTTTCGCGCGCGATTGCGGCGGCGTCGCGCAGCTTCCAGAAGTTGCCCCGCGTGACGCCCGAACCGGCGGTCACGATGGCGGTGCCGATCGGCGCCGGCACCGCCAGGGTCGGTGCGCCCTGGACCAGCCGCACGCGCGCGGGGTCGACCATCAGGTCCTCTGCCAGCACCTGCCCCAGGCCCTGGAACGAGCCCTGGCCCATGTCGGAAGCGCCGACGGTCAGCGTGATCGAGTTGTCGGTGCCCACCGTCAGCCAAATGTTGACCGCGGTGGTGGCCACGGCGGCCTCGGCCGCAGGCCCCATGCCGCCAAGGTCGAGCGCGAATGACAGGGTCAGTCCGCTGGCGGCTCCCGCCAGGAAGCGGCGGCGGTCGAGTTTCGGCATGTCGTCGTGCATGTGTCGAGTCGCTCCCGTCATAGCGTGGCCACGGCCTGCTTCATGCGCTGATAGGTGCCGCAGACGCAGAGGTTGTCGACCTCGCTCGCGATCTCCGACCCGTGGTGCCCGGCCTTCATCGCGCAGGCCACCTTCATCAGCACGCCGGACTGGCAGAAGCCGCACTGCGGCACCTGATGCTGGATCCACGCGACCTGGGCGGGATGGCTGCGGTCGGGCGAGAGGCCCTCGATCGTGACGATGCGCTTGCCGACCGCTGACGAGACGTCCATGTCGCAGGTCTTCTTGGGTTCGCCGTCGATCATCACCGTACATGCGCCGCACGCGGTGATGCCGCAGCCGTACTTGGTACCAGTGAGATTGAGCACGTCGCGCAGCACCCAGAGCAGGGGCATGCCCGAGCTGCTGACAGTGACGCTGCGACTCTGTCCGTTGACGTTCAAGCTGTAGGTCGGCATGTTTCTCCTCGTGATCGGTCTGGCGACGGTGGCCGGCGCCGGCGCCGGGGCCAGAAGCCGCGGGCGAGTATCCCGGCGGCCCGCGCTGCGCGTCTGTCTGCTAGTGTGTCAAGCGGTTTCGGAATGTCGACCTCGGTCGGACGCTCGGCCCTGGCTATCGCCCGGCGACCCCAAGCGCACGTCTCGCGGCCGCAGGCGTTCGCCCGACCCAGCCTGGGTCGACCCAGGCGCAGCCCGGTGGTGGTCGCCGGCGAAGGAGCCCCTGCCGCAGGACACCGTGTCACCAGGCAAGACCTGTGTGCCCGCAGGCCTGGTCTCGACCTGCACGCTGCCGCGCGCGGCTGCACGGGTGGCTGTTCCCGATCGAACTGCAGCGCCGCCTGGGTTGGCTGGTCCGGCCCAAAGCCGTCGCAGCGATCCGGGAGGCGCGGAGCGTCGAGCGCTTCTTGGGGCACCTCGTGCCGCTTGCCCGAACCGCGCCGCAGGGTGCGACGGGCCCAGCGCCTGCATGGGCAAGCCGTTCGAGGGGAGGCCGGTTCCCGAGGCGTCCATCCCCACGCCGGCAACGTGGCCGGCCCGCGAATTCAGTGGGATTCGACGAGCTCAGGCTTGAAATCGTCCGCGGACCTGCCCACATGAGGTTCGTGAGCATTCTCATCGGGCTCGGGATCTTGATGGTCGTCGCCGGAGTGATCGGCGCAGCGCTGGCCGGCCCCACGCTGGCGATGCTGTGGCGTCGGCAGCGCGTCACCCGGCGGCCGTTCCCGGCCGCCTGGCGCGACATCCTGCGCCGCCGCGTACCGCTTGCACGCGAACTGCCGGCCGCGCAGCAACTGCGCTTGAAGAAGCACATCCAGGTGCTGCTGGCCGAGGTGCCATTCATCGGCTGCGCGGGGTTGGCGGTCTCCGAGGAGATGCGCGTCACCATCGCCGCGCAGGCCGCATTCCTGCTTCTGGGCCGTGGTGGTTCGTTCGGCAACTTGCGCGAGGTGCTGGTCTATCCGGGTCACTTCGTGGTGCCGCGCAGCGAGGCGGGCGCGGGTGGCGTGGTCCACGAAGGTCGCGACGTGCTGGCCGGCCAGAGCTGGCAGCGCGGCCAGGTCATCGTCGCCTGGGAAGCGGTGCAGGACGGAGCGGCCGACCCGCACGACGGCGCCAACGTCGTCATGCACGAGTTCGCGCACCAGCTCGATCAGGACACTGGTGTCGCCAATGGCTCGCCGTATGTGGGCCGCGGTGCGCCGCAGCAGGCCTGGGCGCGCGTGATGAACCAGGAGTTCGATGCGCTGCGCGAGCGCCTGGCACGTGCAGAGCCTGGCCTCGTCGACCCCTATGCCGCCACCAGCCCGGCCGAGTTCTTCGCCGTCACGACCGAGCTGTTCTTCGAGAAGCCGGACGCGCTCGCCGCCGAACGGCCGGCACTGTACGAGCAACTCAAGCGCTGCTACCGGCTGGACCCGGCGACCTGGTGACCGACGCGCCGGATCCCGGCCTCGCAGGGCCGCTGGCGCGCGCGTCGCCTTGGCATCTGCTCGCGGGACGCTGACGCTGCGCGGCGGATGGTGACGGGTCGAGTTCACATGCTCTGGCGACCTGCCGGTATTGCAGCGCTGTCGAGCGCACAGCCCGCGACGCGCCGACTCCGCTTTGCGACGCCCGCCATCGTTGCTTCGCGTCGGGATCGCCCACCACAGGTGAAGCCGGCAAAGTGCACCCATGGACTCCGCGTTCGGGGTCGAGGGGCTTGTTCATGACTGCCTGCCATGTGTTTCTGCGCGCCGCTGGCACCCTGCGCCGACGCCTGAGACCGCTGGTGGCCGTGGCTCCGTCGGCCGCCGCCCGGGCCCAGGTGGGCATGTTCGCACTCAAGGCAGGCGGGATGCCCGTGACGCTGGACTATCCCACCGCGCAGATCGCCCGCCAACCTCGATCGGGCCGTTCGAGCTGAACGTGGCGCGTGCATCGACCTCGTTGTCGACGAAAACCTGGAACGCGGCGGACCGTGTCGAGACCTGCCCACCCCGGGCTATGCCTTCGGCAGGAATGGCAGGATCAGTGACCGCGCATCGACGCGTGCGCCAAGGCGCGCCAGCAGCAGGTACGAGCCCACGAGTTTGCGATGCAGGAACATCGTCTCGGGCGGCGGTGGCCGCAACAGCCGCTGGCGAATGGCCAGCTCGAAGCCGAGGTCGCGCATGCGCGCGGGCAGGTCGGACGCGCCGAAGTCGTAGCGTCCGACATGGCGCAGCGGCTCGCAGGCCAGCAGGCACATGTCGACCACCGCCTCGATGCGCTCAGGCGGATCGTCCGCTGCCGCATAGCCGATGCGCAGCGCCTCGCGCGCGACCGCGTCACGATGGCCGTCGATCACGGCGCGGCTGATGCGCGCGTAGTTCGCCACGACCTCGGTGTCGAAGTGCCGTGTCGCTCCGAAGTCGAGCAGTACCAGGCGCCCGCTTCTGGCCTGGTAGAGGTAGTTCGCGAAGTTCGGGTCGGTCTGCACGGTGCGGAACTCGAACAGCTCGCGGAAGAGCAGCCGTTCGAGCACCGTGCCGATGGCGTTGCGCAGGTTTTGCGGCGCCGAGATCAACACGTCCAGCGGCGCGGCCTCGATGAAGTCCATCGCCAAGATCCGTGTCGTCGTCAGGTCGCGGTGCACACGCGGCACGAGAAGCGTCGGCTCGTCGGCCAACAGTGCCCCGAAATGCTCGAGGAACCCTGCCTCGCTGAGGTAGTCGGCCTCCTGCATGAGTTGCCGCTTGGCTTCGTCGGCGATGCCGTCGACGTCCAGGTCCAGCGGCAGCAGGTTGAACAGGCGCAGCAGTGCCGCAACGTTGTCCACATCGCTCGCAATCGAGCGCGACACCCCGGGGTACTGGATCTTCAGCGCGAGATCGCGCCCATCCGCCGTGGTTGCGCGATGGACCTGCCCGATCGACGCGGCGGCGACCGGTTCGTGGTCGAACGCGGTGAACCGGCGCTCCCAACCCGCGCCGTATTCGCGCCCGAGCACCCGGCGCAGTTGCTGCTGTGGCATCGGTGTGGCCTGCGAACGCAGCACCGACAGCGCCTGCGCGAACTCCGCCGGCAGCATCTCTTCGCCCTGCATCGAGACCAGCTGCCCGATCTTCATCGCCGCGCCGCGCAGCCGCGCGAGCCGCTCGGCGAGCCGCTTGGCATTGGGGGCGGAAAGCAGCGCACCACGAAAGTCCGGCGCCTCGCCGCGAGCCATGCGCTTGAGTCCTTGCGCCGCAGCGCCTGCCGCAAGCCCTCCTGCGGCCATGCCCATGCGGGCGAACCGCCCGAGGCGCGTCTGCGGAATGGGGGCTGGCGGCGGCTTTGGTGTCTTCAAGCTGTGAAACCTCCGTCATCGAGCCGGGCGCGGGTGGAGCAGAAGCAAGGGACGCCGCGCCACGTCAGGCCCCATCTGGTGGTGTTGCCGTTCGAACCGTTGCAGCGGCGGCACACGGAGATGCTACGCGCACGCCTGCATCCGGCCCCTGCACGCACTTACCATCGAACGAGAACCCGTGCGGCAGGATCACCCGGCCGGTTCGATCACAGGAATGGGGTGCGGGCTGCCGACCGACTCGGTTCTGCCGATGCCCTGGATCGACGATCACCTTCGGCTGGCCGTTCGCGTACGGAGAGCCGTCCAGGTTCACCTTCGCGCTGTCGGCGCCGCTCGCGTTGTAGGAGTGCCCAGGGTCGCCGGACACGTTGTAGTAGTAGTCGCCGAAGACGTAGCCGCTGATCTTCCCGCGCGGAAAGTCGGGATCGGTCCCGGCCACCGGCGTCTGCGCCAGAGCGTTCGCCCCGGCAAGGCCGAACGATCCCGCGGCGAGCGTCCCGAGAATCAGCGTCAACTTCCACCACTTCGGTTGCGTCATTCTCTCTCCTTTTCCCCCGTCGTCCGCCGTTTCACGTTGCGTCGGGCCTGTCCGGCGCATCCGCGCTGGACGCCCTAGCTGGCGGTGTTACGGTTGAAGGTACGGAGAAGCCGATGAACGCGGTGTTACGGACCAGTGCCATTGGTGTTACGACCGT
>Ga0209682_10000525_pt1 | contig 13257 bp, 11 predicted proteins | sample DOMMetBare2Fresh_2_FD_187471 | JGI IMG/M metagenome (GOLD analysis project Ga0209682, IMG submission 187471) | Wetland sediment microbial communities from St. Louis River estuary, USA, under dissolved organic matter induced mercury methylation -... | ecosystem: Environmental > Aquatic >... | reverse complement strand
ACATCGGGTAGCACTCGGTGCGCAGGTGGGCGAGGTTCTGGTGGCCGCGGCGGACGGTCCTCTCGTGGCGGAGCGCTCCGACGTCGACCGGGGCCACCACGATCTTCTCTCCCGGCCCGGGATCGGCCTGGGCGAGGATGCGGCCGTCGAAGTCGACGACCATGCTCCCTCCTGGCCAGGAGAACGGCGGGTAATGCGCCAGGCTCGCCGCCTGGTTCGAGGCGACCACGTAGGCGACGTTCTCGATGGCGCGGCAGCGGTTCACCACGGTCCACCAGTCCATCGGCGCCGTGGCGCCCCAGGGGTCCATGTAGGCGGAGACGCGGATCAGCACCTCGGCGCCGTTGGCGGTGAGCTGCCGCAGGGTCTCCGGGAACAGCCAGTCGTAGCAGATCGCCACCCCGAGCTTGCCGATCGGCGTGTCCGCCACCGGGAACATCTCCTCCCGGTAGTCCGGCAGGTCGTGCGGGCTCGCATGCACCTCCCAGGGGATCCAGGGATTCACCTTGCGGTACTTGGTGAGGATTCCCTCCGGTCCGATCAGGCAGGTCGCGTTGAACACCACGCCGGGATACTTGTCGTCGCTCTCCAGGAAGGTGCCGGTCTGGATCCAGATCCCGTGCTCCTTCGCCTTGGCGGCGTAGCGCTCGGTGTGCTCGTTGGGGATGGGGAGGGCCAGCTTGTCGAGGAGCTCGCGGGCCGTCTCGTAGACCGGCGCGGCGTGGGCGAACTCGGGGAAGACCACGAGCTTGACCGGCAGGAACGGCGCATAGCCGCCGACCGCGTTGTCGATCATCCCCAGCATGCGGTCCACATGGGCCTTGATCCCTGAGCGGTCCGCCGGATTGCCGAAGTCCACCTGGCACGCCGCCGCACCGTAGCGCAATCGTTCGTCACCGCTCATCCGGGCCTCCTTGCAAGCCGGCGAGTATGGTACCGCGCCGCATGGCGCCAGGAGAACGGCGCCGGAAGGCGTCGCGGGATGGGCCAGGATCGTTACCGGTTGCCCTTCACCTGTTACAATCCATCGCCGAGTGTAGCAACGAGAGTGGTACTCGTGAACGGTACCGCGGTACTCGTCATGAGTACCACTCCCTTCATCGCAACGTCTCCTCGTAATGTCGCAAGGTGAAGGGACCATGCGACATTCTCCGGCGTGGGTTGAGAGCGGCCTCAGTTTTTGTTACAGAGATTCCAGTCATCGGTGCAACATGCGCGTACGTGGCCTCATTTTCTCCGCCCTGTGTTGCGACAGTCTCTGTCTTTGTTGCAACATGGATGTGCGTTGTCGCAGAGTGCAGGAGAGTCGTTCCATCGTGATGGTGAGTGGTCGCGTCATGTGGAGTGATCGTTGCGGGTTGAAGAGCGATCGTTGCAGAATGTGGGGCAGGCGTTACCTTGTCTCTGGCAATCGTTGCAATGATGGGACTTCTTGTTGCAACGCCGAGAGGGAAGCGAGCAACCTCTCTCGGCGTCGTTACGTTCTCTCGCGTGCGGGAGCCGCGGGAGAGGGGGAAGTCGCCGAAGGACGGAGGCGTCGTTACAATCCCCCCTCTCCCTGAGCGGCAGGAGGGGTGCAGGTTGACGGGAGGTGGAGTATTGTTCCAGGTGGCACCGAGGGTTGTTACGTTTGTCCCGGCCCCGCCGAGGCGGGATGGCGGGTTTGTCGCAACCCTCCGGCCACCCGTAACGAAACGGGGAGAGCCCGAGCCGAGAGGAGGATCCCGGATGAGCCGGCAGCTATCCATTGAACGTGTCCTGGCGGAGCTTCAGGCGCGGATCGAGCACCACCGCGACCAGGAGGCCTTCCATGCGGAGCAGGAGGTCTTCCATCAGAAGGAGAAGGTCCGGCATGCCGCGGAGCTGCAGATTGTCCTGGAACGTTTCAAGACCTTCCAGGCGGCGGCGGACGCCGTGGGTGAGCTCGTGGCCTTGCCGCAGGAGGCCAGGAAGCCGGCGGTCGACGACTCGATCCCGGCCGGCAAGGGGGCCATCCTAAGCAAGCTGGTCGCGCGGGTGGTGGCCGGCAAGGGGCCGGACGAGGAGTTCGGGGCCTCCGAGATCACCCGCGAGGTCCAGGAGCGCTACGGCGCCCGCCTCAAGCGTCCGGTCGGCGTCCGCACCGTCGCCGCCAAGCTCCGCCGCATGGCCCAGGGCGGCCACCTCCACCAGCTCCGCGAAGGCCGGGCCTTCTACGAGTCGCTGTACCGCCGGGGGCCGGGCGGGGGAGGGTGAGAAGAGACTGGCGTGCCTCTCTAGGCTTTCTCGTGCGCGTCTTTGTAGGCCCGCAGGATCGCATTCATCTGGCTTTGATAGCCGGTCCCCTTGGCCCGGAACCACTCCAGCACGTCGGCATCAATGCGGAGAGTGATCTGAGACTTTCGGCCGACCGGTTTCAGGCCTTTGCGGACAAGGCCTCGGGCAAACATCTCGGGCGGGATCTCGGGAAGGTCGGAGAGGTCGATGTCTCCGTCCGCCATGCCATCCACCCGGTCCCAATCAGTCTGGGAGGTTCGAGAAGTAGCTGCTCTCTTCACGGCGCGTCGCCTTTCTTGCCGAGATGATCCGGATCACCTCAGCTCTCTCGGTGTGGACCACGGCGACAACCCGACCTTCGAGAAGGCCGAAGGTGACAAGGCGCTGCTCGCCATAGCCCCACCGCTCGTCTTCAACTGTGATCGTAGGTCCATCGAATACGGTCTCAAGACCAACGAAGTCAATGGCATGCCTCTGGAGGTTCGTCGCTCGCTTCGCTTCGTCCCACTCGAACCGCATGCAAAGGAAGTGTAGTTACAGCGCGTAGCTACGTCAAGGTGTGTGTGCTTACGATGGGCCCGACAGGCCTGTGTGCACGGTGGCAGTCCAAGGAATGGCTCCCTGGAATGCGCCGCGGCCCGTCGCGGTCAGCGGGAGTGCTACTCGAGCAACGAGAGCCGAGCCACGCCCCCCTGGGTCCGCCGGCGTCCCGCCGGCCCGCCCTCCCCTCGGCCGCAGTGGCCGGTCAAGAGTTACGCAGCTCCGAACCACATCTGCCTCGACGTGGCCAGCCGTTAGGCGCTCATTGCCGGCCGCCGCGGTCACGGGGAGGGTAGGCCAGTGAGGGGCCGGCGGCCGGCGGGTGTGCCGCAAGAGAGGTGCTCTTCAAGTCTCGCGCCACACGAGCCTTGCTTCTCGCGGCCCTTTCAAGGGGCGCTGGTATGGAGGCCGGTCGGGCACTACAGTCTACAATTTGTGCCCTTTAAGCAGGGGGCAGGTTGGCCATATTGGATCTAAAATGAGGGTGTGGATTTGAGCGCGAGTGATTCCCACCCGGAGCACCCGGCGGCTCTTTGGAAATGGCGCCACATCGTCTCGCCAAATGAACGATGAAGCAACACCGGAACCACTCCGCCGAGCTTCGCGTACGACGATCACGCCGGCGAACTGCTTGCCCTTCGACTTGTGGAAGTTCATGACTTGCAGCCCGGGAGGCGCTTCGATGCCGTCGAGGATTTGCTCCTGGGCCAATGCTTGATCAAGGGCGGCGCGGGCATTGGTGTAGGTCCCGTCGCGGAGCCACTCAGCACTGAGCGCTGCTGAGATGCGGTGCCCACGGCGGAATGCCACGAGATAGTCGAGCTGCGTCGCAACTCGCAAGAGTTCCTCTTGCTCAGTTGCCCTCAGCGCATTCTTCACGGCCAGCCAGTCCTCAGCCGGGTCTCCGGAGAAGCCCTTTAGTTGCAGCTCGCTTATGAGGCCGCTTAGGGCCGTGGCCAGGTTGGTCTTCCTTGCAGTTCCATTGCGGATTTTGATGGATTGTTCGAAGAGTTTCGCTACGACGTTCTTCGCTTGGCCGGTCGCGCGCCTAGCCTTAGCGATATGCTCCATGCTGGTAGCCACATGTTCTTCGAGGCAGACTAAGCTCTTCGGCTCCAGTAGGAACGCCGCGAAGCGGGCGGAGAGCAGAGCTTCGGCCTCGTCGAACAGCAGCTTGTGGTGCACAACCTTGCCGTTTGGTATGCCTACGGCGTTGAGCGCGTTGGATAGCCTCAGCGCGCTCCGGTTGTTGGAGACGAGGATCGCAACGTCGCGCGCCGACTCTCCCGACTCTGCTCGGATGCTCCTATGCAGCGCCGACAAGGCTCTGCGAAGAAGATGGTTCCAATTTGGCGGTGGCTTCTCGGGTCGATAGGGAATGGTCGATACACCCTTGTATGGCGCTCCTCGGACTTTGCCCGTCAGGATGTCATTGCCGAAGGCGAGAATTTCCGTGCCAGAACTGCGGTGGTTCTGCGAGCCAAGGTCGACTTCGTGCGGGTGCAGTGTCTCGCGGATCGCCGCCACTCTCTCTGGCCCTACACCAGGAAGGTAGTCGAAGATCTGCTGTTCGAGGTCTGCCAGGCACAGGATCTGCGTGAGTGGGGCCAAGAGCCCAACGCAGCGCCAAGCGTGCTGGCCCGTGTCCTGTGCCTCATCGACGACGATGATCGGATGCCGCCGCGCGATGGATGCTCGCAAAAGCGAGCTGCGCGCGAGCAGCTCAGTCGCATTGGGTGCGAAGAGGTCGAAGGCAATGCGCCCTTCCTCCCTGAACAGCCTCTCACGCTCAGTGACCCAATTGCCCCAACCCGCGTCGTCTTCGTCCAGGCCGCCCGACAGGGCCTTTTCGTCCTGAGGCAGGAGAATCGAGAGCTTGCGCGGCGCGCCCAAGAGGTAGGCGTGGACTTTGAGAATGTCCCAGAAAAACGAGTGAAAGGTCTGGATCGAAAGGAGGCTGCGCTCGGCCGTTGATGCTTCGAGCTTGGCCCCGTCGAGGATGCGGGCCACGGCCGCACGCGAGAAGCTCAGGAACAAGGCGGATTGACCGGGCGCCAAGCCTTCCCTGATGCGTTTCACGGCCTTTCTCAGTGCGATCGTCGTCTTCCCGCTGCCTGGACCTCCGATGACCAGAGCATGGCCTTCACATGCGAGGACGCTTGCCCGCAGCTCACAAGGCTCCGTCATGGCTCGACCTGCGGCGGGGCTTCGCCATCAGCGGAATCCGCACCGCTGGAATCAACTTCGGTCACGGGTGGCACCGGAAGAAACGCATAGACGGTCGAGAGAAAGTCAGTGACAGTGGGTGGTAATTCTTCGAATGCGCATTCTTCGAACAAACGAGCTGACCAGCCAGCACCCTTGTTGCTGGCGAGGGCCTTCTTTGAGGTTGCCCGAACTTCGTCGTTGCTGGGTCGCGCAGCCGGTATGCCGACGTTGCCGGCTTCACCACTGACCTTGAGTTCGGTAAGGAAGCTCCAGAGCCGAGCGACAGGCATCTCGTTCGAAACTAGATCTTCGAATCCTTTATAGGTATGCTCGCGGTTGATGTCGAAGTTGTCCGCGTAGCGAGCCTTCTGATCTTCGGCTCGATTAACCTTGAGATCGTAAAACGCGATGGTACGGAGCCCCAGTGTCTTGAAGAACTTGCCGAACTTGGGGCCATTGCCGTCGCCGTCGGAGTTGAAGAAGGTCGCACCAGCGGTGTCGAGGGGCTGGAGATTCGGATCGCGCTCCTCCATGCGTCGTGCCGCCACAGGCAGGGCATGGAACTCTGTGAGGCCCTCGACAACGATCGCCGCCTTGCCGAGCATGCATTCTGACAAGCCCCATCTGGCGTAGCGCTTGAATTCGTTGTCCTTGAGCCCCGATGCATCAGACACCTTGCGTGAAGTGACGACGCCACCATCACGGGAGAGTAAAAGCGTCTGTGACGGCTGAAATCTTTCGATCACGAAGGGCGAATGCGAAGCGACGAAAGCTTGCGTCGTCTTGGTCAGGAGATAGTCGGCGATGCGGCGCTGGGTGTGTGGCGGGACTGCAATTTCTGGCTCTTCCATCGCAAAGATCACCGTCGCCGGCTTGAGGTCGGCTATGAGGGAGAGCAGCGCGAGCACTAGCGTATTGACGGTCCCCATTCCGGCGTGTGCGAAGGGGACATGATCTTGGTCTGCAGAGAGCGCCAGGAAAAACGTCATCGTCTTGCGTAAATGCTCTCTGCTGCCACGTGCCAGAACTCGAGATGGCCGCCGCACTTGGCTTCTACTTCCGCACTCAGGTCGACAAGCACCGCCTCGATCCGTAAGGGAATTGGCTGGGGCTCTCCGCCTTCCGCGGCTCTCTCAGCGAGGTATCGGGCGTTGTAGAAGTCGAACTCGTCGACCGGCGGGAAGCGGTTCAGGCGGTCGGGGCCGAGGATCAGGTCGAGAGCCTCGAAGAGCGTGCTCTTGCCGACGTTATTCGACCCGACCAACAGTGTGTGCCCTTCAAAGTGGAGTTCGGCCGACTTTATTCCGCGAAAGTTAGATAGGACGAGACGAGCAACTTTCATCGGTGTTCCTTTATGGGCAAGTCAAAATAATCCGGAAATCGACACGGACCTTGATGGCCGTTCCAAAAGACACCCAAATGATTCCTCTCGCCCAGAGCGATGGGGTGTTTTGGCTCGCGCACATTGCCTGCCCGTGGCGCAGCTGCCGCTGGCGAGAGCCTCTAAAGCTCCGAGGGTTCAGCTTACTCCAATTTCTTAGTGATTGGCAAGGCCGAGACTCACGAGCCCCACCAGCACTCCGGGGGAACCGAGTGGCCGCCTCCGGCGAGGCGCTGCTATGCTGTAAAGTACCGAGACTTGTCCACATCACCCACCGTCGGAGACCCTGTATGCAGCCCACCACCTACCGCGCCGTCCTGAGAGAAGACCCTCTCGAAAGGTGTGGGGAGATCCCTCCTGAGACCACCCAGGGCCGCGAGGTTGCCGACGATGCCACGTTCCTGCGTAACGGGGGGGCCAGCGCCTCACGCGCTGCGCATGCCGGGGAAAGGATGGCAGCCGCCCTGGAGAAGCTTGCGGCGGCCCAAACCGTCACTGCCATTGAGGAGCCGGTCAAATGGCAGCGGGAAGTCCGGCGCGATCGGTCCTTGCCCGGCAGAGACAGAGACGGATGACCGGGGGGCTTGACACGCCGGACGCTCCGGTCTACGTTCCCAGCATGCCCGTCCAGAGACTGGAGGAGATCGAATGAGCCCATGGTGGCTGAGACCAGCGGCGGCGGAAGCGGCACCCTCGGCAGGGTCGCGGACCGAAGCGAACAAGAAGCTGGCATCCGAATTCTTCGACCGTTTCAGCGCGAACGACATCGCCGGCGCCCTGGCCACGATGGCGGATGACGTCACCTGGTGGATCGTCGGCAAGCCGGAGCTTCTCCCGGCGGCGGGGAACCACGGCAAGGAACAGATCGCCCGCGTCTTTCATCGCATGGCTGGTCAGTTGAAGAATGGGCTCAGGATGACGGTGAAGAGCTCGATCGCCGAGGGCGACCAGGTGGCCGTCGAGGTCGAGTCTCACGGCGAGCTCCAGAATGGCCGCATCTATAACAACGAATACCATTTTGCGATGACGATCCGCGATGGAAAAATCCGCGCGGTCCGGGAATACCTCGATACCCAACACGTCTTCGCGACATGGTTTCAGCCCGCCGCGCCGGACGGTGACCATTTCGATCGAAGGGGGACATGATGACGCAGCAACAGCCGCCCGATTCGAGCCGCAAGACCTACGACGCCATCGCGGACAAGGTCGGACTGGTCCCGAACATACGCCTCAGGGACAACCTCATCCAAGGCTTCGTGGTTGTCGTGTTCACCGCGGTCGGGGCGGTGGTGGGTCCCTTCGTCACCATTGACGAGTGGTCGCCCGGCTTCGGCTTCGGGGCCCTTGCCGGCCTCATCGCCGGAGGATTCCTCTCCGGCCTCGTCCTGATGGTCGTGGGGCTGGGCCGCAAGGCATGACAGAGCCAGCTCTCCTGTGGGAACGGCTGGGTCTACAATGACCCCCGATACGGAGGTTGAGCTGGAGATGAGACGCATCGCCCGGGCCGCCCTGCTCGCATGTACCGTGCTCGCCGCGTGGCCCTGCCTGGCGCAGGCCGAGGCCGGCCAGGACGACCTCCTCTGGCACCACCGCAACCTCGGCAAGGCGTTCTACGAGAATCCGACCACCCAGGACGAGGCGGTGGAGGAATTCCGCCAGGCGCTCGCGCTGGCGCCCGCGTCGCCGCGCGAACGGCTCAACTACGCCCTGGCGCTCCTCAAGGCGGGGAAGACCGGCGAGGGGGTGGCCGAGCTCGAGAAGGTGCAGCAGCAGGCACCGGAGCTGCCGCAGACCTGGTTCAATCTGGGGATCGCCTGGAAGCGCGATGCGCAGTACGGCAAGGCGATCGTGCAATTCGAGGGGATGCTCGCGCGGGTGCCGGACGAGCCGGTCTCCCACTACAACCTGGGCACCCTCTACAAGCTGACCGGGAAGCCCGAGCCGGCCCTGCGGCACTTCGAGGAGGCGGCCCGCCTGGCGCCGCGCCTCGCCGGGCCGCACTTCCAGCTCTTCAACGCCTACAGGCGGGCCGGCCGTGCCGAGGATTCCGCGCGCGAGCTCGAGCGCTTCAAGGAGATCAAGGCCGCCCAGGAAGGGGCGGTGATCCCCGAGGACCTCGAATGGAGCTGGTACTCCGAGATCCTCGACGAGATCGAGCCGCGCCCGGCGCCCGCCGCGGCACCGGTGGAGCCCAAGTGGGAGGCCGCGGAGCTCGCCACGGGGCTCGATCCGGCGACCGCCTCGCTCCAGGTGCTGGATGCGGACGGCGACGGCCGCCCCGACCTGCTGGCCGCTTCCTCTGCCGGGATCACCCTGTGGCGCGGCGGCACGGAGCGGGTGGCCGCGACCGGGCTGGAGGAGCTGCGCGGCGTCGTCGCCGTGGCGGCGGGCGATTTCGACAACGACGGCCGGGCCGATCTCGCGGTGCTGGCGCCCGGCGCCTCGCTCTGGCGGAGTGCCGGCGGCGGCCGGTTCGAGAAGGTGGCCGTGAGCCTTCCGGCGGGCAGCTTCCGCCGGGCGGTCTGGCTCGACTTCGATCACGATTACGACGAGGACCTGGTCCTCCTCGGCGACGGCGCGGCGCTTCTGCGCAACCAGGGGCCGGCCGGGTGGAGCGACGAGACCGCGCGGTTTCCGTTCGTCGCCGCGCCGGCCACCGCCGCCGCCGTCCTCGACGTGGTGGCCGATGCCCAGGGGCTCGACCTGGCGGTGGGCTACGCGGGCCGCAGCGGCGTCCTCTACCGCGACCGCCTGAGCGGGATCTATGAAGCCGAGCCGTGCGACGGGATTCCCGCCGGCGCGGCGTCTCTCCTGGCCGAGGACGTGGACGGCGACGGCTGGACGGATCTCGCGGTGCCGGGGCGCCTGCTGCGCAACGGGCGGACCCCGCGCGGCCGGCTCGCCGCGGGGAGGGAGCTGCCGGCCGGTCCCTGGGCGTTTGCGGACCTGGACAACCGCGGCGCCGCGGCGCCGGTCACCTTCCCCGGGACGGTGGCGGTGACGGCCACGGACTTCGACGGCGACGGCCGGGTCGATCTCGCCACGGTGGGGCAGGACGGCGTCCTGCGGCGGCGGCGCAACGTCGCGGAGACCGCGGGCCGCTGGCTCACCGTCGCCCTGGAAGGGGTGAAGAACCTGAAGCTCGCCCCCGGCGCCGAGGTCGAGGTGCGCGCCGGCACCTCGTACCAGAAGAAGCTCTACCGCGGCGTGCCCCTCCATTTCGGCCTGGGCGGCCGGGCGGCGATCGACACGGTGCGCATCACCTGGCCGAACGGGTTGATCCAGAACGAGACGAAACAGGTGCCGGGCGCCCTCGCCTTCAAGGAGGCGCCGCGCCTCTCCGGCTCCTGCCCGATGATCTTCACCTGGAACGGCCACGAATTCGAATTCATCACCGACGTCCTCGGCGTCGCACCGCTCGGCGCCAGCGCGGGCGACGGGACGTACTTCCCGGTGGACCACGACGAATACGTGCAGATCCGCGGTGAGTCGCTCGTGCAGAACGAGGGCCGCTACGAGATCCGCATCACCGAGGAGCTGCGCGAGGTCTCGTATCTCGACCAGGTGCGGCTCCTCGCGGTCGATCATCCGGCGGACGTGGAGATCTTCACCAACGACAAGTTCAAGGCACCGCCGTTCCCCGAATTCCGGCTGTTCGGCGTGCGCGAGAAGATCCGTCCGGTGCGTGCCGTGGACGGCCGGGGGGCCGACGTCCGCGAACGCCTGCTGGCGCGCGACCGGCACTATCCGGACGGCTTCCGCCGCAACGCCGCGGGGATCGCCGAGCTGCACACGCTGGACCTGGATTTCGGTGATGCGATCCCGGACGGCCGGGCGATCCTGGTCCTCTCCGGCTGGGTCGACTGGGCCGACGGCAGCACCTTCCTGGGCGCCGCCCAGGAGTCGAAGGCGGGGCTCGTGTTCCCGTACCTCCAGGTGAAGGACGGGCGGGGCGAGTGGACGACGGTGATCGACGACATGGGGATGCCGGCGGGCAAGCCGAAGACCATCGTCGTGGACCTGACGGACAAGTTCCTCTCGGCGTCGCGCGGGGTGCGGATCGTGACCAGCCTCTGCGTCTACTGGGACGAGATCTTCCTGGCTCCCCTCGAAGCACCGGACGCCGAGGTGAAGCCGCTGGCGCTGGAGACGGCGGTGCTCTCCTACCGCGGCTTCTCGCGGCCGGTGATCGACCCAGAACGCAAACAGCCCGAGAGCTTCGACTACCAGAGCTGGATGCCGCTCTCCATGTGGAATCCCACGCCCGGCCTCTATACGCGGTATGGCGACGTCCTGCCGCTCCTCGCCGAGATCGACGACCGCCTCGCCATCCTCGGCTCCGGCGACGAGGTCCGGCTGCGTTTCGACGCCACGGCCCTGCCGGCTCTACCCGCGGATTGGCGCCGCGACTTCCTGCTCCTGGTCGACGGCTGGGCCAAGGACGCGGACGCCAACACCGCCTTCTCGCAGACCGTCGAGCCGTTGCCGTTCCACGGCATGTCACAATATCCGTACCCGGAGGGCGAACGTTTCCCGGACGACGCGGTGCACCGTCTCGACCGGGACCGTTACCAGACCCGCCCCGCCCTCCGCCTGCTGCGCCCGTTGCGGGGACGGGAGGAGGAACAGGAATGAGGGCTCTCGGGACCGGACCTGGAATCAGGACAGCCGCCGCGCTCCTCCTGGCGCTCCTGGTGAACACCGCCTATATCGCGGCGTTCGCCGATCCCACAATTTTCTATATGGGGAACGTGCTCGCCCACTTTCTCCTGGGCCTCGCCCTGGCGGTGGCGGTGGGCCTGCTCTTCTGGCGCCGGAGGGAGCTCGCCCGCGAGCTCGCGGTGCCGGCGGCGCTCGGCACGCTCGCCCTGGTGGCCGGGATCGCCCTGGCGGTCGCCGGCAACACCGTTCCGCACCGCTGGCTGCTGTGGACCCACGTGGCCACCTCCTGCCTCGCCGTGGTGGCCCTCCTCCCCTGGGTCTGGCGCAAGGTGGCGGAGGAGCCGGACCGGCGGCGCTTCGGGCGCGCGCTCGTGGGCGCCGTCCTCCTCCTGCTCCTCCTGCCGGCGTCGCTCTGGCTCTACCGGCGGTCCAACCCGGACCCGCGGAGCGTGATCCGGAACCCGATGATCGTGCCGACCTCCATGCACGAGGAAGGCGAAGGGCCGAAGTCGCCGTTCTTCCCCTCGTCGGCGCGCACCAACGTGGGCGGCATCATCCCCTCCAATTTCTTCATGGATTCCGCCACCTGCGGCGAGTGCCACAAGGACGTCTACGCGCAGTGGAACAGCTCGGCGCACCACTTCGCCTCGTTCAACAATCAATTCTACCGGAAATCGGTCGAATACATGCAGGACGTGGTCGGCCCGCAGCCCAGCAAGTGGTGCGCCGGCTGCCACGACCATGCGGTCTTCTTCAACGGCCGCTTCGAGCGCCCGATCAAGGATCAGATCGACACGCCGGAGGCGCACGCGGGGCTCGCCTGCACCTCCTGCCATGCGATCACCGAGATCCACAGCTCGATGGGGAACGGCGATTTCACCATCGAGTATCCGCCGCTCCACGAGCTGGCGAACAGCAAGAATCCGGTGATCCGCCGGTTGGACCGGTTCCTGACCTACATGGATCCGGAGCCGCACAAGAAAACCTTCATGAAGCCGTTCATGCGCGACAACGCGGAGTTCTGCTCGTCCTGCCACAAGGTGCACCTGGACGTCCCGGTCAACTCCTACCGCTGGTTCCGCGGCTTCAACGACTATGACAACTGGCAGGCGAGCGGTGTGTCGGGCCAGGGCGCGCGGTCGTTCTATTACCCCAAGCAGAGCAAGACCTGCGCCGGCTGCCACATGCCGCTCGTGGAGTCAGAGGACCCCGGCAACAAGGATGGCTTCGTCCATTCCCACCGGTTCCCCGCGGCCAACACGGCGCTCCCCTTTGTGAACAAGGACGCGGAGCAGATGAAGGTCGTCGAAGACTTCCTGAAGTCCGGCTTCATCACCGTCGACGTCTTCGCCGTCGCGCCGGACGAGCAGGCGGCCGGCGATACGGAGATGATCCGCCGCGCCGCGCCGCGGAGCACCGGGCCGCAGCTCAACACCACCTTCGCCGTCGGCGAGGAGGCCGAGCCGTCCGGGCCGGCGTTCATCCGGGAAGTGGGGGAGGTGGCGGCGCCGGTCGACCGTTCCGGGGTCGCTTTGAAACCCGGCTCCACGGTCAAGGTCGACGTCGTGGTGCGCACCCGCGCCATCGGGCACTTTTTCCCCGGCGGCACGGTGGACGGCTTCGACGTCTGGCTGGAGCTGCAGGCGAAGGACGCGGACGGCCGGGTGATCTTCTGGAGCGGCATGGTGGAAGACGACGGGAAGGGGCCGGTCGAGGCGGGCGCCCACATGTACCGCTCCTATGCGCTCGATGCGGAGGGCAACCCGATCAACAAGCGCAACGCCTGGCAGGCCCGCACCATGCTCTATGCGCGGCTGATCCCGCCCGGCGCCGCCGACACCGTCCATTACCGGATGCGGATCCCGCCGGACGCGCGCGGACCGATCACGTTGTCGGCGAAGCTCAACCACCGCAAGTTCGCGCACTACTACACGCAGTTCGCCTATGCCGGCCAGCCGAAGCCGGGGCAGTCGCCGGAGCTCCTCTCGGCGCACGCCAACAGCCTCGAATATTCGTTCGACAAGGCGAACGTCCCGGCGAACGTCTCGGGCAAGATCAAGGGAGAGATCCCGGACCTGCCGATCACCGTGCTTGCCACGGACGAGGTGACGATCCCCCTGGCCGGTCCCGGTGCGGCGCCCGTCTGGAAGCCGGTGGTCGCCAAGGAGGATTGGGAGCGCTGGAACGACTGGGGGATCGGCCTGCTCCTC
>Ga0209682_10000524_pt1 | contig 13262 bp, 11 predicted proteins | sample DOMMetBare2Fresh_2_FD_187471 | JGI IMG/M metagenome (GOLD analysis project Ga0209682, IMG submission 187471) | Wetland sediment microbial communities from St. Louis River estuary, USA, under dissolved organic matter induced mercury methylation -... | ecosystem: Environmental > Aquatic >... | reverse complement strand
TCGCGCGTGGATCGCTTCCCAGTTCACGCCAACGTCGTGATAGACCTGTTCCCAGGTCATCTCGGAGAGCTTCTTCAAAGTCACCAGGACGCTTCTCTGCTGCTCCTTGGTGAGGTTGAAAAGCTGCTGCTGGAATTCCGGGTTATTCAGATCGAGAAGAACGAGGGACGGCAGGGGGCGGCTCACCGAAGAGCTTCTCCTCGAGCTGCTGCAGATCGGTTGTGCGCGGCGGGTTCTGCGCTGCCCAGGCAAGAGCTCGATCCAGAGTAGCCTGCACCTCCGGATCAAGGAGCCAACGCTCGCTTTCTGGAACGGGCTCGCCCACCTTGACGATCCAGGTGCCCGGCTCGAGCTCCTTGATCTCTACAGCGTGCCCGGCATAGCTCTTCCCGAGAGCGACCTCCCCTTCGACTCCCGCGATTTGAACTGCGGATGTTTGCACGCTCGCCATTGGCTCCATTATGCCATGGTCCGCCGCTCTCCCCTATAATCGCCCTTCGTGCGCCTCTCTGACGCCGATCTCCTCTCCCGCCTGGTTGCCTTCGACTCGACGAGCCGGAACAGCAATCTGCCGATCGCGGACTTCCTCTGCGACTATCTGGACCGCCCGGGGGTCCGCATCGACCGCAATCCGTCGGCCGACGGGGCGAAGACGAACGTCGTCGCCTGGATCGGTCCGGCGCCGCGCGACGACCGCGCCGGCCTGGTCCTCTCCGGGCACATGGACGTGGTGCCGGCGGACGAGGCGGGCTGGCGGAGTGATCCTTTCGCGCTCGCCGACGCCGGGGACCGCTGGGTGGGCCGCGGCGCCTGTGACATGAAGGGCTTCCTCGCTCTCGCCGCGAACCTGGCGGCCGAAGCCGATCCGGCGCGACTCACCGCGCCGCTGGTCCTGGTCTTCACCTACGACGAAGAGGTCGGCACCCTCGGCGCCAGACGGCTCCTCGAATCGTATGGCCCGGGACCGTCGCTGCCGCGGGCCGCGGTCATCGGCGAGCCGACCTCGCTACGCGTGGCGCGCGCCCACAAGGGGCATCTCAAGCTGCGCATCACGCTCACCGGCAAGAGTGCTCACAGCGGCTACCCGCACCTGGGTGTCAACGCCATCGAGCCGGCCGGCCGGGTGATCAACGCCCTGGCCGATCTCCGCCGCGCGCTCGAAGAGGAGCTCGCCCCGCACTGCGAGCTCTTCCCCGCCGTCCCCTTCGTGCCGCTCAACGTCGGCACCGTCCACGGCGGCGCGGCGATCAACGTGGTCCCCGACCTCTGCGTGGTCGAAGTGGGCGTCCGCCCGCTACCCGGAATGGAGTCCGCCAGACTCGCCACCCGCATTGAGCAGGCCGCCCGCGCCGCCGCCGCACCGCTCACTCCGGCGGTCGAGATCCTCTCGGACAGTCCGCCGATGTTCCTCGACGAAAACGCGCCGATCCACCGTCACCTGTGCGAGCTGGTCGGCCAGGACGCGACCGAGACGGTCTCCTTCGCGACCGACGCGGGATGGATGCAGCAGCTCGGCCTGGACTGCGCGATCTTCGGCCCCGGCACGATCGAGGTGGCCCACAAACCCAACGAGAGCCTGCCCAAGAACGAGCTCGCCATGGCCCATGACTTCCTCACCCGGAGCATCCGCAGCTTCTGCCAGGAGGCGGCACCATGACCGCCTCCATCCTCGCCGCGGATCAGACCTGGACGGGCGAAAGCTTCGAGGCCGGTATTCAGATCCGCATCGGCGACGACGGCCGGATCGCCGAGGTCGGCCGGCTGGGGCTCGCGCCGACCGTGCACTTGGCGGATCGCGCCCTCCTCCCCGGCTTCGTGAGCGCCCATTCGCACGCCTTCCAGCGCGGGCTGCGCGGACGCGGCGAGCGCTTTCCGGCCGGCAGCGGCAGCTTCTGGACCTGGCGCGAGGCGATGTACAGCCTCGTCGGAAGCCTCGACGCGGAGACTTTCGAAAACCTCTGCCTCCGCACCTTCCGCGAGATGCGCCGGGCCGGCTTCACCACCGTCGGCGAGTTTCACTACTTCCATCACGGTCCCGAGGAAACCGGCTGGGCCTTCGACGAAAGGGTCCTCGCCGCGGCGTCCCGGGCGGGCATCCGCCTCGCCCTCCTCGAGGTCTACTACCGCACCGGTGCCATCGGCCAGCCGCTCGAAGGGCCGCAGCGCCGCTTCGGAACCCCCTCGCCCGCCGCCTACTGGGACCAGATGGACCGGCTCGCGAGCCATCTCGATCCGAGATTGCAGACGCTGGGCGCCTCCGTCCACAGCCTGCGGGCCGCGAGCCTGGACGACCTGCGGACGATCTATGACGAAGCTCGCCGGCGCGACCTGGTCTTCCACATCCATGTCGAAGAGCAGCAGCGCGAGATCGAGGACTCCCTCACCTACTACGGCCGGCGCCCCATGGAGCTCCTCCTCAATACCCTGGGCACGGCGACCGACGTCACCGCCGTGCACTGCACCCATACGCATCCCGAGGACATGCAGCGCTTCGTGGCCGGAGGCGGCACGGTCTGCATCTGTCCGCTGACCGAAGCAAACCTGGGCGACGGCATCGCCGCGCTGCCGTTCCTGCGCGAGCAGGATGGAGCCATCTGCCTCGGCAGCGACTCGAACGCACGGATCTCGCCCCTCGAAGAGATGCGCTGGCTGGAGTACGCCCAACGCCTCGCCACCCAGAGCCGCGGCGTCCTGCGCGACGAAGAGGGGCACGTCGCCCGCACCCTCCTCCATTCCGCCACCGCCGCCGGAGCCACCGCCCTCGGCCTCGACACCGGCCGCATCGCCCCCGGCGCCTGGGCCGACCTCGTCGCCATCGACTTGACCGCGCCCACCCTGGCCGGCTGGGAGCCGGAGACGTTGCTGGAGTCGCTGCTCTTCGGTGCCGCGGAGGAGGCGATCGCGGGGACTTGCGTGGGAGGGGAGTGGGACCGAGAGCTCCGGTAATCTCGCCGAGATCCAACGTTCGGTCATCCTTACGCCTGGGGCGTCCGCACCGGACCCAGTCCAGAAAAGACGACCTCCCCCTTGAAGATCAAAGGCGGGGCAAGGGCTACCTGAACCTGTGGGGAGTAGCGTGCCGACCCGCCAGCATGCTAAACTAAAAAATGACCCTCTTGTCAGCGTGATGCGGAGTCCTTCTCTGCCAGCGGTAGCGTCACGCCAGAAGGAAGGCGAGATCGCCCGAGAGGGTGCAGCATACCGACACATCGGTTGCGCGACGGCAATATGTAAATTTAAAGAAAGGAGACATGCCAATGAGACTCGGACTTGCTCTCTCAGGCGGCGGCCTGCGTGCAACCTTTTTCCATCTCGGTGTCATTCGGTACCTGAGCGAACGTGGGCTTTTACGCGACGTCAAGCACGTGACCTCCGTTTCCGGCGGAAGCATCATCGCTGCGCATTTGGTGCTCAACTGGTCCCTCTATTTAGACCCTTCAACATTCGCTGAGGCCGCTCGAGATCTCGCCACATTCGCGGAAATGGACATTCGAGGAAGAATCCTACGCCGCTTGCCATCCCACTTTACGCTTGCCTACTTCAAAACAATGATTCATCGGCGATCACGAGCCGCGAGAAACCTCCTCTTGGAGGCCTACCTCGTCAACTACCTCTACAAGGACACTACTCTTCAGGAAGCGCGAACAAAGAATCCTGGTGCGCCAAGCCTCGATGTCCTCGCAACGAACCTGACCCGCGGCACCCTCGCCTACTTCACAGATGAGCACTTTGCACCTGAGGACAAGCCCAACGAAAACATTGCAACCAGGATTACCTTGGCCAAAGCAGTTGCAATCTCGGCTGCGTTTCCCGGGTTCTTCCCGCCAATCGAACTCGACAATGAGGATCTAGGCGTCGACAACGTGGACTTTCCAACGACCGAATATTTCACCGACGGCGGCGTCTACGACAACCTCGGTCTACGCAGATTTAGGACCCTTCTAACCAGCCCCGATCCTCCTGTCGACCACGTTCTGGTCTGCGACGCCAGCGGTCATTTTGATTGGGTTGATGGCCGCGACGAAGCATTGGGCATACTAGGAACGGCTCTTCGTTCGACAGAAATTTTCATGAAACGACTGGCGGAACTTGAAAGCGAAGCCTTTGCCCTCGACGGCGAGAACCGATTTACTCACATCCAGATCAGCGACATTGTGTCGCCAACGGCAGCCCATAGTCCTCTTCTGCCCACCAGCGAGCAGAAACTACTGAAGAACGTTCGCACAGATCTCGACTACTTCTCTCCCATTGAAATCGACGCCCTTGAAAATCATGGCTATTCAGTTGCCGAAGCCAAGTGCGAATTTTTAGGAGGCAGCAAGACAAACCACACACCCAAGCCCACAGATGCATTGACTGCCAATCCAACAGCCAGGCTTAATGCGCTGAAGGACTCGCGCTTTCGCCATCTTCGACTCTTCTCACCAAGAGATCGAATTAGCTACCTGCACCTACTCATTGTGGCATTCATTATCATTGCTCTCGGAACACACTTCGCTTCCGACTTTTTCCAGGATCGATTCCTCTCTGAGCTCCACTCGTATCACCGCGACACATTCGGCAAGTTCGAACTCGGGTCAGCCGAGAAGGCCGATCACCTGCTTGCCGCGGCCGAAACCGCACAGCAGCGTTGGCCAAGGGATTCAGCAATCCAGGCGGAAGTCGCACTTGCCGCTTATTCGGTCCTCAAGTCAAAGTCTAATAACCGCGAGCGCGCCTTCGAGCTGCTCGAACGAGCACTCACAGGCCTGAAGCAGCTCCCAAATCTTTCCCAGAAAGAGCGGACAACTTTCTTTCAGTTACAGGGACACTACCTGATCGAAGAGGGGGAAAGGTTGCGAAAGACCAACCCGGCCGCCGCTCGCGCGAAGTTCCGCGCTGCGATTAAATCGTACGAAGAATTTAGGCGCCTCAGCTTTCAGAAGCTATATGCGTTGGAATTCAATTTGTGCAACACTGCCAAGATGGCGGGCCAATTGGACTACGCCCTTGAGCGGTGTGAGTCCGCCGATCGCTATGCACGCGAAAATCGACTGAACTTCTGGCAAGCAAAGGCGATCATGGGCCGCATCTACGCACTGCGAGGAAATATCGAGCGGGCAGCACAAACTTTTCACGAATCTTGGGAGATAGCGGCACGAGCATCGGCGGAGGAGGAGAATAGTTTCAAGGAATTTCTCGCCTGGGACGTAAAGAACGAACCAAGACTCTGCTCGGAAACGCCATTCCTGCACGATCTCACTGATGTCTGCGCAGGGGAAACGAATCCCTCGCCACGGAACGGTGCCACCCTCTGACGGGCCGGGAGGGGGAGGCGTTACTGGTGCCTAGTGCCATGGAGCGGGCGATCACGAGGATCGACGTACGTAGCGGAACGGGAGAAGCCGGCGGTGGAGTCACAGTGGTGGCGGCTGTGGCTATGTGTCACCCCGAGCCCCCCACGCCAAGTCCTCGATCATCGCCGTGTACTGCTGTTCCGCCAGCTCCACGCAGGCGAGCCCTACGCGCTCGATCGCCTGCTCCCGGGTGGCCTCGCCACGCAGATACTGCCCCAGGGCGCGCTCGCGCCAAAGCTGAGGAAGGTCGGCTTCAATGACCATCGTCGTCATGACCCTGGCTTCGAGCTTTCGAAGCGCCCGCGCGAGGTGGGTTACTCGTAGGCGAAGTCATGGCCAGGTGGAGGGATTGCCAAGGAGCTTCTCCTCAAGCTGCTGCAGATCGGTTTCGCGCGGAGGGTTCTGCGCTGCCCAGGCGAGAGCTTCGTCGAGGTCAGCCTGCACCTTGGGATCGAAGAGCCATCGCTCGTTGTCCGGAACGAAGGTTCCAACCTTGACGATCCAGGTGCCCGGCTTGAGTTCCTTGATCTCCACAGTGTGCCCAGCGTAGTTCTTCCCTAGGGCGACCTCCCCCTCGACTCCCACGACTTGGACCGCAGATGTGGACAGGCTTGCCATCGGTGCCATTATGCCATGGTCCGGCCGCAGCATAGCGGAGGAGACGATCGCGGGGACGTGTGTGGGTGGGGGGGGTTTAGTTAGTTAGGGCCTGTCACGAAATAACTGTCTCATCTGCGATCTCCCCTCGCTTGGGAAGTCATTGATGGCTCCGGCTGCAGCAAGGTGCCGACGTGCGCCCTCTGGGAGCGCTGGCGTCTCGCCGGCATTCAAGTGAACGGGCCGAAGGCCCGGCCTTCCTGGGGGCGGGCGGCGGAGCACGAGGCAAGATCTGGCTTGGGGAAACCATGTCCGGCACCGTGGCTGCGGGGAGTAGGAGCCGACGAGAAGCCCAGCAACACGACTCTGGCGAACGGCTCCGCAGTCCCGTCTTGCCTCCCGCCAACCTTCCCAAATCGGGCCGGGCCTTCGGCCCGTTCACTTTAATGCCGGCGAGACGCCAGCGCTCCCAGGGGGCGTGGCCGGCACCTCTCGGGGCCGTCGGCGGTCACCGATGGCTCCCGGGTCAGTGCCAGTGCCCGCAGATGCGACAGTTATTTCGTGACAGGCCCTTACTCGTAGGCGGAGCTGTGGTCGGGGTTGAGGGAATCCGGTCCAGAGCCACCCCAAATCCTTTCTTCCAACTCGTCCAGATTCGTTTCCTGGTATGACTCTGCCTGGGCTCGCTCCAGAGCCCGGTCGAGCGAAGCCTGCGCTTCGGGGTCGAGGAGCCATCGTTCGCTGTCCGGAACGAAGGTTCCCACCTTGACGATCCAGACCCCGGGCTCGAGCGTCTCGACGGCGACAGTCCGGCCGGCGTACTCTTTCCCGAGGGCGACCTCCCCTTCGACTCCCACGACTTGAAACACTGGTGCATGAACTGCCATCGGGACCAGTATGCCATGGTCCGGTCGCAGCATAAGATACCCCCCATGTGTGGCCGCTACACTCTCTCCTCGACGAGCGACGAGATCGCGCTCCTCTTCGATCTGTCGGATGTTCCGAGCCTGCCGACCCGCTTCAACATCGCACCGACCCAGGAGGCGGCGGTGGTACGGGTCCCCGAGGCCGGCGCGGCGCGGCATCTGGACTTCCTGCGCTGGGGGCTCGTCCCCTACTGGGCGGAGGACCCGAGCATCGGCAACCGGATGATCAATGCCCGTGCCGAGAGCGTCGCCGACAAGCCCGCCTTCCGCTGGAGCTTCCGCAAGCAGCGCTGTCTCATCGCGACGGACGGCTTCTTCGAGTGGAAGAAGGAGGGGAAGCTCAAGCAGCCGTACCACATCCGGAGGAAGGACCGGCACCCCTTCGCCTTCGCCGGCCTCTGGGCGCGCTGGAAGCCCAAGGACGGGAGCGGCGAGCCCCTCGACTCCTTCACGATCCTCACGACGGACGCCAATGAGCTGATCAAGCCGCTCCACGACCGCATGCCGGTCATCCTGGACCGCGCGAGCTTCGATCTCTGGCTCGATCCGGCCCTCGACGACCGCGCCCGTCTCCAGGAGCTCCTGGTGTCCTACGACGGAAGCCAGATGGAGACGGTCCCGGTCAGCCGGGCGGTCAACAGCCCCGCCCACGACGCCCCGGACTGCGTCGCGCCTCTCGCGGAGGCCTGATCAGACCACGTAGGAAAACGCAAAGATCCCGATCATCAGGAAGATCAGCACCAGCTTCCCCGCGGCGCCGATCACGATGCCGATCCAGGTACCGAAGCCGGCTTTCAGAGCCTGATCGCGATTGCGCCGCGCCAGGTACTCTCCCAGCACGGCTCCCACGAAGGGGCCGAGGATGAGACCCGGCAGGCCGAAGAAGAGCCCGACGATCGTCCCGATCGCCGCGCCGGCCACCGCCATCCAGCTCGCTCCGACCCGCTTCGCGCCCAGGCTGGTCGCGGCAAAATCTACCGCGAGGGACAGGAGGGCCAGAACCCCGATCACGCACAGCGGGATCCAGCCCACCTTTTGAAAGCCGTCCGCCCACGCCGCGAGGACCAGGCCCAGCAGGACGAGCGGCGCCCCCGGCAGCGCCGGCAGGACGGTCCCGGCGATGCCCACCAGCACACAGACGACCGCCAGGACCCAGAGGAGGACGCTCATTTCAGGCGTCATGGTGTCTTCCCTCCCAGCTTACGATCGAAAAAGTCCGCCGCCGCACGGTAGGCGGAGATCCAGTGGGACCAGGTCAGGAAGGCATGGACCTCGTCCGGCAGGATGAGCTGCTCCACCTCGACCTTCCGCTCGCGCAAGGCCTCGACGAGACGGACCGTGTGGGTGAAATTGACGTTGCGGTCGTCGTCGCCATGGATGACCAGGACCGGAGACCGCCAGCCATCGACCCAGGTGAGAGGCGACGATCCGGCGAGGAGCTGCGCCTGCTCCGGATCTGCCAGCGGGAAGAGATCGGGGGCGAAGAGCTGGACGTCCAGGTTCCAGTCGTGCACGCCGTGGAGATCGACCCCCGCCTTGAACAGATCGGAGGCGCGCGCGAGCCCCATCGCCGTCAGGAAGCCTCCGTAGGAGCCACCCCAGAGACCGATCCGCTCCGGATCGACCTCCGGACGGTGGCGCAGGTACTGCCCCGCTCCCAGCACGTCACCGAAATCACTCGCCCCTTCCCCACCCTGGCCCGGCGCTTCGCGGAACGCGAGGCCATAGCCGGACCCTGACCGGAAGTTGACCGCGAGCACCACGTACCCCCGGCTCGCCAGATACTGATTCATGCCGTAGGCATTGTGGTAGTAGGGGTTGGGATGCCAGCCGAGGAGCATCTGCTGCTCCGGGCCGCCATGCAGGAAGAGGAGGCCCGGACGGCGCTCTCCCGGCTTCAGGCCCGGCGGCACGAAGAGCTGGCCATGGAGGCGCAGCCCGTCCGCGGCGTCGACGAGCACCGCCTGGGGCTCGACCAGGGCAGCCGCGGGAAAATCGGCCGGAAGGCCACCCGGCACCAGCTCGCGCTCCGGACCATCTCCCAGCCGGATCACCGGCTCCATGGGCCGTTGCATACCGGCCCGGACGTAAGCCAGCGCCTTGCCGTCGCTCGCCGGCGCCGGCAGGCTTTCGATCCCCCGGCCCCGGGTCACCGGGACCGGCCGGCCGGCGCCGGCCACCGGCACCCGCCAGATGTGCCGCCGGTCGCGATCCAGCGGGTCGAGATCGGCCTGGTTCGAGGCGAACAGGACGTCCCGCCGGTCGGGGGTCAGGAGAGCAACCTCGACCTCGAAATCGCCCGGTGTCAGCAGGACCGCCGCGCCGCCGTCCGCCGCCACCGCATAGAGGTGGCGCCAGCCGTCCCCCTCCCAGGGGAAGACGAGACGGTCGCCGGCCCCCCAGAGGATCTGGTTCGCCACCTCCATCTCGGAAAAGGTGTGCCCCATCCCCTCCCGGGCGGTCCAGACGGTCTTCGCCTCGCCCGTCGCCAGGTCCGCCACCAGGATCGACCAGGGATGGCTCGTGCGTTCGGCGAGAACGATGGGAGTCCTGGCGTTCGCGGGCTTCCGCAGGAAGGCGAGACGCCGGCCATCCGGCGACCAGACGGGCCGTTCGTCCCGGTCGACGCCCGGCGAGATCCAGCGCAGCGTCCCGGCCGCGACGTCGAAGACGCCGATGAAGCTGTGGTCCCCCCGGACGCTCACGAAGGCCAGCCGCGCGCCGTCCGGCGACCAGCGGAGCATGCGGGACCGGCCGCGCGCCCGGACCCACACCTTGGGCTCGCGACTGCCGTCGAGAGGCGCCCACCAGATCTGCCCGCCGCGCAGGAAGGCGACGCCGTCCCCCTTGGGAGAGACCGCGGCGCCGGAACCGTTCCCGATCCTGACCGGCGCTCCGCCGTCGAGGGCGACGCGCCAGACGGCTTGCTCCGCCCCCGCGGGATCGCCGGCCGGATTGGGAATGTCCCCCTCGCCGTTCGGACCGCTCCCCCGGACGTAGACGAGGGTCCCGGCATCCGGAGCCCAGGCGAGCCCGGCCAGGACCTGGCCGTCGTCCTGGCCGTAGGCGGTGAGCGGACGGCCCCGGTAGTCCGGTGGCTCGGCCACCCAGACGTTGCGCACGCCGCGCGCGTTCTCCACCCAGGCGAGCTTGCCCCCCGCCGGCGCGGCCACCAGCTCCGACGGAAAGGGCGCGCCGAGGATCTGCTCCAGCGCCGGCGGCGCCTGGGCCGGCAAGCGGGTGGCCGGCAGGCAGAGGAGGACGAGAACGGCGGCCGGTGTCAGGCACCTCATGGCCTTTCTCAATGCCCTCCCAGCTTCCGGTCGAAGAAGCCCGCCGTGGCCCGGTAGGCGGTGATCCAGTTGGACCAGGTCAGGAAACCATGGACGTCGTCCGGCAGGATGAGCTGCTCCACCTCGACCTTCCGCTCGCGCAAGGCTTCGACGAGACGGACGGTCTGGCTGAAATCGACGTTCCGGTCGTCGTCCGCATGGATCACCAGGACCGGCGACCGCCAGCCGTCGACCCAGGCGAGCGGGGACGACTCGAAGGCGAGCCGCGCCTGCTCGGGATGCGCCAGCGGGTTGTAGTCCGGAAAGAACGTCTGGATGCCCTGGTTCCAGTCGTGCACGCCGTGGAGATCGACACCCGCCTGGAAGAGGTGGGAAGCGCGCGCCAGCCCCATGGCGGTCAGGAAGCCGCCGTACGAGCCGCCCCAGAGGCCGATGCGGCCGGGGTCCACGTCGCTCCGGTGGCGCAGATAGAGACCGGCTCCGAGCACGTCGTAGAATTCGCTCGCTCCCTCCGCCCCCTGGCTCAGCGCTTCGCGGAACTCCATGCCGTAGCCGGTCCCCGCCCGGTAGTTGACCGCCAACACCACATACCCCCGGCTCGCCAGGTACTGGTTCATCGCGTAGGCGTTGTTGTAGTAGGCGTTGTAGTGCCAGCCGAGGAGCATCTGCCGGTGCGAGCCGCCGTGCAGGAAGAGGAGCCCCGGCCGGCGCTCTCCCGGCTTCAGGCCCCGCGGCACGAAGAGCTGGCCATGGATGCGCATCCCGTCCGCGGAATCGAAGATCACCCCCTCGGGCTCGACCAGGGCCGCCTCGGGAAAATCGGCCGGAACGCCGCCGGCCACCAGCTCGCGCACCGGTCCCTCTCCTTGCCGGATCACCACCTCCGCCGGACGCTTCGCACCGGCCCGGACGTACGCCAGCGCCTTGCCGTCGCTCGTCACCGCCGGCAACCACTCGATGCCCTTGCCCTGGGTCACCGGGACCGGCCGGGCGCCCCCGGCGACCGGCACCCGCCAGAGATGCCGCCGGTCGAGGTCGGCTGGATCCAGATCGGATTGGTTCGAATTGAACAGGATCTCCCGCCGGTCGGGGGTCAGAAGGACGTTCTCGATCTCGAACGCGCCCGGGGTCAGGAGGGTCGCGTCCCCGCCGCCCGCCGGCACGGAGTAGAGATGCACCCAGCCGTCTCCCTCCCAGGGAAAGACGAGGCGGTCTTCGGCGCCCCAGAGGATCTGGTTGTCGGCCAGCATCTCGAAGAAGGCGCTCCCCGTCCCTTCCCGGGCGGTCCACACGGTCTTCGCCGCTCCCGTGGCCACGTCCGCCACCAGGATGGACCAGGGGTGGCCCGAGCGCTGGGCATAGAAGAGGGTGACCCCGGAATGCGCCGGCTGCCGCGCGAAGGCGAGGCGCTTCCCGTCCGGTGACCAGACGGGCTCCTGATCCTGGTCGACGCTGGGAGCGATCCAGCGGAGCGTCCTGGCCGCGACGTCGTAGACCCCGATGAAACTATGGTCCCCGCGGCCGCTGACGAACGCCAACCGCGTGCCATCCGGCGACCAGCGGAGCGATCCCGCGCCGCCGCGCGCCTGCACCCATGCCTGGGGCTCCTGGCTGCCGTCGAGGGGCGCCCACCAGATCTTCCCGCCCCGCACGAACGCGAAGCCGTCGCCCTTGGGAGAGACGACGGCACCGGCGCCCGGTCCAATCTTGACCGGCGCTCCACCGTCGAGAGCGACGCGCCAGATGGCCCGCTCCGCTCCCGCCGGATCGCTGGTCGGATTGGGGATGTCGCCCTGGCCGTTGGGTCCGCCACCGCGGACGTAGACGAGGGTCTTCGCATCCGGGGTCCATTCGAGCCCGCCGACGGCCTGGCCGTCGTCCTTGTCATACGCGGTGAGCTGCCGGCCCCGGTACTCCGGCGGCTCGGCCACCCAGATGTTGCGCACGCCGCGCGCGTTCTGCACCCAGGCGAGCTTCCCCCCGTCCGGTGCGGCCGAAAGCTCCGAGGGGAAGGGTGCGCCGAGGATCTGCTCCAGGGAGGGACCCGCCTGGGCAGAGAGCCGGGGGGAAGCCAGGAGGAAGAGGGCGATCAGGGGGACGAGAGGGCGCAATCGGGACATGCATGGATCATCTCACTCACGGCTCGAAGCGCAAACCCGGATCGTGCTCGGCCCTGCGAAGAAATTGAGCGACGCGGGCCACCAGCTCGAGGCTGGCCCGTTCGGCCTCCAGCGCCTTGCGGAGGAAGCTGAGGGCGGCGAGGGCTTCGCGGTGGATCTGGAGGGAGGTGAAGATGGACAACATCTCGCGGGACAGCCGCTTGAGGTCTGCCGTGCGGCCTTCCCGTACGTAGAGGGCGGCCAGATCCAACGAGACAAGGGCCGTGTCGTAGGAGAGCTCCTCGGCGATGAATCCGTCGCGGGCGGTGAGGAAAAGCCTCTCTGCCTGGGCGGTACGCCCCAACCCCAAGGATAGCCTTCCCTTCACCCACCTGCGGCGGCTCTGGGTGACCTCATCCGGGAACTCCCGGTAGAGGCTCCGCGTCTCTCGATAGATCTTCTGGGCTTCGACAAATCGCTCCGTCTCGACGAGGTCATGGAACAGGTTGTGCCTGGCACAGAGAAGGAGGCGCGGCTCCTTGTCCGCATCGATCATTTCGATGGCCTGATAGAGGAGCGGAATCCCCCGCTCGGGGTGCCCCGCATAGCAATGTGTGAGGTCCATGCTGACCAGACACCTACCGGCACGATGGAGGTTGCCCATCCGCCGAAAAATTGCTACTGCTTGCCGGAGGTGCTTCTGGGCGTCCTCGAATCGACGCTGGGATCGCCGGAGAGAGGCCTTGAGGTCGAGAAGAGAGGCGTACTCAAGCGGGTCACGGCTTCCCTGCCGAAGACAGGCCTCCGCTTTCATGAAGGCCTCATCCGCTCCCACCAGGTCCGAGCAAACACGGCGTGCGTTCCCCAGATGGCCCCATGCCCTCGCCTGGAGATCATGGACCAAGCCTTCCCCGTAGAAGGCTTCGTCCAGGCGGCTCGCAACCTCCAGAGCCAGCCGCGCGAGAGTCTCGACTCCTCTCGGATGTCGCACCGTCGTCTCGCGGCACTGTT
>Ga0209682_10000523_pt1 | contig 13273 bp, 16 predicted proteins | sample DOMMetBare2Fresh_2_FD_187471 | JGI IMG/M metagenome (GOLD analysis project Ga0209682, IMG submission 187471) | Wetland sediment microbial communities from St. Louis River estuary, USA, under dissolved organic matter induced mercury methylation -... | ecosystem: Environmental > Aquatic >... | reverse complement strand
CCACGGATGCGCCTCGGCGAGCGCTCGACGCACGCCGACGACATGCATGATCGGGAAGACGCCGGTACGCCGGTGGTAGACCTTGGCCGCGGCCGTCGGGTCGTCGAACAACCAGCCGACATTCGGGTTGTGCGCGGCCGCACCACCGGGCGGGCGCGGCGCGATGAAGCCGTCGATCTCACCGGCATCCAGAAGATCCGAGATCCGGCGGCCCGCCGGGGCATCGTCCATGCGCACGTCGGGTGGCCGTTGCAGGCGGATCTTCTCCAGCCGCCCCGGCGTGTCGATGCCGCCGCGAACCCTGGCGATGTCACGCGGGTGCACGCCGAAATCGTCCTGCAGGATGGCACGCGCCCAGACGTTGGCAGTGAGCTGGTATTCGGGCACGCCGACACGCCGACCCTTCAGGGCCTCGGGCTTGTGCACGCGATCCGTGTGCAAGTAGATCGACGTGTGGCGAAAGGCGCGCGAGAGGAATACCGGCACCGCGACGTAGGGCGACGCGCCACGCGCGGCCTTGACCAGGTAACTCGAGAACGACAGCTCACTGATGTCGAACTCGACGCCGCGGAAGGCGCGGAAGAAGGTCTCCTCCGGCGCCAGCGTCATGCGGACCGGATCGACGCCGTCGATCGGTACGCGGCCGTCGAGCAGCGCGCGCGTGCGGTCGTAGTCGCCGATCGCGATCGAGAGTTGCAGCTTGCTCATCGGCAGTCGCAATCCGGCGCGATGTTGTTGGCGCGAATGAACGAGCCGCAGTTCTGCTGCTCCTCCTTCAGCGACGCGGCGAACTGCTCGGGCGTATCGGATACACGCGGCAGGGCCTGCTGCCCCAGTCTCTGAGCGGCAGACGGGTTGCGCATCGCCTTGGCCACCTCGTCGGCGACGCGCTTGATCAACGCCGGCGGCGTGCGCGCCGGCAGTTGCACGGAAAACGCGGTGAAGGCCTTGATGCCCGGCAGTCCGGCCTCAGCGAGCGTCGGCGCACAGGGCAGCAGCCGGGTCTTGTCCGTCACGGCCAGGGCGATCAGCTTGCCGGCATCGATTTATTGCCGCACGCTGGCCAGGTCGGTCAGCATGAACTGCAGACGGCCGCCGAGCAGGTCGGTGTAGGCGGGTCCGACACCCTTGTACGGGATGTGGTTGAACTGCGCGCCACTCGCGGCCTCGATCATGCGCACGCCGATGTAGAGCGGGCTGCCGACGCCGGCCGTCCCGTGGAACAACTTGCCCGGCTCGCGCTTGCCGCGCTCGAGCAGTTCCGCCATGGTCTTCACCCCGGCGCCCGGATGCGCCACGATCACCGTCGGCGCGATCACACCGCGGGTGACCGGTGCGAAGTCGCGCATCACGTCGTAGCTCAGGGTCTTGTAGAGCACCGGATTGATGCCGAGCGAGGAGTTCGAGCCACCAGCAACGTGTAGCCGTCGGGCTCGGCCTTGGCCACCGCGGTGGCACCGATCGCCCCGCTCGCGCCGGGCTTGTTGTCGACGACGAAGTTCTGCTTCAGCTGCTCGCTCAGGGTCTGCGCGAGGATGCGGCCGTAGGCGTCGGTCCCGCCACCGGGCGACGAGGGCACGACCAGCGTGACCGGCCTGGCGGGCCACTAACCTCGTGCCTGCACCAGCGGCGCCAACATCGCCGCCCCGAACGCCAGCCATGCTCTCAGCGTCAGTCCCATCGGTGACTCCTCGTGCTTCAGTGCTCGCGAGGGTATGCGCGGCGGCGCGGACGCGGGCGCGGGCGCGGGCGCGGGCGCGGGCGCGGCAAACTCGAATACCCCGAGGGGATGAGCACCACATCCCCCGCCAGCACCGACCTGCTGCAGGATCTGGTCGACGCCAACCACATCCTGTTCCACCAGGGCATCGTCGATGCCTTCGGCCATGTCAGCGCGCGACATGATCGCGCCCCAGGCCGCTTCCTGCCGTTGCGCAACCTGGCGCCGGGGCCGGTGGAGGTCGGCGACCTCCTCGAGTACGAGGTCGCCACTGGCGAGCCTGTGATCTCCGACCCCCCACGGCTCGGTCTGGAGCGCTACATCCACAGCGAGATCTACCGCCAGCGTCCGGACGTGATGGCGGTGATCCACAGCCACTCGCCTGCCGTGCTGCCTTTCTGCATCGCGCGCGGCGCGCGCCTGCAACCGGTGTGCCACATGAGCGGCTTCCAGGGCAACGGACCGGCGATGTTCGAGTCAGGGACTTCGCGGGCGAGGCCAGCGACCTGCTGATCCGCAATCGCGACCTCGGCGCTGCCCTGGCGCACACGCTGGGCGCGACGGCCGTGTCGTGCGGATGCGCGGGCACGGCTGCACGGTGGTTGCGGAGTCTCTGCAGGTGGTCGTCTCCCGGGCGGTCTACACCGAGCTGAATGCCCGGCTGCAGATCCAGTCGCAGACTCTGGACCCGCCCGAGTTCCTGACGCAGGGCGAGGCCGACGCGACCCAGGCCACCAACGAGGGCCAGGCGGCACGACCGTGGAATCTGTGGCGCGAACAGGCGCGGCAAGCGCGCGCAGTGCGCAGCGACTGATAGACTGCGCGCCCGCATCCACAGCCTCTGGATCTACCCCATGCTTCGCTGTGTCACCACCGGCCTGATGGCCGGGCTCGTCGCCTTTGCCCTGCCTGGCGCGGCACAGGCCCAGGTCCATCGCAACTTCCCTGCCCAGGCGCTGCGCGGCGAGTTCGTCGTCACGACGCCGCCCGAGGTGCTGCTCAACGGCCAGCCCGACCGGCTGGCACCCGGCGCGCGCATCAAGGGCGAGAACAACCTGCTGGCGACGCCGGGTTCGCTGAGCGGCCGTCGCTTCGTCGTCCACTACACCCGCGAGTCGACGACCGGGCTGCTGCTGGATGTGTGGGTGCTCAATGCCGCCGAGCTGGCCCGCAGGCCCTGGCCGGCGACCGACGCCGAGGCGCGGGCCTGGGCCTTCGATCCGCAGGCGCAGGTCTGGAGCAAGCCGTGACCGAGGCCCGCAAGAAGGTCTTCATCCGCACCTTCGGGTGCCAGATGAACGAATACGACTCCGACAAGATGGCCGACGTGCTGCGCGCTGCCGAGGGCTACGAGGCCACCGACGACGTCGAGCAGGCCGACCTCATCCTTTTCAACACGTGCTCGGTGCGCGAGAAGGCGCAGGAGAAGGTCTTCAGCGACCTCGGCCGCGTCAAGCACCTGAAGAAGAAGGGCGTCATCATCGGTGTCGGCGGCTGCGTGGCGAGCCAGGAAGGCGCGGCGATCGTCGAGCGCGCACCCTACGTCGACATCGTCTTCGGCCCGCAGACGCTGCACCGCCTGCCGCAGATGATCGAGCAGCGCCAGCGCGAGAATCGGCCGCAGGTCGACATCAGTTTCCCGGAGATCGAGAAATTCGACCACCTGCCACCGGCACGCGTGGACGGTGCCAGTGCCTTCGTCTCGATCATGGAGGGCTGCTCCAAGTACTGCTCCTACTGCGTCGTGCCCTATACGCGCGGCGAAGAAGTCAGCCGGCCCTTCGACGACGTGCTGACCGAGGTCGCCGGCCTGGCCGACCAGGGCGTCAAGGAAGTGACGCTGCTCGGCCAGAACGTCAACGCCTACCGCGGCACGATGGGCGGCATGAACTCCAGCCGCAGCGGCGCCGCAGAGATCGCCGACTTCGCGCTGCTGCTGGAATATGTCGCCGCGATCCCCGGCATCGAGCGCATCCGCTACACGACGAGCCACCCCAACGAGTTCAGTGCACGCCTGATCGAGGCCTACGCCCGCATCCCGCAACTCGTCAACCACCTGCACCTGCCGGTGCAGCACGGCTCCGACCGCATCCTGATGGCGATGAAGCGCGGCTACACCGCCATTCAGTACAAGAGCACGATCCGCGCACTGCGCAAGGTGCGGCCGGACATCAGCCTGTCGAGCGATTTCATCGTCGGTTTTCCGGGTGAGACCGAGGACGACTTTGGCAAGATGATGGCCCTGATCGAGGACATCGGGTTCGACGCCAGCTTCAGCTTCGTCTTCAGCCCGCGACCCGGCACGCCGGCCGCCAGCCTGCACGACGACACGCCGCCGGCCCTCAAGCTCAGGCGCCTGCAGTACCTTCAGGCGACGATCGAGACCAATGTGCGCCGCATCTCCGCGGCGCGCGTGGGCACGGTGCAGCGCATCCTGGTCGAAGGGCCTTCGCGCAAGGATCCGAACGAACTGATGGGCCGTACCGAGTGCAACCGCATCGTCAATTTCGCCGGCCCGGCGCGCTTGGCCGGGCAGATGATCGACGTGACGGTCACGCAGGCCCTGCCGCATTCGCTGCGCGGCGAGGTGCTGGTGCGCGACAGCGTCGCGGCCTGAGGGGGGTGCTCTAGCGCCGGCCGGGGCCGAATCCGGCCCACCAGAGTGCCGCCGCGCTGGCGACGACCAGCCCGCCATAGGTGGCCATGCGGCCATCGCGGCCGAATATGACCAGGCCGGCGACGAGGACGAGCGCCGATGCGCCGCCGGACCAGAGTGCCAGCCGAGACCAGCTCGCACCGGCGAGGTCGCGCCGCCACACCAGCTTGGCACCTGCCGCGCAGAGCGCGCCCAGCCCGACCGCCGGGGCAAAGAAATTCAACAGGTGCCACACGGCGTCCAGGGGTCCCATCGGGGCAGTCGGTCGGGAAATTGCGCCGGTTGACGCCGGCTTGAGGCGCGTCAACACCGGGGCCTTGCACGTACAGAGGCGGCGAATCTTACAATCCAGCCCGATGAGCGTCTTCACGCTGGGCTTGAACCACACGACCGCGCCGCTGGACCTGCGCGGCCGGCTGGCGTTTGCGCCCGAAAGCCTGTCGCCGGCGTTGCGCGGGTTTCGCGACCAGTTGGTGAAGGCAACGCCCGAGGCGGCGCTGATCTCGACCTGCAACCGCACCGAGCTGTACGTCGCTTCCGAAGCTGCGCGGGCACGCGAGCTGGTCGCCCCGGCGATGGACTGGCTGGCCGGCCACGCCGGGATCACCGGCGATCAGCTGCAGGCGCACACCTACGTGATGGAAGACAAGGCCGCGGCGCGCCATGCCTTCCGTGTTGCCTCGGGCCTGGACTCGATGGTGCTGGGCGAGCCGCAGATCCTGGGCCAGATGAAGCAGGCCGTGCGCGAGGCCGACGCCGCCGGCACGCTGGGCACGACGCTGCACCAGCTTTTCCAGCGCTCGTTCTCGGTCGCCAAAGAAGTGCGCACCGAGACCGAGATCGGCGCCCACTCGGTGAGCATGGCCGCCGCCGCCGTGCGGCTGGCCGCGCAGCTGTTCGAAGACCTGCGCGAGATCAGGGTGCTCTTCGTCGGCGCCGGCGAGATGATCGAGCTGGTGGCCACGCACTTTGCGGCCCGCGAGCCGAAGGCGATGGCGGTGGCCAACCGCACGCTCGAGCGCGGCGAGGCGCTGGCGGCGCGTTACGGGGCTCAGGCGCTGCGCCTGGCCGACCTGCCCTTGCGCCTGCACGAGTTCGACGCCGTCATCTCCTGCACCGCCAGCACGCTGCCCATCATCGGCCTGGGTGCGGTCGAACGCGCGCTGAAGTCGCGGCGCCGCCGGCCCATGTTCATGGTCGACCTCGCGGTGCCGCGCGATATCGAGCCCGAGGTGGCACAGCTGTCGGACGTCTACCTCTACACCGTCGACGACCTGTCCACCGTCGTGCAGACAGCGGGTGAGAAGCGGCACGCCGCGGTCGAGCGTGCTGAGGCGATCGTCGACGCCGGTGTCCAGAGCTTCGCGCACTGGCTCGACCAGCGCGCCGCCGTGCCGCTGATCCAGGCGCTGCACCGCCAGGCCGACGACTGGCGCAGCGCCGAGCTGGCGCGGGCGCGCAAGCTGCTCGCGCGCGGCGAGGACATCGACACCGTCCTCGAGGCGCTGTCGCGCGGGCTGACCCAGAAGATGCTGCACGGCCCGCTGGCCGAGCTGCACTCGGCCGACGGCGGCCAGCGCGAGGAACTCGCCGCCACCGTCTCGCGCCTGTTCCTGCGCGGCAATTCGCGCCAGCCGCCCGGCGACGGCCGTTAGCGCCCCGTCCACGATGGCTGCCGTGCGACGGTTCGCGCGTGCGGCCGTCTTTGCGCCCACACCATGAAAGACTCGCTCCGCCAGCAGCTCGAACGCCTCACCCACAGGCTGAGCGAGCTCGATGCCAGCCTCGCCGACTCGCAGGTCGGCGCCGACATCAAGCGCTACCGCGCGCTGTCGCGCGAACAGGCCGAAGTTGCGCAGGTGGTCGGGCTGTTCCGCCAGTACGGACTGCGCGAATCGGATCTCGCCGCCGCGCGCGAAATGCAGGACGATGACGAGATGGCCGAAATGGCGCGCGAAGAGATCGCGGCCGCCGAGGCCGATCTCGTCCGCCTGCTCGGCGAGCTGCAATCCGCGCTGCTGCCGCGCGATCCCGACGACGCGCGCCCGGCCTTCCTGGAGATCCGCGCCGGTACCGGGGGCGACGAGTCGGCGCTGTTCGCCGGCGACCTCGCGCGCATGTACCTGCGGTTCTGCGAGCGCCGCGGCTGGCGCACCGAGGTGATGAGCGAGAGCCCGGCCGAGCTCGGCGGCTACAAGGAACTGGTTCTGCGCATCGAGGGTGAGCAGGCCTACGGCACGCTACGCTTCGAGTCGGGTGGCCACCGGGTGCAGCGCGTGCCGGCCACCGAAAGCCAGGGCCGGATCCACACCAGCGCCTGCACGGTGGCGGTGATGCCCGAGCCCGACGAGGCGGCCGAGGTGACGCTGAACCCGGCCGAGCTGCGCATCGACACCTTTCGCGCCAGCGGCGCCGGCGGCCAGCACGTCAACAAGACCGACAGCGCGATCCGGATCACCCACCTGCCCACCGGGCTGGTCGCCGAGTGCCAGGACGACCGCTCGCAGCACCGCAACAAGGCCAAGGCGATGGCGGTGCTGGCCGCTCGGTTGCGCGAGAAGGAACGCAGCGAGCGCGCCGCCAAGGAGGCCGCCACGCGCAAAGGACTGATCGGCAGCGGCGATCGCAGCGACCGCATCCGCACCTACAACTTCCCGCAGGGTCGGCTGACCGACCATCGCATCAACCTGACGCTGTACAAGCTCGGCCAGGTGATGGACGGCGATCTCGACGATGTCGTCGCCGCGCTGCAGGCGGCACGCGCCAGCGAACAACTGGCAGCGCTCGACGGATCGGCCGCGTGACGACCGTCGCCGAGCTGCTGCGCGAGGCCCGCGCACGCGGCCTCGATCGGCTCGACGCGCAGCTGCTGCTCGCGCACCACCTGGGCCGCGCGCGCGCCTGGCTGATCGCCCACGAGGACGCCGCCGTGGCCGATGACAGGTCGGCCGACATCCGGCGCGACATCGCCGAACGTGCACGCGGCATGCCGCTCGCCTACCTGGTCGGCGAGCGCGAGTTCCACGGGCTGTTGCTGCGCGTGACGACCGACGTGCTGGTGCCGCGGCCAGATACCGAGGTTCTGGTCGACTGGGCGCTCGAGCTGCTGGCCGGCAACCTCGGCGCTGTCTCCGTACCGGCCGTGGCCGATCTGGGAACCGGCAGCGGGGCGATCGCACTCGCCGTCAAGCACCGCTGTCCACGCGCATCGGTCCTGGGGCTCGACGCCAGCCAGAGGGCGCTCGCCGTGGCACGCGACAACGCGCGCCGCCTGGGCCTGGAGGTCGAGGCCCGCACCGGCAACTGGCTTGCCGGGCTGGAGTCGCGGCGCTTTCACCTGCTGCTGAGCAACCCGCCCTACATCGACGGCAACGACCCCCACCTGGCCGCCCTGCATGCCGAGCCGGCGCAGGCATTGACCCCCGGTGTCGACGGCCTTTCCGACTTGCGCGCAATCATCGGCCAGGCACCGCGGCATCTGCACGCCGGTGGCTGGCTGCTGCTGGAGCATGGTCACACGCAGGGATCGGCGGTGGAAGCAGCGCTGCGGACAGCCGGTTTCGAGCGCATCACGACGCGTCCCGATCTGGCAGGTCGGCCCCGCTGCACCGGTGGCTGCTGGCGCCCGACGGTGCCGGTTGCATCGGGCTGAAACCGCAGTAATGAGCGTGATCAACTCCCCATTTTCGGCGCTGTGCGACCCTGTTTTTGGGCGCAAGATGGCCCCGTCGTGGATGACCCGCGCAGGGAGTACTTCAATGAAAGCCAGCCTCAGGATCCTGCTGATTTCATGGGCGGCGTGGGGTGCCGGCGCACAAGCAGCCGAAGGCCTTTCGATCCCGGACTCTGCCTGGCAGCGCTGGCAGGCGCGTGCTGCACTCAGCACCTATGACAACTCGCCCCGCCTGGCCGCGGCATCCCTGGTCGGCGACTACTATTTTCGCGGCCTCAGGCTCGGCGATGCCGGCACGGCGGGCGGGTTCCGCGCCACCAGCGGCCTGATGCTGGGCGCCGGCTCGGCACTGCTCGGGGCCGCCGGTGTGCCCAGCCGCTTGGCCGACGGCCTGTCGCTCGGCCACGTTGCGCTGTCGTCGGCCCTGCCGGGCACCGACCCTGCCGACGCTGGCGCGACCCTGCCCTACGTCGGCTTGGGCTACACCTCGATCGCGGCCGGCAGTGGCTTCAGCTTCACGGCCGATGTCGGCCTCGTGGCGCAGAATCCGGGCGCCACCCCGAGCGTGGGCCGCGCCCTCCTCGGTACCGAGAGCCTCGACGCCGCGTTCCGCAACCTGCGTCTGCGGCCGGTGCTGCAGCTGGGCGTGCGCTACACGTTCTGAGGCGCGACGCAGGGCCTTGTCGGCCGGTGGCGGCCGGCGGCGACGCTTTGGCTTATCCTCGATGAATCGAATCCACGCTTCAGGAGCGACGAGCATGAGTGATGTCCAGCAGCAGATCGATGCCTTGGTCAAGGGCAACCGGGTCGTGCTGTTCATGAAAGGCACTGCCCAGTTTCCGCAATGCGGCTTCTCCGGCCGCGCCGTGCAGGTACTCAAGGCCTGCGGCGTCAACGACCTCACGACCTTCAATGTGCTCGAGGACGAAGCCGTCCGCCAGGGCATCAAGGACTACGCCCACTGGCCGACCATCCCGCAGTTGTACGTCAACGGCGAGTTCGTCGGCGGCTCGGACATCATGATGGAGATGTACCAGAGCGGCGAATTGCAGCAGGTGCTGGGCGCCAAATCCTGACATGACCCGGCGTCTGGTCGTCGGCATCACGGGCGCGACTGGCGCGGTCCATGGACTGAAGTTGCTCGACCGGGCGCGAGCGCTCGGCGTGCAGACACACCTGGTGGCGACCCCGGCCGGCCTGCTCAACGTCCATCACGAACTGGGCCTGGACCGCAAGGCGCTCGAGGCCCATGCCGACGCGGCCTACTCACCGGGCGATGTCGGCGCCTGCATCGCCAGCGGCAGCTTCGATACCGCGGCGATGGTCATCGCACCGTGCTCGATGAAGACGCTGGCCGCCGTCGCGCACGGCCTGGGCGACAACCTGCTCACGCGTGCCGCCGACGTCACGCTGAAGGAGCGACGGCGCCTCGTGCTGCTGGTGCGCGAAACCCCGTTCAACCTGGCACACCTGCGCAACATGACGGCGGTCACCGAGATGGGCGGGATCGTCTTTCCTCCCCTGCCCGCCTTCTATCACCGGCCCGCGAGCATCGACGAGATGGTCGATGAGACTGTCGAGCGCGTGCTCGCCACACTCGGCATCGCCGGGTCCACGCCGCGCGAATGGCGCGGCCTGTGATCAGCTCGCGCCGGTCCTGACGTCCCACTGGCGTCGCGCAGCGAAGACCATGTTGGGGTACTCGGCGCGCCCGCGACTGCCGTTGTAGCGACCGAGCGCCAAGAACAGGTCACCGCGCTCGCGATCGAGGTAGTGGCGCAGGATGGTGCAACCGAAGCGCAGATTGGTCTGCATGTGGAACAGGCGGCTCGGATCGCCGTCGCCGATCGTGCGGGCCCAGAACGGCATCACCTGCATGTAGCCGCGCGCCCCGACACTGCTGATCGCGTACTTGCGGAAGCCGCTCTCGACCTGGATCAGGCCGAGCACGAGGTCGGTCTCGAGCCCGGCGCGCCGGCTCTCGTACCAAACGGTCTCGAGGAATTCGACGCGGGTCTGGTGTTCGGACTTGCGACGCTTCAGGCGCTCGCTCATCACCCCGAGCCAACGCAGGTAAGCCAGCCGGTCGTCGGTACGCTCGAAGCTCGGCCTCGGCGGCGCAGCGCCGGCAACCGATGCCGAAAGCGCGGTCCGCACGGAGTCGGCCAAGGGCTCCTCGACCTGCGATCCCGCCCGCGCCGGGCGCACCGGCAGCACCGCCAGCGCGGTGCCGGCGAGGACGAAGCGACGCCGCAGCGCGCCGTTCACGCCTTCGTCGACAGCCGGTCGCGCAGCCGTGCGGCGACCTCGGCCAGCGGCACGCGCGCAGCCTCGACCTCGCGCCGGCCCTGCAGCTCGACCTGGCCTTCCTTCAGGCCGCGCTCGGAGATCACGACGCGCTGCGGCACGCCAATCAGTTCCCAGTCGGCAAACATCGCACCCGGCCGCTCACCGCGGTCGTCGAGCAAGACGTCGATCCCCATGGCTGACAGGTCGTCGTGCAGGCGGTCGGCTGCGGCGCGCACGTCGGCGCTGCGGTCGTACCCGATCGGACAGACCACCGCGGCGAACGGCGCCATCGATACCGGCCAGATGATTCCACGCTCGTCGTGGTTCTGTTCGATCGCCGCGCCCAGCAGCCGCGTGACGCCGATGCCGTAGCACCCCATCTCCATCAGCTGCGGTTTGCCCGTCTCGTCGAGGTAGGTCGCGTTCATGTCCTTGCTGTACTTGGTGCCGAGGTAGAACACATGGCCGACCTCGATCCCGCGCTGGATCGCCAGCACGCCCCGGCCATCGGGCGACGGGTCGCCCTCGACGACATTGCGGATGTCGGCGACCACGTCGGGCTCGGGCAAGTCGCGGCCCCAATTGACGCCCGTGAGGTGGAAGTCGCCCTTGTTCGCGCCGCAGATGAAGTCGTGCATCGCCGCGACCGTGCGGTCGGCCACCACCCTGACCGGCTTCGCCGTGCCGACCGGCCCCAGGTAGCCGGGCTTGCAGCCGAAGTGGTCCTCGATCTCGCCGACCGTCGCGAAACGGAAGCCGGCCTTCAGGCCCGGCAACTTGCCGGCCTTGACTTCGTTCAGCGCATGGTCGCCGCGTACCAGCAGCAGCCACACGGTGGTCTTGAGGATGTCGCCAGCCCCATCGAGTTCGTCGGTGGCGAGCACCAGCGACTTCACCGTCGATTGCAGTGGCACAGCGAGCAGCGCCGCGACGTCCTCGCACGTGCTCTTGCCAGGCGTCGGTGTCAGGGTCATCGCCTGCGCGGCGGCGGCGCGCGGCGCAGCCGGCGCCAGCGCCTCGGCCATCTCGATATTGGCTGCGTAGCCCGAGGTCGGGCAGTAGACGATGGCATCCTCGCCGGTATCGGCAATGACCTGGAACTCCTGCGACAGGTCGCCGCCGATCGCGCCGGAGTCGGCCGCCACGGCGCGATAGGTCAGGCCGAAGCGGTCGAAGATCGCGCCGTAGGCCCTGGACATCGTCTCGTAGCTCTTGGTTGCGCCGGCTGCGTCGCGGTCGAAGGAGTACGCGTCCTTCATCGTGAACTCGCGCCCGCGCATGAGGCCGAAGCGCGGCCGGCGCTCGTCGCGGAACTTGGTCTGGATGTGATAGAAGTTTCTCGGCAATTGCTTGTAGCTGCGCAGTTCCTGGCGCGCGATGTCGGTGATGACCTCCTCGCTCGTGGGCTGGATGATGAAGTCGCGGTCATGCCGGTCTTTCACGCGCATCAGTTCGGGCCCCATCTTGCCGAAGCGCCCGGTCTCCTGCCACAGTTCGGCCGGTTGAACCACTGGCATCAGCAGTTCGACGGCGCCGGCGCGGTTCATCTCCTCGCGGATGATGGCCTCGACCTTGCGAATCACCCGCAGGCCCATCGGCATGTAGCTGTAGATGCCGGCCGAAAGCCGCTTGATCATGCCCGCACGCACCATCAGCTTGTGGCTGACGACCTCGGCGTCGGTGGGCGCTTCCTTGAGCGTGGAGATGAAGAACGAGCTAGCTTTCATGGGGTGTCGAGGCGGGTGGGGCGCATGTCGGCCGGCGGCGTTTGCACCGCGGGGGCGCATGCGGGAAACCCTGGCATCGCGCGCCGCACACTGCCGGTGCAATAATGAAATCAGTGAAGAATTCGAGGTCCGATTATGCTCGACAGGGAAGGCTTCAGGCCCAACGTCGGCATCATCCTGCTCAATGCGCGCAACCAGGTCTTCTGGGGCAAACGCCTGAGAACGCACTCATGGCAATTCCCCCAGGGCGGCATCAAACACGGCGAATCGCCTGAGCAGGCGATGTTCCGCGAACTCCACGAGGAAGTGGGGTTGCATCCCGAGCATGTCCAGATCGTCGCGCGCACGCGCGACTGGCTGCGCTACGAGGTGCCGGACCACTTCATCCGCAAGGATGCCCGCGGCCACTACCGCGGGCAGAAGCAGATCTGGTTCCTGCTGCGCCTGGTTGGCCGCGACTGCGACATGAACCTGCGTGCCACCGACCATCCTGAGTTCGACGCCTGGCGCTGGAACGACTACTGGGTTCCGCTGGACATGGTGATCGAGTTCAAGCGCGGCGTCTACGAGATGGCACTGACGGAGCTGGCGCGCTTCCTTCCGCGCGTAACGCACCACAACCGCTACCTGCGCGGTGGCCTGCGCTACGGCCAGCGGGATTGCGAATCGGCCGAATCGGACCCGTTGCCGCCACTGGTCGAGACGCCACCTGCCGGCGGATGAGCAGCATCAGGCGATGACGAGGTTGTCGCGGTGGATCAGTTCGGACTCGTTGGCATAACCCAGGAGCCCCTCGATCTGTGACGATGGCTTGCGCGCGATCAGGCGCGCCTCGGTGGACGAGTAGTTGGCCAGGCCGCGCGCGATCTCGACCCCGGCGGGCGACCGCACGGCAATGACGTCACCGCGTGCGAACTCGCCGCTGACTTCGAGGACACCGATCGGCAAAAGGCTCTTTCCCTCGTCGCGCAGCTTGACCACGGCCCCGTCATCGACGACGACCGCGCCGCGCATCTGCAGGTGGTCGGCCATCCACTGCTTTCGGGCCGCAAGCTTGGGCGTGCTGGCCGAGAGCAGGGTGCCAATCGACTCGCCCGCGCACAGACGCAACAGCACGTCGGTCTCGCGGCCCCACGCGATCACCGTGCTGGCGCCGCTGCCGGCCGCGCGCCTGGCGGCCAGGATCTTGGTGATCATGCCGCCGCGCC
>Ga0209682_10000522_pt1 | contig 13293 bp, 21 predicted proteins | sample DOMMetBare2Fresh_2_FD_187471 | JGI IMG/M metagenome (GOLD analysis project Ga0209682, IMG submission 187471) | Wetland sediment microbial communities from St. Louis River estuary, USA, under dissolved organic matter induced mercury methylation -... | ecosystem: Environmental > Aquatic >... | reverse complement strand
CGCGCTGTCGAGTCAATGCGTCCCTCTTGCCACACCGCCGAACACCTCAGCAAATTCAAACCGACCGAATTACTACAAGTTCACGCCGGCGCTGACACAGGCCGCGTTGGTGCGCCTGCGAGCCTCCATATCCAACTTCAGGAGCTGGTCTAAGCCGCTACAGCCACACTTTGCATATGGAGCGCTGGGCAAGAAGGAGTACGAGGTTGCCCATGCAATGCATCTCGCAAACCACTTCTCGCAATTCAGGGCGATCAGTTGAATTGTCAGGCAATAGGCCGTGCTGGAGCGACGGCGACGCCTAACCCCTCGCTCATGCGGAGCGCCTTCGGCAAGCCACCGGGCACGCGCTACAGTGCAGGGTTGCATCTTTTGCAGCGCGGCCCCGGCGTCTTACCGTCGTCGCCCCCTTAGCTCGAACGTTGGACGTCGTGGAATGAACATCTACGCAGATCCGGACAGGAGGGTAGATCGTGGCGAAAGTGATTCCTGAGATCACCACCGAGGTCTTGCAGGCCTTTGCCGATGCATGGAATCGTCATGATGTCGATGCACTCATGTCGTTCATGACGGAGGATTGTGTGTTCGAAGCCTCGGCGGGTCCGGACGTCTGTGGCACTCGCTATACGGGCCGTGAGGCGGTGCGAGCTGGCTTTGCGGAAGTCTGGAAAACATTCCCTGATGCCCATTGGGGCAATGCGCGCCACTTTGTCCAGGGAGATCGGGGAGTCTCGGAGTGGATATTCACGGGAACACGAGCCGACGGTACTCGCGTGGAAGTACATGGTTGTGATCTGTTCACCTTTCGAGACGGCAAGATCGCCCTGAAGAACTCCTACCGGAAGAACCGACCTCCCGTCGCTGCCCTAAATCGTTAAGCCTGTTGCGTTTGTGAGCTATGACGCCCAACCATGCTTTGCAACGGACATTCAACCCGCGGCGCTTCGCTTGCTGGTTTCGCGCCGGTGAAGGCAGACGGTTAGGCATCAAGTCGCACGTCCTTCCACCCACGCTCAGCCAAAGGAGCCCTCATGGCAACTCTTCTGAATCGCACGAAGGACAATCCCTGGAAGCTCAAGACTCCGCCGGGGACATCTGAGTTCACGATGCACGTCGATGAGAAGGACGGCAAGAAGATCTTGGTTTGCACCGTGGGCAGCACCGTGCTCCACTACGACGCTCGATGCATCGACGACCTCCACGCCATGCTCAAGAAGGCCGGTGACTGGGTCGAACTCGGCGGAGCCGACGAACAGAAGCCCGCCAAGGAAGGCACGGTGGAGGCCTGGGGCCGATCCGCAAGCAATCCAGTCGGCGGTTGGTACGGCCTAAAGAAGGGCCTGCGCGGCAGGTTTGGCGTGTACGTTCCGCCGCTCATGGAGGCCCTTGGTCTTTGCGAGCTCGAGCACAACGCCAAGAACAATCGCATGCGCGCCAAGTAGGTACTCTCTGCCACCGCAGTGATGAGTGATGCCTAACCCTTCGCCCAAGTTGACGCGCAACGGCATGGCACCCAGGCCGCGCGACCGTGTTGGTCATCATCGCCCTCGCGGCAAGGGCGCCACGCCGCCGCGCGCAACTTAGCTCAATCGTTAGGCGGCGCGGAATCCTTCAATGACCCGCCACTCTGTATCAACCACTGCGGCGGCTCTCCTGGCTGCAGCGTCTTTCGTGTTTGGTCTCTGGGCTCTGATTCGCCTTGAACCGCCAGCCAAACTTGGGGAGGACTACAACGTTCACCTCGATGTCACGCCTATTAGCGCGGGGCTCCTACTTGCGGGTCTTGCACTTGTTGGCCTCCACCGGTTTGTGCGCAGGCTCGCTGCAAAGCGAACTGCGCGAGCGGAGCATCTGTAAACACGCCGCTCAAGCTGAGCCAGTTGCATTGCAGCGCTTCACAGCGCTCGCGTCGGTTGCGTAGGCTCGCTGGTATGGTGGCAAGCACAAAGAGCAGTGATATGCGCGCAGAGGTTTGTTCTGCCATGCTCCTGGCGCCGCCTAACCTTTTCATCGAGCAGACATGCTCCGGCACGCTTCGCGTGCCTACGCATGCTGCTCATGTCGAACGTTAGCCGCCATGTCTGTCGAGTTTGAAGCGCTGTTCAGCACGCCGCAAAGAAGCCGTCCGCCGTAAGCTGATCGGAGCCCAGCATGAAGAGGAGATACTTGTATGTACTGCTGTTCGGCGTGCCTACATTTCTCGCTTCCGTCATCATCTCCTTACTGCTCTTCGGGGCTGTGGCAGGAGCTCTCTGGCTCTTTGTTCTTGGCGATAACCCCTGGGCATCGACTGTCAGCAGCATGTTGGTGGCAATGCTCATTCTTGTCTGCATGACATTGTGGGTTGCATTCATGTCCGTTGCGTACGTTGCCGGAAAGAAGCAAGAAGCGCACGCGGCCATGAGCACCAAGCACGTGGTAGCGTCGGCAGGTGCAACGGCGCTGCTGGTGGCCCTCGTCGTTTCGCACCAGTGGAGCGTGGGAAACATCGGAACAAAGTCCGATGGCCTCTTGTGCTCAGAGTATTGCCGGAACAAGGGGTTCGTGGGCAGTGGTATGCAACCTAGGAATACGGGAGCTGCAACGTGCAGTTGCTTCGACGCGCAGGGTCGCGAGGCCGCAAAAGTTCCGATGGGAGACGTCACTGCAGAGCAACGCAAGTGAGGCCGGGCACCTTCCTGCCTGCCAGGTAATCGTATGACGGCCAACTTTGCGCTCACGCGGGACGCGCCTACCGTGCGCCCCTTAGCTCCGCGTTAGCAGTCTGAGTCCCGCACCGCGAAGCAACATCAAGGTCTGACTGAACGGAGGACTTGCGTGGCCGAACAGCAACCCTCATTCGACGCAGCGAAGTACAAGAACGCGCAGCGAGAGCAATGGAACAAGGACGGCGCGGCATGGCGACGCTGGAATCCCACTCTGGTTCGTTGGTATGGCGAAGTCACCCGCCAGATGCTCGACCTGGCCCTGATTCAGACAGGTCAGCGCATCCTGGACATCGCCGCCGGCGCAGGTGAACCGGCTGTCAGTGCCGCCGAACGAGTTGGCCCTAGCGGTTACGTGCTGGCGACCGACATCTCGGAAGGGATCGTCGAGCTTGCGCTCCAGGTCGCCCGTGAACGGGGACTCAAACAGGTTGAGACCCGCGCCATGGACGGCGAGAAATTGGATCTCCCTGACGCTTCCTTTGATGCGGTGCTGTGTCGGCTTGGTCTGATGTATATGCCGCACCCCGTGACAGCGCTACGCGAGTGGCGGCGTGCTCTGAGAGCGGGCGGTCGGGTCGCCATCGTTGTCTTTTCCACGCCCGATCGAAATAGTTGGGGTGCCGTGCCAGTTTCCATCATCCGCCGGCGCGCGCAACTCCCGCCTCCTGTTCCGGGGCAGCCTGGACCGTTCAGCCTTGGCGGTCCCGGGGTGCTCGAAGGCGTCTTCCGTCAAGCCGGATTTGCCAACCCCGAGGTTCGCGCTGTGCCGGTGCCCCTGAGAATGGCCAGTGCCGCCGAGTACGTGCGGCTCGCCCGAGAAGCCTTCGGTGCATTCAATGCCATGATGGCTCACCTATCCCCTGAAGAACGCGAGTCCGCGTGGAATGAAGTAGAAGGCTCAATGCGTAGTTTCGAATCGCCTGGTGGGTTCGAGGTGCCGGGTGAGTGCCTTGTCGGTGCAGCCACGAAGTGATCGTACGCGGACTGCTAACCATCCGTTGCAGCCGACCCGTTCGGGCGGGGCTTCGCCCGCCTACACGGGCGGCTGAACTGAGACGTTAGGCGTCACGGATACTCGGCGCGAAGGAACGCTAGACGGCAGATCCGCAGACTCTCTCATGTAAGGAGACTCAACGATGAACGAAGAGCAGTTTCGCCAACGCGCACAAGAACAAGGCTATGGTGATTTCCAGGCCAAGGACTATGTTCCCAACAAGGACGGTCCGCTGCATACGCATGAGTTCTCAGTGATGCTGTTGGTCGTCGGGGGGCAATTCACCCTGGCCTTCGAAGACGGCACAACCGACTATCGTCCCGGCGAAGTCTGTGAACTCGCTGCCAACGTCATGCACACTGAACGCGCCGGGCCTACGGGTGCAAAGGTGCTATTGGCAAAGCGGGGGTCGGGCGCTTCAACGGCGGCCACCTGAGTCGCAGGCTCGCTCAATACGTGGTGCGCTATGACGCCTAACCCATCGCTCGAGCGGACGTGCCACGGGGAGCCGCCGCTGGGCCTCATGTCATTCTTACCCAGTGTCGTCCCACCGCGGCACGCCGCTTAGCTCAAACGCAGGCCGCGCACCGACCGCTGGATTCCGAGGAGACGCAGCATGAACAGATTCACGGGCGGTTGCCTGTGCGGCAACGTCCGAATTGTTGCGTCAGGAACCCCTTACCGGGTCGGCCTTTGTCACTGTCTCGACTGCCGCAGGCATCATGGGGCCCTCTTTCACGCTTCCGCGGTGTTCCCTCAGGATGCGGTGACGATCGATGGCGAAACAAATAACTATGCCGGTCGGTACTTCTGTCCCCGGTGCGGCTCGTCCATTTTCTCGCGCAGCGCAGACGAAATCGAAGTGAACTTAGGTTCCCTGGATGCCCTTGACCAACTGAGGCCTACCTACGAACTCTGGACCGTCCGTCGCGAGTCCTGGTTACCGCCGTTTCCGCTCACAAAACGATACGACCGCGATCGTGACGCCGCGAGTCGCTTTGAGGAGTAGATCGCCGATGGTGTGCTGCACGCCGAGTACCAGATGGTCTGCCGCCTTGACGGTGCGGCCTAACCCCTCGCTGAAGCGGAGCGCCAACGGCAGGCCACCCGGCGCGGTCTGGCGGTACGCGGCACATTTTCGCCAGCCCGGGCCTGGCGTCCTGCCGTCGTCGCCCGCTTAGCTCGAGCGTTAGGCCGCATGTTCCCTGAGCTAGCGCTTTGGCTCGTTCCACTCGCAGTGGCTTTCGCGTCGTATCGGTTCGCTCGCGCTTCTCTTTGGCGTAACACTGGCTTTGCCTTTGGTCTGGTAGTCGCTCCGGCGTCACTTGGCCTGTATGCGCTTTACTTTCTTGGCCCTATTGCTGCCGTCCTCGGAATGCTTGGTCTCATCCTAGAAATGCTACACGGTGCCCCCGGCTATAGCCTTGCGCTCGCGCTCGGCCTAATCCCGTCGCACACTGTGGTCACGGGGGCCTCGCGTGTTCCGATCGAACTGAACAATGCCGTGGTCTGGTCTATCTTCTACGGCGTGCTCGGTTGGCTCATCGATGCCTGGTCTCGTCGTCGCCAGCGTTCTTCGAGCAATGCGGTCTAACCTTTCGCACCACCTGACGTGCGCCAGCCTGCGGCTGTCGCCGGCGCGTGAGCTCAAGCGTTAGGCGTCCACAGTTACCCAGCCGAGCGCTAATTCACTAACGCATTCATCCGCTTGAGAATCTGGAGCCGTCATGCCGAAGCCATTCGTCAATCTCGATGACGTTCAGTTTGATGACATTGAAGCGAACGGCTACTACACATCACGACGCGCCCAATTCAGTTCCGGCATCGGCGCGCGGAAACTGGGCTACAACCTGACTGTCTTGCCACCAGGCAAAGCTCAATGCCCATTTCACTCGCATCGTGCTGAAGAGGAGATGTTCTTGATCCTTGAAGGCGAAGGTGAGCTTCGATTCGGAAAGGAGCGCTATCACATCCGCAAGCACGACGTCATCGCCTGTCCGACCGGTGGGCCCGACGTTGCCCACCAGATCATCAACACAGGTAAGTCGGACATGCGCTACCTCGCCTTGTCCAACCTCGAAGACGTTGAAGTCTGCGAGTATCCTGACTCCAACAAGGTTGGCGTCTTTGCAAGCGAGCCAAGCACGCCTCGGCTCAGAAGACTGTTCCACGCCGAGACTGATGTTGAGTACTACGATCGCGAGAAAACCGAGTCGCCGTAGAGTGGCGCCTAACCTGCGGCTCAACCATACGCGCTACAGTCGGCTTCGCCTCCTTCCGTGCGCCGATTAGCCGCAACGTTAGGCCTCGCATCCGGTCGTACCGCACACATCGACGCTCGAAGAAATGCCTCCTGTAGTTCCACCAGTCGTCTCACTTGCCGTCTACGCCAAAGACATCGCATGCGTCTCGAGCTTCTATGCTGCGGTTGTTGGCCTACGGGAGGTGGAACGAGCCTCCGGTTTCATCCTCCTGGCCGGTCCGTCCTTTGAACTTGCGGTCGTTCAAGTGCCAGCCGAATTGGCAGCCGCAATTCACATTGCTTCGCCGCCGACCGCTCGCGCGGACACACCCATCAAGCCTTCGTTCCTCGTGTCCAACATCGAGGAACTTCGTCATGAAGTTCAAGCACTCGGCGGCCTCCTCAAGCCAGCTCCCGCAGCTTGGTCATGGCGTGACCAGTTGCACCTGGACGGCACGGACCCTGAAGGCAATGTCTTCCAGCTCCGCCAGAGCGAGGCCTAACCCATCGCTCAAGCTGAGCACCAATGGCAGGCCGCACGAAACTCCTTGCCTCACTCTTCACCATAGGTGATCAAATCAACGTCAGGCGCGCAAAGGAGTACTGAATGCTTCATGGTTCGTGTCATTGCGGTGCGGTTACATGGGACTGGACGCACAACGTTCTCCCAGAGGGCGCAACCGCCTGCAATTGCACCGTCTGTCGCCGCTACGGGGTGCTTTGGATCTACGACTTCGAGGGAGAAGGAATCACAGTCTCTGGGCGAACTCAGTCGTACATCCGAGGTGAAGGTGTGGAGTTCCACTTCTGCCCAAAGTGCGGCTGCGTGGCCTTCTGGCGCGGTCAGCATCTCACACCCGAAGGCAAGAGACGCATTGCGGTCAACCTGCGCCTGACAGAGCCTGAGCCGATTGCCCGCATCCCGATCGACCACTTCGATGGCCTTAACAAGTTTGAAGATCTACCAAGAGACGGTAAGTGCGTCGCAGACATGTGGTTCTAACTCAGCACGTCGTGCAAAGAGTGCGGCCTAACCCCTCGCTCAAGCGGAGCGCCAACGGCAGGCCAACAGGCCAGAGCTGCCCGTACACGGTACATTTTCGCCAGCCCGGGCCTGGCGTCCTGCCGCTGTCGCCGGCTTAGCTCGAACGTTAGGCGTCACGACAACCTTCCTATCCGCACACCGCGGCGCGCTGTGGGAGAACCCTAGCCACGCACAGCACCGCCCCATGGACCGATTTCACGGAGGTCCCGATGACGACGACCGTGCGCACCATGTGCCCGATGAACTGCCATCCGACGCTGTGCGGAATGCTGGTCGACATAGAGGACAGCAAGGTCGTTGGCGTGCGGGGTGACCCGGACAACCCTGACAGTCGCGGCTTCCTGTGCATTCGCGGCCAGGCCGCGCGCGAGATCCTCGACAACCCGGCGCGGCTGCTGCACCCCCTCGTGCGCGATCGGCGCGAGGACCCCTTCCGCCGCGCCTCCTGGGACGAGGCGCTGGACCGCATCTGCGGGGCTCTCGCCGCCGCGCCGCCGCACGCAACTGCCATCTGGCCGGGGCACGGGACATTCACCACCAACTACGGAACGCGCGTCAGTGCCCAGCTGTTCACCCGCTTCGCAAACTTCCACGGCAGCCAGTTCTTCAACCCGACCATGATCTGCTGGGGATTGGGTGCCTTCGGGCTGGCGCTCACCGGCATGCTCGAGACCCACACCAAGGAAGACATGGGCGCTCACTCGCGCCTGATTATTCTGTGGGGCGCCAACTTTGCCAGCCAGCCCAACACCGCACGCTTCCTCAACGCGGCCCGCGCCCGTGGCGCGCGGGTGGTGGCCATCGACGTGCGCCAGACTGAAGCCACAGCCAAGGCCGACGACGTGCTGCTCCTGCGGCCGGGCACGGACGCCGCGCTTGCGCTCGCGCTGATGCATGTGATCTGCACCGAGCGGTTGTTCGATGCGGCGTTTGTCGAGAAGCACACCGTGGGTTTCGCGGCCCTTGCGAAGCACGTGCAGGCCTACTCGCCGCAATGGGCGGCCGGGGTGACCGGGGTCTCTGCCGAGCGCATCGTCACGCTGGCGCGGCGCTACGCAAGCACGAGGCCGGCCATGATCGTGCTCGGTGGCAGTTCGATGCACAAGGGCGACAACGGCTGGCAGGCTTCGCGCGCGATCGCATGCCTGCCCGGATTGACGGGCAACGTCGGCATTCCAGGCGCCGGCTTCGGCCCACGCCACGGCGGTGCAGCGCATGGCCGCGGGCTGGCCAGCATCGTCGAGCCGCAGCGCCGCAAGCCGGGCACGGCTTTGCCGAACCAGATGGCGACCGTGATTGAAGCGTTGGGCGACGGGCGGGTCGTCAACCTGCTCCTCATGGGCACCAACATGCTGTCCTCCTTCGCCGACGCCACGCGGGTAGCCGAGGGGCTGGACCGAGCACGGCTCGTGGTGAGCTATGACCTTTTTCTCAACGACACGGCGAAGCGGTTTGCCGATGTCGTGCTGCCGTCCACCGCGTGGCTGGAGGAACTTGGCTGCAAGTCCGCGTTCACGCACCTGTACCTCATGGAGCCGGCGCTGGCACCGCCCGGCGAGTCGCGCCCGGTCACCTGGCTGATGCGCGAACTGGCCAGCCGCCTGGGGCTGCACGGTTTCTTTCCCTGGACCTCCGACGAAGGGCTGCTGGACGCCATCCTCGACCATCCGGCCACTGGTCACGCAACGGTGGCGACGCTGCGCGCGCAGGGTGGCATCGGCGAACTGCGGGTGTCGCACGTCGCCAATCCCACGCTGGAGTTCGACACATCCTCGCGCAGGATCGAGTTCCATTCCGAGGACGCGGCCCGTCTGGGCCTGCCGGCCTTGCCCGAGTGGCAAGAACCTCGCGGTCAGGCTGCCGACGCCCGCTATCCGCTCACGCTGACGCAGGGCCGCACGCTTGCGCACTTCCACGGCTTCTACAACAACGGCCGCGAGCTGCCGACGCTCGCCCGCCGCGAGCCGGAGCCACGGGTGTGGATCTCGATCGCGGACGCCGCCGCGCGCGGCCTCTCCGAGGGTGCACCCATCCGGGTCTACAACGCGCGCGGCGAACTCCCAGCCCGTGCCCATGTGACCGACCGCATTCCCACAGGCACTCTCTGGCTGCGCGACGGGTGGCCCGGCCTGAACGCCCTGACCGACAGCGCGTCGGTCTTGCCAGATGCTGCGGTCGACCGCTTCGCGTTCTCCGCCGGGCAGTCGACCTTTCATGCGCGCGTGGAGGTTGATGCCGCGTGAGTGCACGTGCCATACAACGGCGCCGCGGGTGCGAAGTGACGCCTAACCCATCGCTCAAGCGGAGCGCCAACGGCAGGCCAACAGGCCAGAGCTGCTGGTACACGGTACATTTTCGCCAGCCCCGGCCTGGCGTCCCGCCGTCGTGGCCCGCTCAGCTCAAACGTCAGGTCGCAGAAGGGAGCGTGCGTGGTGGTCCACGAGTTTCGATTAGCCCGAACCGAAGACTTCGCGGCTGTCAGCCGCATGCTTGAGCTTTACCAGTACGAGCTCTCCGACATCTGGGATCAGGAACTCGATACGCGCGGGGAATATGGATACGACCTCACACGCCATGCGGAGGGCAAGCGCTTCTTCGCCCACGTCGTCCTGGTGAATCAACACTTTGCTGGTTTCGCACTCGTCGCGCCTGCCATCGTCACTCAGAAGGACGGCTTCTGGATGGAACAGTTCTTCATTCTCAAGAAATACCGCCGCGCAGACTCGGGTACCGCCTTAGCGCGCCATGTCTTCCAAAGCCATCCCGGGCCGTGGGAGGTTGGTGAGATGCCCCGCAACCTTCCCGCTCAAGCCTTTTGGCGCAAGGTCATCGCTTCGCCCACCGGCGGTCGTTTCACCGAGGTGCAAGTCACGGAAGGTTGGTGGCAGGGTGTCGTACAACGCTTCAGCTATGAAACTGCGGCCTAACCCCTCGCTCAAGCCGCCCCGCTACGGCACTTGGCGCCTGGCCGCTCCCGGCCAAGGTGCAAATCGGCCTTCTGCGGCAAGCTGGCGGTTGCCTGCGCGGCCGGCTCAGCTCGAACGTTAGGTCGCAGGTCGAGCAAGGAGGCGCATCGTGGCACTACTTGTGGGAGCACTCCTTGCATTCGCGGTAGGACTGTTTGCCACCGCTATTGGGTTGGACCGTGACCGTGCCTTCTATTCCACCGTGACAATCGTCATCGCGTCTTACTATGCATTATTCGCGGTCATGGGAGCATCCACGCACGCAGTCGTGCTGGAGTCGGTGGTGGGCACAGTTTTCCTCGTGGTTGCAGTACTTGGCTTCCGGTCGTCGCTTTGGGTTGTCGTGGTCGCGCTAGCGGCCCACGGCGCTTTCGATCTCGCGCACGGCAGAGTCATATCTAATCCAGGCGTACCAAGTTGGTGGCCAGCGTTCTGCCTGACGTACGATGTAACTGCAGCTGCGTACTTGGCGTGGTTGCTCAAGACCGGTCGCATTCGGGCTGCAACCTAACCATGCGTTCAAGCCGACCGCTGGCGACATGCATGGCTTCGACCGCCTGCTTCTGCTCGGCGGCGACTTAACGCTGGCGTTAGACACCTACTTATCAGGATGCGATCGTGACATCGGCAGAATCTGACTATCTTCTTCGCCTCGCAGCCCTCTCGTTGTCATTTGTCGGTTTTTCGGCAGTGGTTGTTACTCTCCGAGGTGCGCTGGGAGGCGAGCTTTCCGACCGGCACCTCCGCCTCGTGCGCCTCTACATTGAAGGTGGCCTTCTGGTCACCGCCCTTGCTTTGGTTCCCACACTTCTTAACCTCCTTCATGTCCCTGGCAACGTCACTTGGCCGCTGTCCAGCGCAACTGCTGGTTCGATCTTTACCCTCGTTCTCCTGATCCAATTCCGTCGACGCCGTGCGATCGAACCGGGCCGATTGCCCCCATGGGTCGTCGTCATCTACGCCCTTTCGACCGTCGCGGTTGCAGGTCTCTGGTTCAACGTTGCAGGTGTCCCGTTCCCACCGGGTGTAGGCCCCTACGCCGTAGCCCTGACATGGGCTCTTTGCGTCTTTGGATTCATTTTTGTTCGAACCATTGAGCTATTCCTGCATCGGCCACCTCACGCCTGATGCAGTCATCTGATTGTGTGTGTCCAACTCTGGATGCAGCGGACAGGCGAAAGCGGCCATGATGTTCTCGTTGACCACCTCGCGCGCCTGCCGCTGATCACCACGTTCGGCGTCGAATGCCCACACCGCGCGTCCTCAACCCGGATGACTATCTTCGGACGCCGGAGGGACGGGTGTATACAGACGAGCGCAATGCGGCGGCGTGGGAGCAGCTTTACGCGGACCTCGATGCACTCTTCAGCACAGTTGGGGCGGAAGCCAGCTTCTTCGTCGTGATGGGAGTTCAGGGCGGCGGAAAGACGACCTGGATACGAAACAACTTCGAAGCGCTTGGTCCTGCTGCCATAGTCATGGACGCCGCGGTACCCGCGAGGCGCCATCGAGCTCGTGCGCTTGCTCTGGCCAAGCGCTTTGGCGTTCGGACAGCCGCAGTCTGGATCAACACACCACTTGAGCGGGCTCTGACTCAGAACGCCCAGCGGCTCCCTGACGAAGTCGTGCCCGAGTTCGCCGTTCGAAGCGTATTTGGCCTACTCGAGGCGCCAAGTATTGACGAAGGCTTCGATGAAGTCATCGTGGTCAATGACGCCGCCGACGCCTAACTATGCCTGAGAGTTCGATTGATTCCGGCGCAAGTAACGCCGCCGCCCATGTGCGGTGTGACCCTTCCATCGAAGGGGACGTCCAACGGCTGGCGCCCTCGGTCGTCCCTCATGTCAAGCGTCAGGCCATGCAGGAGCTCTACGCTTCACGCCGGTTCGCTCCGTGCCCGAAACCCGGGGTCGTCCTATGGAGGCAGTGCATGTACAAGTCTCTAGTCCTTGCAATGATCGCCTGCGTTCTCACCCTGCCGGCGAAAGGAGCCTCTGCCGCGATAGCGAACGAACAAGTCGAAGAAGAAGGGCGACGCGTCCTGGCTGTGGAAGACGAGTGGATTGCCGCCGAGATCAATAGAGATGAGGCGACACTTCGTCGAGTCATAGACGATCGTTTCGTCTTTAACTCCAACAACGGAAAGACCTCGGGCAAAGCCGCCCTGATCAAGAATGTTCTTGGCTGGAAGTTGACGGGGCAAACGATCAGCGAGCGAACGGTCCTGGTTGAAGGCGATATGGCAGTGACCTTCGGTACGACGGAGCTGGAGTTCGCGTCTGAGGGCAAGCAAGACAGTAAGTCGAAGTTGCGGTACACAGCGATCTACATCAAGCGCGGAGGGCAATGGCGCGCCTTGGCGCTGCAGATGACCAAGCGGGAAGGTGCGCAGTAGCTCGCAAGGCCAAGTGCGGTCGACCCGGCGGTCAGGCGGACTTTCCCATGGCGGGCCGCTTACCTCAGTCGTTCACTGGCGCGTCGCAACACCGTCAAGCCGCTCGGGGCAAGATAGATAAATGAGGTGACCTTTGAATGTTTCCTCGACATTCCTTGCCGCTGACGGCGACGGATACGAACTGCAGATGGGACGCTGGAGCCAGCGTCTTGCAGAACCGTTCCTTGACTTCGTCGGCACTTCGAGCGGCGAATGCGTTCTCGACGTGGGCTGCGGCACGGGCCGCCTCGCCTTTGCCCTGGCGCAGAGATGCCAGGTGAAGCAGTTGCGCGGCGTCGATTTCTCGCCCGCCTACATTGAACATGCCACGCGCCGCAATCTTGATCCGAGGATCGTGTTCGAGGTCGGAGACGCCTGCGCGTTGGCCTTTCCGGATCACAGTTTCGACCGCGTGCTGTCGTTACTCGTGCTGCACTTCGTTCCAAAGGCGGACGAGGCCATCGCCGAGATGCGACGCGTCGCCCGGCCGGGCGCCGTAGTCGGTGCAACCGTGTGGGACGCCCGCGGAGGCTTCGTTGCCAACCGGATCTTCTTCGATACGGCAGCGGTGCTGGATCCCAAGGCAAACGAGCGCCGGGCACGCAACTACACGCGCCCGATGACCCGACCGGGCGAATTAGCGAACGCCTGGCGGGCGGCTGGATTCAGCGATGTGGCCGAAACCACGCTGAGCATCCGGATGGAGTTCGCGTCATTCAATGACTACTGGGCCCCCTACGCGGGCAAGGACGGCCCAAACGCCGAGTACGTCGCCACGCTCAGCGATGCCGAGCGGGCCAGACTTCGTGACGCCGTGAGGTTGGCGTATGTCGATGGAGAACCGGATGGCCCGCGCTCCTATGCGGCGTTCGCATGGGCCGTGAAGGGCATTGCGCCCGACTAG
>Ga0209682_10000521_pt1 | contig 13293 bp, 10 predicted proteins | sample DOMMetBare2Fresh_2_FD_187471 | JGI IMG/M metagenome (GOLD analysis project Ga0209682, IMG submission 187471) | Wetland sediment microbial communities from St. Louis River estuary, USA, under dissolved organic matter induced mercury methylation -... | ecosystem: Environmental > Aquatic >... | reverse complement strand
GAGGTCGCCGTGCGCGAAGTTGATGAGCCGCAGCACGCCGTAGACCATGGTGTAGCCGAGCGCGATGAGGGCGTAGATGCTCCCCACCGCGAGGCCGTTCAGCAGCTGCTGGAGGAACTGCTCCATGGCGAGGCGTGGCGGCGGGGGCGGCCCGGCGTGGGACCGCCCCCGGCGCGGCCGGACGCTATGGCTGCATCACGAAGCTGCCGTCCTTGGCCACCTGGTAGACCCGGTAGAGCTCGCCGACCCGGTCGCCCTTCTGGTTGAACTCGATCTTGCCGGTGTAGCCCGGGAAGCCCTTGAGGCCGCCGGTCAGGTAGCCGCGCAGATCGTCGCCCTTGACCGACTTGGAGCCCTCGACCGCCTTCATGACCACGCGCAGCCCGTCGCCGGCCAGCACGCCGTAGATGGAGCTGGGCGCCTCGCCGAACTTCTTCTGGTAGGCCGCCACGTAGGCCTTGGCCTCCGGGGTGTCGAGGTCCTTCGGCACCGGCGGGGAGAGGAACTTGAAGCCCTCGGCCGCGGCCGCGCCGGCGATCTTGACGAGATCCGGGTTGTTGATGGCGTCGCCTCCCACGAACGGCACGGCCCAGCCCATCTGCTTCTTCTGCTTCAGGAGCAGCCCGGCCTCCGGGTAGTAGCCGGTGAAGAAGACGATGTCCGGCCCGGCCGCCTTGAGCTTGGTGAGGATGGCCGAGTAGTCCTGCTCCTTCGGCGTGAGCGCGTCGAAGAAGACCACGCTGGTCTTGCCCTTCACCAGCGCGTTGATCTCGTCGGCCAGCCCCTTCGAGTAGGCCGAGTTGTCGTGGAGGATGGCCACCTTCTTGGCGCCCGACTTCTCCACCAGCATGGCGCCGACCCGGCCCTGCTCGTCGTCGCGGGGGCAGGTGCGGAAGAAGTACTTGAGCTTCTTCTCGGTGAGCCGCACCGCGGTGGAGCCGTTGGCCACCTGGATGATGCCGGCCTCGTCGAAGATGTTCTGGGAGGCCTCGGTGACCGCCGAGCCGTAGGTGCCGATGACCGCGATGACGCCCTTGGTGGCCAGCTTCTGCGCGGCCAGCGAGGCGGTGCGCGGATCGCCGCCGTCGTCCTCGACGATGACCTCGACCTGCTTGCCGAGGAGCCCGCCCTTGGCGTTCTGCTCGCCGGCCAGCAGCTCGACGTTGCGCTTCATCTCCTGGCCCTCGCTGGCCCAGGGGCCGGTGAGGGGGGCCATGAGGCCGATCTTGACGGTGTCGGCCGCGCCGGCGGGCGCCGCGGCGAAGAGACCCAGCGCCAGCATGAGACCCGTGGTGTTGCGCATGTGCACCTCCGTGGAAGGGGACCGCGCATCTGACCACCACCGGAGCGGTCCGTGAAGCGATTCGTGGGGGGGCGCGGCGTGCGCCTTTCGGGTACCTTCCCGGCCCATGCCCGGACTCGGAACCCTCGTGAACGTCGTCGCCGTGGTGGCCGGCACCGCCATCGGCCTCCTCTTCGGCCGGCTGGTCCCGGAGCGGGTGCGCTCCACCGCCATGGCCGCCATCGGCCTCAGCGTCCTGGGGCTCGGCCTCCAGATGGCCATCGACCCGCGGGTCGACGCCGCCAGGCTCGGCTGGCAGGGGCCGCTCCCGTACCACCCGAACCCGCTGGTGGTCATCGGCGGGCTGGTGCTGGGGGGCGTCATCGGCGAGCTCCTGGCGCTGGAGCGGCGGCTGGAGCGGTTCGGCGAGCGGCTGCAGGGCTGGGCGGAGCGGCTCCGGCGCGGCCGGGCGCCGGCGGCCTCGGCGGCGGCGCCGGCCGAGGAGAAGGGGCACGACCTCGTCGAGGGGTTCGTCACCGCCTCGCTCCTCTACTGCGTGGGGGCCATGGCGGTCATCGGGGCCATCCAGGACGCCGCCGGGCAGCCGGAGGTGCTCTACGTGAAGGCGCTCCTCGACGGCGTCTCGGCGGTGGTGCTCACCACCGCGCTCGGGGCCGGGGTGGGGCTCTCGGCCCTCTCGCTGCTCGTCTACCAGGGCGGCATCACGCTGGCGGCCGGCGCGGTGGCCGGCGTGCTGACCCTGCCGGTGCTGGCCACGCTCACCTCGACCGGCGGCCTGCTCATCGCCGCCATCGGCCTGGACCTCCTGGGCGTGAAGCGGCTCCCCATCGGCAACCTCCTGCCGGGGGTCTTCATCGCCGCCGCGCTGGCGGCCTTCTTCGGGTAGGGGGCGCCCTACGCGACCGGCGGGCCGGGCGGCCGGGTCGGCTCGGGGCGCGGCGCCGGGATCGCCTCCGGCGCGGCCGGGCGCGGGCGGCGCAGGAAGACCCAGCGGGCCGCGGCGCCGCAGAGCGCGCCCCAGGCCGCGCCGGCCAGCACGTCGGTCGGCCAGTGGACCCCGCCGTGGACCCGGGCCCAGGCCACCGCCGCGGCCAGCGCCAGCGAGGCCCAGCCGAGCCGCCGGTCGGCCGCCGCCGCCACCGTGGCCAGGGCGAAGAAGTTGGCGGCGTGCAGGCTCGGGATGGAGCCGACGTTGGCGGCCGGCACGAGCTGGCGCACCAGCGCCGGCGCCAGCGCGTAGCAGGGGCGCATCCGGTCGAAGAGCGGCCGCCACAGGTTGTTGCCCACGAAGTCGGCGACGGCGAAGGCCGAGAGCATGGCGGCCGCCAGGCGCGGCCAGCGCTCCGGGCGGAGGCGGCGGAAGGCGACCAGGAGCAGCAGGGCGAAGGCGATCCCCACGCCGGTCGCCGAGAGGACCACCGCGGCCTGCCGGGCCAGCGGCCCCAGGTCGGCGTTCATCGCCAGGAAGAGCCGCTCCTCGAGCGGGCCGTGGAGGTCGACGGTCACCGCGGCCAATCCACCCCGGCGCGGCTGGAAAGGCAAGTCCCCGGCCGGCCCACCCGCCCCGATGCGGTCGCCCGTGGCGGGCCGCGGCGGTGCGGCCCCACGGCCCTCAGTCCCGCAGCGTCACCAGCGTGGCGCCCCAGCCGCCCGCCGCCTCGTCGGCCGGCGCGAAGGCGGTCACCCGGGGGTGGCGGGCCAGCAGCGCCTCCACCGTCCGCCGGAGCGCGCCGGTCCCCTTGCCGTGGACGATGCGGAGGTGGCGCAGGCCGGCGGCGTGGCTCTCGTCGATCCAGGCCGGCACCAGGGCGCCCACCTCGCGCGGGTCGAAGGCGTGGAGGTCGAGCAGGCCGTCGAGCGGCAGCGCCACCGGGGCGGGCTCGCCGGCCGGGTCGACGCCCTCGGGTCCGCCCGGGCCGTCTGGCCCCGTCGAGTCGTGCTGGCTGCCCGGGCTGCCCATGGCGGGATGATACCGGAGCACCCGGGGCGCCGCGCCAGGGCGGACCTCCCGCTGGCGATCGGGTCACCGGCGGCCGCTCAGCCCGCCGCGCCGGTCCCGGTCCCGGTCGCCGCGCCCTCGGCCTGGTGGCGGGCGATGACGGCGCGGATGGCCTCGAGCTCGAACGGCTTCTCCATCGTCTCCACGCCGCTCCGCTCCAGCTGGGCGCCGAGGGCGCCGTCGGCCACGCCGCCGGTCAGGAAGACCAGGTGGCGGGCCAGGTCCGGGTGGCGCGCGCGGAGCAGGTCGAGCAGCTCGAAGCCGCTCATCTCGGGCATGAGGAGGTCGGAGAAGACCAGGTCGTAGCGCTCGCCCCGGGCCAGCCGGGCCAGCGCCTCCGGCCCGCCGCCGCAGACGGTCACGTCGTGCTCGTAGCCGAGGGTGCGCTGCAGCACCGCGCCGACCAGCGGCTCGTCGTCCACCACCAGGATGGCGGCACGCCTCGCGGCCTCGGCAGGGGCGGCCGCGTCCGGCGCCGCCGCGGCGCCCGGCCCGGCCTCGCCGGCCTCGGCCGGCTCCTCCCGGCAGACCGGCAGGATGACGCGGAAGGTGGTGCCTTGCCCCAGCTCGCTCTCCACCTCGATCTCGCCGTGCATGCCGCGGACGATGCCCTGCACGATGGAGAGCCCCAGGCCGATCCCCTCGCCGGCCGGCTTGGTGGTGAAGAAGGGCTCGAAGATGCGCGGCAGGACCTCCGGGTCGATGCCCCCGCCGGTGTCGGCCACCTCGATGACCACCCGCTCCTCGTCGAGGGGGCGGGTGGTGAGCCGGATCTCGTTCCGGTCCACCCGGCCGCTCGGGATCGACTGGGCGGCGTTGAGGAGCAGGTTGAGGACGATCTGGGCCACCCGGGCCTGGTTGGCCCGCACCGAGGGGACCCGCTGGAGGTCCTTCACCAGGCGGGCCCGCCGCTTGATCTCGTTCCAGGCCACGCCGACGCAGGCCTCGGCCACCGGCCCGAGCTCGACGGGCCCCACCTGCTGGTCGTCGGCGCGCGAGAGCTGGCGCAGGTCGCCCACGATGGCGCGCATCCGCTCCACGCCGTCGCGGGCGTCGCGGGCCGCCTCGCCCACCTGCTCGATGACCTCGCGCACCGCCGGATCCCGGAGGGCCGCGGCGGGGAGGTGGCTGGTCAGCACCGCCACCTGCTCGGCCAGGAAGGTCAGGTTGGAGCTCACGTAGGAGAGCGGGTTGTTGAGCTCGTGCGCCACCCCGGCCGCCATGGTGCCGACCGAGGCCATCCGGTCGGCCAGGGCCAGGCGGGCGTGGAGCTCCTTTCGCTCGAGCTCGACCTGGCAGCGTGACAGCGCGGCCGCCACCGCGCCGCCGGCCGCCTCCAGGAAGCGGACCTCGTCGGCGGTGAAGGCGCGGCGGCGCCGCTGGTAGGCGCCCAGGAGGACGCGCGGCCCGCCGGCGCCGGGCAGGAGGCTCACCGCGGCGGCCTGCACCGCGTGCCCCTGCAGGAAGGGGTCCTCCATCCAGGCGGCGCGGGCGTCGGCGGTGGCGGTGGAGCCGCGCTGGGAGAGGGCGAAGCCGAGCTGGGAGCCGGCGCCGGCCTCCAGCACCTGGCCGTGCGACTCCACCACGCAGCCGCTGGCGAAGCGGACGCGCAGGATGCCGGGCGTGCCGGACTCCTGGAAGAGCGCCACGCCGTCCACGTCGAGCGCGGAGGCGACCAGCGCGCAGGCCGAGGAGACGAAGGCGTCCGCCTGGTCGGTGACGATGGCCAGCTCGCCGAGCGCGGCCAGCGACTCGGCGAAGCGGGCGCGGTTGGCCTCCCGGGGCTGGTCCCGGCTGACCGCCAGATCCGAGCGGGTCTCCAGGATGAGGCGGCGCAGCGAGGCGGCCTCGTCCTCGAGGGAGCGCTCGCCCGGCTCGTCGGTGGGCAGCTTGGCCCGATCGACGCCGGCGCCTGACAGCCTGAAGACACTCATGCAGGGCTGACCTCATGCACTTTGCGTTCGAGCCGGGCCCGGCGGCTGCAAGTCAGCTATGTCTTCGTAAGCACTTGCGTATGCCATGTCCGGCACCGGGCTCCGGGCGGCCAGGGCGCGGGGTTTTGGCAGACCCAGGGTGGGCACGGTGGCCCTACAGCGACCCACTCCGCCCACACAGCCGGTGGAGTCTCCCCCGATGGGTGGGGAGCGGCCCCCCGGTTCCTCAGACCTCCAGGGTATGACGGCGCCTTGGACCTCCAGCCCCACCTCGACAGGCTGACCGCGCTCCTGGACGCCGAGCGGGCCGAGGAGCGCCGGCGCATCGACGAGGCGCGCGCCCGCCTCGATCTCGGCGAGCGGGAGGCGCGCGGGCTGGCGCTGGCGGGCGTCGAGGCGGTGGAGGAGGGGGCGCTGGCCGGGCGGGCGCTCGTCGCCTACGAGCGGGGGCAGCAGCCGCTCCCAGGGGCGCGCCTCTCGGTGGGCGCGCTGGTCACCGTGACGCTGCGCCGGGAGAGACGCGACGACGAGCCCTCCGGCGTGGTGGCGCGCCGGACCCGCACCCGGCTCTCCGTCCTGTTCGACGAGCCGCCGCCCGACTGGGCGGTGGACGGCCGGGTGGTGCTGGAGCTGACCCCCTCGCCGGTGACCTGGGAGCGGCTCTCGGCCGGGCTGCGCCGGGTGGCCGCGACGCCGGAGGGGCGCCGCTGGCAGCCGGTGCTGGCGGGGGCGGCGCCGCGCTTCTCCGATCGGCCGCGCGGCCCGGCGCTGCCGCACGCGCTCAACGCGGCGCAGGCCGCGGCGCTCGACCTCGCCGACCGGGCCGACGACCTCATGCTGGTCCACGGGCCGCCCGGCACCGGCAAGACCACGGTGCTGGTCGAGGTGATCCGCCGCGCCGCGGCGCGCGGCGAGCGGGTGCTGGCCTCGGCCCCCTCCAACCTGGCGGTCGACAACCTGCTGGAGCGGCTGGTGGCCGCGGGGATCGACGGCGTGCGGGTCGGCCACCCGGCCCGGGTGCTGCCCGGTCTCCTCGACCGGACGCTGGAGGCGCGCGCCGGGGCGCACGAGGCCTCCGGCATCGCCCGCGACCTCGTCGAGCGGGCGCTCCAGCTCCGCCGGGACGCCCGCAAGCGCTCGGGGCGGCGAGGCCCGGGGCGCTTCAGCGAGGCGCGGGCCGCCGAGCGGGAGGCCCGGGGGCTGCTCGCCGAGGCGCGGGCGCTGGAGGCGCGGGCCGAGGCCGAGGTGCTGGACCGCGCCCCGGTGGTGCTGGCCACGCTGACCGGCCTCGACTCGCCGGCGCTGGCCGGACGGCGCTTCGGGCTGGCGGTGGTGGACGAGGCGACCCAGGCGGTGGAGCCGGCGGCGCTCCTGGCGCTCCTGCGCGCCGACCGGGCGGTGCTGGCCGGCGACCACCTCCAGCTCCCGCCCACCGTCCTCTCGGCGGCGGCGCAGGTGGGCGGGCTGGGCGTCTCGCTCTTCGAGCGGCTGGTGGCGCTCCACGGCGACGCCGTCAAGGTGACGCTCACCGAGCAGCACCGGATGCACCAGGCGATCATGCGCTTCCCCTCGGAGGCGCTCTACGGCGGCGCGCTCACCGCCCACCCGTCGGTGGCGACGGCGCTGCTCCCGCTGCCGCCCGGCGGGGTGGTGCCGCCGGAGGCGGTGGCGCCCTTCCTCATGATCGACACCTCCGGCCGCGGCTTCGAGGAGGCCACGCCGCCGGGGAGCGACAGCCGCGAGAACGAGGGGGAGGCCGCGCTCTGCGCCGCCGAGGTCGAGCGGATCCTGGCCCTCGGCGTCCCGCCGGGCGAGGTGGCCGTCATCGCCCCCTACGACGGGCAGGTGCAGCGGCTGCGGGCGCTCCTCTCGGCGCGCGTCGAGGCCGGGCTGGAGGTCGACACGGTGGACGGGTTCCAGGGGCGGGAGAAGGAGGCGGTGGTGGTCTCGCTCACCCGCGCCAACGCCGACGGCGAGGTCGGCTTCCTCTCCGACGTGCGGCGCATGAACGTGGCGCTGACCCGCGCCAGGAAGAAGCTGGTGGTGGTGGGCGACGGCGCCACCGTGGCCAGCCACCCGTTCTACGCCGCCTTCCTGGCCCACGCGCAGGCCACCGGCGCCTGGAAGAGCGCCTGGGATCGGGAGGCGCCGTGATCCGCTCCACCTTCCGGCTCACCCCCGGCATCGGCCCCTGGCTCGAGTCGCGCCTCTGGGACGCCGGCCACCGCCGCTGGTCGGACCTCCTGGCCGCCGCGCCGTCCGAGGTGCCGCTCTCGGCGAAGGCGCTGCCGCGCTTGAAGGAGGCCATCGGCCGGGCCAGCGAGGCGCTGGCGGCCGGCGACGCCGAGGGGCTGGCCCGCATGCTGCCGCGGTCCGAGCGCTGGCGGCTCTACGCCGCCTTCCTGGAGCAGGCCTGCTTCCTCGACATCGAGACCGACGGCGGCGTGACGGTGACCGCCATCGGCCTGCTCGACGCGAAGGGGCCGCGGGTGCTCCTGCGCGGGCGCGACCTCCGCGAGTTCCCGGAGCGGGCCGCCGGCTGGAAGCTCCTGGTCACCTTCAACGGCGCCTCCTTCGACGCGCCCATGCTGGAGCGGGCCTTCCCCGGCTGGCGCGCCCCGCTGGCCCACCTCGACCTCTGTCACCTCTGGCGCCGGCTCGGCCACTCCGGGGGCCTGAAGCTCCTGGAGCGGGCCGAGGGGATCGAGCGGCCGCCCGAGGTGGCCGGCCTCTCCGGGCTCGACGCCATCCGGCTCTGGAGCGCCTGGGAGCGCGGCGACCCCGGGGCGCTCCGCACGCTGGTGGCCTACAACCTCTGGGACGCCGTCAACCTGCGGACCCTCGCCGACCTCGGCTACAACCGGATGGTCGAGCGGCTGCGCCTGCCGGCCGCGCCGCTCCGGGTGGCCGAGGCCGGCGACTTCCGCTACGACGTCACCCGCCTCCTCATGGCGCACGACGCGGCCGGCCCGGGCGAATGACGGGGCGCGGGATTGACCCGGCCCGCCGCCGCGTTATGGCTGGGCGGATGCCCCGGCGCCTCGTCGCCATCGCCCTGGCGGGGCTGGCCGCCGCCACCCTCGCCGCCGAGCCCGGCCCGCGGCCCGAGCCCCGACCCCCGAGCCGAGCCTCCACCCAACCGATGGACGACCAAGGACGCTTCGTGAACCTGGACGGCACCGTGCCCCAGTCGCTCGGCACGGTGCTCAAGTGGTCGGTGGTGGACCGGGTGGCCGGCCGCCGCCGCCAGAGCCCGGCGCGCGCCGCGGTGCCGGTGGTGACGCCCGACCCGGCCCTGATCGGCGCGCCGCCGGAGCCGGGCCAGCCGGCGCGGCTCACCTGGCTCGGCCACGCCAGCTGGCTCGTCCAGCTCGACGGGGTCTCCATCCTCATCGACCCGGTGCTGGGGGACGGGCTGCCGGGCGGCATCGGGCGCAACGCCGGGCCGGGGCTGGCGGCGTCGGCCCTGCCGCCCATCCGGGCCCAGCTCGTCAGCCACAGCCACTACGACCACCTCGACCTGCCGACCCTCACCGCGGTGGGCGCGCCGGTCATCGCCGGCCGGAGGCTCGAGCCGCTCTTCAGGGGGAGCCAGCTCTTCTGCACCGAGCTCGGCTGGTGGGAGCAGGCGCGGGTGGGCGACGTCCGCATCACCTTCGTGCCGGCCCAGCACTGGAGCCGGCGCGGCCTCTTCGACGCCAACCAGACGCTCTGGGGCGGGTTCGTCATCGAGGGGCGGAGCGCCACCCTCTACCACGCGGGCGACACCGGCTGGTTCGACGGGTTCGCCGAGATCGGCCGGCGCTTCCCGCGCATCGACGCGGCGCTCCTGCCGATCGGCGCCTACGATCCGGAGTGGTTCATGGGGCCGCAGCACATGAACCCGGAGCAGGCGCTGGCGGCGCTGCAGGCCCTCGGCGCCGGCCAGCTGCTCGCCATGCACTGGGGCACCTTCAAGCTGACCGACGAGCCGCTCGACGAGCCGCCGCAGCGGCTGGAGGCGGAGCGGGTGCGGCTCGGCCTGCCGGCCTCGCGGGTGCGGGTGCTGGCCATCGGCGAGACCATCGAGGTGGGCCGGCCGCGGGGCGACGAGGCCCGGCAGCCGGACGCCGGATCCGCACCGCCGGCCGCGCCGTGATCCTGGGCTGATCGGCGTCGGGCCGCCGGCCTCGCGCCGGGCCGCGCCCCGGACGCGCCTTTCGGGGCCGACCGGGTCGGCGCGCCGGGTCATCCTCGACCCTTGGGTCGCCCCACGGCTCGAACGGGGGCGACATCACAGGCGATTCTCCCGGCCTTTCGCTTGCACAACCGACGAGCCGCGCGGCCAGTCCGCGCCGTGCCCGCCATGGAAACCATCGACTTCTCCTGCACCTTCGTCCGCGCCGACGGCGACCGCCTGGTCGCCGCCGAGCGGCTGGTGTGCGCCTTCCCGCACCTCTTCGGCGCGACCCTGGTGGCGACCGATCTCTCCTACGAGCTGCACGACCACCGGCTGCTCGGGATCCTGCGCTTCGAGGCCGCGGCCTTCGACGAGCGGGCCCGGGCCCGGCTCGCCTTCTGGACCGCCCGCGCCGGCGGCCGCGCCACCGCGCTCGACGGCCTGGCGCCCGAGGCCCGCCAGGCGCTGGAGGGCTTCCTGCGGCAGAGCCCGCTCAAGCTGATCGGCCTCCCCACCGAAGGGCTGTTCGACCGCTGCGCCTCGCTCTTCAACGAGGCGGGCGCGTCCGGGGCCCGCCGGCGCAGCGCCGCCGACCGGCCGCTCATCGCCATGGACCTGGGCGGCTCCTCCTGGGAGGGGATCACCTACGACCCGGCCGACCGGCGCCTCTTCGTGGCCGCGCCGCTGGCGCCGCCGCTCGCCGACGAGCTGGTGCTGGCGCTGCGCATCCCGGGCGCCCCCAAGCCGGTGGGGCTGCGGGCCCGGGTGGTGGAGATCCGCCCGCCCGCCGAGGCCCGCCCGGGCTCGCCGGCCGGCTACACCCTGGCCCTGCCACCCATGCCGGAGACGGTGGAGGAGGCCCTCCAGGAGGCCGCGCCGCTCACCGCGCCCGGGCACCGCGCCGCGCCCCGCTACAGCGTCAAGGCGCCGGTCCGGGTCGAGGGGCCGGCCGCGCCGCCCGCCGACGGGGTGGCCGATCACGTCATCGAGTACGCCTCCCACGAGGACCTGCACGCCGACTACGTGGAGAACCTCTCCCACGGCGGCGCCTTCGTCCGCTGCCAGAAGCCGCGGCCGGTCGGCGCCGAGGTGTCGCTCTCCTTCCGGCTCCCCAACGCCGAGCTGCTCAAGGCGCGCGGCGTGGTGGCCTTCGCCAACGGCGACGGCATGGGGGTGCGCTTCACGCTCGACGCCGAGTCGGAGGCGGCGCTGCGGGTGGCCATCGCCCACCTCTCGGCCCGCCCGCGGCGCGCCCTGGTGGTGGACGACGACCCGCTCATGTGCCGCATGCTGGCCGACGCGCTCGGCGAGCGCGGCTTCGAGGTGCTCACCGCCCCCGACGGCCAGCACGGCATGCGGGTGCTCTCCGAGGAGCTGCTCGGCCTGGACCTCCTGCTCACCGACGTCTACATGCCCGGCATGGACGGCGAGGCCTTCGTGCAGACCATCCGCCACAGCGGCGGCGAGGCCGACCTCGCCATCGTGGTGGTGACCGGCCAGATCAAGCAGGGGCTGGAGCGGCGGCTCGCGGAGGCGGGCGCCGACGCGGTGCTGGAGAAGGGGCTGGGGGCCGAGCTGCTGGCCCAGGCCGCCGACGCCGCCCTGGAGCGAAAGCGGCTGTCGCGGCACGTGTGAGCCCGGGACGCCCCAGCGCGCCGGCCCGGTCCGGCCAGCGGCGCGAGGCGATACCGGCGGTGCGGGTGGGTGCGGCACCTCCACCACCAGACAGCGGCGCGTCACGAGGCCGCGGCACGCCGCCGGTTTCTCTCACTTTGCGTCAATCGTCCTATGATGGCGAACCGGCTCGCGTGACCCGCGAACCGCACCGATCCGACCCGTGACGCTCGGCACCCGCATCCGCATCGCACTGGCGCTCGCCGCCGTGGCCCCGGTCCTCCTGCTGGGTTCACTCTCCGTGCGCGCGGCGCGCCAGGAGCTCACCGCCACGGTGGGCGGCGCGCTGGCCCGGCAGGCCGCCGGCCTGGCCCGCGAGTGCGAGCAGTACACCCTGGATCGGCTGCGCGGGCTCCAGCAGACCGCCAGCTACATCCGCTTCGACGTGGCCAGCCCCGCCGAGGCGACGCGCCTGCTCGAGATTCCCTACAACCAGGCGCCCGAGCTCCAGGCGCTGGTGCTGCTCGACAAGGACGGCGCGCAGCTGGCCATCCCAGTCTACGAGGCCCACCCCGAGCTCATCCCGGGCCTGGCCGGCCACGAGCCGGTGGACGCGGCCGGGCTGGAGGCCTTCGGGCGGGGGGTTCCGCTCGAGGCGGCGCGGCAGGCCGGGCTGGCCATCGGCCCGGTCCACAGGGCGGAGGGCACGCCGGCGCCGCGGGTGGCGCTGGCGGTGCGGGCCGGCGGCGAGGGGGGCCGCATCCTGGCGGCCGAGCTCTCCCTCGCCGACCTGGGGACCCGGATCCGGGAGGCGGCGGGCGACGGCGCGGTGGTGCTGGTGGACGGCGCCGGGCTCCGCATGGCGAGCAGCGACGGGGCCGAGCTCTCCGACGAGGAGCGAGCCCTGGTCGCGGACGGCGCGACGGCCCGGACGTCGCAGGTCCGCGAGGTGGTGCGCGCCGACGGGCGGACCTGGCTGGCCGGCTTCGCGCCGGTCGGCAGCCTGGGCTGGGGCGTGCTGGTGGCGCAGCCGGCCGACGAGGCCTACCGGGCGGCCGGGCGGGTGCAGCGCCAGACCTGGCTCTGGGGCGCCGTCGCGCTCTTCCTCGCCATCGGCCTGGGGGCCGTCCTCTCCCGCGCCCTGACCCGGCCGGTGCGGCGCCTCACCGCCGCGGCCGCCGCGCTCACCGAGGGGCGCTTCGACGCGCCGCTGCCGCCCGCCGGGAAGGACGAGCTCGGCACCCTGGCCGGCGCCTTCGCCCACATGACGGCCGAGGTCGGGCGCCGCGACGCCGAGATCCGCGGCTGGAACACCGAGCTCAAGGCGCGGGTCGAGCAGAAGAGCGCCGAGCTCAAGGTCGCCGAGGATCAGATCGCCCGCAACCGCCGGCTCTCGGCCGTCGGCTCGCTGTCCGCCGGCGTGGCGGCCGGCCTGAACGACCCGCTCACCAGCGTGGTCGGCCTGGTCTCCCTGGCCCAGCGCGAGGCCGGGCCCTCCACACCGCTCGGCGAGAAGCTCGGTCGCGCGCTGGACGAGGCCCGCAAGGTGGCCCGCGTGGTCCGCGACCTCCGCCGGGTGGCCGCGCCGGGCCGGGCCGAGGGGGCCCGCCGCTTCGAGCTGGAGCGGCCGGTGCGGGCCGCCGTCGAGCACCTCGAGCAGCGCCTGGTGGCCGGGCGCGTCGAGCTCGACCTCCAGCTGCCGGCCGGCCTGCCGCCCATGGAGGGCGACCCCGAGCAGGTCGAGGGGCTGGTGGAGAAGCTCCTGGAGAACGCGGTGGCCGCCATGCCGGATGGCGGCCGGCTCACGGTGGCGGCCCGGGCCGTCGACGGCGCGGCGCTCCGGCTCGACGTGACCGACAGCGGCCGCGGCATCCCGGCCGAGCTCCGCGAGCGGATCTTCGACCCCTTCTTCTCGGCCGGCCCGGCGGCCGGCGCCGGCATGGGGCTCACCCTGGCCCACGGCATCGTCGAGGCGCACCACGGCCGCATCACCGTGGAGAGCGAGCCGGGCCGCGGCAGCACCTTCACCGTCCACTTCCCGGCCGTCGCCGCCGCGGGCCGCGTCGCCGAGGTGGCCCCGTGAGCGCCGCGCGCTCCCGCCGCGGGCTGGCGCTCGGCGCCGCCCTCCTCGGTCTGGCCGGGCTGGCCGCCTGGCTCCTCGGCCCCTGCACGCCGGCCCCGCCGCCGCCCGCGCCCCCACCGGTGGCCCAGGCGCCGGCGCCACCGCCGCCCCGCGCCCCGGCCCCGGCCGAGCTCAAGGTCACCGGGGTGCGCGGCACCGTGG
>Ga0209682_10000520_pt1 | contig 13304 bp, 11 predicted proteins | sample DOMMetBare2Fresh_2_FD_187471 | JGI IMG/M metagenome (GOLD analysis project Ga0209682, IMG submission 187471) | Wetland sediment microbial communities from St. Louis River estuary, USA, under dissolved organic matter induced mercury methylation -... | ecosystem: Environmental > Aquatic >... | reverse complement strand
GCCACGGCCTGCCCGGGCACTCCTTTGCCGCACTCACTCCGAGTGCCACAAAGCGGACTGCGAACTTCGCCTTCGGGCCGGATCCGGAACATCGAATGTCTGCCACTGAAGGCCCATGATGCAAAGCAATCCCGAAGCCACCGCCACGCTGATGGAGCGTGTGCTCTACGAGGTCAAACGTGTCGTCGTCGGCCAGGACCGCTTCCTCGAGCGGGTCCTGATCGCGATGCTTTCGCAGGGCCACCTGCTGGTCGAGGGCGTGCCTGGCCTTGCCAAGACCTTGACCGTCAAGACCCTGGCGCGCACCACGCGCGGCAGCTTCAAGCGCATCCAGTTCACGCCCGATCTCGTGCCGGCCGACCTCATCGGCACCCGCATCTACAACCAGAAGACCGGCGAGTTCGGTACCTCGCTCGGGCCTGTCTTCGCCAACCTGCTGCTGGCTGACGAGATCAACCGTGCGCCGGCCAAGGTGCAGAGCGCGCTGCTCGAGGTGATGCAGGAGCGCCAGGTCACGATCGCCGGCGAGACCCACAAGGTGCCCGAGCCCTTTGTCGTGATGGCCACGCAGAACCCGATCGAGACCGAGGGCACCTACCCGCTGCCCGAAGCGCAGGTCGATCGCTTCATGATGAAGGTGCTGGTCGACTACCCGACCGAGGAAGAGGAATTCGTCATCACCGAACGCGTCACCGGCCCCGCGGTGGAGGTGCAGGCGGTGGCCGAACCCTTCGCCTTGCAGCAGTTGCAGCGCGAGGTGCGCGAGGTCTATGTCGACCCCTCGCTGATCACCTATGCCGTCAAGCTGGTCAGCGCCACGCGCACGCCCGCCAAGTACGAGTTGCCCGAGCTGGCCAAGTACCTCACCTACGGGGCCAGCCCGCGCGCCACCATCGGCATGATCGAGGGCGCCCGGGCCCTCGCCCTGCTGCGCGGCCGCCGCTACGTGCTGCCCGAGGACGTGGCCGCGCTCGTGCCCGACGTGATGCGTCATCGCATCGTGCTGAGCTACGAGGCGCTGGCCGAGGGCCTGACGCCGGACCAGATCATCCAGAAGGTGATGGCCAAGATCCCGCGCCCGGACAAGCCGATGCAGAGCAGTCCCGGCGTGACGGCCGCAACCGAGGCCCCACGTGCCTGAGAAGACAGTGCCCGTCGTGGCCAGCGACGCGCTGCTGCGCAAGCTGGAGTGGACGGTCATCCGCCGCCTCGACGGCCTGCTGCAGGGCGACTACCGCACGCTGTTCCGCGGCGGCGGCGTCGACCTCGCCGACCTGCGCGAATACCAGCTGCACGACGACGTGCGCCACATCGACTGGAACGTCACCGCGCGGCTGCAGCAGCCCTACGTGCGCCAGTTCACCGAGGACCGTGACCTCACGGCCTGGTTCCTGCTCGACCTCTCGGGCAGCGTCGACTTCGGATCGGCCGACGTGACCAAGCTCGCCGTAAGCACCGGCTTCGTCGCCACGCTCGCGCGCGTGCTCACGCGCCACGGCAACCGCGTGGGCGCCCTGCTCTACGGGCAGAAGGTCGATGCGATGCTGCCGCCCGGCAACTCGCGCCTGCACGTGCTCAACCTGCTGACGCAGATGCGCGCACGCAGGCGTGCGCCGTCCCCCGGCGCGGGCACCGCGCTGGCCGACCTGATCCGCGCTGGCGCAAGCTCGATCCGGCGCCGCTCGCTGGTCTTCGTCGTCAGCGACTTCATCAGCGCGCCCGGCTGGGATGTCGCGCTCGCGCGCCTGGCGCAGCGCCACGAGGTCGTCGCTGTGCGCCTGTTCGACCCGCTGGAGATGGCGCTGCCCGAGATCGGCCTCGTCACGGTGGAAGATGCCGAGACCGGCGAGCAGCTTTTCATCGACAGTGCCGACGCGGGCTTCCGCGCGCGCTATCACGCGATCGCCGAGGCGCGCGAGGCCGAACTGCGCGACGCGCTCGCGCGCAGCGGCGCCGACACGCTGGAACTGGCGACCGACGACGACCTGCTCGACGCCATGCTGCGCTTTGCCGACCTGCGGCGACAACGCGCGCGGTTGAAGGCCCCGGGGCGCTTTCCGGCCCATCTCAGAACCCCGAGCGCAGCGGGAGTCGCGCCATGATGAGCGGCATGAGCTTCCAATGGCCATCGATGCTGTGGCTGCTGCTGCTGCTGCCACTGCTGGTGCTGCTGTATGTCTGGTTGCTCAGGCGCCGCCGCCGCAGCACCTTGCGGCTGGCCAGCATCGCGGTCGCCCGGGAGGCGCTCGGCAAGGGTCCGGGCTGGCGCCGCCACGTGCCGCCGCTGCTGATGCTGCTGTCGCTGGCGGCGCTGCTGCTGGCGGTGGCACGGCCGACCGCCGTGATCACGCTGCCGCTGGCCCAGCGCACCATCATGCTGGCGATGGACGTCTCGGGCAGCATGCGCGCCGAGGACGTCAAGCCCAATCGGCTGGTGGCCTCGCAGCAGGCGGCCAAGGCCTTCGTCGCCGCGCTGCCGCGCGACGTCAAGGTCGGCATCGTCTCCTTCGCCGGCACCGCCGCCGTCGTGCAGGCGCCGACGACCAGCCGCGACGACATCGTCGCGGCGATCGACCGCTTCCAGCTCCAGCGCGGCACCGCCACCGGCAGCGGCATCGTGCTGTCGCTGGCCACGCTGTTCCCCGACCAGGACATCGAGATCTCGCACATCACGGGCCAACGCAACATGCCCAAGGCGCTGGGCGACGACAAGCCGAAGAAGGAGTTCAAGCCGGTCGAACCCGGCTCGTACAACTCGGCCGCGGTGATCATGCTGACCGACGGCCAGCGCACCACCGGCCCCGACCCGCTGGAGGCCGCCAAGATGGCCGCCGAGCGCGGCGTGCGCATCTACACCGTGGGTGTCGGCACGACCAGCGGCGAGGTCATCGGCTTCGAAGGCTGGAGCATGCGCGTGCGTCTGGACGAGGAGACGCTGAAGAACATCTCCCTCCTCACCCACGGCCAGTATTTCTACGCCGGCACGGCCGACGACCTGATGAAGGTCTACGAGTCGCTGTCGGCCAAGCTGGTGGTCGAGAAGAAGGAGACCGAGGTCAGTGCGCTCTTTGCCGCCCTCGGCGCTCTGCTGGCGCTGCTCAGTGCCGGGTTGAGCGTGTTCTGGTTCGGGCGTATCGCCTGAATCGACATCGCGCGCAGTCAGGGGCGGGGACGGTCCGGCGGCCCGGCGCGGCGGATCGGGGCCTTGCCGCCAGGCGGGCGCACTCGCCCGACGCCGGATGGGCCCCTGCCGGCCGCTCACCGCGCCAGCATGCCCTCGCGGCATCGTGGGCCATCGACCGTTGACGCCGCAGGCTGGTCGATGGACGGAAGCACCATCACCCCTGGACGGCGACGTAGCGGCCCAATGCGCCCTTCTTGCCGTTCACGTAGTTGTCCTGCCACTTGTCGTCGGTATCGAGAAACCCGCTCCAGCCCTTCTTGCCCTGGCGCGCGAGGTCGTTCTCGATCGCGCGGAAGCGGTAGTGGTCGAACACGTCGAGCACGTGCACGGCGTAGGCCTGGGCGAGCTCGCGCTGGCCCTGCACGATGACCAGGTTCTCGTCGTTGCTGTAGCTCGCCTTGAAGCCCAGGTTGTGGCTGCCGAGCACCACGGCGCAATGTTCGGCGTCGTGCGGATCGATGACGAGGATCTTGTCGTGGATGATCGCGCCGATGCCGCCGAACGCGGTCAGCGGCTCGACGTTGAGGTCGCCCAGCAGCGACTTCTCGTCGATGCGCGCCGCGCGCACGATGCTGACGTTGCCCTGGTCGAAGGTGGCGGGTTGGGCGGCCGCCGATCCCGCTTCGTAGTTCGGCATCGCCTGCGGGCTGGAGACCGCGCCGGTGACCAGCACGGCGGGATCCCTCAGGCCCAGATTCACCGCCTCGGCAATGATCGAATCGACGCCGCGCTGGCTCGGATAGAAGGCCAGGAACAGCACGACCCGCTGCGCGCCGCGGATCAGGCGGTAGATGTCGACCAGGTCGGGCGGTGTCGTCGCCTTGTTGCCGGCCGGCCGCGTGCGCTCCGGCCGGTTGGGCGAGAACCACACCCGCACCTGTCCGCCACCGGCGATCGACGTCGAGGGGCTGCCGGCGGCGTTGGCCAGGCGCAGCGCCGGCCCCGGCTGGTTCTTCGTCATCGGCGCAGCCAGCGTCGGCACGGGCGTCGGCAGCACGTCGGCGTGCAGCCGCTCCCAGTAGTCGACATAGATCCGCGCGACCGCGTCGTCCTCGATCAGCAGCGCGTTGTTGGTCTGCCCGGCCAGGCCGGTGGACGTCCAGTTGGTGCTGCCGGTGAAGACGGCACGCGGCGTGCCGGCGGCGTCGAGGTGGACCACGAACTTGTTGTGGCCGATATGGACGTCGTTGTTGAACATCCGGTCCTGGACGTCGACCTGGGCCGCCTTGAGGCGCGCGCGCGCTCGAGCGTTGCGGGCGTCCCAGGCCCCCTGGGCATCGTCACCGGTATTGGCCAGGATGATGCGCACGCGCGCGGCATGGCGCACCAGCAGCGCCTCGAGTTCCTCGTCCTCCAGTTCGTAGAGCGCAAGCAGGAAGCGGCCCGGCCGCTCCATCAGCTCGTGCAGCAAAGGCAGCACGTCGCCGGCCAGGTATTTGCGATGCGGGTCCTTCGGGTTGGCGAGCTTGTCCAGCAGTTCGTTGCGGCCGATCGTGCCGTCCGCGTCGAGCACGTTGGTCAGCCACTGCGCCGACAGGATGCCGTTGGTGAAGGTGCTGCGGAACGGTCCGCGGCGCGTGGTGATTCGCACCTCGTTGCTGACCACGGCCGGGCCCAGATAGGCCAGCGGCCGCGGCTTGCCCTGGTACGCCGGGCCGCGAACGCGCTGGACCTTGCCTTGCGCGTCGCGCACCGGTTCGCCCTTGGCATCGCGCACGGCGATCCAGCCGGTCTCCAGCCCGTTGGACGGCACACGCTCGAGCCCCTTCCTCGGTTTGGCGAGCGCGCGGATCTCGTAGCGCAGCGTCAACTCGTCCGGTCGGCGCTTCATGCCGTCGCGCTTCTTGCGCGCGGTGAGGTCGCGCCAGCTGAACTTCTGTACCGGCCAGACGCCGGTGTCCTGCGGCAACCAGTCGGGGTTGTGCTGGCCGTTGAACGGGACCCAGGACGCGCACTTGCTGCGTTCGAGCTGTCCGTCGGCACGGACGATGACCCGCGTCACTTCGAATCCCAGGCAGCCGGGAAGCCGCCCATCCGTCGTCCAGGCGACGTAGGCGACCTCGTTGTTGGCCCAGGCCCTCGCCGATACCAGTGCTGCCATCGATGCCTCCAGGTGTCCGTCGAGGTGATGGTAGGCCGGACCCGCGGTGTGGCCGCGGTTCAGGTTAGGGAAGCAGGCGCAGCACCTTGCCGTCCGCGCTGTCGGTGACGATGTAGAGATAGCCGTCGGGGCCTTGCCGCACGTCACGGATGCGCTCCTTCAGGTTCGGCAGCAGCCGTTCCTCGGCAACGACCTTGCGGCCGTCGAGCGTGAGGCGAATCAGGACTTCGGCACGCATCGCGCCGATCAGCAGGCTGCCTTTCCAGGCCGGATAGCGATCGCCGGTGACGAAGGCCATGCCGCTGGGCGCGATGCTGATCGGCACCCACCACTTCAGCGGCTGCTCGAAGCCGGGCTTGGGGCCCTCCTCGCCGATGCGCGTGCCGGTGCCGTAGTTGCGGCCGTAGGTCACCAAGGGCCAGCCGTAGTTGCGCCCGCCCTCGACGACATTGACCTCGTCGCCGCCCTGCGGGCCGTGCTCGACCATCCAGACATCGCCGGTGGCCGGGTGCAGCGCCGCACCCTGGATATTGCGGTGGCCCAGGCTCCAGAGCTCGGGCCGTGCGCCGGGCTTGCCGACGAAGGGGTTGTCCACCGGCACGCTGCCATCGGGGTCGATGCGCACGACCTTGCCGAGGTGGTTGGCGGGGTTCTGCGCATCCTCCTTGTGGCTGAAGCGATCGCCCAGGCCGATCAACAGCCGACCGTCGTGCGCGATCACGATCCGCGAGCCGCAGTGCAGGTTGCTGCGCACCTTGGGCAACTGGCGGAAGATCACCTTCACGTCGGCCAGGCGGTTGTCTTCGAGCCGCCCGCGCGCAACCGCAACGCCGTTGCCGCCCTCGCCCGCCTCGGCATAGGTCCAGAACAGCAGCCGCGTCTGGGCGAATTTCGGGTCGACCACCAGGTCGAGCAGGCCGCACTGGCCGCTCGCGTCCACTGCCGGCAGGCCGGCAATCGGCTCGCCCGGCCGTCCATTGGCGCCGATGATGCGCAGGCGTCCGGGGCGTTCGGTCACGAGCATGCGGCCGTCGGGCAGGAAGGCCAGCGCCCAGGGATTGACCAGGCTGCGTGCGACGAGCTGGAGCTTCGTTTGTGCCGCAGTGGCCAGGGGTTGCAGGCACAGCACGGCCAGCAGCAGGAATCGGATCATGGGCGCATCTTGCCGCAAAGCGCGCACCCTAGGTGGCGCTGGCCTCGACGATCATCTGCACCCGCTGCTGGCCGTTCCACTCGTCGATCTGCAGCCGGTAGGCCAGCACCACGTCCTGCGGCACCGGCTCGGTACGGCCGAACCAGATGGCGTCGCGCAGTGTGCCGGCGTGCCTGACGCGCAGCTTCAGGTGCTTCTCGCCGACCAGGCGCTGCTGCAGCACCTGCACGCGGTCGCAGAAGACCGGGGCCTCGAAACCCTGGCCCCAGACCTGGTCGTCGAGCACCTGCACGGTCTCGACGTTGAACCATTGCAGGTCCAGCGGCCCGTCGGTGCGCAGCGTGCGCTGCAGCGCCGCCGCGTCGAGCCATTCGCGCGCCACCTGCTGCAGCGCGGCGTCGAAGGCCTCGAAACCCTCGCGCTCGATGGTCGCGCCCGCGGCCATCGCATGGCCGCCGAACCGCTTCAACACGCCAGGTACGCGCTTGCTGACGAGGTCGAGCGCGTCACGCAGGTGGAAGCCCGGGATCGACCGCCCGCTGCCCTTCAGCATCCCGTCGGCGCCGGGCGCGAAGACGAAGGTCGGCCGGTGCAGCCGGTCCTTCAGCCGCCCGGCGACGATGCCGACCACGCCCTCGTGGAACTCGGGGTCGAACAGGTTGACGGCCGGCGGCACCGCATCGGCGCGCGGCATCAGCCGCTCCAGCATCAGCGCCGCCTGGTCGCGCATGCCGGCCTCGACTTCGCGCCGCTCGCGGTTGATCGCATCGAGCTGCGCCGCCAGTTCGGCGGCCCGCGTGGCGTCGTCGGTGAGCAGGCATTCGATGCCGAGCGTCATGTCCGACAGCCGGCCGGCGGCATTGATGCGCGGCCCGAGGGCGAAGCCGAAATCGAAGGCCGCGGCGCGCTGCGGTTGGCGGCCGGCCGCCGCGAACAAGGCCGCCACGCCCGGCTGCATGCGGCCGGCGCGGATGCGGCGCAGCCCCTGCGCGACCAGGCGGCGGTTGTTGGCATCGAGCCTGACGACGTCGGCCACGGTGCCGAGCGCGACGAGGTCGAGCAGTGCATCGAGCCTGGGCTGGGTCTGGGCATCGAAGCGGCCACGCTCCCGCAGTTCGGCACGCAGCGCAAGCAGCACGTAGAACATCACGCCGACCCCGGCGATGGACTTGCTCTCGAAGGCGTCGCCCGGCTGGTTCGGGTTGACGATCACGTTCGCCTCCGGCAGCACGACCTCGTCGTCGACCAGCGCCGGCAGGTGGTGGTCGGTGACCAGCACCGCGAGGCCGCATGCGCGCGCATGGGCCACCCCGGCGAGGCTGGCGATGCCGTTGTCGACCGTCACCAGCAGCTCGGGCTTCTGCACCAGCGCGAGGTCGACGATCGCCGGCGTGAGGCCGTAGCCGTGGATCGCCCGGTCGGGCACGACGTAGCCCAGGGTCGAGCGCTCGGCGCCCAGCATCGCCAGGCCACGCAGGGCGACCGCGCAGGCGGTGGCGCCGTCGCAGTCGTAGTCGGCGACGACCACGATGCGCTGCCTGGCCTCGATCGCGTCGGCCAGCAGCCGCGCGGCCTCGGCCGTGCCTTTCATCTGCGCCGGCGCGATCAGGCGGCCGAGACCGTCGTCGAGTTCGTCCGCGCAGCGCACGCCGCGCGCGGCCAGCAGGCGCGCGAGCAGCGGGTGCACGCCGGCCTGCTCGAGCGCAAAGCTGGTGCGTGGGGGGACGTCGCGCGTCTGGAGGTGCGGGCCGTTCACAGGGCCTCCAGCGCGGCGGCAAGGTCCGGCCTGCGCAGCGCGCCGGCCATCCGCTCGAGCAGGCCGCGCGGTCGCGGCTGCAGCGATAGCGCGGCACGCTCGCCACACAGCGTCAGCGTGAGCGCTGCGCCGCCTTTCGCGCGCGCAAGCACCTCGGCCAGCGGGCCGGCATCGAGCGCCTGCCAGGCCTGGCTCCAGGCGAACCAGTCCTCGGTCAATGCCGGCTGGCGCAGGCGGTCGTCGAGCGCCAGCGCGTCCGGCCAGCGCAGGGGCGGCGCCGTGCCGCTGCCACTCAACCAGAACGAATTGACCGGCAGCGCGCCGCGCGCCTCGCGCTCGGCATTCAGCGGGTGCGTGTAGAGCAGCATCTGCACCTCGTTCTGCAACCGGCGCACCAGCCGGGCGCGTGGGTCGGCGGTCAGCCAGGCGTCGACATTGCGGCCGATCACGCGGTCGAGCGAGGCGCTGGGCAAGCCCTCCAGCGACGCATGCGAGACCAGCCAGCAGGTCGGCGTGCGGTAGTGCAACGTGAAGCCCTCGCTCTCGAACAGCTCACGCACGGCCTCCAGCAGGGCCCGCGAGCTGGCATCGTCCAGCGCCAGTGCGAGCGGGTCGCCGAGCGAGACACGCTCGGCCCCGAGCTGCCAATGGGCCGGCGTCAGGCGTGCCCAGGGCCGGTCGCCGATCTCGAAGCCCTCGCGCGCCGCCTCGATCGCCGCCATCGGCAGCAGGCCGTCGGACACCGTCAGGCCGAGCGCGCGGGCCAGTGCACGCTCGTGCGGCGGCGACAGGCTCATCTCGTCGTCGGCGTCGCGCGCGGTCTCGCCGAGCAGCGGCCAGAGCGCAGACAGGTTCGGCAGCGTCAGCTGGCGCAACGCGTGCCGGCCCGCTTCCGACAGGGGCGCAGCGAAGGGAACCAGAAGGTGCATGGGCGAGATTATCCCGGGCGCTACAGTGTCCCCATGGACAGAACCGCCGCCGACAAGCCGCGCTTGCCACGCACGATTTGGGCGCTGGGCTTCGTGAGCCTGCTGATGGACGTCTCCTCCGAGATGATCCACAGCCTGCTGCCGGTCTTCATGGTCGGCTCGCTCGGGATCAGCGTGTTCGCGCTCGGGCTGATCGAAGGCGCTGCCGAGGCCACCGCGCTGATCGTCAAGGTCTTCTCGGGGGCCTTGTCCGACCGCTGGGGCAAGCGCAAGCCGCTCGCGTTGCTGGGCTACGGCCTGGGCGCGCTGGCCAAGCCGCTGTTCGCGCTCGCCGGCGGCGCCGGCGCAGTGCTGACGGCGCGGCTGATCGACCGCGTCGGCAAGGGCATCCGTGGCGCACCGCGCGACGCGCTGGTGGCCGATGTCGCACCCGCGTCGATACGCGGGGCGGCCTTCGGGCTGCGCCAGTCGCTCGACACGGTGGGCGCTTTCCTCGGGCCGCTGCTGGCGATCGGGCTCATGCTGCTGTGGCACGACGATTTTCGCGCCGTGTTCTGGTTCGCGGTGATTCCTGCGCTCGCCTGCGTGGCCCTGCTGGCCTTCGGCGTGCGCGAGCCCGCGGCCGCGCCGCGCACCGGCCCCGCCGTCAACCCGCTGAGCCGCGCCCAGCTCGCCCGGCTGCCGGCGGCCTACTGGAAGGTCGTCGCCTTCGGCGCGGTCTTCACGCTGGCGCGCTTCAGCGAGGCCTTCCTGGTGCTGCGCGCGCAGCAGTCGGGCCTGCCGCTGGCGTGGACGCCGCTGGTGATGATCGCGATGAACCTGATCTACGCCGCCTTCGCCTACCCCTTCGGCCAGCTGGCCGACCGTCTGCCGGCGTCGCGCCTGCTGGCGTGGGGTTTGCTGCTGCTGATTGGTGCCGACATCGTGCTGGCACTGGATGCATCGTGGTGGGCGATCGCTCTGGGCGTGCTGCTGTGGGGCCTGCACATGGCGATGACGCAGGGGCTGCTGGCCACGATGGTCGCCGCACAGGCTCCGGCCGACCTGCGTGGTACCGCTTTCGGCGTGTTCAACCTGGCCAGCGGCGTCGCACTGCTGCTGGCGAGTGCCCTGGCCGGCTGGTTGTGGGACCGTATCGGCGCCGGCGCCACCTTCGCCGGCGGGGCGGCCATCGCCCTCGTGGCGCTGGTCGCCTTGCTGCTCAGGCGCTCGGGTAGCATGCCGCCCCAATGAACTTGCCTTACGAATGGCAGATCGGCTGGCGCTACACGCGTGCCGGCCGCAGCGGGCGGCGCAACGGCTTCATCTCCTTCATCTCCGCGGTTTCGATGCTGGGCATCGCGCTCGGCGTCGCGGCGCTGATCATCGTGCTGAGCGTGATGAACGGCTTCCAGAAGGAGGTGCGCGACCGCATGCTCAGCGTGATCCCGCACATCGAGGTCTACAGCGCCCAGGGCACCGCGCTCGAGGACTGGCAAGCCACCGCCGAGGCCGCACGCAAGAACTCGGAGGTGCGCGGAGCCGCACCCTTCATCAGCATGCAGGCCCTGATCGCGCGTGGCGAGGACATGCGTGGCGCCATCGTGCGCGGCATCTCGCCGGCCGAGGAGGCCTCGGTCACGGCGCTCGGCGCGCAGTTGCGCGATACGACCTTTGCCAGGCTGAAGCCGGGCGAGTGGAATATCGTGCTCGGCGTCGAACTCGCGCGGGCGCTGAACGTGGTGCCGGGCGACAAGGTCACCGTCATCGCTCCCGGCGGACAGGTCACGCCGGCGGGCGTGGTCCCGCGCCTGAAGCAGTTCAACCTGGTCGGCACCTTCGAGTCCGGCCACTACGAGTACGACAGCGGCCTGGCGCTGATCCATATCGGCGACGCCGCGCGGCTGTTCCGCGTCGAGGGCCCGACCGGGGTGCAGCTGAAGCTGGCCGACGTGCAGGACGCGCGTCGCGTCGCGTCGCAGCTGGTCGGCACCCTGCCGCCAGGGCTGACTGTGCGCGACTGGACGCGCGTCAACCGCAACTGGTACGACGCGGTCCAGGTCGAGAAGCGGCTGATGGCGATCATCCTGACGCTGATCGTCGCGGTCGCGGCCTTCAACCTGGTCAGCACGCTGGTGATGACGGTGACCGACAAGCGCGCCGACATCGCGATCCTGCGCACGCTCGGCGCGAGCCCGCGCTCGGTGATGGGCATCTTCATGGTCCAGGGTGCGCTCGCCGGGGTGATCGGCACCTTGTCGGGCGTGACGCTGGGCCTGCTGGTGGCCTTCAACATCGACGTCATCGTCCCGGCGATCGAGCGCGTGCTGGGCGTGGCCTTCCTGCCCGGCAGCATCTACCTGATCAGCCGCATGCCGAGCCAGCCGCTGGCGGCCGACATCGTGCCGATCGCACTCGTGTCGCTGGTGCTTTCGTTCCTGGCCACGCTGTACCCGAGTTGGCGCGCCAGCCGCATCAATCCGGCAGAGGCGCTGCGCTATGAGTGAACTCATCCTCCAGGCCGACGAGCTGCACAAGCGTTTTGTCGAGGGCCATGGTGCCGACGCGATCGACGTCCAGGTCTTGCGCGGCGTGAGCCTGCAGGTCGCGCGCGGCGAGACGCTGGCGATCGTCGGTGCCTCGGGCTCGGGCAAGAGCACGCTGCTGCACCTGCTGGGCGGGCTCGACGCGCCGACCTCGGGCCGCGTGCAGCTGATGGGACGCGACCTGTCGGCGATGGGTGCGGCCGAGCAAGGTGTCTGGCGCAACCGGCACCTCGGCTTCGTCTACCAGTTCCATCACCTGTTGCCGGAATTCAGCGCCCTGGACAACGTCGCGATGCCACTGCGCATCCGGCGCGAGACGGTGGCCGCCGCGCGCGAGGGTGCCCACGCCGTGCTGACCAGGGTCGGCCTCGCCGACCGCGTCGCGCACCATCCGGCCCAGCTGTCGGGTGGGGAGCGCCAGCGCGTGGCGATCGCGCGGGCTCTCGTCACGCGACCCGCCTGCGTGCTGGCCGACGAGCCCACCGGCAATCTCGACCGCGGCACCGCCGATTCGGTGTTCGACCTGATGCTGGAACTCGCGCGCGAACAGGGCACGGCCTTCGTCGTCGTGACCCACGACCACACGCTGGCAACGCGTTGTGGCCGGACACTGGCACTGCAGCGATAGCCCCGCCAGCGGCCCGGTGCGGTGTCCGTTCCTACAATCAGGGCGTGAACCTGCTCAACGCCGACCTGCACTGCCATTCCACCGTCTCCGACGGCACCCTCGACCCCGAAGCGCTGGCGCAGAGGGCCAAGGCCAACGGGGTCGAGTTGTGGGCCCTGACAGACCACGACGAGATCAGCGGCCAGCAGCGTGCGTTGACGGCAGCGTCCGAGGCCGGGCTCGCCTATCTGACCGGCTGCGAGATCTCGGTCACCTTCGCCGCCACCACGGTGCACATCATCGGCCTCGGCTTCGATGCCGATGACGAAGTCCTGCGGCAGGGCCTGGCTGCCACGCGTGGCGGGCGCGCCGAACGCGCGATGGAGATGAGCGACTCGCTCGCCCAGGTCGGCATCAAGGATGCCTACGAGGGTGCACTCAAGTACGTCGGCAACCCGGACCTGATCTCGCGCACGCACTTCGCCCGCTTCCTCGTCGAGGCTGGCGTGTGCAGCGACACGCACGAGGTGTTCCGCCGTTTCCTCACCGAGGGCAAGCCGGGCTTCGTGCCCCATCGCTGGGCCAAGCTGGGTGATGCGGTACGCTGGATCACGCAGGCCGGCGGCATCGCCGTGATCGCGCACCCTGCGCGCTACCGGTTCACGCCGACCGAGGAGTACGCGCTGATCACCGAATTCGTGGCCCATGGCGGCCGCGGGATCGAGGTCGTGACCGGCAGCCACTCGACCGCCGAGCAGGTGAAATATGCCGACACCGCTCTCGAGTTCGGCCTGCTGGCCTCGCGCGGCAGCGACTTCCATTCGCCCACCGAGAGCCACACCGACCTCGGTTCGCTGCCTGCGCTGCCCGGGAAGCTCACGCCCGTGTGGCAGGCGCTGCAGGAGCGCGTTCACCGAGCCTGAGCCGCCAGACCTCGGGACCGGCTGTTATCGGCCCGAAGGCGAACTTCACAGTCCGCTTCCGGCGCCTGCATCACGCGGCAAAGGCGAGGCCGGGCAGGCTGCGGCGCTTAGGTTCGGCGGTCCCCG
>Ga0209682_10000519_pt1 | contig 13347 bp, 12 predicted proteins | sample DOMMetBare2Fresh_2_FD_187471 | JGI IMG/M metagenome (GOLD analysis project Ga0209682, IMG submission 187471) | Wetland sediment microbial communities from St. Louis River estuary, USA, under dissolved organic matter induced mercury methylation -... | ecosystem: Environmental > Aquatic >... | reverse complement strand
GAATAGGTGCTCGCGATGTTCCACAGCACGAGGTAGAAGCAGGTCGCGAGCACGATGCGCGGCAGATGCCGGCGCGGCATCGCGAGCGACTGGCCACGCGCCCGGGCGACGGCCAGCAGCACGATGCCGGCGATCGTCACCGCGACGGCGCGGAAGGTCCAGACCGAGACTTCGCGGATCGCATAAGGGAACAGCGGCCAGTTGGTGCCCCAGACCAGCGTCAGAACGGCGAGCAGCAACAGGGCGCGCGGCGGAATCGGGGCAGGCGACACCGCGCGAGTATCGGTGCCGGCGCATCGCTGGGCGCGGCCGCAATAATCCGGCGCATGCCCGAGCACCCGCAGACCTGTCTCGTCGTCGCGATCTTCGGCGTGGTCTACCTGGGCATGATCCTCGGCGGCCTGCCGGCCCTGCACCTGGACCGCACCGGCGTCGCGCTGCTCGGCGCGATCGCGATCGTCGGCTTCGGTGTGATGACGCCGGAAGATGCGGCCAAGGCGGTGCACCTGCCGACGATCCTGCTGCTGTTCTCGTTCATGGTGATCTCGGCGCAGATGCGGCTGGGCGGCTTCTATGGCGAGGTCACCCGCCGGGTCGCCGACTTGGCGGTCGCGCCGGCGGTGCTGATGGGGGCGGTGATCGCGGTCGCGGCGGCGCTGTCGGCCGTGTTCACGAACGACATCGTTTGCCTGGCGATGGCACCCATCCTGGCCGGCGCCTGCCTGCGCCGGCGCCTCGACCCGGTGCCGTACCTGCTGGGCCTGGCCTGCGCGAGCAACATCGGCTCGGCCGCGACGCTGATCGGCAACCCGCAGAACATGCTGATCGGCGCGGTGCTGCGCCTGCCCTTCGGCGCCTACGTGGCCGAAGTGGCCGTGCCCGTGCTGGCAGGACTGGTGGCGCTGTGGGCGCTGCTGGCGCGCGGGCTGGAACAGGTGCCGGCTCCCGGCGTGCACCCCGCCGATGCCGCCGACGAACCCGCCTTCGACGCCTGGCAGAGCGCCAAGGGCGGCGCCGTCGCCCTGGTGCTGCTCGGACTGTTCCTGTTCACGGGCGTGCCGCGCGAAGTGGCCGCGCTGGCCGGTGCCGGCTTGCTGTTGCTGAGCCAGCGCTTTCACTCCTCGCGCGTGATGGGCCTGATCGACTGGGAACTGCTGGTGCTGTTCATCGGCCTGTTCGTCGTCAACCATGCGCTGCAGCTCACGGGTGCGACCGCGGCTTCGCTCGCCGGCCTGCAGGCCCAGGGCCTGCACCTGTCCAACCCGGCGGCGCTGTTCGGTGCCACGCTCGTGCTGAGCAACCTGGTCAGCAATGTGCCGGCGGTGATGCTGCTGCTGCCGGCCGCGGCCCAGCCCGGTGCCGGTGCGACGCTGGCGCTGGTCAGCACGCTGGCGGGCAACCTGCTGATCGTCGGCTCGATCGCCAACATCATCGTCGTCGATGCCGCACGCCGAAGCGGTATCGTGATCGACTGGCGCCGCCACGCCCGCACGGGCGTGCCGGTGACGCTGCTGACCCTGGCGCTGGCGGCCGTGTGGCTGGCCTGGCGCCACGCTTGAGGAGAACGAGTCTTGGCCGTCCGCGAGATCCTGAAGATGGGCGATGCGCGCCTGCTGCGCGTGGCAGCACCGGTGCGCACGTTCGATACCCCCGAGCTGCATGCGCTGATCGTCGACCTGTTCGACACCATGGAGGCCGCCGACGGTGCCGGCCTGGCAGCGCCGCAGATCGGTGTCGACCTTCAACTGGTGATCTTCGGCTTCTCGCGGAACGCGCGCTACCCGGATGCGCCGCCCGTGCCGCGCACGGTCCTGATCAATCCGGTCATCGAGCCGCTGGACGATGCGGTGGAGGAGGGTTGGGAGGGTTGCCTGTCGGTGCCCGGTCTGCGTGGCATGGTCCCGCGTTTCTCGCGCATCCGCTACCGCGGTCGCGACCCCCAGGGGCAGCCGATCGAGCGCGAGGCCGACGGATTCCATGCCCGGGTCGTGCAGCACGAGTGCGACCACCTGATCGGGCGGCTGTACCCGACGCGGATGACGGACATGACGAAGCTGGGCTTCACCAGCGTCCTGTTTCCCGACCTGGATCCGCGGTCCGACGACTGACAGGCGCACGGCGCCGGCGTGCCCGGTCTTGCGAAGACCATTCCGCCCGGGCACGGGTGTGATCCTGTCTCAATGCCCGCCGGCCTCGCGCCGGCGCAACTCGGCTTCCAGTTCGGCGATGCGGGCGCGAGCCTCATCGCCCTGCGGGATGGGCCGGCCGCTGTCGCGCCACTCCACGGCCGCCTTGAAGCCGTGGACCTGGGCATGGCGGCGGAACCACAGGCCTTCGGGGTTGTGGCGCGTGGCGCCGTCGAACATCGTCGCGAACATCTGCGTCTGTTCCAGCCCCATGCTCAGCATCGCCTGGTTGACGACCAGCTTGTGCATCGCCAGGTGCGCATGCGGAACGCCGGCGATGCGCAGCGCGAGTGCCGTCGTCGCGCTGGCCAGGTCGGCGAGCGGCACCGCCTGTGTGGCCAGGCCCCAGTCTGCGGCCGTGCGGCCGTCCAGCGTATCGCCGGTGAACATCAACTGCTTGGCACGCATGGGCCCGACACGGTAGGTCCACATGGCAGTGGTCGGGCAGCCCCAGACGCGTGTGGGCATGTAGCCGATGCGGGCGTCCTCCGCCATCACCAGCAGGTCGCAGCACAGGGCGATATCGCTGCCGCCGGCCACGGCATGGCCGTGGACCTGGGCGATGGTCGGCTTGCGGCAACGCCACAGGCTCATGAAATCCTCGGTGTAGCCCTTCATCGCCGCGTAGTCGGTCATCGCGTCGTACGGAGTCGCCTCCTGCTGGCAGGGGTGTTCGGTGCGGCCGGATCCGAAGTCCTGCAGGTCGTAGCCGGCGCAGAAGGCGCGGCCGGCACCCGCCAGCACGATCACGTGCACCTCGTCGTCGTCCTCGGCCCAGCGCACGGCTTCGCGGATCTCGCGCGGCATGTCCGCGCCAATGGCGTTGAGGCGCTCCGGGCGGTTGAGCGTGAGGCGCGCGATGCGGGGGTGTGCGGGGTCCTTGTGCGCGAGCAGGGTGCGGAATTCGGGCATGGCAGAGCGTCCGACGTAGGCGCCGAGACCCGACGCCGAAACATCGTCGACCGCGCCGATCCGGCGGTCAATGAGGGGTGCCCCGCGGGACTTCTTTACAAGCCGAAACGTCGGCGACGGCGCACACTGGCACGTTGCTTGGACATGGGGCTCGAGTGACCGCGCGCCGGTGTGCGGGACGGGCTTCGAGGAGACGAACGATGTTCGCGATGAATCACCGACGACTGGCCCGCCTGGTCGCCGTACTGGGCCTGGCGGCCGCGGCGGCCGGCGTCTGGGCCCAGCAGGCCGACCCGCCGGGGCGGGTGGGGCGCGTGGCCGAAGTCCAGGGCAAGGTCTGGCTCTTCGACCAGGAAGAGGGCCAATGGATCGAGGGCCTGCGCAACCGCGCTCTCACCAGCGGTGACCGCCTGTCCACCGAGCGCGGCGCTCGCGCCGACATCCGCATCGGCTCGACCGAACTGCGCATTGCCGGCGACACCGAACTCGCGTTCGACCGCATCGACGACGACCGCATGGTCTTCGTGCTGGCCAACGGCACCATGGCGCTGCGCGTGCGCTCGCGCGAGATCGCGCGCGAGGTCGAGGTTCAATCGGGCGGATTGCGGATCCTGCCCGAGCGCGCCGGTCACTATCGGATCGACCGCGAAGACGCCACCACCTTTGTGGCCGCCTGGCGTGGCGCGTTGCAGGTGGATGCCGGCGACCAGCAGGTGCAGGTCGTCGCCGGCCGGCGCGCCGAGTTGTACCGCGACAGCCGCATCAATGGGACGGCTGTGCAATGGTCGGCGCCGGTGAACGACGCGTTCTCCGACTGGGTCGCGCGCGACGAGCGGCGCGACGACCAGGCCGCCGTCCAGCCGTATGTCTCGCCCGAAATGACCGGCGCCGAGGACCTCGACCGCTACGGCCGCTGGGAACGCCACCCCGAGTACGGCATGGTCTGGTACCCGCTGCAGCTGGACGTGGGCTGGGCACCGTACCGCAACGGCCGCTGGACTTGGAGCGTGACCTGGGGCTGGACCTGGATCGACGATGCGCCGTGGGGATTCGCACCGTTCCACTACGGGCGCTGGGTCCACTGGGGCGGGCGCTGGTGCTGGTCGCCCGGGGCCTATGTCGCGCGCCCTGTGTATGCGCCGGCCCTCGTGGCCTGGATCGGCGGCCCGAATGCGAGCATGTCGATCTCGATCGGAGGCTACGCGGGCCCGGCGGTCGGCTGGGTGCCCCTGGCGCCGCGGGATGCCTACGTGCCACCCTACCGCTATGCACCGCGCTATTACGAGCGCGTGAACCAGCCGCACCGCAACTACCACCCGCCGCAGGTGCCGACCGGCCCGGTCATGTATGGCAATCGTGGCGTGCCCGATGCCGTGACGGTCGTGCCGGCGGACGTTCTGCGCCAGCACCAGCCGGTGGCCCATGTCGTCATCCGCGACCGCGAGGTCCAGCGGGCCATCGAGCGCGAACGCTTCCGCCCCGAGACGCCGATGCCGGCACGGGCGGCGCCGCCGCGCGTGGTTCCGGTGCCAGGCGGCGCCGAGCCCGTGCACCGCGTGCCGCCCACGCCCGGGCGCGACAACGTGCCGCCGCGCGTGATCGACCTGCGCCACGATCGACCGGCGCCGCTGCCCCAGCCGCCTGCGCCGGCACAACCGTCGGCGCAGCCGGCGGTGCCCGCGCAGCCGCAACAACAGGCACCGGTCGAACGGCCGGGCCGGCCCGGCCAGGTCGATCGCGTCGAGCGGCCGGACCGTGCCGAGCGGCATGAGCGGGCGCCGCGTCCGGAGCGCATCGAGCGACCCGAGCGGCCCGAACGTCCGGCGGTCGTGCCGCAGCCCACGCCGGCACCGGCGGCCCTGCCACCGGTGCAGCCGGCGCCAGCGCGCGCCGTTCCGCAACCGCCTGTCGTGCACCAGCCCGTGCCGGCGCCGGCGGCCCAGCCACCCGCACCACCGCGCGCCGACGCACCGTCCAGGCCCGAGCGCGAGCCGCGCACCGAACCGCGCGACGACGGCCGTGGCCGCGACGACCGCGGGCCGCGCACGCCGGAGTCGCGCCAGAACCAGCGCGACCGCCAGGGCGTCCAGTGAACGCCGACGCGGCGCCGGCTACTTCCTGAGCAGCGGGCGCAGGGTCGGCCAGACGTTGTCGAGGATGCGCGGGTGCGCCTGCGCCAGCGGGTGGATGCGGTCGGGCTGGAACAGCTTGTCCGCATCGGCGCGATCGGCCACGCCGGCGAGCAGGAAGGGCACCAGGGCCGTCCCTTCGGCCCGGGCGACGTCGCCGAACAGCGCTGCGAATTCGTCGCCGTACCTGCGCCCGTAGTTGGGCGGCACCTGCATGCCGGCGACCAAGACGCGTGCGCCGGCGGCCTTGGCCGCCCGCACCATCGCCACGAGATTGTCCCGGGTCATCGCCAGCGGCAGGCCCCGCAGCGCATCGTTGCCGCCGAGTTCGATGACGACGACAGCGGGCTTGTATTGCGCAAGGAGCCCGGGCAGGCGCGAGCGGCCGCCCGACGACGTATCGCCGCTGATGCTGGCGTTGACCACCCGCGCGGCGATCTTCTCGCGCTGCAGGCGCTGTTCGAGCAGCGCGACCCAGCCGCTGCCACGCGCGATGCCGTATTCGGCCGAGAGGCTGTCGCCGACGACCAGCACCAACGGGCCCACCGCCCCTGCGGCATGGGCGGGTCCGCGCGCCATGCCTGCAGAGGCCAGCAGCAGGGCGCTACAGTGCGCGAGCCACTTGCGGCGCGCGATGCCGACTTCACACCGAATGACCACACCCATCATTGCCGTTCAACGCCTCACGAAGCAGGTGGTGGACTCTAGCGGCACGCTGACCATCCTTGACGATATCGAGTTCACGCTACAGCCGGGGGGCACGGCTGCGATCGTCGGTGCGTCGGGTTCGGGCAAGAGCACGCTGCTGTCGATCCTGGCCGGGCTGGACATGCCGACCTCGGGGACCGTGCTGCTCGACGGCCAGGATCTGTTCACGCTCGACGAGGACGCCCGCGCGGCACTGCGGGCGCAGAAGGTCGGCTTCGTGTTCCAGAGCTTCCAGCTGATGACGAACCTGAGCGCGCTGGAGAACGTGATGCTGCCTCTGGAGTTGCTGGGCCGCGCCGACGCGCGCCTGCACGCGACCGAGATGCTCCAGCGCGTCGGTCTGGGCGAGCGGCTGCGCCACTTTCCGAAGGTGTTGTCCGGCGGCGAGCAGCAGCGCGTGGCGCTGGCGCGTGCGTTCGTGGTCAAGCCGGCCCTGCTGCTGGCCGACGAGCCGACCGGCAGCCTCGACTTCGCCACCGGCGAAAAGGTCATGGAGCTGATGTTCGAGATGAATCGCGAGGCCGGCACGACGCTGGTGCTCGTCACCCACGACCCCGCCATCGCCTCGCGCTGCGACCGCCAGCTGCACATCGAGGCCGGACGCCTGCTCGACTGAAGGGATGAAAAAAGCCCTGCGCGGGCAGGGCTTCGGTCCGGTGCCGGCGCGGCCTTACTGGGCGCCGCTGAACTTGTAGTCGGTCTTGGCGCTCTTGCGCAGGCTTTCCTGGTATTCCTGCAGCTTGGCTTGCTCCAGGCGCTGCTTGATCTGGCCCTTGACCTCGTCGAAGCCCGGGAACTGAGCCTCGCGGGTCTCTTCGAGCTTGATGATGTGGAAGCCGAACTGGCTCTTGACCGGCTCGTTCGTCATCTCGCCGGCCTTCAGCTTGATCAGCGCCTGGCTGAACTCGGGCACGTACGAGTCGGGCTTGGCGAAGTCGAGGTCGCCGCCGCGCTCGCCGGAGCCCGGGTCCTTGGAGTGCTTCTTGGCCAGGTCCTCGAACTTGGCGCCGCCCTTGATCTGGGCGATCAGGCCCCTGGCCTCATCTTCCTTCTCGACCAGGATATGGCGCGCGCGGTACTCGGTGCCCGAAGCCTGGGCCTTGAACTTGTCGTACTCGACCTTGGCCGCGTCGTCGGTGACCGCGTTCTTCTTGCGGTATTCCTCGAACAGTTCGCGGATCAGGATGCTCTGGCGTGCCAGTTCCATCTGCGCCTTGTAGTCGGCGCTGGCGGCAATGCCGCGCTTCTCGGCCTCCTGGGCAAAGATCTCGCGCAGCACCACCTGGTCACGGGCCTGCTGGTCGGCGCCGGGCGGCAGTTGCTGGCCCGAGCGCGCGGCCTGCTGCAGCAGCGTGTCGACGCGCGACTTCGGCACGGCCTTGCCATTGACGATGGCGATGTTCTGGGCGGCGGCGGCCAGCGGCAGGGTCAGCACGGCGATGGCCAGGGCGCGCACGACGAGGGAGGGTTGCTTCATGGGCTGGTGACTTTCAGGCAGGGGTCCCGCGCAGGCGCGGGTGGCTGGAATGACGCAGAAACTGCGGTTTCGGATGGGTCGGTCGTCAACGCTCGTCGGGGGCGCGGGCCTCGATGGCCAGCGCGTGGATGCCCTGGGGCATCAGCGAGGAGAGCGCATCATAAACGAGGCGATGGCGGCCGACCCGGCCGACGCCACTGAAACGGGCCGCGCAGATCGTGACCGAAAAATGCCGACCTTCGCGCGCGCCTGCGTGGCCGGCATGCAGATGGCTGTCGTCCTGCACCTGGAGGGATTGCGGCTGCAAGGCCGCAGCCAGCGCGGCTTCGATGTCGGCCGCGCTGACGCCATGCCGGGGCCCGTTCACGACGGCTTGCCCGGTGCACCCTCGGGCTTGTCGTCCTTGACGTAGCGACCCAGGTACAGGCCCTGGGCGATCGTGAAGACGAGCATCAGGCCGAGTGCGCCGAAGAGCTTGAAATTGACCCATGTGCCGAGCGAGAAGGTGTAGGCGACCCAGATATTGAGGAACCCCATGATCCCGAAGAAGGTGACCCAGGCGAAGTTCAGGCGGTGCCAGATCTTGGCCGGCAGCTCGAACTGCTCGCCCAGCAGGGTCTTCAGCAGGTTCTTACCGAACAGCAGCGGGCTCAGCCAGAACGACAGTCCCATTGCCCAGTACAGCACGCTGGGTTTCCACTTGATGAAGGTGTCGCTGTGGAAATAGACCGTCAGCCCGCCCAGCACGACCACCAGCACCAGGCTGACCCAGAGCATGGTGTCGACCTTTCGGCCACGCAGCTTGAGCCACGTCACCTGGGCCAGCGTCGCCACGATGACGACGATCGTGGCCAGCAGCACGGGGGCCTCGTCGAGGCCGACCTTGCCACCGGAGACGAGAAAACCGAAGTGCCCGGTCGCGAAGTCCGACGCCCAGGCCTTGTTCGCCTCTGAATACTTGAAAGCGGCGAAGAACAGGATGATCGGCAGGAAATCGAACAGCAGCTTCATGCGCTCGTCGTCGGGCGGGTGGGGACGGCGGATTGTGCCGCGATCGGCGGCTTCATTCGGCCGGCTTGAAATCGATCGCCGCCGAGTTGATGCAGAAGCGCTCGCCGGTCGGTTGCGGCCCGTCGGGGAAGACATGGCCAAGATGGGTGCCGCAATGATTGCAGCGCACCTCGATGCGCACCATGCCGTGGGTCTCGTCGACCACGCGCTCGACGACCTCGCTGTTGATCGGTTGCCAGTAGCTCGGCCAGCCGCAGCCGGCGTCGAACTTGGTGCCCGACTCGAACAACGGCGTGCCGCAGCCCACGCAGGCATAGGTGCCGGGCGCGAAGTGGTCCCAGTACTTGCCGCTGAAGGCGCGTTCGGTCGCGGCTTGGCGTGCCACCTGGTACTGCATCGGGTCGAGCTCGGCCCGCCACTGGTCGTCGGTCTTGTGCACCGGATAGCGCGGGTCGTCGTGCGGATGGGGCGGGGGGCTGCGCTTGAATGGGTTCATGACGAGCAGGAGACCTCGAGGTGGCGGGCCCAGTCGGGCGGGAAGGCGGCGTAGGCCTCCTGGTCGGGCTGCTCGTCGAACGGACGCTCGAGCACGGCCAAGAGGTGATGGATCGCGCCGAAATCGCCATCGCGTGCGCGCTGGATCGCGATGTCGGCGAGGTGATTGCGCAGCACAAATTTCGGGTTGACTCGGTTCATGCATGCGGCACGCTCGGCATCGACGCTGGCCTCGGCGCGCAGGCGGTCGCGGTAGCGCTGCGCCCAGGCGTCGAACGCGGGGCCGTCAACGAAGAGGTCGCGCACGGACGCGTTGTCTGCGCCCTCGGCGGTCGAGAAGCTCGACAGCCGACGGAAGCTGATCGTGAAGTCGGCGCGGCCGGCGGCCATCAGGCGCAGCAGGTCGTCGGCGAGATCGCGGTCTTCGTCGCGTTCGGCGCGCAGGCCGAGCTTGGCGCGCAGGCGGGCGATCAGTGCCGCGGGGAAGGCCGTCTTGTAGGGCTCGAGCGCGGCCAGCGCCTCGTCGGGGTCGCCGATCAGCGGCATCAGCCCCTGGGCCAGGGCATGCAGGTTCCAGAACGCGACATTGGGCTGGCGCGCGTAGGCGTAGCGGCCACCCTGGTCGGTGTGGTTGCAGATGTGGCCGGGGTCGAAACCGTCCATGAAGCCGAACGGGCCGTAGTCGAGCGTCAGGCCCGCGATCGACATGTTGTCGGTATTCATCACGCCGTGGCAGAAGCCGACGGCCTGCCATTGCGCCATCAGCCCGGCCGTGCGCAGCGTGACTTCGCGCAGCAGCGCGGCATACGGCTGCGCTTCCTCCGCAAGGGCCGGGTAGTGACGTGCGATGACCCAGTCGGCCAGGCGCTTGAGCGCGTCTTCGTCACCGGCTGTGTGGGCGAAGTGCTCGAAGTGGCCGAAGCGCACGAAGCTGCTCGCCACCCGCGTGACCAGGGCCGCCGTCTCGACGGTCTCGCGTCGCACCGGCAGCGGCGAGCCGACGATCGCCAGCGCCCGCGTGGTCGGGATGCCCAGCGCATGCATCGCCTCGGAGCAGAGAAACTCACGGATCGACGAGCGCAGCACCGCGCGGCCGTCGCCCATGCGCGAGAACGGAGTGAGCCCGCTGCCCTTGAGCTGGACCTCGACCAGGCCGCCCGGCGAGTCGAGTTCGCCCAGCAGCAGCGCGCGGCCGTCGCCGAGCTGGCCGGCCCAGGCGCCGAACTGGTGCCCGGAGTAGGCCGTGGCGCGGGTTGGCCACGCGCCGGCCTCGGTGTGCCCGGCCAGGATCGAAAGCGCCTGCGGTGTCTCGAGCCAGGCCTGCAGGCCCAGCTCGGCGGCCAGCGTGTCACTGCGCGCGACCCAGTGCGGCTCGGGCACCGGATCGGGCGCCACCGGCACCGCATGGGCATCGCCCATCACCGACGCGTAGTCGCTGGCACGCCAGGCGGGGGTCACGGGCGGGGTAAGCTCCCAAGCTGCATTCATGACCGGATTGTCGGACCTGATGCCCGCCCGCACGTGCGGCGGGGAGAATGCCCGGATACCTGATTCGACCCATAAGGAGACCTCCCATGCTCGGACTGATGCAGGAACAACCGCTGCTGATCTCGCAGCTGATCGAATTTGCCTACCGCCACCATGGCGACGCCGAGATCGTGTCGCGCCGCGTCGAGGGCGATCTGCACCGGTACACCTACCGCGATGCCGCCAAGCGCGCGCGCCAGGTGGCCAACGCACTCGACCGCCTCGGCCTGGCCTTCAGCGACCGCGTGGCCACGCTGGCCTGGAACGGCTACCGCCACTTCGAGCTGTATTTCGGCATCTCCGGCAGCGGGCGCGTGATCCACACGATCAACCCGCGCCTGATTCCCGAGCAGGTGGCCTGGATCGCCAACCATGCCGAGGACCAGGTGCTGTGCTTCGACATGAGCTTCCTGCCGATCGTCAAGGCGATCTGGTCGAAGTGCACGACGGTCAAGCACTGGATCGCACTGTGCGACGCCGACAAGCTGCCGGCCGACACCGGCATCCCGAACCTGAAGTCCTACGAGGCCTGGATCGGCGCCGAGAGCGACGAGTACGCCTGGCCCGAGTTCGACGAGCGCAGCGCGGCCGCGCTCTGCTACACCAGCGGCACCACCGGCAACCCCAAGGGCGCGCTCTACAGCCACCGCTCGACCGTGCTGCACGCCTACGGCGCGGCGCTGCCGGACTCGGTGAACCTGTCGTCGCGCGACAGCGTCCTGCCGGTCGTGCCGATGTTCCACGTCAACGCCTGGGGCATCCCCTACAGCGCGGCGATGACCGGGGCCAAGCTGGTCTTCCCGGGTGCGGCGCTGGACGGCAAGTCGGTCTACGACCTGATCGAGGCCGAGGGTGTGACGATGTCGGCCGGCGTGCCCACGGTCTGGCTCGGCCTGCTCAACCACCTGGCGCAGAACAAGCTGAAATTCTCGACCATGACGCGCACCGTCATCGGCGGCTCGGCCTGCCCGCCGGCGATGATCCGCTCGTTCAAGCTCGACTACAACGTGACCGTGCTGCACGGCTGGGGCATGACCGAGATGTCGCCGCTGGGCACCGTGTGCAACCTCAAGCTGCCGCAGCTCAAGCTCGGCATCGAGGAGCAGCTGGCGGTGATGGCCAAGCAGGGCCGCGCGATCTTCGGCGTCGAGATGAAGATCGTCGACCCCAATGGCAAGGAACTGCCCTGGGACGGCGTGGCCAGCGGCGACCTGCACGTCAAGGGGCCGTGGATCGTGTCGAGCTACTTCAAGGGCGAGGGCGGCAACCCGCTGATCGACGGCTGGTTCCCGACCGGCGACGTCGCGACGATCGACGCGCAAGGCTTCCTGCAGATCACCGACCGCAGCAAGGACGTCATCAAGTCCGGCGGCGAGTGGATCAGCTCGATCGACGTCGAGAACATCGCGATGGCGCACCCGGCGGTGGCGATGGCGGCCTGCATCTCGGTGCCGCACCCCAAGTGGGACGAGCGCCCGCTGCTGGTGGTGATGAAGAAACCCGGTGCCGAGGTGACGAGTGCCGAACTGCTGGCTTTCTACGAGGGCAAGATCGCCAAGTGGCAGATTCCGGACGATGTGGCCTTCATCGATTCGATCCCGCTCGGCGCGACCGGCAAGATGCAGAAGATCAAGCTGCGCGAGCAGTTCAAGGACTACAAGTTGCCGTCGGCCTGAAGCCCCGCGCGCCGCTGTCCGGTAGGCGACAGCCTTTAGTGGTAGTCCCTGTGCCTCGGGCGCAAGGCCATCGTTTAGCCTATCGGGTGAAGAAATCTGTCACCTCTGGAGCCTCCACCATGTCCCATTCGACCTTCAGTTCCCCCCGCCGGCTGCTGAGCCTGTCCATCGCCGCGGCGATGGCTGGAATCGGCCTGCCGGCCCTGGCGCAGAAGGCGGCGCCGGCTGTGGCGGCCAAGCCGCTGCAGGGTCAGGTGGTCAAGATGGTGCGCATCGACCCGCTGTCGGGCCTGCTCGGTCCGGTGGGCATCAGCCAGCGCAAGGGCTACGAGTTCTTCGCCGAAAAATTCAGCGCCAGCAACCCGGCCGGGGTGAAGTTCGAAATGAGCTTCATCGACAACAAGCTCAGCCCGACCGAGAGTCTGAACGCGCTGAAGTCGGCGCTCGACCAGGGCGTGCGCTACATCGTCCAGGGCAACGGCTCGTCGGTCGCATTGGCGCTGATCGACGCGATCAACAAGCACAACGAGCGCAACCCGGGCAAGGAAGTCGTCTACCTCAACGACTCGGCGGTCGACCCCGACCTGACCAACAGCAAGTGCAGCTTCTGGCACTTCCGCTTCGACGCCGATACGACGATGAAGATGGAGGCGATGACCTCCTTCATGAAGGACCAGCCGGACATCAAGAAGGTCTACCTGCTGAGCCAGAACTACTCGCACGGTGTGCAGGTGCACAGGTATGCGAAGGAAGGCCTCGCGCGCAAGCGACCGGACGTGCAGATCGTCGGCGAGGACCTGCACCCGCTCGGGCAGGTGCGCGACTTCGCGCCCTACATTGCCAAGATCAAGGCCGCGGGCGCTGATACCGTGATCACCGGCAACTGGGGTTCGGACCTGTCGCTGCTGATCAAGGCGGCCAATGAGGGCGGCTATACGGGCAAGTTCTACACTTACTACGCCGGCGTCACCGGGACACCCACCGCTATAGGCCAGAACGGCGCTGGCCGCGTCTACCAGATAGCCTACAACCACTACAACATGGGTGGCCAGATGGACAAGTGGATGGCCGAGTTCAAGCAGAAGTACAACGACGACTTCTACACCGGCTCGACCATCCGCATCTTCGAGATCCTGGGTGCGGCGATGGCCAAGGCCAAGTCGACCGACCCGGTCAAGGTCGCGCAGGCGATGGAAGGCCTGAAGTTCACCAGCTTCAACGGCGAG
>Ga0209682_10000518_pt1 | contig 13356 bp, 17 predicted proteins | sample DOMMetBare2Fresh_2_FD_187471 | JGI IMG/M metagenome (GOLD analysis project Ga0209682, IMG submission 187471) | Wetland sediment microbial communities from St. Louis River estuary, USA, under dissolved organic matter induced mercury methylation -... | ecosystem: Environmental > Aquatic >... | reverse complement strand
CAGGGCCTTGACCGCATCGGCCAGGGTCTTGGCGTCGAAGGCGTCCTTGCTCCAGCCGGCCATCGCGCTGGCGGGCAGCAGGCCGGCGGCGGCCAGCAGACCGGCGACCTGGGCACTTTGCGACAGCATGTCGCGTCGGGTGGGCATGGATTTGTCTCCGGGTGGCTGCCGGGATCGCAGCGCCCCGGGTCTGGGTGCGCATCGTGCGGCAAAGCAGGGCATGACCGTACTACCCGAATGGGCTATCCGGCATCACCCGTCGCGGGAGTAGACGCCCCTGGCCCCGAGGGCGGCTAATCCACAGACTGGCGGTGCAGTGGACACCGCGGAGATGAGACATGAACTTCGACAAGGAATTCGACGCGTCGGGCCTGGCCTGCCCGCTGCCCATCGTGAAGACCAAGAAGTCGCTCACCGACATGGCCTCGGGCCAGGTGCTGCGCGTGGTCGCCACCGACCCGGGTTCGGTCTGCGACATGGCGGCGTTTGCCGAGCAGACCGGGCATGCGCTGCTGTCCTCGGGTGAAGAGGGCGGCAAGTACGTGTTCTTCCTCAAGAAGGCCTGAGCGGGAGACGACATGGCCACCAAGAAGATGGCGATCATCGCCACGAAGGGCGCGTTGGACATGGCCTATCCGCCATTGATCCTGGCGTCCACGGCAGCAGCGTTGGGATGGGACGTGCAGATCTTCTTCACGTTCTACGGCCTTCAACTGCTGCGCAAGGACCTGAGCGGCATCGCGATCAGCCCGATCGGCAACCCGGCGATGCCGATGCCGGTGCCGATGCCGGTGCTGGTGTCGGCGCTGCCGGGCATGCAGGCCATGGCCACGTCGATGATGAAGGCCAAGATGAAGAAGAAGGGTGTCGCCTCGCTCGAGGAACTGCGTGCGCTGTGCCAGGAGGCCGATGTGAAATTCATCGCCTGCCAGATGACGGTGGACCTGTTCGACTTCAGCAAGAGCGACTTCATCGACGGCATCGAGTACGGCGGCGCGGCGACCTTCATGAAGTTCGCCGGCGAGACCGACGTCTGCCTGTTCATCTAGCATCGTCCTCACTCCGCACGCCGCGACCATGTCTCGCGGCGGCGGCGCTTGCCAGGAGACAGCATGGGCACGACGGCCGCGAGCATCGGCACTCTCGTCATCGGTGGCGGTTTTGCGATCGCCTTCGTCTTCGGCCTCGTGGCCGCCAAGACCAACTTCTGCACGATGGGGGCGCTGTCCGACATCGTGAACATGGGCCACTGGGGCCGCATGCGGATGTGGCTGCTGACGATCGCGGTGGCGGTCGCCGGCACGACGGTGCTGTCGTACACCGGTCTCGTGGACCTGAGCAAGTCGGTCGCGCAGCGGCCGGCGCTGCCGTGGCTGTCGCTGCTGGTCGGCGGCCTGGTCTTCGGCATCGGGATGACGCTGGCGGGCGGCTGCGCCAACAAGAATCTCGTTCGGGTGGGCGGCGGCAGCGTGCGCTCGCTGGTCGTGCTGACCTTTCTCGCGATCGCTTCCTACATGACGCTCAAGGGCCTGTTCGGCCAGTGGCGCGCCAGTTGGCTCGACCCGGTGAGCCTGAACCTCGGTGAGCGTGGCTGGTCCGACCAGGGGCTGGGCACCGCGCTGGCCAGGCTCACCGGCATGGACCCCAAGGGCGCCTTGCTGGTGGCGGGCGCGGCGGTTGCGCTGGCACTTCTGGTCTTTGCCTTCATGGACAAGCGCTTCCGCAGCAACGGCACGCAGATCCTCGGTGGCCTGGTGCTCGGCCTGCTCGTCGTCGCCGGCTGGTATGTCACCGGCCACATCGGTTTCGGCGAGAACCCGCAGACGCTGGAAAACGTCTACTTCGCGACCAATACCCGCACCCTGGAGTCCTTGAGCTTCGTCGCCCCGCTGGCGTTCTCGCTCGAGCTGCTGCTGATGTGGACCGACGCCTCGCTGCACGCGACCTTCGGCATCGCCAGCGTCGTCGGCGTGATTGCCGGCTCGGCAGCTCATGCGCTGGCGACGAAGAGATTCCGCTGGGAAGGCTTCGCGTCGATGGCGGACCTGCGCAACCAGCTCGTCGGCGCTGTGCTGATGGGTTTCGGCGGCGTCACGGCGGTGGGCTGCACGATCGGCCAGGGCCTGTCGGGCCTGTCCACGCTGGCGATCGGTTCGTTCATCGCGGTCGCCGGCATCGTCGTCGGCTCGGTTGCGACATTGAATTACATCCTCTGGCAGGCGGAGCAGGCATGAAGACGCCGCACGGAGGATTGCTGGTCGTGGCCGCGCTGCTGGCCGGCTGCGCCGCGCCCAGGCCGGTCGACATGTCCTGGGTGTCGCAGGCGCGTGCGGTGTCCACGGCGGTGCCGCCCAGGCTGCTGGCCGTGCTGCAGGCCGAGATCGCCCGCGGCGGCCCGGAAGCCGCGATCGCCGCCTGCCGCGACCAGGCGCCGGCGCTGGCGCGCGCGGCGTCGCAGGAGTCGGGCTGGACCGTGCGGCGCGTGAGCCTGCGCAACCGCAACGCCAAGGCGGTGCCCGATGCCTGGGAGCGCGCGGCGCTGGAGGACTTCGACCGCCGCGCCGCGGCAAAGGAGTCGCCGGCGACGCTCGAGCGCGCCGAAGTCGTGCTCGAGGACGGCCAGCCGGTGCAGCGCTACATGCGCGCTCTGCCGACGCTGGCGCTGTGCACGCAGTGCCACGGCACGACCGACCAGCTCAGCCCCGCGGTCCTCACGCGGCTGAAGGCGCTCTACCCGGACGACCGCGCCACCGGCTACCAGATCGGCGAGATCCGCGGCGCGATGACGCTGCGGCGACCGGCACCGCGCTGATCGGCCGCCGGAGCCGATCGAACGCGAGGTTCAGGTCGAGGCGCCGCCCTCGCCGAGGAGACAGCGGTTGATGCCCATCATCAGCGCTGTCGCCAGGAGCTGTTGCCGATTGCGAGCGATCCGGCGGCGTGCCGCCGCGACGATGCGCACGACTTCGGCCGCGTCCTGGGCGGCGACCGGCGTCTCGCGCAGGCCGATGGCGCTGGCCAGCCGTGACAGTTCGAGCGCCGTCGCGCCGGGGTGGAACCTCAGGCGCGGGCGCTGGCCGCCGGACCCGCAGAAGACGGCGGGAAACTCGTCGATCAAGGACGCTCGAGCCGCGCGTTCGTCGACGTGATCACGGGCGAACTCGTCCACCGTGGCCGCCACCGCCTTGATGAGTTCCGCAAAGGCCTGCATCTGCTCGATCGACATCGTGAGGATGGCGCTGAAGACGCCCTCGATCAACCCGGCGACGAAGCCCGGGAAGTCGACCGCCGCGACGAGCGCATCGAAGGAGCCGGGGTTCACCACGATGCCGCGGCCCGGGAACCACGACGGCGCAATTCCCGCGGTCACGACGCCGGCCAGAAGGGGCTGACGGAACTCGCTCGAGATCAGGCCATCGGGGTCGACCAGGTAGGTGGCGACGCGCACCGTATCGCGGGCGATCTGGCGCCGGCGATCGCCGGGCAGCGCACGGTAGCCAGGCGATGCAGCCAGCAATTCGCCAATGTGTCGACGGCTTGTCTTCATGGGTTGCTGATCTCCTGGACTCCGGTCACGTTCGCAGGGTCGAGCGTCGTGGGTGTCGGTGGCGACGCTGCCTGCCCGCAGGTGCGGTACAGCCACCGTACGGCACGAGCGTGACCGAGCCCAATCCCCAGCTTGGCAGGCTTGTGCAATGGCCGCCCGCGGTTCAGCATGCGTTCGCTGCCAGCAACAAGGAGCACCTGCATGGTCAAGTCAATGTCGCTGCTCGTCGTCACGGCGTTGGCCAGCCCGCTGGCATCCTCCGCTGACGCCTGGCCTCAGGTGCAGTTCATCGACTGCAGCGAGTTCGTGGGTGTGGCACCCGTGCCGCTGGCGTCGGCCGTGGCCCGGGTGCCCGCGCGCTATCTGCTGGTCAACGACGGCGCAAACGCGCAACTCGTGGTCCGTGTGGCGGACTGCCAGTCGGTCAAGGTGGGCCCGTGGCCGCCGCGCCCGGGTCGGGTGGCGCAGATCGGGCTGATCATCCGGTCGCCCGACGGCACGGCGCTGGACCCCAACACGTCGATCAACAACTACACGCTGACCTACGCCACCAATTCGGCGCCGCTGGCCGCGCTGCTTCGCAGTGCCGGTGTACCGGCCGAGCTGGACGTGGGCCTGGCCATCGAGTCCACGGCAGCCGGAAGCGGCCAGGAGTTCTATGCCGCGGTGTCGCCCGAGGTGAACGGCACGCCCGACTGGTTCCTGCACGGCAGCGTCAAGACGCCCGGCTTCAACACCAGCTTCCTGGCCAACTGGTGGCGCCTGAACGGTCAGCGCGAAACCAAGATGGCCACCACCATCGACCACATCGCCTTCGATTTCAGTTCGGCGGTGTCGTTCACCACTGCGCGCAGCAGCGTCGTCGGCGGCCTGATCGGTGGCAACCGCATCGGGATGTTCCCGGTCAGTTTCCGCGGCGCCTTCCCCAACGCCACCATGGTGACGACGGTCTCGCCATAGGGCAGCGGCGACCGCGGGCCTGACCGGCGCGAGGGGAGAGGATCGGCGCGTCGGCGGCCCGGCGGCGCAGGGATCAATCGGGGCAGACCGCGCCGGGTGCGGTCAGCATCCGTTCGATCGCCGTGCCGGCCCGCGCACCTTCGCGCGCGTGCAGTGCCAGGGCGACCGCTGCCGTGCGTTCGAAGTGGGCACGTCCGCGCTCGATGGCCACGCGCAGTGCCTGCCCGCGATCGCCCCGTCGCCAGGCGGCATAGCCCGCCCTGAGGGATGGGAACAGCGCTTCGCGCACGCCGTCGAAGTTGGCGAACCAGACGTGCACCGATGCGGTCGCTTCGCGCGCCAGCAGCGTCGGCAAGGTCACCTCGAGGTCGGCCAGGTGGTCGCGCACGGCCCGTGCGTGAAGGTCGCCACGCCGCGTCGGCAGCGCCAGCCGCATCGCCGCCCAGGCCGGCCCGAGGCGCTGGCCGGCGCGGTGCTCGCCGATCTCGTGCAGCACCGCGGCCTCGCCCTGCTCGTCGATCCAGCGTGGCAGCGCGGCCTCGAAGTCGCGGTCCAGCCCGTAGGCCTGCACGACGGCATGGAGCGGGCTGCCTGCGGGCCGCCGGAGCGAGAAGGCCTCGAACTTCTCCCAGCACCAGCGTGCGAGCGACTCGCGTCGCACGATGATGGTCGGCGGCTCGTCGCGGCTGTCCAGCATGGCCACCGGGGCGAGCAGGCCGCGCGCCAGTTCGCGCCCGGCGCTCAGGACCTCGAGCCCGTCGCGCCACTCGTGCGCCTGCAGCTCGGCGAGAAAGAAGACCGGCCGCTCGGCGCCGACGAGGCCGGCGCCGTAGAGCAGGCCGTGCGGCCGCAGGCGCTCGTTGATCGCGCCGACGGCGAAAGGGTCGAACTCCTCGCCGTCCAGCGGCAGCGCAACGTAGTCCTGCATCTCCAGCCGGTCCCACAGGGCCTCGCGTTCGGCGATCCAGGCGCCGAGCGCGACGCGCTCGAGCGCGGCGCCGAAGGGCAGTCGACGCTCCCAGCGGTGGAACTCGCGCATCTGCAGCAGGTAGGTGCACAGCGTCATGTCGGTGGCGTGGCGCGCATCGGCGACATGGCCATTGGTCTGCACCGCCTGCACGAGGCGGTCGCGCGCGCCGCCGTTCACGCTCGCGGCCGGCCGCGCCGCGCCGGCTGCCACTGCACCAGCTCGTGCACGATCGCGGCCCAGGGCAGCTCGGTCAGGCTGCCGTGGCGCTCGTGCGCAAGGCTGACCAGGCGGTGCACGTCGGTCTCGTCGGTGCCGAGCGCATGCCGGATCGCCGGCAGGCCGCCACACTGCAACTTGAGCGCATGCAGGTGCATGAGCGGCCGGCCGGGCGGCGGCAGCCGCAGGGCGAAACGCGCGCGTTCGTGCAGCAGCGCGGCGAGCGTGCGGCAGTTGGTGCGTGCGATCGGCGAGCTGCATTCGAGCAGCACGCGTTCACCTCGATCTCGGCGTTCGACCCGTTCGCAGCGCGCACCCTGCGCCAACAGCGCCTTGGCGAACATGCAGTCGCGGTCGCTGTCGCCGCAGGCGTCGACGCAGCTCATCGGGCGTGTCGTCAGTCGTCGCCGGACGGACCGGCTTCGCGCAGCTGCAGCAACTGGTCCTCGGCCGCGAGCTGGGTCTGGCCGAACATCACCTTGATGCGCGGCGCGCCCGCCGGCTGCGCCGCCCGCAGCGTCTTGGCCTGCGTCGAGGCGTCCTTGAAGACCTCGTGCTCGCCGAGCTTGTCGAGCCGGCCGAAGGGCTTGATCGCGAAGACGTAGTAGGGCATCGGGATGCGCGTCAGACGTAGAACTTGGACAACCGGCGCCGGCCGGGCACCGCCTTCTGGATGATCACGCCGCGGACGGCGGCGAGATCGGGCAGCGGCAGTTCCGGCAGCTGCGCCTGCAGCGCACGCAGCGACCAACCCTCGCCCGCGCTGTGCAGCTGGCGAAAGATCCATTCGCCGTCCAGCTGCGCCAGCACGAAGCTGCCGTCGCGCAACGCGCCGTCGGGCTCGACGATGATGATGTCGCCGTCGTTGAACTCCGGCGCCATCTCGTCGCCGAGCACCCGCAGCGCAAAGGATTCGCCGGCGCTGCAGCCGCCGTCGTCGTTGGTACCGTCGTCCGGCACGGTCTGGCAGCCGCGGCTCATCCGCTCACCTCGACATGGATCTGGGCCGCCGGCACGCCGGCTGCGGCGAGCTCGGCGTGCAGCGTCTCGACGAAGGGCGCCGGCCCGGCGATGTAGAACGCGCAATCGATGTCGAACAGGTCGGCGCGGATCGTCGCCGCCATCTGGCTGGCGCCGATGGCGGGATCGTCGTGGGTCGACAGCGTGTATTCGAACGGATCCAGCGCCTCCGACCAAGAGCGGCACAGGTTGGCCATGAAATGCCCGTCGGGACGCGTGGCGAGCCAGAACAGCGAGATCGACGGCGAGACGTCGAGCGAGAGCGCATGCTCGATCAGGCTCTTGACCGGGGCGAAGCCGGTATCGCAGGCCGCGAAGACCAGCGGCAGCGGTTCGTCGGCCAGCACGAAGGTCCCGTTCGGGCCCCAGAGCGAGACCGCGCTGCCGGCCGTCACGGCGCCGCCGAACAGGCGCGTCGCGAACGGATCCTCGATATCGCGCGCGACGAAGAACTGCAGGTTGCGGTCGTCGCAGGGGCAGCTCGCGATCGGATAGCTCGCATGCACGTCGTCGCCCACGGCCAGGCCGAGGGTGACGCGCTGGCCGGCGAGGAAGCGCAGCCGGTGGGTGCGCGGTGTCTGCAGGTGCAGCAGCAGGGTGTCGGGTGCGAGTTCGCGCACCGCACGCACGGTCGTGACCACCTGTTGCTGCGGGATGTCGGCCGGGCCGGCGGCCTCCAGCGTCTCGACCGTCAATTCGCTGCTGGCCGAGGTGTGGGCACAGGTCAGCACGTAGCCCTGCTGCTTCTCGACCTCCGACAGCAGGTAGTCGGTGGCCATGGTGCGCACGACCTGGCCATCGGTCACGCGCACCTTGCACATGCCGCAGGTGCCGTTGCCGCAACCGTAGTTGAGCTTCAGGCCGGCGCGCAGACCCGCCTGCAGCAAGGTCTCGTGGCCTGCCACGGTGAACTGGTGTCCGCTCGGCCGCAGCGTGACCTGCGCCGCCACCACCTTGAGCATGTCGTCCATCACGTCCAGCACATCGACGGGTTCAGTGGCCAGCGCCCGAGCCAGCCCGTCGTTCAGCTGGCGTTGCAGTTCGAGGAGCCGGGGATCGCCGCCGCCATGGCCGCCGTTCGCGGCCTTGGCATCGGCATTCAGTTCGCGCATGCGTTCGCGCAGCGCGATGACCAGGCGGTGGTAGTGCTGCAGCGTGCGCTGCACGTCGGCCAGCTCCTGGGTCTGACGGAACAGGCGCTGCGCCAGCACTTCCTGGCTCGGCAGCATGCGCTCGCGCAGGCGCCGGCCGAAGGCCTCGTCGCGGATCTGGACGACACGCTCGAGCATGCCGGACTCCTCCAGCCGCGTCTGCGGGTAAAGGCGCAGCAGCGAGTCGGTCGAGACCAGCCCGTCGGCGAGCTCGATCTCGCCCGCGCGCACGCGCTGCTGCAGCACGCCGCGCGGCACGCCGACGAGTTGCGCGGCGCGCCAGATCGTCACCCAGTTCGCCATGCAGGCTCCCCAGGCAAGGTCACGCGGTCGAGGTAACGCGCGCGGTAGAGCAGCCGCGGCCGGGCCGGGTCGTCGTCGAAGCTGCTGCGGTCGTGCAGCACGTTGTGGCTCACCAGGCCCATGCCGGGGGCCAGGCGGGCGCGCAGGATCCAGGGTGCGCTGCCGTCCAGGAGTGCACCCAGTGCCTGGACGGCTGCGCGCGTCGCATCGTCGGCCTTCCACTCGATGCTGCGTGTGCGCGCGGTGTAGCGCATGTGCAGGCTGCCGTCCTGCGGGTCGACCGAGAACACCGGGCCGGTCTGCGCAGGGCGGGCGACGCCGTCGTCGTCCGCGCGTGCGGGGATGGTCATCGCCGTGGGCTGCATCAGCGCCTGGATGTGCGCCGGCGCGGCGTCGCGCAGGGCGATGTAGGCGAGTTCGTGGTCGAGCAGCGCATTGACGCCGCCGCCGCGCGCCGGGCGCACGCAGTGCAGGATCATCCCGCGGATGCGGCGCTCGCCCGGGTGGTAGTAGCCGTCGGTGTGCCAGCGGATCGCGCGGTCGGTATACGGGATGAAGCCGCCGCGGCCGTCGGACTGCCCGGACACCGTGATGCGCGAGACGCCGTCCTCGTCGGCGAGCCAGTTGGCATCGAGCCGGACGAGCCCCAACTGGGCGCCGACAAGGCGCGGGAGCCCGGGGTCGGCGTCGAGCACCGGCGAGCGGTACAGCGCCATGTTCGTGCGCGCCATGCGATCGAGCAGGGCGGCATGCTCGGCGTTCGACAGCGCGCGCGGGTCACGTACGTCGACGGTCAATTCCTCGGCGCAGGCCGGCGCATGGGCGAGCTTCCAGGCGCGCCAGCGCTGGTAGGCGCAGTCGTCGCCGAGGTCGAAGGGGTTCGCTTGCGGCGGCAACGGCGGGGGGACGAAAGCGGCAACCATGGTCTCGGTCGGCACCGGGCCGCTCGCTAGTCTCCGCTGACCGACGACCGGCGTGCACGCCGCGGTGTCGGGTCGTACAGGTTCTTCATCGCACGCTGCACCTGCGTGACGGCCTCCGGCGCCTCGGCGGCCATCACCTGCTCGATCACCCAGCGCCGGTCCTTCTCGGGCAACGTGGGTTCGAGCCGGTGGCCGAGGTAACGCACGAAGGCGAAGTCGGGGAGGAAGCCACCGTCGTCGGGTGCCATCGGGTCGGCGCCGAACTCGGCATAGTGCTGCGAGACCTCGTTGACGAGGTCGATGAAGGTATCGGCGTGCGAGGGGTCACCGACCGCCGGGGCCCCGAGCAGGTCGTCCTCGTTGCCCTGCAGCGTGCGTGCGACATGCGTCACCAGCGCGACGGTGAACTCGACCCGCGCTTCGGGCGTCAGGCGTGCCGCAGCCATGCGGTCGGTCACGGCGATCAGGAAGACCAGGATCTCGCGCACGAAGGCGAAATACGGCCTGCCGGCGTCGATGTCGAAGTCGGCGCCGCGCATGCGCTTGAGCATCTGCAACCCCACCCGGAAGACGATGAAGGCCATCGCGCTGGCCTGTTCGGCCGGCGTCTTGTCGGCGCCCGGCTTGAACCAGGTGCTCTTGAGCCGCATCGCCGGCGTCTGCGGCGTCATGCTCATCGCGTGCCCCGCGGGAGGTCGGTCGAGGTCAATAGCCTCCCTTGCCCAAGGGCTGAGGCAGCCCGGCCACCTTGCAGCCCTGCTTGGCCGGGCCGATCGGGAACAGCTCGTAGAGCGACTTGCTGTCGCAGCCAGGGAGGATGCCCTCGAGGCCCTTGAGCAGGTTGCGGAAGTTCGGCGTGTGGCCGTTTTCGCGGAATTCGTTGCGCAGGTAGTTGACGACCTTCCAGTGGTCGTCGGTCAGCGTGATGCCCTCGGCAGCGGCGATGACCTGCACGACCTCGTCGCTGTAGTCGGGTTCCAGCAGGTAGCCCTGGTCGTCGGTCTCGAGTTCGTTGCCGTTGACGGTGTAGCCCATCGTCCTTGTCTCCTGGATGATTGTCGAAAAAGGGGGTTGACGGTTCAGGGAGGTGTCCCGACCGCCGAAGCGGACTTGTGCGGCACGAACAACCCGCAACCCAGGCGCCGGTGGGGCCCCAGGCCGGCTTCGAGCAGGCGCAGCGCGCCGGCGGCGCTCAGGCCGTCCAACATCAGGCTGTAGCCGTGCAGCGTGGCGGATTCAAGCTCCTGGTGGCGGCCGCAGATCGCGCGGCCCGGCACGCCCAGTGCTGCCAGTTCGGCCTCGACGGTCTGCAGGAAGGCCAGTTCGTCGGCGCCGTCGCCGGCCGCGACGACATGCGCATACAGGGTGCCCCAGGGCAGCAACTCGCGCTCCTGCGCCGCGCCCACGCGCAGCCGGGTGTGGCAGACCGCCAACTCGGCGCCTTCGAGCGCACGTGCCGCGTCAGTGTGTTCGCGCGGCACTCGCAGCGTCAGGCGGGTGCGGTTGGACAGCAGCACCTGAGGCCCCCCGCCGGCCGACACATTGAGCCGGTGCACGCCGGCGCCGGCCAGCGCGGCGAGCCAGGGCAGGCGCTGCTCCAGCGCAGCGGCCAGCGCGCCGCGGTGGTCGCGCGGCAGCGGACCGCCCTCGACGGCGAAGGCCAGGTCCAGCATCGTCGCGGTCAGTTCGGACACGGTGCTCACTCGCGCGGCTGCGTTCGCGCCCAGTCCAGCAGGGCCTGGCCCCACTGCTCGGCGGTGACGGGATCGATGTCGAAGATCGTGAAGCGGCTCTTCTCGCGGATGCGGGTGCGCAGCAAGGGCATGCCTCCGGCCTCGAACTCGATCTGCTGCAGCTCGATGTCCTGTCCGCCGAGCGGGGCGTGGAGTTTGGCGAGCGGGGTGAGGGTGGTCATCGCGGCGGTCCGGTCCAGACGGCATTGAGCGTGACGGGCTGCCCGTGCGTCCATACCCGGTACGGGTGAGCGCCGGATACGCCATTCGGGTAATGCCATCACCCCCCTTCCGGTCTATCGTGCCTGACCAAGAGGGGAATAGCCGCCGCGCCATGGCGCGGCGACGATTCGCCCCCAGTCGCAGATCAGGGCGTGGCCGCCGGTGGCCACGGCGCCCACGGCATCAGGAGACAAACCGCATGGCCAAGAAACCGCACGACACCCCGATGCTCGACGAGCTCGAGTCCGGCCCCTGGCCCAGCTTCGTCACGGGACTGAAGCGCCTGGCGAAGGACAAGGACTACATGGTCGACCTGATGGGTCAGCTGGAGACGTCCTATCGCACCAAGAAGGGCTACTGGAAGGGCGGCACGGTTGGCGTGGTCGGCTACGGCGGCGGCGTGATCCCGCGCTTCACCGAGTTGAAGGGCGAGGACGGCAAGCCGGTCTTCCCCGATGCGGCCGAGTTCCACACCTTGCGCGTGCAGCCGCCCCCGGGCATGCACTACAACACCGAGGTGCTGCGCAAGATGTGCGACATCTGGGAGGAGCACGGCTCGGGCCTGATCGCCTTCCATGGCCAGAGCGGCGACATCATGTTCCAGGGCGCCAAGACCGACAAGGTGCAGGGTGCCTTCGACGCGCTGAACGAGCTCGGTTTCGATCTCGGCGGGGCCGGCCCCGCGGTGCGCACCTCGATGAGCTGCGTCGGCGCCGCGCGTTGCGAGCAGAGCTGCTACGACGAGGCGAGGGCGCACCGCCAGGTCATCAACGCCTTCGTCGACGACATCCACCGCCCGGCGCTGCCCTACAAGTTCAAGTTCAAGTTCAGCGGCTGCCCGAACGACTGCATGAACTCGATCCAGCGCTCGGACATGGCCATCATCGGCACCTGGCGCGACAACATGCGCAGCGACGAGGAACTGGCCCGCAAGTGGTTCGTCAAGCACGGCATGAACGAACTGGTCAACGACGTCGTCGCGCGCTGCCCGACCAAGGCGATCATGCTCAAGGAGGTCAAGGACCTGCGCGACAAGGACCACCTGACCTGCGTGAAGGTCAGCGATACGCACGCGCTGGAGATCGACAACAAGGACTGCGTGCGCTGCATGCACTGCATCAACGTGATGACCGGCGCGCTGGCCAAGGGCACCGACACCGGCGCCACGATCCTCGTCGGAGGCAAGCGCACGCTGAAGATCGGCGACCTGATGGGCACGGTCGTCGTGCCCTTCATGCCGCTGAAGACCGAAGAGGACTACGGCGCGCTGGTCGATCTGGGCAAGCGCATCGTCGATTTCTTCGCCGAGAACGCGCTCGAGCACGAGCGCACCGGCGAGATGATCGAGCGCATCGGCCTGGTCAACTTCCTCGAGGGCATCGAGGTGGAGATCGACGCCAACATGGTCTCGACGCCGCGCACCAATCCCTATGTGAACACCGCTGGCTGGGACGACGAGGTCGCCAAGATCAACGCCAAGAAACAACAAGCCGCCTGAGCAGGAGACCGCAAATGGCTCACCGCGCCCCCATCGAATCCGGTTGCCCCGACAACAAGCAGTTTCTGCACCCCACGTTGCTGAAGAACTACGGCAACTGGCGGTATCACGACCGGCCCCGGCCGGGCGTCCTGCACCACGTCTCGCACACCGGCGACGAGGTCTGGAGCGTGCGTGCCGGCACGCAGCGCCAGATGGACGTCTACACGATCCGCAAGCTCTGCGACATCGCCGACACCTATGCCGAAGGGCACGTGCGCTTCACGATCCGCAGCAACATCGAGTTCATGGTCAGCGACCCGAACAAGGTCGCGCCGCTGATCTCGGCGCTGCAGGAGAACGGTTTTCCGGTCGGTGGCACCGGCAATTCCGTGTCGATGATCGCGCACACCCAGGGCTGGCTGCACTGCGACATCCCGGGCACCGATGCCTCGGGCGCCGTCAAGGCGCTGATGGACGATCTGCACGCCGAGTTCATCAAGGAAGAGATGCCCAACCGGGTGCACCTGTCGACCAGCTGCTGCGAGATCAACTGCGGCGGCCAGGCCGACATCGCGATCATCGTGCAGCACACCAAGCCGCCGAAGATCAACCACGACCTGGTGGCCAACGTCTGCGAGCGGCCGGCCGTGGTCGCGCGCTGCCCGGTCGCGGCGATCCGTCCGGCCCTGGTCAATGGCAAGCCGTCGCTGGAAGTCGACGAGAAGAAGTGCATCTGCTGCGGCGCCTGCTACCCCCCGTGCCCGCCGATGCAGATCAACGACCCCGAGCACTCAAAGCTGGCGATCTGGGTCGGCGGCAAGAACAGCAATG
>Ga0209682_10000516_pt1 | contig 13366 bp, 18 predicted proteins | sample DOMMetBare2Fresh_2_FD_187471 | JGI IMG/M metagenome (GOLD analysis project Ga0209682, IMG submission 187471) | Wetland sediment microbial communities from St. Louis River estuary, USA, under dissolved organic matter induced mercury methylation -... | ecosystem: Environmental > Aquatic >... | reverse complement strand
CGACTGGAGCCCTTCTCGCCCCAGAGCCTTCAGCCAAACACCCACCTGCCCAGGGTCAGGCAACGACACGCCCGCGTCACCGAGGAGCTGGGTGACCTCGAAGACGGCTTGTTGCTGCGCCGTGAGCGGCGGCGCAAGAGCGAAGCTCTTATCTGCTTTTTCTGCAGTTTCTTCTCTTAACTCTTCTTTCCTTATAAGCTGCCCGGAAAGGGTGCACTGGGCTTCACCCTTTGGCTCGGAAAGGGTGCACTGGGCTTCACCCTTTAGGTCGGAAAGGGTGCACTGGGCTTCACCCTTTGGCTCGGAAAGGGTGCACTCCACTTCACCCTTTCCGAGCCGGAACCTCGAAACGTGCCCCCTTCCGTCGCCCCGGACCACGACCAGCTCGGAGGTGGCTTCGAGCTCGGCAAGGATCTGCTGGACCCGCCGAAGCCCCAGCCGTAGGCTTCGGAGGCCTCCGCGGCGCGGCAGGCGTCGAACGACGGGGCGAGCGGAGAGCTGGCGCCAGGCGAGACGTCGATCACACCTGGCACCAGGCGGACGACGAAGCGGACGGTGACGCCGGCCAGGGGGAGAAGGCGCGCCTCGCCGGCGCCCGGGGGCGCCGGAGGCGCCGGTGCAGTCTGCACCGGCGCGAGGTGCCAGAGCCACGATGCCGAGCCGGGCGCATCGTCGTCTGCCGGGGCGAAGCTCTGCCCCTCGATCGTGAGCCCCGCGGCCCTGAGGTCGCGGAGCCGGCGGTCTCCGGCGGCTCCGCCGGCCCAGGGCTCGCGGAGCACCCAGGTGGGCACCCAGCCGGCAGGGGCGAGGTGCCGGCCGACATGCCAGCGGTGACCGCGGCGGAGGGTCTCCGCGAGCAGGTGGTAGACGCGGGCGGCGGTGCCGGCGATCGTACGGCCGCCGGGCAGGGTCGCCTCATCGGGGATGCGCCAGCCGGAGGGGAGGGCGGCCTGGTGGTGCGTCAATGGACAGCCCTCCCAATACCCGCAAGGGCCTCCAGATCGGAGAGCGCCTGAAGAGCGAGCGCCCGATTGGGGAAGGCCCGGCTGAGCTCGCGCAGGATCGAGCGGATGTCGGCTCGTGTGCCGGCGAGGTAATCCCCTTCAGCGGCGGCGAGGTTTTCGAGCCGGCGGAGCATGTCCTCGTCCCAGACCAGAGGGAACCACCGGAGCTCCACTTCCCCGTTGGGCCGTTTGATCACGAGGACGTCGCCGGGATCGAGCGCCCGCGAACGCCGGCGGAAGCCACGCTGCACCAACGCGGCGGCGACCGCCTCCGCCCGGAAGGCCTGGCCGGGCGGGTACACCCGGCTGTATGGCTGGACGTCTTCAGGCATTTGGGTTGTCACTCCGGATCAAAAGTGAGGTAGAAGCCGGACGTACCGAAGGCCCGGGCGAACGCGTCGAGGAGGGCCAGGCGATCAGCCGGCCGGACCCCGGCGAACAATCGGAAGAGCTCGATGACGACGAAGGACCATGCCTTCTGCGCCTCGTTCTCCAGCTCCGGCCAGACGGGGCCGGCCGCAAAGGCGGTGCGGGCGCTGGCCGCGCGGCAGGCGGTGTGGAGCAGCTCGGCGAGCTTCTGTACCGCCAGGGCCTGCGGCGCCAGGCCACCGGAACCTTCTCTCTCGACCTCTTCGGGCATGAACCACCCCCTTTCAGGCTTGGTTGACCTCATGGACTGGCACGGACGAAGACACGGACGAACACGGACCAGGAGCCGGTGCAGACGGCTGCACCGCGGCGGCGCCCGGCTTCTGGCCGCTGCCCTTGCAGATGGGGCAAATCGCCCTCTTCTGACCACGGTCATCGGGATGAAACCACCCGGCGCCGCTGCATTTGAGGCACTTCATCGCCCTAATCCAGGCCGGCCCAAAGGCGTTTCGGTGTGCTGAGCTGGTCCGGCCAGGCCTGCGCAGCGGACCAATGGTGGAAACGCCAAGCCCAGAGGCGGCCAAGGCTGAAGCCCACGAGGGGGTGAGCCACCACGTGGTGAACGACTTGCCAGAAGCGCTTCACCATGGCTCCACCTCGAGGATCTCCTCGAGCTCGACGATGCATTCCAGCCGAGGGGCTTTGCTGCCGCTTTCCTCGGCGGCTCGCCAGGCGGCGACCCGGCGTTGGATCTGAGCCACGCGCGGGTCCGCCTTGCGGTAGCCGGCCCTGCCAGAGAGCTCGGCCGGGCCGGCGATCAGGCCTCGGGCCAGGAGCCCGTTGCGGATCTCGGCGAGGCTCGCGACGAGCTGGTCGACCGCATAGGCGGTGCGAAAGACGAGAGCGACATCGGCCAGGCGCTTCTCCAGGTCGAAGCGGAGCTCCGGCGTGAGAGAGTCCGCCTGGGTGGCCGCGGCAACGGCCGGCTCGACGGCGAACAGGAGCAAGGCACCGCTGCCATTCGCCAGCTCCAGCGGAGCGCAGATACAGACGTCCGCTTCGCCAAGGACGGCACCAGGACGTACCGACAGATCGGGTAAAGAGATCACGGGCATTTGTCCTCTCCTTCGGTGAACGGAAGGCCCGAGAGGGCTTCGAGCTGCCAGAGGGTCTCAAAGCCCGCCGAGACGGGCCGGTGATCGAGATTGCAGGCGCGAATCGGCCGCTTGCGAGCGAGCGCGGCATTGAAAGAGACCGCGGCGAGCTGCTTCCTCACGAGGCAGAAGAGCGCCGCCCTTTCGCCAGTGACAGCCGACACACGCTCAGCCAAGCGACCGGCGGCCAGGTGCTTGCAGGCCGGGCAATCGCGGGTGAGAGGGATTTCGGGGACTTTCATCGCCGCTGGTGGCGCCGAGTTGCCTTTTCCATTGCGCGTCGTGATTTCCGCCGCTTGGCGGCCCACTTCGACAGCTTGCCGCCCGAGGTCCTGGACACCGACGCTTCACTACCGCCGAGCTTTTTCTCGGCCGCGTGTTGCAGGAAAACAGGGAGGGGCTCGTACCCATCCGTTTGAAGAGCTCGCAGAGCGTCCTCGGACAGGACTCGGGTCAGGTGATTGGTTTCAGGATTCACTCAAAGGCCTCCTTCTTAGGCGACCGCCGGGCGGAGTTGCCGCGGCCGGCCGAGGCTGGCGGATTGTCAAAATTCAGCAGCGCCCGAGCCGAAACCCGCAATGCCTCTGCCGACTCGGTGCAGGGCTCGATTTCCCACGAGATCGCAAGCTCCGCGAGCTCCTCCAGAATCTGGAGTCGCCGCGCGTGACGCGGCAGTTCGAGCCTCCGAGGTTGGGGGGCAGGGCTTGCCGCGCCCGGGCAGCGCGGTCGCCTGGCGCTTACGACGCTGGGGGTGCCGGCGGCGCCGGGGACGGCGTACTCGGTCACCCACACGCCGCCGGCGACTTCAGGGGGCAGGTGGCGCTTCGTGGCGCCGCAGAGAACGCAGGTGTAGAGGGAGCCGGGCACGGCCGACCAGGGGACGGTCACGGCCGATTTGTCCCAGCGGTGCCGGCCGCCGCCGGGCTCGGCCGCGGTGATGCAGACCACTCGGGGCTGCAGGGCCAGCAGCCGGCCGGCGACCTCGCGGAAGGTGCCGTATGGCTCCCGCTGGAGCGCTCGGAGCAGCGGACCGAGGCCCTCCGGCGAGGGCTGGACGTGGAGGGCGATGACGACCCTCACGCCGCCTCCTCAGCCGGTGCAGACGGCTGCACCGGCTCGGCCTGGCGCACCGCCCTCTCGAAGGCCTCGGCCTCGGCCAGGCGGTCCCAGATGTCGCGCTTCTCACGGTCAAGAGCCTCCACCGCTTCGACGTAGTAGGCCTGGCACGTGCGATCGGGGGCGTATTGCACGAGCGCGCAGTGCATGCGCTCGGTACCGGCCAAGAGGCCCCGCTGGCCCTGGTAGTGGGGGCAGGCTTCCTTGCCGCAGAGGTAGATGACGGCCGGCCAGCCGGGGACGGTACCGGGCTCGACGGTAGCGACACCGTTCCGAAGAGGGATGCGGACCATCATTCGGCCCCAGCACCGGCCATGGGAACGGATAGAGCGGCAGTAGGAACACCAAGGTAGGCAGCAAGGCGGGCCTCGTTGGCCTTGGCCAAACCGCCAATCCCCCGCTCGAATCGCGAAAGGGACGCGATCTGGATGCCGGTCGCCTTTGCGACATCGCTGAGCCGGAGGCCTCGACTTTGCCGGAAAAGCCGTGCGGTGGTAGGGGGGGAGGTTTGCGCCATGGGCTTAGACTTGCACAAGCGACTTGTGCCTGTCAACAACCCATGAGCCGCCAATTTGTCGGCGACCGGGGGAATGCGCCCCTTCTGTTAGACTAGCCCACTATGGCACCGCGACCGAAGGGCAAAACCGAAGCGGCCCTAGTGCGTGAAGCTCTAAAGGAAGTCATCAAGGAGCGCGGGTTCCGGCAAGCCGACCTAGAGGAGCGGCTCGGAAAGCCCCAGGGACACCTCTCCCATCTTTTCGCGGGCCGAGTCAAGCTCAGCGTCGAACAGCTATTTGAGATGCTCGAAGCTATAGGGGTGAAGCCGGATGATTTCTTCTTCCGGGTCTTCGCGCCGGATGAGTTGAAAGCAGACCAGCTTGAGGCGACGCTCCTCAGGACCTTGCAGCGCCTAGCCAAAGACAGCGCGAAGGAAGGCGGCGCCGATTAGCGTGGTGCGAGGGAGCTGAGCAGAGTCTCGCAGGTGCCCGCCGACGTGCAGCCATCAACGCTTGCAACGAGAGCTTTTACGACATCTCGGCAAGCCTCCGCGGAAATTGAGCTGCTCACCGCAATCTCAAGAAGTCTTGACGCGCTTGAATCCCGCTTGAGCCCGATCGCTGTTAGAAAGGGCCGGACACCGATAAGAGCTTCACGGGCCGCAGGATAGTCGCCGTGGTAGAGGTGGACATAGGCCAACTCCAACCGGACAAGCGCCGCCAACTGGGGCGCGTCAGCGGCCTCGAAACCGCGGCCAGCGGTTTCGAAAAGTTCGATCGCATCATTATAACGGCGCTGGGCGTTCGCAATCTTGGCAAGAAGCCAGTCAAGTTGGTGCTCATGCACCTTCCCGCCTTGGCGCACAAGATCTTGCGTATGCTTTAAGAGCCGAAGTGCCGTGCTTGGCTGGCCTGAATTGGTCAAAAAAAGCCCGATGTTTTGGACAGCGACACGCAGAATGCCGTAATCAGGGGCGACCGCCAAAACACGGGCGGCATAATCTACTGCTTCCGTAGAACGGCCCGCTTGGTCAAGGACGATCGCCGTTTGTAGCAGAGTCCGGAGAAGGTGTTCACGATGCGGCGGCTGCTGGCGCAAGACGCTTGCCCGCGCAAGAACGGAATAGGCGCTATCGAAGTCGCGCAATGAATAATAAATGGAGCCGAGCGCCTCCAAGATAAACGGGTCAGGGTTCGGCTCGGCCAATTCAAGTGCAACTAAGGCGACGGCCCGCGCCCGCTCAACCTGAAGATTCACTCGAAGGGCGTTGCCATAATGTGCCCTCACCAGAGTACTCTCGCCAATCGCAGTGGCCTGAGATAAATGCGACGCAGCCAACTCACACCACTTGAGCATCTCCTTGCGGTCGGTGGCTCTCAGGGAAAATCCGTACTCAGCTAGCTCAAGTAGTTCGCCGGCTCCTGGTGGCCGGTTGAGCAGTCGTAGCTGTGCGGCAGTTATAGAGGTAATGCTTTGCATAAGTCGGGCCTCAAGAGCGCATTTGCTGCTGAGGCCCGAGTGTACAACAGGACGGCCGTCAACTCCCAGGGCAGCCCAACGGGTCGATGGCACAGCCGTAGTCAGGGTACTGAGGGGGCGTATCGGCGGGTGACGAACTGGCCAGCCAAACAGCAAGTAACACGGCGGCGAATCCAAGAGCAGAAATCAGGCGAAACATAAATCCTTCCTCCTCGTTTGAACCGGCCCGCGGACATCGCGGGCCGCTGTAGCACCATAAAAAGATCAGCAATGCAGAAGATGTGATCGACTTCGGAAACCTTCAACCGGATGGTACACAAACGGGCGCCACTGAAGAAAGATGACACCGTTTTCCGTCGTTGGGTTGGCGGAAGTGCGGCGGATCGACAACGGGTGCCCGGCTCGGAGAGGATCGCTGCAAACAGGAGGGTGCCGGATCGTGGAAGCTCTCAAGAACTGGTTGCTTCTCGCATCTCTGCTCGTCTTCGTGGTGTTTGGCCTTCAGCTCCGCAAACAGGCACAAACCATCGCGGCGCTACAGGCCCGGGCTGAGCCACCGGCGATTGCCGGGCCCCCTCCCCCACCCGCCGCGGCCGAGGTGGCTATGGCGGTGCAGACGGCTGCACCGGGCGAGAGGGTGCCAGCCGAGGGCGCCGAGCTCCAGGCGATGAGCGAGGAGCGGGACCGCTTCAGAGTGGGGCTCGAGAAGTGCGTGGTGGCGCTGAACGCCACGGTGGCCGCGAGCGAGCGGCGCGCGGTGACGGCGTTCGTGCTTCCCGCAGCGGCACCGGCGCCTCGCCCCGCCGCGGCCGGTGCCGCGGACATCGTGCCGCTCTCAGACGAAGTCTGGGTCTACCCGCAAGGCGATTCGATGTTGGTCGAAGGGAAGGTGTACAACCGGGGAACTGCCCGGGGCACGGCGACGGTGACCGTGACCCTGAACCGGAATGGGCGGCCGTACGCCACGGAGCAGATGAAGGTGGAGGTGGCGGCCGGGGCCATCGTCAAGTGGAGCCACAGGTTCAGAGGGGGCGGTGAGGCGGCGTGGACGGCTACAGCGGCGGTTGAGGCAGAAGGTTGAGGCACACGCAGCACATTGCTGTGTACGTACGTACCACAGGCAAGGAGCAACGCCAGGAGCCCGACTTGGTGGCGTGGCTCAAGGAGCACGGTGGCGAGCTGCCGGCCCGCTGGTACCGGGACGAAGGGATCGGCGCAAGGGAGCGCCCGGGCTGGGCGGCCTTCGAGGCGGAGCTGGCTGCCGGGCGTGTAGCACGCTTGGTGGTATGGCGGTTGGACCGTCTCGGCCACACCGTACCGGGACTGGCGAAACTCTTCGAGAACCTCACACGGCGGGGCGTCGGCTTGGTCTCGGTTCGCGATGGGCTCGACCTCGAGACGCCAATCGGCAGCATGGTCGCGAAGGTGCTGGCTAGTGTGGCAGCGTTCGAGAAGGAAGTCCGGAAAGATCGCCAGGCCGATGGGATCGCCGCCGCCAAAGCCGCAGGCGTCAAGTGGGGCGGGCGGAAGCCGGGCGCACGCTACAAAGTACTTCCCGAGCTCCGGGCCGCCATCCTCCGCGAGGCTGCCGCAGGCACGCCAAAAGCTACCATCGCCCGGCTCCTCGGTCTCTCCCGGCCGACGGTCTACTCGGTGCTCGCGGAGGCGGAAGGAGAGACGGAGGCGGAGGATTAAACCCGAGGCGGTTTCTGCCGGGGTCGTGACCTGAGTCTTTTCCCAGCCTTCTTTTTCCCGCAAAGTTGCGTTAGGATCTTCTGGACCCCCCGGCGCCAGGTGGGTCACGTCGTTGTAGGAACAACAGAAGCGGCCCGACGAGGTGTTGCGAGCACCCCGCCGGACCTACCACTGCAAAGGAGCTAGGCCTATGCAGCAGCGGGTGCAGTCTACCGCGATCCCCACATCCCCGGAAGCTGAACCGCCTTCCATCGAGCCGGATCGGTGGGAGGATTTCGAAGGCTTCCGGGAAACCTTCCTCACCCACCTCACCGACCCCGGGCACAATGCAGCCTGCCGGGCTTTCGGTGAGCTTCTCTACAACCTCATCCTGGAGGCTCCGGCGGTGACGCAGATGCCGCCGGAGCGCTTCGTGCCGCTGCGCGTGCGGGGTGCCTTGGGGGATCTGCGGTTCCTCGAGGGCTTTCTGGCCGCGTTGGGCAGGGAGCCGCGCGACGTCGAGATGACGCCCGAAAACACGGCGCTGTGCCGGAAGATGGCCCGCACGGCCCGCGCTCTCGGCAAGGTGGCCGCGGGCGTCGAAGAAGCTCTGGCGGCGGCGGAGGTCTGATGCACACCGCCCGGAAGAGGCGGCTTGCGCCGATCGGCGAGTACAGGCCGGAGGCGTACCGCGTTGTGGTCCATGACACCTTCGAGCAGTACCGGCTCCGCATGGCGGCTCTGGAGCTCCAGAACGGCATGTCCGTCCCGGAGCTCTTCCTGTACTGCGTCGAGTACGCCCTCAACCATCACCGCCGGTTGAGGCGGGTTCGGACGGTCTTTCGCAAGGGAGCCCGGGAGGTCCTTTCCGCGGTGGCGGAGCCGGTCGGGCCGGGCTTCCGGGAGCCGGAGTCAGAGCGGGAACGGCGGCGGCGGGCGGCGCTCGACCGGTTCTCTTCCTGGGCCGGGCCGGCGCTCACGCGGCCGGTTTCTGACGCCGGCCGGGGGTGAGCCGTGCCCAGGCCTGGGTGTTGCGTTCGACGACGTCGAGCGTGCGGGCGTGCAGCTCGGCGAGCTCGCGGTACATCTGCTCGAGCCGGGCGAAGTTGGCGTCGGCGATCGCGCGGTCGGCGGCGCGGCGGTCGGCTTCGTCTTTGAGGTCGCGGATGCGTTCGGCGTGGGTGGCCTGGAGCATGCGCATGGCGATGACCGCGAGCACGACGGCGATGCCGGCGGCCAGGCTGGTGTCGAGGATCTTCTGCAGGAGGTCCAACGCTCAAGCCCTCCTGCAGACGAGACACGCCTCCGCCCGGGCGGGCGTGCCGCCGGTGGGGTGCTCCGTGGAGGCGAGCTGCAGGACCTGGCCGGCGCGCAGCTCGGTGATTTCGTGGACGCGGCCCTTCAGGGTGAGCTCGGCCGCGTCGAACGGCCAGGTGGGACGCTGGTCGGCCACGGCAAAGGATGGATACAGGGTGGCGCCGTCGACGAGGAGGTCGAGCTGGGTCTGGCCGGCGGAGCCGGCGCCGTTGTCGGAGAGGCGGTAGAGGACGTCTTCCAAGACCAGGCCGTCGCCAGCGACGAGGGAATCGGCGATCACTCCAGGCGAGCCCGGAAGGTCGCCGCGGAGGTGGAGGACGACCAGGTCGGCCGCGGAGGTGCGGTGGTCGACCAGGTCGGTGATGCCGGTGGCATCCGTGGTGACGCGCCAGAGGGGACCGAGGGCGGTTGTCTCGGGGGGTGGATCGCCGGGCTCGACGAGCTCCCAGGTACCGGCCGCGCGTTGCCAGAGCTCGCGGGTGGCGGTCGCGGGGAGGAGGAGGTCGGTCGGCGCCGAGTGGTACCGGAGGGTGCCACCGGCGATGGCGCGGCCGGCGTGGATGCGGAGCTGCAGGCCGGTGCCGGGCTCGGCGGCGTAGCGGTCGAAGACGCGGAGGTCCTGGACGTCGCCCGCCTCGATCTCGGACGTCGCGGCCTGATACTGGACCGTGACCACGGCGAGGGGTGTTTCCCACGGCGGCGGCGCGGGGCGCGCCGGGGAGGAGCCTCTGGCTCCCTTCGTGACGGTGATGCCGGCGGCGCCGGCGCTCAAGGCGGCGAGGTAGGACTCCCCCACCGCCAGGGCCTCGGCCGCGGCGTCGGCCTGGTCGAGCTCGACGTCCTCCGGGACCAGGCCGCGGAAGCTGCCGCGGTGGACGAGCTGGCCGGGTGCGACGTGGACGAAGGCGTCCGCCGGCGACGAGCTGGTGACGGCGAGGCCTCGCACGAGGCCGCTGTGGCCGCGGTCGCCGAGGCCGGTGAGGATGCCCGGGCGGGCGCCGAGTGGCACGGGGAGAGAGTGCTCGGCGGCGACGACGCCGAGGACGAAGCGCCAGGTGAGGCTCGCGGCCGACGCGGGTGGCCGGAAGCGGAGCTCGCCGGTGCGGATGCCGCCGGAGAGGAGCGTCGCGATGTGGAGGCCGCGGCCGGCGCCGAGGGGGGTCCAGTCTGTCACCTCGAGCTGCTGGGCCGGTGCGGTCCCCTCCTGGCCGGTGATGCGGGCCCGCGGCCACAGCTCATCGAGCGGCGGGACGCCGGAGGAGACCACCAGGCCGCTCGCGGGGTCCTCGGCCTGGACGACGAGCTGCAGGTCCTCCTGGTCGGGGCCGGTGTTCTGGATCCAGAAGGGTATGGCGTCGCTGTCCTGCCCGGCCTCGAAGCCGGTGATCGTGCCGGTGTCGAGGGGCGTCAGGTCGGGTTTGAGGAGCTGGATCATTTCGGTCACTCCATGAAGAAGAGGAGAAGGGGGAGCAGCTCGTGGTCGGGGTGGGGCGAAACCTCGGTGCGGGCCTGCGGCGCGCCAGAGGCCGCGGTCGCGGGTGCTTCGATGACGATGGCCACTTCCCCACCGGGGGCGTAGCCGTAGAGGAGCGCGGTGGTGCCGTTGGCGGTGACCGCGGCGTTGAGCGCCATACCGAAGCCCTCCTCGAGCGCCCAGGCGCCGGTGGTGGGCCAGCGGGGGGCCGAGACGGCGCCGAGGGTGTCCTCCAGGCTGCGGAGCGTGTTGGAGGGCGCGGAGAGGCCAACGGAGCTCGATCCGGCGGGAAGGCCTTGGGCGAGGTCGATCGCGGCGCCCTCGGCCGTGGCCGCGCCGGTACTCGAGTAGTTGAAGCGGGCGCCGGCGGCGCCGGCGGCTTCCTCGTTGATGTTGTCGCGCCACTGGGTTGCGAAGAGGAGCCCTCCGCTCGAGGCGGCCACCCTGGCGGCGGGGCCGAGGTCCCAGCTCTGCAGGACCATACTGAACAGGGCGGACGTCACGGTCTCCGGGCCGGAGAGATCACAGGACGCGGAGCGGAGCGTGAAGATGGCCTCCCCCGTGTCGGGCTCGATCTCCGTGGCTGGCCCCTCCACCCACCAGAGCTTTCCGCCGTGGTAGACGGGCGGCGAGCACCAGGCGTCGGCGCCCGTGTAGGTGTAGGTCACCGCGGCCGCGACGTCCCACACGGTGAGCTCGTTGTCGCCAGACCGCCAGGCGAGCGAGCCCGGGGAGACGTGGTGGGCGGAGTCCTGGGCGATCAGCACACCATTCTCCGCGGAAGGGAGCTCGGCGGTGGCCGTAAGGGAGCCGCGGTCGGCGATCCAGGCGCCATCCGTACCGTAGATGGCGGCCACCAGGTCGTCAGGCGCGAGGAAGGCGAAGTACCTCGGCGCCGAGAGGGCGGCGGCGACGGCGTAGGCATCGGCCTTGTAGCCCTGGCGGCCGAGCTGCCGGGGCTCGCCGGAGGTGGACATCGGCGTGGCTCCGGCCTGGCGGCCGAAGGTGATCGGCGCGGTCGAGAAAAGGCGGGCGCCGGTGGCGACGTCCACCTGCAGGAGGAGGGTCTCGCTGTCGACCAGGGTCACCGACTGGACGGTGAGGTCCTGGTTGAGGGCGAGGACGTCGTCGACCGCGGGGAGGAGGAAATCGATCCAGGTGGCGGTGTCGAAGCCGCGGCCGATCACCAGGACCTCGACGGCGGTCTGGCCGCGGTGCAGCTCGGCTGGTTCCAGGCGTTCGACCCAGAGGGCTCCGGCGCCGATGGTTTCGGAGGTTCCGGCGCCCGAGCCGCTGCGGTTGAGGGCTCCGGTCGGCTGGAGGACGATGGTTCCAGCGTAGTGGTTGTCGGCGCCGCCGCGGGTGACGCAGGCGGCGTCTGTGCGGAGGATGCGTTCGGTGCCGTCCTGGTTGCGGCCGAGGACGCGGGCGGGGCGGACCGGCGAGCGGTCCCGCTCGCGGCGGGTCAGCAGGGTCTGCAGGAGGGTGACGACTTTCTCGGAGTTCGTCACAGCGGCTGCTCCAGGGTGTAGGTGGCCAGGACCTGGGGGCGGGGCGCGAAAGACCAGCGCTCCGTGAGGCGGGTCACCAGGCAGCGGTGCAGGATGCCGGTGCGCGGGTCGACCAGGAGGACCGTGTCGCCCGGGCGGACGGAGCAGACCGGGCGGACGACGGTGTGGACGTGGGCGAGCTTCCGCGAGCGGCGCTGCCTGGCCACGAAAGCGGCCTCTTCCGGCGACTGGATGTAGTCGAGGGTGAGGACCTCGGCCGCCAGGCCGAACCAGGCCTCTGCCACAGGGTCCTCGAGCACGAGCTCGGAGTGGGTCTGCACGAGGCGCGTCCAGCTTGAGCCGAGGTAGGCGGGGCGCGGGGCGCGGCCCATGACCAGGCGGGTGACGGCGCCGGTGCCGTCGTCGACGGTTTCCTCATAGGAGGCCTCGTCGATCACGCGGTAGCTGGTGGAGACCAGCCCGGTCGCGCCCCAATACTCCTGCTGCAGGTTCGAGTGGAAATCGCCCCAATCGTAGGCGCCGGAGAGGCGGCGCGGGGCCACCCAGCCGATGGAATTCTCCACCTTGCCGAGCATCAGGCCGTCGTCGCTCAGGCGGTTCCGCGTCACCTTCCGCGCGGTGAGCTGGAAGGGGGCGATGAGATCCTTCTGGCCCTGGCCGGAATAGTTGAGGAACCAGGGCACGCCGGAGATGGCGGTGCGCGGCGAGTACCAGGTGAAGGTCTCCTGCACTTCGGTGATGACGGCGCCGGTCGTGCCGTACTCGGGGACCACGCTGTCCACCTGGGCCAGGCCGAAGTCTTCGATGCGCAGGAGGGAGGTGAGGGCCTTTTCGAAGGCGTACCAGCTCAGCGAGTCATCGCCGACGCCGGCGTCCACGACGTTGGGCGTCGCGGAGCCGATGTCGCGGGTCCCCATGGGCCGGCCGTACCACTTGAACGTCTCGATGCGCCGGGAGAGGACCGTGCCTTCGTCGTCGTAGGTGGGGAGATCCCGGCGCTCGGTGATCTGGACGAAGGCCTCTTGCCGCCAGGCCCGGTAAGCCCCCTCTTCGTCGACATAGGCCTGGGCGTAGTAGTAGCCGTCTTCGACCGGCCCGGGCGGCGAGCCGGCGCTCCGGAGCCGGGCGGCGCGAGGGTTGTACCAGCCCCACTCGCGGTCGATCGAGGCGATCGTGAGGCCTGCCTGCTTGTGGATCTCCTGCTCGGTCGCGGAGACGATCTCGAAGACCTCCGCGCTATCGCCGGTCACGGGCGTCAGAGTGCCGTCGGTGAGCTGCATGGAGACGGCGCGGCGCCGGGCGTGAAAGGCGTACGTCTCCTCCCGCGTCTTGGTCACCTTGACACCCCCCGCGGAGCCATCGCTGACCACCGTGGACCGGATCACGTATTGGCTCGGCACGTCCGCGGCCGGCGTTGAGGTGATCGAGACGACGTCGCGGAGCGTCCAGACGTCGTCCGGCGGCTCCGGCGCCTCGCGGAGGGTGGCGCGGTAGGCAACTACCGTCTCGGCCGAGGAGAAGCGCCAGGACCAGCCCTCCGCCTCGCAAAAGGCCTGCAGGCGCTCGCCGCAGCTGCCGTCGTCGTCGGCCAGGTTGGCGCCCATCGGCGCCATCGCGATGCGGTTGCGCAACTCGAGCGGCCCGATCGATCCGGGCTGCAACAGGGGCGCAAAAGGGTGGGGCATCGGGTGCTTGGTCGTGGTCAGGACGGCCCGGTCAGGCCGGTGAAACGGCGGTGCCGAAGGCACGCAGTTCACCGGAAGCCGATGC
>Ga0209682_10000515_pt1 | contig 13398 bp, 9 predicted proteins | sample DOMMetBare2Fresh_2_FD_187471 | JGI IMG/M metagenome (GOLD analysis project Ga0209682, IMG submission 187471) | Wetland sediment microbial communities from St. Louis River estuary, USA, under dissolved organic matter induced mercury methylation -... | ecosystem: Environmental > Aquatic >... | reverse complement strand
AGAAGGCCGACCACTCCGGTGGGGAGCTCGTCCAGGATGAAACGGGCGAAGACACGGTCCGCGCGATCGAAGGGGACGGCGGGCGGATGGAGCTGGTAGAAGCACCAGAGCCCCAGGCCGATCAGCAGGAAGAGCGCGAATTGCGCGAGGACCACGCCGCCGCTGACCGTGAGGGCGCGCCGGGCCTCCGGGAGCCCGCGGGCGGAGAGGTAGCGCTGCACCATGAGCTGATCCACCCCGTGCGAGCCGAGGGTGATGAAGATCCCGCCGATCAGGCCGGCTGCGAAGCCATACGGCTCGCTCCAGTCCAGGGTGAAGTCGAAGATGCGCAGCTTGGCGGCGGCGTTCGACATCTCCACGAGCTGCCCCCAGCCGCCCGGCAGGCGGTTCAGGATCACGCAGAACGCCACCACCGCGCCGGCGATGTAGATGACGAACTGCACGAAATCGGTCCACAGGACGGCCTTCAAACCGCCCACGTAGGTATAGAGAACCGTGGTGACCCCGACCGCCGCCACGGCCCAGGGGAGCGCGATCCCGGTCATCTCCTGCACCACGATCGCGGTCAGGAAGAGCCGCAAGCCGTCGGCGAGGCTGCGGGTGGCGAGGAAGAGCGCCGAGGCGGTCTTCTTCGTGGCGCCGCCGAAGCGGCGGTGGAGCACCTCGTAGGCGGTGTAGAGCGCGCCGCGGAAATAGGCAGGAAGCAGCAGGAAGGCGACGACGAACCGGCCGAGGAAAAATCCGAACGCGATCTGGAGCCAGGTGAGGTCGCGGCTCCAGGCGAAGCCGGGGATGCTCAGGAAGGTGACGCTGCTCGTCTCGGTCGCGACGATCGAGAAGAGGATGAGCCACCACGGCACGTCGCGGTTGCCCACCACGAACTCCGAGACGTCGCGCGCTCCGCGCCCCATCCACAGGCCGAGGACGACCATGCCCACCAGGTAGACGAGGAGGATGCCGAGATCGAGGGGGTTGATGGTCATGGCGAGGCGGGTGTCGCGAGCGCCGCCGTCTCGAAGGCGGAGAGGCCGAGGACGTTCATCTCACTCCGCCCGCAAGGCGATGATCGGATCGACCCGGCTCGCCTGGCGGGCGGGGATCCAGGCGGCGAGGAGGGCGACGAGACCCAACAGCACGGGCACGCCGAAAAAGGCCAGCGGGTCCCGCGTCTCCACGCCGAACAGGAAGGATTCCATGAATCGCGCGAGGCCGAACGCCGCGGCGACGCCGACGACGATCCCGGCCAGTGCCAGACGCATCCCCTGGAGCACCACCATGTTCTTGACCTGCGCCGTCTGCGCTCCGAGCGCGAGACGGATGCCGATCTCGTGCGTCCGCTGCTCGACCGAATAAGCCATCAAACCGTAGACGCCGATCGCCGCGAGCAGCAGCGCTGTGAGGGATGTACATCGTCGGTCCCGGCTCGCTGTTGAGGCCGCCGGCCAGCGAGAGCATCACGCTCTCCGTCAGCAATTGGCGGATGATCCGGCCGCGCGACGCGCCAATCGCAGCCCGGATCGCCATCTCGCGTCTCCGTCCCGTCGCACGGGCGAGGAGGAGGTTGGCCACGTTGGCACACGCGATCAGGAGAACGAAGCTCACCGCGCCGGTCAGCATGTTGACGCCGATTCCGAGCCAGTCAGCGCAGCGACGGCCGCCAGCGTGAAGGCCGGGCTCTGCGCGAACATCCGCAGCGATTGCTTCAGGTCTTTGAAGAGCGTCTCGATCGGAAGCATGCCCATCATCCTGTCGTGGGTGGCCGAGGCGCGTCAAATGATGCCGAGCCAAACCCGGTGAGATCGCCGCGCCGCCGGCGACAGCTACCAGGTGAGGCGGCCCCGGGAGAGGCCTGGGTCTGAACCACCCGGATCTCGCCCTGACGCCTCGGCGCCAACGCCACTGGCGGCGGCAGCGACCGGACATGAGCTGTGAGCCCCGTCTGCTGCTCCCTGGGGTATCATGAGCCGATGTGGCCTGTTTTCGCCGATCCCAAGACCGATTTCGTGTTCAAGCGCATCTTCGGCGCCGAGCCGAACAAGCACCTGCTCGTCGAGCTGCTCAACGCGCTCCTCGAGCTGGAAGGCGAGCAGCGGATCGAGGACCTCACCTACCTGAGCCCCGAGCAGCGGGTCCCGGTCGCCGAGCTGAAGCTTTCGATCGTCGACGTCAAGTGCCGCGACCACGCCGGCCGCGAGTACGTCGTCGAGATGCAGATCCTGAACGTCGAGGCATTCGAGAAGCGGGTCGTCTACAACGTGTCGAAGGCGTACGTGATGCAGATCCACAGCGGTGAGCACTATCTGGAGCTGAGCGACGTGGTGGGCGTGACGATCTGCGATTTCGAGCTCTGGCCCGCGCCGCCGCAGCCGGGCGGTCCGCCGGTGCCGATGCTGTCGCGGTGGCGGATGCAGGAGCAGAACCACGGCGCGCTGGCGTTGTCGCAGGTGCAGTACGTCTTTCTCGAGCTGCCGAAGTACACGAAGGGAGCCGCGGCCGCGACCACGGTCGAGCGCTGGGCGCATTTCTTCCGGATCGCCGAGAACCTCGCGGTGATCCCTCCCGAGCTGTCGCAGGAGCCCTTTCGTACCGCTCTCGAACAGGCGCGCACGGCCGGCTTCAGCTCCGTGGAGTGGGATGCCTACGACCGGGCGAAGATCGCCGAGCAGGACGCGCGCGGCGCCATCTCGCTCGCCGAGCGGCAGGGCGAGGCCCGCGGTGAGACGCGCGGCTTTGCTCGCGGCCACGAGCAAGGGCTCTCCGAAGGGCACACCCGGGGGCTTGCCGACGGTCTTCGACGCGGCATCGAGGAGGTCTGTGAGCTGCTCGCGATCCCGCTCGATCCGCCGCGCCGGGCCGAGATCGGGGCGATGTCTCACGAGCAGCTCGAGGCCCTTCTCGCACGGCTCAAACGCGAGCGCCGGTGGGATTGAGCCTCATCTTCGGCCCGCGGCAGGCGCAACCCTGATCCCGTGCCTCCTCCCCCGGCACCTGATATGCTCCCCTCCCGGAGCCGTACGGGCGGACCGGCCGGCCTCAGATCCTAGGACTTTCAGGATGACGAACGAATCGCGCGGCGTGGCCGTGGTGAGCGGCGGTGGCAGTGGCATCGGCCGGGAGATCGCGCGGGCTCTGGCCCGGCGCGGGCACCCGCTCGCCCTCCTCGGCCGGCGCCCGGGGCCTTTGGAGGAGACGCTCGCCGGTGGAGACGGCGTGATCCTCCCGTGCGACGTGCGCGATGCCGATGCGGTGGCCGGTGCGGCCCGCGAGGTGGAGCGGCGGTGGGGGGCCGCCTCGCTGGTGGTTCCCGCCGCGGGGCTCGCGACGATCGCGCCGCTCGAAGAGACCACGCCGGAGCGCTTCCGCGAGGTGCTCGACACGAACCTCACCGGGACGTTCTTCCTGCTCCGCGCGCTCCTCCCCGCCATGCGGCGGCGGGGGAGAGGGTGGATCTTTCCGCTCCTCTCGACGGCGGCACAGCGCGGCTTCCCCGGCTGGTCGGCCTACTGCGCCAGCAAATGGGGTCTCGCCGGCCTGGTGGCCGCGCTCCGCGAGGAGCTCCGCGGCTCGGGGATCCGGATGACCGCGCTCTTCCCGGGCGCCACCGACAGCCCGCTGTGGGACGAGCTTCCCGGGGAGTGGAACCGCGCCCTCATGGTGCCGCCGCGCGAGGTGGCCCGGGCGGTGGTCCATGCGCTGGAGACCGATCCCGGCACCCTGGTCGAGGAGATCCATCTCGGCCCCGCGGGAGGCGCGCTGTGACCGTGACCTCCCCCTGGTGGATCCTGCTCACTCCGTTCCTTCCCCTTCTCGCGGCTCTCCCCGGGGGGCAGTGGCTGTTGCCGCTCCTCGCGCCGCTCACCCTCTATCCACCGTTCGTGGTGCGGGTACGCGAGGGGCGCCATTTCCAGGCCTGGCAGCTCGGCATCGCCTGGGCGGCTCTCCTCTCGGCCGGGATCATCGCGCTGACGTTCGTCTGGCCCGAGGTGGCGCGCACCGGCATCTTCCATGGCGAGGCGTACCGCCGGGAGATGTTCGGCTGGATCAACACCGGCGTCGCGCCGGAGAACGACTGGCGCGTCTTCCTGCCGACCCACGCGCTCCATTTCGCCATCTTCCTGGTGCTCACCTGGGCGAGCGGCGGCTACCTGGGGCTGGTCCTGGGCGCCGCGCTCCTCGGTTACATGAGCTATTTCGTGGGATGCTACGCGGTGGCGAGCGGGCATCCGTTCCTCGGCTCGATCGCCGCCTGGGTCCCCTGGTCGGTCCTGCGGGTGCTCGCCTACGTGCTGTTCGGCACCCTCTTCGCCCGGCCGCTCCTCGCGCGGCGCGTCTGGCCGTTCGAGCGGGACGAGGCGAAGCTCATGGCGCTCGCGGCGAGCGGTCTGGTCGCCGACGTCCTCATCAAGGCGTTCCTCGCTCGCGGCTATGGGGTGTTTCTGCGCCAGATGGCGCGGAGCGTCCTGCCGTGAAGGGGATTCTGGACGTATACTCTTCGTTCCCGCAAAGGGCTTGGAATGGATAAGATCCGAGACATCACGGGTTCCCTCACTGGTGCCGGCCGGCGCTTCGCGGTGGTGGCCTCCCGCTTCAACGCGCGCATCGGCGACCAGCTCGTGGCCGGTGCCCTGGAGTGCCTGGCGCGGCACGGCGTCGAGCCCGCCTCGATTCAGCTCGTGCGGGTGCCGGGCGCCTGGGAGATCCCGCAGGCCGCGGAAGAGATCGCGGCGGCCGGCAAGGTGGACGGCCTGGTCGCCCTCGGGGTGGTCATCCGCGGAGAGACACCGCATTTCGACTACATCTGCTCCGCCTGCAGCCAGGGGCTCGCGCGGCTCGCCGAGCGCCACCGCCTGCCGGTTGGCTTCGGCGTGCTGACCTGCGACACTTCGGAGCAGGCCGCGGAGCGCGCCGGCGGAAAGGCCGGCAACAAGGGCTGGGAGGCGGCCATGGCGGCTCTGGAGATGGCCGACCTCTTCGCCCGCCTGCGGGCCTGACGCGCGAGGGCCCTCCCGATTCGAAGATCTGGTGTCCTGATTTTTTCTCGAGGCATGGAATGACGGCAGGAAAACGGCGTACCGCACGCGAGATGGCGGTCCAGATGCTCTACCAGAGCGACCTGGGGGGTAGCGCGTTGCCTCACATCTTCGCGACGTTCGACGTCGCGGAGTATCTCGCCCGCGAAGCGGCCGCTCCGCGCAGGAAGGGTTCCGTGGTGGACGAGGAACCCGAGGAGGACGGCGAGCGCGGGCGCAGACGGATCGACGATGCGTTCGAGTACGCCAAGGAGCTCGTCCGTGGCACGCTCGACCACCAGGAGAAGATCGACGACCTGATCCGCAGCCAGGCGGACAACTGGCGGCTGGAGCGGATGCCCCCGGTGGACCGCAACATCCTGCGCCTGGCGATCTACGAGATGATGTTCGAGAAGGACACGCCGAAGCTGGTGGTGCTCGACGAGGCCATCGAGCTGGCGAAGAAGTTCGGTTCCGAGCAGTCGGGGCGTTTCGTCAACGGTCTCCTCGACGGTCTTCTGAAGCAGCACACCTTCCCGGGAACCCTCAAGTAGACGGAACCCGGGCGATCGAGTCCCGGCGTCGCGAACGAAAAGCCCGCCGTTGGGAGCGGAGAAGCGATGAGCAGCCAATACGAGCCCAAGGCCATCGAGGCCAAGTGGCAGGACCGGTGGGAACGGCAGCGCGCGGCCGAGGTCGACCTGCGCCACGCCCGCAGCAAGTACTACATGCTGATGATGTTTCCCTACCCTTCGGGAGACCGCCTGCACGTCGGCCACGGGCGCAACTACATCCTCGGCGACGCCCTGTTCCGCTATCTCCGGATGAACGGCAAGAAGGCGCTCAACCCGATGGGCTGGGACGCCTTCGGCCTGCCGGCCGAGAACGCCGCCATCCAGCGGGGCATCCATCCGCGCGACTGGACGTTCGCCAACATCAAGGTGATGAAGGAGCAGTTCCGCCGCTGGGGGATCCTCTTCGACTGGACCAAGGAGATCGCCTCCTGCACGCCGGAGTACTACCGCTGGAACCAGTGGCTGTTCCTCCGCATGTTCGAGAAGGGGCTCGCCTACAAGAAGGAGGCCCCGGTCAACTGGTGCCCGAACGACCAGACCGTGCTCGCCAACGAGCAGGTGGTGGACGGCGCCTGCGAGCGCTGCGGTGCGCCGGTGGTGCAGCGCGACCTGGAGCAGTGGTTCTTCCGCATCACCGGGTACGCCGAGAGCCTGCTCGCCGGCCTCGACTCCCTCCCCGGCTGGCCCGAGAAGGTCAAGCTGATGCAGCGCAACTGGATCGGCCGCTCGGAAGGGGCGGAGATCGACTTCCAGATCCCCTCGCTCAAGGCGGCGGTGACCGTCTTCACCACCCGGCCCGACACGGTCCACGGCGCCACCTTCCTGGTGCTCGCCCCCGAGCATCCGCTGGTCGCGCGCCTGATCGCGCGCCACCCGCGCCGCGCCGTGCTGGAGGGGTGGATCGACTACGTGCGCAACACGCCGCGCCTCCAGCGCGAGGGGGAGGCGACGGCGAAGGACGGGCGCGACACCGGCGCCAAGGCGGTCAATCCGGCCACCGGCGAGTGGATCCCGATCTGGATCGCCAACTACGTGCTCCCCGACTACGGCACGGGCGCCATCATGGCGGTGCCGGCGCACGACGCCCGCGATCTGGCTTTCGCCCGCCAGGAGGGCTTGGCGGTGCGCCTCGTCTACCACCCGGAAGGACCCGAGGCGATCGATCCGGCGGCGCTGGCCGAGCCCATCCTCCACGCGGGGGTGATCCGCAACGCGCCACCCTTCGACGGCCTCGCGAGCGGGCCGGAGACGATCGGCAAGTTCGTCGCCTGGCTGGAGCAGAAGGGGATCGGCCGCGGCAAGATCGGCTACCGCCTGCGCGACTGGCTCATCTCCCGGCAGCGCTACTGGGGGACGCCCATCCCCATCGTCTACTGCGAGGCGTGCGGCACCGTCCCCGTGCCGGAAGACCAGCTCCCGGTCGAGCTCCCCATGGACGTGGAATTCACCGGCCGCGAAGGGAATCCGCTGTCGCGCCACCAGGCCTTCGTCAACGTGAAGTGCCCGCGTTGCGGCAAGCCGGCCCGCCGCGAGACGGACACCATGGACACGTTCGTGGACAGCTCCTGGTACTACCTGCGCTATCTTTCGCCGCGCGACGACCAGCGGATGTTCGATCCGGAGCTGGCGGAGAAGTGGGGGCCGGTCGACCAGTACATCGGCGGCGTCGAGCACGCCATCCTCCATCTCCTCTATGCCCGCTTCGTCTGCCGGGTGCTCCACGGCTTCGGCCTGGTGGGCTTCGAAGAGCCGTTCCAGAACCTGTTCAACCAGGGGATGATCACCCGCCTCTCCCAGAAGTCGGGGCGGGTGGAGAAGATGTCCAAGTCGCGCGGCAACACCGTTTCGCCAGACGAGCTGATCGACCAGATGGGCGCCGACACCGAGCGGGTCTACACTCTGTTCATCGGTCCGCCGGAGAAGGAGGCGGAGTGGAGCGACGAGGCGGTCTCCGGTGCCTGGCGCTTCCTCCAGCGCGTCTGGCGGATCGGCGAGCGGCTCTCCGAGACCTCGCCCATCGCGCCGGCGGACGCCAGCCTGGAACGGGAACGCCACGCGACGATCCAGCGGGTGACGCACAGCTTCGAGCGCTTCCACTTCAACTCGGCCGTGGCGTCGCTCATGGAGCTGTCGAACGCGCTGACCCGGGCGATCGAGGAGAAGACCGCGTCGCGGCTGGTCTGCGAGCAGACGTTCGACACGCTGCTCCAGCTTCTGCACCCGATGGCGCCGCACCTGACCGCGGAGCTGTGGGAGCGGCGGGACCATGTGGAGGACATCCTCGACACGGACTGGCCGCAATTCGACGAGACGAAGCTCCGCCGTGCCCGCATCGAGCTGGTCGTGCAGGTGGACGGCAAGCTGCGCGACCGGGTGGAGGTCGACGCGGGAGCGAGCGACAAGGAGATCCGCGAGGCCGCCCTGGAGAGCCCCAAGGTACGGGAGCACATGGGGGGGCGCGACATAGCGAAGGCCGTGGTGGTCCCCGGCCGATTGATCAATCTGGTGACCCGGAGGTCCGCATGACCTTGACCGTACGACGAGCCGCCGGCGCCCTGATCGGCGCCTCCCTTCTGATGTCCGGATTGATGCTCACCGGTTGTGGCTACGCCCTGGTGGGACGGGCGAGCAACCTGCCGGCCGACATCAAGAACGTGTATCTCCGGCCGCTGGAGAACAAGACGCAGCGCTCCCAGGTCGAGCAGGCGCTGACCCGGGCCATCGCCGACGAGATGGTGAAGCGGCAGCGCTTCTCGATGGTGGGAAGCCCCGACGGCGCCGACGCCGAGCTCTCGGGAGCCGTCGTCGCCTTCGGTGCCACGCCGGTGACCTTCGACCCGAGCGGCCGGGCGACCGAATACGAGATCTCCCTGACCGCCCAGATCGTCTTCAAGCGCATGGGGCAGGAGCAGCCGATCTGGAGCAACGACCGCTACACCTTCCGCGAGACCTACCCGATCGAGGCCTCGAACGTGAACTACGTCGACCTGGAAGACGACGCCATCGACCGCGCTTCGCAGCGCTTCGCGGAGACGATGGTGAGCGATCTGCTGGAAGGGTTCTGAGGGGGGACGGTCGCGTCCTTCGTCAACCCGGACGGTGTACTGGGAGCGCCTGGTGCCGGAGCAGATCCGCGGGTGAGTCGGCGTCGAGGAGACAGCCGCCCAGGGCCGCGAGGAGAGCGGCTCCGCGGTTCTCGGTGCCGCCGCTGTGTGCGCAGAAGCCCTTCGGTCAGCCAGACAAGCCGAAGAAGTCCCCCCGCGCCTCTCTTCCATACCCTTCACCCGCCGCGCCTTTCGTCGGCGCCTTTGCTCCTCTCGACCTCGGCTCTTTCCTGTAAAACGCCGCATCTGATAAGCTGCCAGTGATAGCTAGACGGCACTTTAAGTAACCCTGTTATGAGTCCCGATCGAGCACGAGCGAGGATGCGGCCATCGGTTCGAGTCGCCACTCTCGTGTTGGCAGCGGTGCTGTTCTCTTTGGAGCTTGGCTCTGCGGTTTCGGCCGCCACGCCTGCGCCAGCCCCGGACGCCTTCTCCCGTCTGCGCACCTTGATGCGTGAGATCCCACGGCGCTGGGGCACCATGGCTGCCGTTCCCGCTCCACCATCCGACTGCACGCTTCTCGATCAGTTTTCGGCTGCCGAGCATCCGAAGCCTGTCCAGGAAGAAGCCTCCGCTGCCACCGCATGGCTGACGCGCGCAGCGACGTGCCGGCGCCTTGACGTTCTGTTCAGCGCCGGGGCCGAGGCCGCCAAGTTGCTGATCCTGCGCGGCGACCTCCCTTCCCTGGCCGATGATCTCGCCGCCTGGGAAGGGCTGCCGGCGCCCGCAGAATCGGCCGCGGCCCGTGCAGCTTTTACTCTCGAGCGCACCGAGATCCTTCTGCGACTGGCCGAGAGGGACAAGGCCGTTGCCCTGGCCGACCAAGCGCGCGAGCTGGCTCGCCAGGCTGGCGACCTCCGCGCCGAAGGGCACGCCCGCGCCATGACCGCACGCCTGTTCTCGAACTTCGGCCGCCCAGCCGAAGCGCTCCCCGCCGCCGAGGACGCCCTCCGGATTGCACGCACCACCGGAGACACGCGCGGCGAGGCGACCGCCCTCCGTGTCCGAGGCTCGGTCCTCCAGGCTCTCGGCCGCCTCGAGGAGGCGCGAGCCTCCCTTGCTGCGGCGCTTCCTCTCTTCCAACGCGTCGGCGATGCGCAGGGCGAGGGCTTGGTGCACTTGGGCGAGGCGCGGACACTTGCCCGCGGCGGGCGTAAGGATGAGGCCGCGGCAGCCTACGCCGCGGCCTTCGAGCGCTTTCAAGCCGCCGGCGATCCCTGGTGGGAAGCCACGGCTGCAACCGCCCAGGCTGGGCTGCTGCTCGACCTCCGGCGCGGCGAGGCGGCCGCTCAAATCTACGCCCAGGCGGCCGGCACGTTCGCCGCCTACGGCGACCCGATCGACCAGGGCACCGCCCTCACCAACCAGGCGCGAGCCCTGTTCGACCTTGGGCAGATGGAGCCTGGGATGGCAACGCTCCATACCGCGCGCGCAATCCAGCAGGCCGCCGGCAGCCGATCAGGCGAGGCCGAAACGTGGTTCATCGAGGCACAGGCCCTCGTCAAGCTCGGCCGCAACCAACCGGCCCTTGACGCCTTCGCTGAAGCCGGCTGCCTCTACGAGTCTGCTGGCGCGCTTCCCAACCTGGGCCGCGACGAGCTCTACGCTGCCAGGCTGCTCAACCAACTGAACCGCCCCGCCGAAGGCTTCTCTGCCGCCCTCGCGGCGGCCAACCACCTGGGAGCCGGCGGCCCTTCCTCGCGTCCTGACTTGGCGCAGGCCCTCTGGGTACAGGCGGGTTGCCTGGCAAAGCTCGACCGTCCCGCCGAGGCCCTTCTGGCGCTCGAAGAGGCCGACGAGGTCTACCAAACCCTCGCCGCGCCTTCTGGAGACCGCTGCTGGGTGCTCGCCCAAGAAGGCGACCTGCTGCGTGCCACCAAGCAAGTCGCAGCAGCCGCCCGCAGCTACCACGACGCCGGCCTCTGCCTCAAGGCCGCCGGCAATCTGGAGTCGGCGGCGCAACAGGACATCCTGGCGGCCATGAGCCTGGTCCTCGCGGAAAAATACGCCGAGGCACTGGAGTCTCTCGCCACCTGCGCACCGGAGGTCCAATCGCTGGCCCTGCCGCGCCTCACAGTGCAATTTCTCACCGCCAAGGGCGCAGCTCTCTCGCACCTGGGCCGCTCTCGCGACGCCCTGAACGTCTACGACGAGGCGTTAGCCACCGGTGCTGAAGCCGCAGGCCCTGTCCTTGCCTTGGGCATTCATCTGGAGAGGGCGAGACTGGCCTATTCTCTCGGTCTCTTTCAGACGGCGCTGGAGTCTTCCCGCGCAGCCCTTCGCCCAGCGCTTCTCCAGGCGGATAAAGAGAGTGAAGGACAGGCCCGCCTCCTCGAAGCTTCTGCTCTGAACGAACTGGGCCTGGCCTCCAATCACGGCCTCGCCGAATTCCGCGCCGCCCAGGCGATCGCCGCCGAGGCGGGAGACCGCCAGACCGAGGCCGACGCGCGTGCCAACGCCGCCGAGGCGCTTACCGCACTCGGTCGGCATACAGAGGCCGCTGCTGAATACCGCCTGGCTAGGCAGGCCTACCAAGCCGCCGGCGATGCCAACGGCGAGGGAAAAGTCGCGTACGGCGAAGCGGAGGCGCTGTTTGCGCAGTTTGACTATGAGAAAGGCCTGCATCGCTTGGCGGATGCCATGGAGCTCATACAGACGCAGGGCACCGATATCGGCAAAGCCTCGGCGTGGCTCCTTAGAGCCAAGATGCTCAATGCCCTCGATCGCGCCGACGAAACGCTGATGGCGCTCGACGAGGCGCTCTGTTGGGCACGGATCGCCGACCATTCGATCCTGGAGATCCTGGCGCTGAGTGGTAGGGCTGATATCCTCGGCCGCCTCGGGCGTTCTGATGAGGCCGTGCAGGCCATTTACGCCGTACTGGATATAGCCGAGCGCATGGGAGACCGCGATCAGAAGATCGGCGCCTACGCTCTCCTAGGCGATCATCTGTGGCGCATCAACCGCCCACTGGACGCCTTGGGACCGTTCTCCGTCGCCGTCGACCTGGCACGCAACACAGTTGCTTCGCGGGAGAAGACCCAGGCGCTCGTCGGCTTGGCGAGGACTCTTTTAACCTTGGGGGATCGCTCCGCGGCCGAGACTACTCTGCAAGAGGTGCGTCTTGCCGTCACCGCGGACGACCTCGTCGGTCGTGCCAACCTTCGAAGTCTGGAAGCGGCAATCGCCCTGAACAGCGGGCGCTATGAGGAAAGCCGCGCCGCCTTTGCCGAGGCCCAAACATTGGAACAGCAGGCCGGAATGGACGCTGACTATGCGCGGGTAGGCCAAGCCGATGCCTTGAGGAATTTGATGCGGCTCACCGAAGCCCTCAAGCTCTACCGCGAGGTGATGCAACATCCGGCGCAGCCGGGCGACCAAGCAAAGCGCGCCCGAGCACTACTTGGTGAGGCGCTGGTTCTTTTTACCCTACGCCAGCTGCCGGCCGCCGGCGAAGATCTAAGGGTGGCTCTCGAAACCTGCAGGCGGACGCAGGACATCGCATGTGAGGCGGATGCCGATATCGTGCTGGGAAGGATCGCTAATTTCTATCAATCGACGGATGAGGCACTTCTCTACTTCGCCGATGCGCGCGCTGGCTATGCGGCGGCGGGTATGGCCGCTGGCGAAGCTGCGGTACTGATCGGCGAGGCTGAGACCTACACAATCCTGTCCCGCTGTCCAGAAGCACTAGAAAAAGCAGCCGCCGGACTCGGCGTCGCCCGCGCCACGGGGAATTCGACTCATGAAGTTGAGGCGCTCTGGATCGAAGCCGACTGCCTTCTGCAGTTGGGTCGCCCGGAAGAGGCGCTCAAGGCAGTGCACACCTCAAGTGTGATCGACACTAAGAACAACGACCGAAACCGGTTTCTTAACCTTTTACAGGAGGCTTCGGCGCTGCGGCGGAGCGGGAGATTCAGGGCTGCGGCGGAGCGGGCTTACCAAGCCCTGGAGCAGTCCGGCGCGATTCGCCAGCGGCTCGTCGACTCGCTGCTTTGGAACATCGGCGAGCGGCCAGTATTTGATATCCTGATCCCAACGTTGGTCGATCTTGGGCAAGAAGATGAAGCCTTGCAACTAGCGGATGAGGCGCACGCCCGCATCCTGAGGGAGCGACTTGCCGGCGACGCTCCCCGGCCCCTATCCCAGCCGTACGCTCCCGGCGACACCGCATCGTCCTACCAGGACATGGCACAACACGAGGCGGTCGTCGCAGCACGGCTGGCACAGCCAGGCGAGGAACTGAGCGCGGAGTTCTTGCGCCGCCAGCGCGATCTCGATATCGCGCTCAACGCTCTGGACTTCGACGCGCTGCTCGCCGCCAGCAATCCACCGGCTCGCCCTGCGGCACTCTCCGCGACGCAACTGCGTGCCATCGCCGACGCCGCCGGCCCGGTAGTGCTCTTCTACGCCATGAGTGAGGAAACCCTGGCCTTCGTCATGGTGCCGGGCAATGCCGGCAAGCGCATTCCGCTCATGTTTGCGCGCGACATCAAGTTGCGCGAAGCGGCCGAAGCATCTGAACTCAATTTCATCGAGGACGGTTCCGACAAGCGCGTTGGTTTCATCACCTCCGGTCCGGCCTACATGCATGTCAAGGAGTCCTTCCCGAATGCGCCGGTCCTCAAGCTCGGCTTCTCCCTCGACGAGTGCGTCGTGTGGGACCCGCTGCAGCCGCACGGCGGGCTGACCGCCGCCGAGCTGCAGGCC
>Ga0209682_10000514_pt1 | contig 13413 bp, 10 predicted proteins | sample DOMMetBare2Fresh_2_FD_187471 | JGI IMG/M metagenome (GOLD analysis project Ga0209682, IMG submission 187471) | Wetland sediment microbial communities from St. Louis River estuary, USA, under dissolved organic matter induced mercury methylation -... | ecosystem: Environmental > Aquatic >... | reverse complement strand
GAGGCCTGCAGGTCGTTGGCGCTGTCGGCCACCGACTGGGCGGTGCGCTGGATGCGCGACACCAGGTCCCGCAGGTTCTCCTGCATGGTGCGGATGGCGAAGGTGAGCTCGTCGATCTCGTCCTGGAAGGTCTGCGAGCCCTCCGAGAGCACGCTGCGGGAGAGGTCGCCGCGGCTGATCTCGACGGCCGACTCCTTGAGCCGGACCACGCGGGCGGCCCGGGCCACCAGCACGGTGAGGACCTGGCCGAGGGCCAGGGTGAGCAGGACCAGGATGCCGCCCGCCGCGTAGACGTTCCCCACGTACTGGTGGATGAGCGGCACCGCGAAGATCATGACCAGCCCGAGGATCAGGAAGCTCACCAGGAGCTTGAGCTGGAGCGAGACCACCGGCCCGACCGGGGCCGACGGCGGGCGCGGCGGCGAGTCGGCGGCGCGGCCCCGCACCGCCACCAGGTGCGGCGCATCCTGCCAGCGCGCCGAGGGGCGGGTGGACAGCCGGTCGTCTCGATTGCGCGCCACGGTCACCTCGTTGCGCCAGCGGGCTCGAACGCCCGGGCGCCGGTCGATCCTAGGGGGTCCCGGCCGGATGTCAAAAGCGCGCCGGCCGCGCCAGCCGGCGCACCGCCGCCAGGTGGTCGTGGCCGCGCGCCACCGGGTGGTGCCCGCCGCCGGGACGGGCCACCTGGACCCCGCGGGCGCGCGTCACCGTGCCGATCACCCGCAGCGGGACGCCCAGGCGCCGGGCGCGCCGGAGCGCGGTGGAGAGGTGCCGCTGTGGGACGGTGACGCACAGCTCGTAGTCCTCGCCCCCGCTGAGCGCCTCGCGCCACGGGTCGGCCTGGCCGGCGGTGGCCCGGCGGTAGGCGGGCGAGAGCGGCAGCTCGGCGAGCCGGAGCGAGGCCCCCACGCCGGAGGCCCGGCAGAGGTGGCCGAGGTCCTGCACCAGCCCGTCGGAGACGTCGATGGCGGCGCTGGCCAGGCCGAGGAGCGCCCGCCCCAGCCCGAGCCGCGGCTCGGGGCGCCGCTGCCGGCGGGCCAGCGCCGGCGCCGCGCCGCGCCGGAGCCCGAGCGCCGCGTCGCCCACCGTGCCGGAGAGCAGCACCGCGTCGCCCGGCCGGGCCCCGTCGCGCCGGAGCGCCCGCCGGGCCTCCACCGCGCCCAGCACCGTGACGGTGGCCGAGAGCGCCGCCGCGCGGGTCACGTTGCCGCCCACCACCGCGATGCCGTGGCGGCGGGCGCAGGCCGAGAGCCCGCGGGCCAGGCCGGTGAGCGTGGCCGGCGGCGTGCCGCGCGGCACGCCGAGCGCCACCAGGGCCCAGAGCGGGCGGGCCCCCATGGCGGCGAGGTCGGAGAGGTTGACCGCCAGCGCCTTCCAGCCGACGTCGGCCGGCGTGAAGCGCGCGTCGAAGTGGACGCCCGCCTCCACCGCGTCGACCGTGGCCACCAGCGCCTCGCCGGGCGGCGGCCGGAGCAGCGCCGCGTCGTCTCCCGGGCCGAGCAGCACCCCCTCGCCGCGGAGCGGCAGGGCGCGGGTGAAGGCGGCGATGAGGCCGAATTCCCCGGGGCCAGGCGCCCCGTGCCTGGACTCCCCGGGCGGCGGGGCGGCGCGCCGACGGCGGCCTGGCGCGGCCACGGCCTACCCGACCGGGCGCGCGGGCATGACCGGCGTGACGGCCGGCTCGGAGCGCGGGCGGAGCGGCAGGACCAGCGAGAAGGTGGAGCCGGCGCCGATGCGGGAGGCGGCGGTGATCTCGCCGCCGTGGGCCTCGGCGAAGCTCCGGACGATGGCCAGGCCCAGCCCGGCCCCGCCGTACTCGCGGGTCGAGGAGCCGTCCACCTGGTAGAAGACGTCGAAGATCCGCTCCAGGTGCTCGGCGGCGATGCCGATGCCGGTGTCGGTGACCCGCATGGCCACCCGCTCCCCGGGCAGGAGCTCCGAGGAGACCGTCAGGGTGCCCCCGGCCGGCGTGAACTTCACCGCGTTGGAGGCCAGGTTGATGAGGCACTGGCGGAGCTTCTCGCGGTCGCCCATGAGGCGGGGCGCCTGGGCCGGCTCGCAGCTCACCTTGAGCCCCTTCTTCCGCGCCAGCGGCAGGATGGTGGCCACCGCGTCCTTGAGGAGCTGCCCCACGTCCACCTCGGAGAGGACCAGGCGGACCCGCCCGGCCTCGATCTTGGAGATGTCGAGGATGGAGGTGATGAGCTGGAGCAGGTTCTCGCCCTTCTCCATGATGATGGAGAGGTACTCCCGCTGCTCGGCGGTGAGCGGCCCGCCCAGCCCCTCCAGCATCATCTCGGAGTAGCCGATGACGCTGGTGAGCGGGGTGCGCAGCTCGTGGCTCATGGTGGCCAGGAAGTTGGACTTGAGCCGGTCCAGCTCCTTGAGCTTGGCGAAGCTCTCCTCGAGCTGGCGGTTCTTCTCGGAGAGCTCGCGGTAGCTCTCCTGCACCGCCTCGATGTGGAGCCGGGCGGCGATGATGTTCTTGTGCCCGGTGAACACCATGACGTCCACCAGGTCCATGAAGTGCTTGACGATCTTCTCGGCGGTGACCTGGGGCACCCGCCGGATCTTCTGCTGGTAGCCGGCCGCCGCGGCGGCGTCGAAGTCGGCGGAGATGCTGGTGAGGGTGTCGGGCAGGCCGGTGAGGTCGTCGGGGACGAAGGGGCCGAAGACCACCCGGCCGATGGCGTCGCCCTCGTACATGACCGGCTGGACCACGTAGCGGCAGCCGGAGAAGCAGTCCACCCGCACCGGCTTGGGCTCCTCCAGCACCGGCTCGCTCTTGACCCGGCCCACCGTGGCCATGCACTGCTCGCGGCCGGCCGACTTGGTCCAGATGTAGCCGCAGAAGTCGGCGTTGCCGACCTTGACGTCCACGATGCGGTTGCCCGCCTCGTCGAAGACCTTCAAGCCCACCCGGTAGAGCTCGGCGAAGGACTGGCAGACGTCGGCGAAGGCCCGCTCGTCGAGCAGGTCGCCGAGCGGCAGCCGCTGCTGCAGGAAGGAGATCGGCTGGTTCATCTCGCCAGCGCCTCCACCGGCAGCGTGATGCCCCGCATGTCGACCCGGTCGAAGACCTGGGAGAGGAACTCCTGCTCGGAGATGCCCCAGCGCTCGGCCAGGCCGAGGTTCTTGTCGAGCGAGCGGTAGCAGAGGGTGAGCAGCGCCCAGAGCGTCTCCACCACCCCCTCGCCGCGGATGGCCGAGGCCCGCACGATGGGCGGGTGGACCAGGCGGCGCAGGTCGCCGAGCTCGTCGTCGCCGCGCACCTCGGCGAGGTCCCGCTTGTTCATCTGGATGACGATGGGCAGGGTCTTCACGTCCAGCCCGTTCGCCTCCAGGTTCTTCAGCATGTTGTTCCAGTAGGCCAGCGTGGCGGCCGACTCGGAGCGCCGGCTGTCGGCCACGAAGGCGATGGCGTCGGTCCCCTGCAGGACGATGCGCCGGGTCGACTCGTGGATGACCTGGCCGGGCACGGTGTAGAGCTTGAGCTTCACCTTGATGCCGGAGGCGGTCTTGAAGAAGACCGGCATCATGTCGAAGAACAGGGTCCGGTCGTCCCGGGTGTCCAGGGTCATGAGCCGGCCGCGCACCGAGGGCTCGATCTTCTGGTAGAGCGCCTGGAGGTTGGTCGTCTTGCCGGAGAGGGCGGGGCCGTAGTAGACGACCTTGACCGCGATCTCGCGCGCTTCGTTGTTGAGCTGGACCATGATGTTCGGCCGAGGAGCATAGCCCGCGGCCCTGGGGTGGGCCAGCGAACGCCCCGTGTCGGTCCAGGTGGGACGCCGGCGCCGCTATCGACCGCCCGGCGCCGCGCCGGACGCCCACCAGGCCCGCGCCGCCTCCACCGTGCGGAGCAGCGGGCAGGCCGGCAGGGAGGCCAGGAAGGCCCGCCCGTAGCCCTTGGTGACGAGGCGCTGGTCGAGCACCGCCACCAGGCCGCGGTCGGTGGTGGTGCGGATGAGCCGGCCGAAGCCCTGGCGCAGGGCCAGCGCCGCCGCCGGCACCTGGAGCTCCCCGAAGCCCTGCCGGCCGGCCGCCGCCAGCGCCTGGACCCGCGCCGACATGATGGGGTCGTTGGGCGGCGCGAAGGGGAGCCGGTCGATGATCACCAGCGAGAGGGCCTCGCCCGGCACGTCCACGCCCTCCCAGAAGCTGGCGGTGGCGAAGAGCACCGAGGGTTCGGCGCGAAAGGCCTCCAGCAGCCGCTGCTTGGGCCGCTCCCCCTGCAGCAGCCGCTGCCAGGGCAGGTGGGCCGAGGCGGCGTGGAGCGCCTGCATGTTCCGGTTGGAGGTGCAGAGCACGAAGGCCCGCCCGCCGGTCACCTCGGTGAGCGCCTCGACCGCGAAGGCCGCCGCGTCGAGGAACCCCGGCGCGTTCGGCTCCGGCAGCCCGTCCGGCACCACCAGCGCCGCCTGGCGCCGGTAGTCGAAGGGGCCCGGGTGGACCGCCTCCACCACGGCCCGCTCCTCCGGCAGCCCCTCCTCGAGGCCGACCTGCTCGCGGAAGAAGCCGAAGCGCCCCTGGGCGCAGAGGGTGGCGCTGGTGAAGATCACCGTGTCGGTGGCGGCGTAGAGCCGCCGCTGGAGCTCCCCGGCCACCGCGATGGGGGCCGCCCGCAGGAAGACGCCGCGGCCCCGCGCCTCGCCGAAGTAGACCCGGCTCGGCTCCTTGAGCGCGGTGACCGCCTGGAGCTCGACGCGGAGCTCGGCGGCCCGCCGGGCCACCTGGGCCAGCGCCGGGGCGTCGGCGTCGGCCAGGGTGTCGCGCAGCGCCTCCAGCGCCCCGTCGAGCCGCTGCTGGTCCGCGGCGAGCGGGAGGATGAGCCGCTCCGAGAGCGGGGCCCGCACCGACTCCTCCTCGGAGGCCGGGCGCCGGTGGTGGTGGCGGCGCGGCCGGGCCCCGCCGCTGGCGTCGGCGGCCCGCAGCCCGTCGCCCAGATCCCCGAAGAACCGCTCGCCGGCGCGGCGCAGCTCGCCGGTCAGCTCCTTCATCATGCGGGCCAGGTCCGGCCGGTCGGCCACCGCCCGCACCGCGTCGCGGGAGAGCTCCTCGACGCGCCAGGAGGAGACCGCCAGCCCGAAGTACTCGGTGGCCACCTCCTCCAGCGCGTGGGCCTCGTCGAAGATCACCGCGTCGTAGGCCGGCAGCACCTCCACGCCGGCCCGCCCGGTCCGCATGGCCAGGTCGGCGAAGAAGAGGTGGTGGTTCACCAGCACCACCTGGGCCTCGGCGGCGCGGGCCCGGGCCCGCGTCACGAAGCACTCCTGGTAGGCGGCGCAGTCGCGGCCGAGGCAGGTGTCGCCGGTGGCCGAGAGGTCGCGCCAGACGGCCAGCTGCTCCGGCAGGTCGAGCTCGGCCCGGTCGCCGGTCTCGGTGGCGTCGGCCCAGGCCCGCAGCACCGGCCAGTGGTCCGCCTCCTCGCGCACCGCGAAGGTTGGGAGCCTGGCGAACTCGGCGGCCCGGTGGAGGCAGAGGTAGTTGGCCCGCCCCTTCAGGTAGGCCGCCTCGACGTGGAGGCCGCAGCGCTCGGAGAGGAGCGGCAGGTCCTTCCACCAGATCTGCTCCTGGAGCGCCTTGGTGGCGGTGGAGACCACGATGCGGCGCCCGGAGAGCGCCGCCGGCACCAGGTAGGCGAGCGTCTTGCCGGTGCCGGTGCCGGCCTCGGCCACCAGGTAGTGGCGCTGCGAGAGCGCCGCCGCCACCTCGTGGGCCATGGCGAGCTGGTCGGCGCGGTGCTCGTAGCCCGGCAGGGCCCGGGCCAGGGCGCCGCCCGGGCCGAGGAGGTCGTCGATGGGATCGCTCATGCGCCCTGCACCCGCTGGAAGAGCTGCCAGATGGCCCAGGCGAGCGCGGCGGCCAGCGCCGCGGCCAGCAGCCGGACGGCGCGGCGGCGCCAGGGGCCGGCGGCGGCCGGCGCGGTGCGCGGCAGCGAGGCCAGGCCGACCACCGTGGCCCGCTTCACCACCTCGCCCTTCATGGCGAGCGCCACCGCGTCCTCCGGGCGGAGGGCCAGCGCCTCGCGGTACCGCCGGCCGGCGGTGGCGAGCCCGTCCAGGCTCGGGAAGCGGGCCAGGTAGGCCTGGTGGGCCGCCGGCTCGCCCCAGCGGGCCTCCACCTCGGCCCAGGCGGCCGCCTCTTCGGCGGCCCGGGCGGCCTCCTCGCTCTCGGGCTCGTTCGGTGGCGGGACCATGGGCCGGCCATTGTAGGCCGGGAGCGGACGCCGGCGTAGAATCAGCCGGATCGGGCTCGCCGACCGCCGTCGACGACTGCCCTCGACGACCGCCCTCGCCCGGAGCGCCGCCATGCCCCGTCACCGCCCCGACCGACCGACCGCCGCCCTGGACCTCGACCTGTCGCTGGCGCTGGCGCTCGCGCTGGCGTTCGCCGCCGCGACCGGCTGCGCCGGCGCCGCGCCGACCCTCGACCCGCCCCCGGCCCGACCGGCCTCGTCCACGGCCGCCGCGCCGGCCCCCCGCCCGGCGCAGGCCCGCTGCGCCCCCGGCCCGGAGCTCCCCGAAGGCTGGCTCGCGCCGGGCGCGGCGGTCCTGTTCGGCGACTGGCACGGCACCGACGAGCTGCCGGCCTTCTTCGGCGAGGTGGCCTGCCGGGTGGCCGCCGCCGGGCGGCCGGTCCTGGTCGGGCTGGAGCTGCCGCGCGACGAGCAGCCGACGCTCGACCGATTCCTGGCCGAGGCCGATCCGCGCGCCGCGGAGGCCGGGCTCCTGGCCGGGCCCTTCTGGCGGCGGTCCTACCAGGACGGCCGCTCCAGCCAGGCCATGTCGGCGCTGCTGGGGCGGCTCCGCCAGCTCCGGCGCGCCGGCCTCCGCCTCGACGTCCGGCTCTTCGACGTGGAGCAGGAGGCCATGGGGGCCGACCGGGACATGCGGATGGCCGCGCTCCTGGCCGGGTGGGCGCACGCCCGCGGCGAGGCGGTGCTGCTGGTCCTGGCCGGCAACTTCCACACCCGCACCGCGGTGGGCGCCCCCTGGGATCCGGAGGCCCGCCCCATGGGCTTCTACCTGCGCCAGGCCGGCCTGGCGCTCCGGGCGCTCGACTGCGGCGGGCCGGAGGGGACCTCCTGGAGCTGCACCGGCGCCGAGGCGGCGAGCTGCGGCGTGCAGCCGGTCGACCTCCGCGCGCCGCCGGGCGGCGAGCCGGCGGTGGAGCTCTTCGCCGAGCGATCGTCCCTCGGGTACGACGGGCGCTACACGGTGCCGCGCCTCAGCGCCTCGCCGCCGGCGGTGGCGGGGGCGGGCGGGCGCTGACGAGGGGCCGCGCTACCGCCGGTCGTTCCCCGGCTTGAAGAGCACCACCACCCCCGCGTGGTCCGAGGCGTGGAGGCCGCTCGGCGTCCGGTCGTCCACGCCGACCCGCCAGGCCGCCAGCGGTGTCAGGTTGCCGCGGAAGAGGACGTGGTCGATGCGGGTGCTCAGGGCCCCGGTCAGGAGCGCCTCGTCGTAGCAGCAGGTCGGCCCGGCCCAGCGTCGGTGCAGCCGCGGCCAGGGGTCGCGGAGGCCGGCGTCGAGCAGCGCGGCGTAGCTGGCCACCGAGGCCGGGGCCGGCCCGGCGTTGAGGTCGCCCGCCACGATGACCGGCAGGCGCGCCCGGGCCAGGAGCTCCGCCAGCTCGGCCGCCTGGGCGAGCTGCACCGCCGCGAAGAGCTCCTGCTCCAGGTGGACCGAGAGGAAGGTGAGCCAGCCGCCCGCGGTGCGCACCTCCACGCCGCTCCAGCCGCGCAGCACCGGGAGCGCGCTCCCGGCGGCCGGGTAGCTCGCCATCGCCTGGAAGTGGCCGCTGCGCGGGTCGCGGAGCCGCAGGCCGCGCCGGGCCAGGACGGCGTCGCGGTCGGTGAGCCGCACGTCGAGGAAGCCGGTGCCGTCGAAGGCGCAGAGCTGCGCGTCGAAGTTCTCGATCGACGACGCCACCTGGTAGTCCAGGCCGCGGGCCGCCAGGGCCGCCACCAGCACCTCCACGAAGTCGGCCGCCACCGCGGTGGCCGGGACGTCCTGGCCCGCGCAGGCGTAGCCGGGCCCGGTGCGGAAGAGCGAGGCCTCCTGCAGCGCCACCAGGTCCGGGCCGGCCGCCTCGATCTCGGCGGCGATGACCCGGGCCCGCGCGGTGAAGTCGGTGAGCTGGACCGTGCCCCAGAGCTCGCCGACCACCACCGGGATCTGCTGCGGCGTCTGGGCCGCCGCGATCCGGTTGATGTCCGCCCCCAGGTAGAGGTTGCGGGTCATCACGGTGAGGCGGCCCGGAGCGTCGTCACCGCCGTGACCCGGCCGGCCGCCCGGACGGCCCGCAGCACCGTCCGGCGCGGCAAGCGCCGGGGCGGCCAGGAGGAGCGAGGAGAGGACGGCTGCGAGCGTGCGCGTCATGTGGGCCTCCTGGTCCTGCGGGCGCCCGGTGCGCCCGCGGCACGGGTTCTGACGCCGGGTAGTCTGGACGCCGGCGCGGCGGCAGGAGCACGGTCGCGCGGGGTGCCCCGAGGGTGGGCACCTAGAACGAGAACGGCACCGGCACGAAGGTCAGCACGAACAGGACCAGCCCGAGCACCGCCACCGCCGCCCGGAGCGGGTCGAGCGGCCCCTCGTCCAGGGTGGCCGGGTGGCGGGTCCCGATGGCGAAGCGGGTGAGCGCCCACCAGGCCAGCCAGTTCCACGAGACGAAGAGGCCGCACAGGAGCAGGCCGCGCGACACCCAGCGCGACAGCCGCTCGGCCCGCGGGCCGCCCAGGAGCGCGTAGGTCAGGTGGCCGCCGTCGAGCTGGCCCAGCGGGACCAGGTTGATGGCGGTGACCACCAGCCCGAGCCAGGCCGCGAAGGCCACCGGGTGGAGCACCAGCTCCTGCCCCGCCGGCAGCGGCCCGACCACCAGCCGCTGCGCCGCCCAGGTCAGCAGGCTGTCGCCCATGATCTGGGCGCCGCCCCCCTCGAGCGCCGCGTCGAGCCGGCCGTCGAGCCAGGCGTTCAAGAGCTGCCAGGGGGACTCCAGCCCGGCCGCCGTCACCGACGCCGAGGAGGTGGAGTGGGCCAGCCCCCACCAGAGGAGCGGCAGCGCCACCGCCAGGCCGGCCAGCGGCCCCGCCACGCCGATGTCCAGGATGGCCCGGCGCGACGGCGGCACCGCGCGGATGCGCATCACCGCGCCGAAGGTCCCCACGCCGAAGGGGGCCGGGATGAAGTAGGGGAGCGAGGCGTCCACCCGGTGGAGGCGGCAGAGCGTGTAGTGGCCCATCTCGTGGGCCCCCAGGATGGCCAGCACCGCCGCGGCGTAGGGCCAGCCGGTGAGGAGCAGGCCGAGCGGCTCCGCCGAGGGGTGGCCCAGGAAGAGCCCCAGGAGGAGGTCGGCGAGGTGCCAGCCGGTGGCGGCCGAGGGGTGGCCCGCGAGGTCCGCGCCCACCTCGAGCGTGGTCCCGACGGTGGCCAGGAAGAGCACGGCGTTGAGCCGGCTCCGGCGGGGCGCCGGCGGCCGCATGTCGGGGTGGCCTTCCACGGCGGCTCCAGGTCAGAAGGCGGCGCCGCCCCAGCCCCCGGCGGCCCGCTCGGCCGGGGTCAGCTCGCGCACGCCGTCCTGGTCGGCGGTCAGGTAGAAGAGCTCCTTCTCCACCAGCCGCTTCGGCCCCACCGTGAGGTCGCCGGTGGCCGCCTTGACGTTCTTCAAGCCCCCCAGCGCCTCGCGCAGCCCCTCGCGGTCGGCGTTGGGCCGCGCTGCCAGCGCCGCCTGGAGCAGGCGGGCCGCGTCGTAGGCGTAGGCCTCCAGGATGGTCGGCGGCGCGCCGAAGCGGGCCTGGTAGGCCTCCACGAAGCGGCGGGTCTCCGGCCGCTCGGCCTGGGCCCAGAAGCCGTCCACGAAGATGGAGCAGCGCAGGTAGCGGCCGGCGCCGCCGGGGCCGGTCTCGAAGAGCGTCGGGTCGGCGCCCCAGCCGTTGCCGCCGAAGAGCATGACCGCCGGGATGCCCTTGCGGCCCCGCGCCCCCGGCTGGCAGGCGCCGAGGGGCACGTCCTCCACCGCCAGGGCCGGGGCGATGAGCTTCACGTTCTTGGCGAAGTCGGCGATCAGCACCGCGTCGAAGTCCACGATGGGCGGCACCGCGTCCCTGGCCTTCTCCAGCGCCTTGCGCCGGCGCAGGGGGTCGGTCTCCTTGGCCGCCGCCGCGCGGGCCGCCTCGCCGTACTCCGGCCGCTCGTCGAGGTAGAGCCGCCCCACCATGTCCTTCACCAGCGGCGTGAAGGTGGTCTTGTCGATGGGGTAGCTCTCCACCGCCCGGATCTCGCCGCCGCGCGCCTCGACCTGGTCCCAGAAGGCGTTGGCGAGCTCCGTCCCGTAGGCCACCGTCGGGTAGAGGATGGCGAAGCGGGTCATGCCCCGCTTCCCCATGAGGAGGTCGGCCAGCGCCTTGGCCTGGGCCTCGGCGGTCAGCATGTGCTGGAAGACGTGCGGCCGGGCCGCGGTGATGTCGGACTTCTTGGACAGCGAGAGGAGCGGCACCCCGAGCCCCTCGGCGGCGGCCGCGGCCCGGTCGGCCTCGGCGTTGGTCACCCCGCCCACCACCGCCACCGCCCCCTCGTCGAGGACCAGCTGCTCGATGGCGGCGGCGGCGCCCTCCGGCTCGCCGCGGGTGTCGCGGACCACCAGCCGGAGCGGCCCATCCTCGCCGAGCGCGAGCTGGAGCCCCTGCACCACCACCTCGCCCCAGCGCTTGAGCTCGCCGGAGAGCGGCACCGCCACCCCGATGACCCCGGGCCTGGAGGTGGTGGCGCGGCTCAGCCGGTCGAGCGTGAGGCGGGCCTCGGCGGCCTGCGGCGCGCCGGGGTGGCGCTCCGCCAGCTCGCGGGCGGACTCCTCCGCGCCGCGCCGGTCCCCGGCCTGGAGCTGCAGCTTCGAGAGGCGCGCCAGGGTGGCCGGCAGCACCGGGGCGTCGGACGGCAGCGCCTCACGGAGCCGCGCCACCTCGAGCGGCGAGAGCCGGCTCTCCACGAGGTCGGTGGCCCGCCTGAGCGCCGCCTCGCGATCGGCGGGGGCGCCGCGGGTCGAGGCCTCGCTCCACCAGCGGGCCGCCTCCGGCAGCGCCTTGGCCCTCTCGGCCCCCTCGGCGGCGGCCCGGGCCGCCTGGGCGCGGCTCGCCTCGGGCAGGCGCGGGTAGAGCGACGAGAGGTTGGCCAGGCCGTCGCGGGTCCGGCCGAGCTCGAGGTCGCAGAGCGCCAGCTCGTACTTGGCGGCGGTGGAGTCGCGGTGGAGCGGGTGGTCCACCAGGAGGCGCTGGTAGGCCAGGGCGGCGCGGGCGGGGTCGCCGCTCCCGCGCCAGAGCCTGGCCGCCTCGTGGAGCGCCTCGGCGGCGGCCGGCACCCCGGGGTAGCGGGCGGCGAACCCCTCCAGCTTGGCGGCCCGGTTGGCGGGCGAGAGCCGGGCGATGGCGGCCCGCTCGGTGGCCAGGTCGGCGGCCACCGTCCCCTCGGCCTGCGAGACGGGCATCTCCTGGCCGCGCACCACCACCCGCCCCTCGGCGCAGGCGGCCAGCGCGAGGAGCAGGCCCACGAGGTGACGCACGGGCTTCCTGGAGATCATGGTCCGAGGTTCTACCGCTTCCGCTTCCCGTCCCGCCACAGTTCGGCGGCCTTCTCCCAGAAGCCGTGGGAGCGCGGGTGGGTCTCGCCGCCGGAGAGCGCCTCGAACCGCTCCAGCAGCTCCTTCTGCTCGCGCCCGAGGTGGGTCGGGGTCTCCACCACCACCACCACGTGGAGGTCGCCCCGGCCGCCGGCCTGGAGCACCGGCACGCCCTTGCCCTTCACCTTGAAGGTGGCGCCGGTCTGGGTGCCGGCCGAGAGCTTGAGCTTGTGCGGCCCGTCCAGGGTCGGCACGTCGATGGTGCCGCCCAGCGCCGCCTGCACGAAGGAGATGGGCACCTCGCAGAGGAGCTCCGTCCCCTGGCGCTGGAAGATCGAGTGGTCCTTGATCTGGATGACCACGTAGAGGTCGCCCGGCTGGCCGCCCGGGGTGGGCGAGGGCTCGCCGTCGCCGGCCGAGCGGACGCGGGTGCCGGTGTCGACCCCCGGCGGGATCTTGACCAGCACCCGGGCCTGCTCGCGCACCGCGCCGGCGCCGGCGCAGGCCGGGCACTTCTCCGGGATGACCTGGCCCGAGCCCTGGCAGTGGTGGCAGGTGCGGGCGATGGAGAAGAAGCCCTGGGTGAGCCGGAGCTCGCCGGAGCCGCCGCAGACCGGGCAGGCCTTGGGGGCGGTGCCCGGCTTGGCGCCGCTGCCACGGCAGGGCTCGCAGCGCCGGGTCTTGGGGATCTCCAGCTCCTTCTCGACCCCGAAGGCCGCCTCCTCCAGCGAGAGCTCCAGGTGGTAGCGGAAGTCGTTGCCGCGGGTCCGCTGGCGGGGGCGCCGCCCGCCGCCGGGCGCGCCGCCGAACATCTCGCCGAAGATCTCGCCGAAGATGTCGTTGATGCTGGCGCCCTGGGCCCCGAAGCCGAAGGGGTCCTCGGGCGTGCCGCGGCCGCCGGCGAAGCCGAAGCGGTCGTAGCGGGCCCGCTTCTCGCCGTCGGAGAGGACCGCGTAGGCCTCCGAGACCTCCTTGAACCTCTCCTCGGAGGCCGCGTCGCCCGGGTTCTTGTCCGGGTGGAACTGGTGGGCCAGCTTCCGGTAGGCGGTCTTGAGCTGGGCCTCGTCGGCGTCGCGGGGGACGCCGAGGACCTCGTAGTAGTCGCGCTTTTCCACGTGCCTGACTTAGCTCGAACTGCCCTGCTGCGCATAGATGGCGTCGGCGATCCGGTAGGCGCTCCCCTCCAGCCGGGCCAGCGCCTCCTTCAGCGCCGCCACGTCGCCGGAGCCGAGGATCTGCTTGAGCGCCTCGAGGTCGGCGCGGATCTCGCCGAGGTCGTCGGCCTTGAGCACGCTGCCGTACTCCTCCAGGCTCTTCTCGGTGGTGTAGATGAGCCCCTCGGCGTTGTTGCGGACGTCGGCCAGCTCCTTCTTCTTCTTGTCGTCGACCTTGTTGGCCTCGGCGTCCTTGACCATCCGCTGGATCTCCGCCTCGGTGAGGCCGGAGGAGGCGGTGATGCGGATCTGCTGCACCTTGCCGGTGCCCAGGTCCCTGGCCGAGACGTGCACGATGCCGTTGGCGTCGATGTCGAAGGTGACCTCGATCTGCGGCACGCCGCGGGGCGCCGGCGGGATGCCCACCAGCTCGAAGCGCCCCAGCGTCTTGTTGTCGGCGGCCATGTCGCGCTCGCCCTGGAGCACGTGGACCGAGACCAGCGGCTGGTTGTCCACCGCGGTGGAGAAGACCTGCGACTTCTTGCAGGGGACGGTGGTGTTCTTGTCGATGATCTTGGTGAAGACGCCGCCGGCGGTCTCGACGCCCAGCGAGAGCGGGGTGACGTCGAGCAGCAGGACGTCCTTCACC